>Ga0102832_1000851_pt1 | contig 21601 bp, 14 predicted proteins | sample EBPBio282013_DNA_FD_88942 | JGI IMG/M metagenome (GOLD analysis project Ga0102832, IMG submission 88942) | Wastewater treatment Type I Accumulibacter community from EBPR Bioreactor in Madison, WI, USA - Reactor 2_5/28/2013_ DNA (Illumina Assembly) | ecosystem: Engineered > Bioreactor > EBPR >... | reverse complement strand
CGCTGCCGCCGCCCAAGCGCACGCCGGCGGAGATCCTCGACGAGGCCAACCGTTCCTGGCGCGCCCGCGTGGTTCGCGTCGACCGGCTGACGCCGACCGGGGCGGGAGCTCCGGGCCCGGCGCTGTGCCGGGCACCGGAACGTGGCGCGCGCCGCGCGGCGACGGCGCTGCTTGGCTGCGGCACATGCGATCGCTCCGGCTCGGCGGCATCTCCGTCACGCCCCTGCTCGACAGCGAGATCCGCGTCGCGGGCGACGAGCTGCTGCGCGCGGGGGCTGCGCACTTCCCGGTGCTGGAGGGCACGCGCGGCCTGGCGCCCGAGGACTGGGCCGCCTATCCCGAGCACCTCGACGGCGACGGGCTGTTCCGGATGACCTTCGGCGGCTACCTCGTCCGCACTGGCGACCGCGTCGTGCTGGTCGACGTCGGAGTGGGGCCGCAGCCGTTCGCGCCTCCGGGGATCCCGCGGCCGCACGACGGTGTGCTGCTCGACTCCTTGCGCGCGGAGGGACTCGGCCCGCAGGACGTGACCGACGTGGTGCTCACGCATCTGCATCTCGACCACATCGGATGGGTCTCGGCGGAGGGGGCACCGGTGTTCCCGCGGGCGACGTACCGCTGCGCGGAGCAGGAGTGGTCGGCGCCGGCCCCGCCGCCTGTCGCCGACCTCATGGGGCCTGTGGCCGACCGGATCGAGACGTGGGACTGCGACTCGGCGCTGCTGCCCGGGCTCGACGTGCGGTTGGCGCCGGGCCACACGCCCGGGTCCACCGTCGTGGTCGTGTCCTCCGGCGAGCAGCGAGCCTTCCTCGTGGGCGACCTCGCGCACTGCCCGCACGAGCTGCTCGTCCGCGACTGGGCCGGCCTCGGCGACGCCGATCCCGTGCAGGCTGCGACGGCGCGCGCGGAGATCGCGGAGGAGGTCGAGCGGGAGGGCGCCTGGGTGGGCTCCACGCACTTCTCCGGTCTCGCCGTCGGACGGATCACGGCGTCGGACGACTGTCGCCGCTTCGCCTACGAGGTCACCCACGACGGGACCGGCCCGCCGGCGACCCTGTGACTGCATGAGGGACTGCATGAGGGCGGGCCGGGACCACAGGGTCCCGGCCCGCCCTCGTGCTGGTGGCTGTCGGTCAGGCGTTGGCCTTGGCCGAGAAGATCGGGGCCCCGATGACGCTGCGGAACAGCTTGGTGCCGAGCTCGGCGTCGAGAGCCTCGCCCGCGACCTTGGTGAGCTTCAGCTGGGCGCCGGTGACCTGCACCTGGTTGGCGTCGATGGCGGCCTTGCTCAGGTCGATGTCGAACAGCGCGACGCGGGCGCCGTCCGGCACGCCGCCGGGGCCGTCGGTGACGGTGCCGATGAGCTGCGGGGTGCCGGTCTGGCCCACCGCGGTGCCGCCGTTGAGGTCGATGGTGAAGTCCTTGACCACGATGCGCTTGGTGAGGGAGCCGAGCTTCACGAAGGCGATCCCGCCCTGGTGCTCGATCTCGTTGGGGATGTTGCCGGCGAACTGCCCGCCCGTGAGCTTGGTGATGGGGAACGAGAACGTCAGCGACAGCGGCGACAGCTTGACGCCGTTGAGCTTGCCGGGCGAGACGGCGTAGGGGAGGACGCCGGCCTTGACGATCGCGGGTGCGATGCCGGGCAGCGTCGTCACCGCGGTGCGGCCGGTGGTGGGCGAGGGGACCGGGTCGGTCGCGGCGCCGACCGACGGGGCGGCCACCAGGGCGGTGGCGGCCGCGATGCCGGTCGCGGCGAGGAGCGAGACGAGACGGCGCATGAGGTGTCCTCCGTGAGGGGTCAGGGGGCCGCCCCGATGCGGCCTCGTCCCCCTATCCGTGCGGGAGCCCGCGTCGGATGCACCGGAGGCCCGGCACCACCCGCGAGGGTGACGCTGCGGCGCTGCTGGTTCAGGAGGACGCGGGGATGGCCGGCGGCTGCCAGCCGGTGCCGTCGACGATGCTGGCGCCGGCGCCGGGGTCCGGTGCGAACAGCCGCCAGGCCACCTCGAAGCCCTGGCCCGCCGGAGTGGCGATCCAGTTCGCCGCCTGTGCGGGGTCGGCCGGCTGCGTCGGCTGCAGGTAGAGGTCGATCGAGCCGTCGGCGTTGCGGGTCAGCGGCGACACGTCCGTCAGGGCGTTGTGCCCCGGGGCGCCGGGCACGAGCGCGCCCCCCAGCGTGTAGACGGTGAGCGACCAGCCCTCCGACGTCGGCGGCGCCTCGGCCAGGTGCAGCACGTACGACGACGAGCCGTCGAGCGCGGCACCCGAGGAGTCCGACCACGCCATCGCGTACACGGCCTGGTCGGGCACGAACGCCCCGAGCCCGATCTGCGAGATCACCGCGCGCTCCGCGTAGTCGGTCCCGTAGCTGCCGAACCCGCCGAGCAGGTAGCCGTCGTGCTTGGGCGCATCGCTGCGGATGATCGACTGGAGGTCGGACTGCACCTGCGCCGGCCCCGCGGCGACGGCGTCGGCGAGGCCGCGCACCGTGTCGGCTCCGAGCGACGTGTCGGTGGTGGGCGTGCGGCCGGGGCCGATGCCGACCGAGGCGAAGCGCTGCAGCGCGGGTGCATCGGCCGCCGGCGGCGGGAAGGCAGCGAGCTGGGCGCCGAGGGCGTCGAAGAACGCGGCGCCCGTCGGGATCGCGTGCGGGGTCGGGGCGGTGGCGCTGCCCGACGGTGCCGGCGACGGCGTCGACGCGGTTCCGAACGCGCTCAGCGGCGTGAGCGTGTAGCCGTCCTGGATCGCGTTGACGGCGGGGATGTCGCTCTGCCCCTTGAGCTGCGTCGAGCCGATGATCCAGATGCGGGAGTAATCCACGTCGAGGCGGTGCGTGCCCTGCGGCAGGGCCACGTCGCGCTGCTGCGGCCCGACGAGCACGTAGTCGCCGGGCTCGGTGGCGCTCGCGGTGCCGAGGTTGGCGATGTTCTCGGTGTACGGGTCGATGAAGGCCAGGACGAAGAAGTGGTCCGTCACCTCCGGCACATGGAGCACCTGCGGGCCGCCGGCGAGGTCGAGCCAGGCGATGGACGAGAGGCTGGTCGCGCCGGGTGCGACGACGGCGGTGCTGCTCGAGCCGTTGGGCGAGCGCACGTTGTGCATCTGGTTGACCGGCCCGTAGGCACCCTGCGGCACGTCGACGCTGGTCATGGTCTGGAAGGTCGCGTCCGTGACCAGCAGGGGCAGCCCGTACACATAGGCCTCGAGGCCGAGGGCGTACGCGCGCTGGTACTCCGCGGACGTCGGCGTGGGGCTCACGGCGGGTGCGCCGCCTCCCGAGCTGCACGCGGAGATGATCGCCGCGGTCGTGAGAAGTGCTGCAGCCCTTGCGTATCCGCGCGGCATCGCCATCGCCTCCGACAACGTGCCGTGCAGGCGGGGCCGTCGCACGGCATCTCGACGCTACGCGCGGGCGCGGACGCGACGCGCGGCGGCAGGCGCTGCCGTGAGCCGGGCGAGAGGTTCAGCCGTCGACACGCGCGGCGAGCGCCAGGAGGTCGTCGGCGCAGCGGTCGGGCTGCTGCGCGTGCAGGTCGTGGTGCGCGCCCACGTACCACGCCACCTCGGCGCGGGGGATCAGCTCGAGCGCCTCCGTGACGGGCGTGGCGACGCTGGGCACCGAGGCGACTGCAGGCATGAGCAGGGCCGGCACCTGCACGCGCGGGTAGAGCGGCCGAGGGTCGTCGAGCCAGAGCGAATGGACGATGCTGCGGTGGTGGTCCCGCGACAGATGCGGGCGCACGGTGGCGTCGGGCAGGTCGGCGAAGTTGCCCAGCGCTCCGCGACGGCCCTCCTCCGGCCAGTCGGCGTTCCACGCCGACGCCCGCTCCTCGAGCTCGGCGCGGGTCCAGCCGTCGAACACAGGCGGGGCCAGCGCCGCCCAGCACTCGTCGAAGGTCGGGAAGCGGTCGGACAGGTGGATCCAGCCCCCGTCGACCAGTGCGATGGCCGCGACGCCGCCGTGCACGGCCGCGAGGGTCAGCACGACGTTGCCGCCCCACGACTGGCCGGCGACCACCGGGGCGCGGTCCCCGGTCCAGCCGCGCAGCGCGATGAGGTCGGCGAGGTCGGAGGCGGCGGTCGCGGTGTCGTAGCCGGTCTCCGGCTCCGACGACCGGCCGTGGCCGCGCTGGTCGACCGCCACGACCTCGTGCCCTGCCGCGGCCAGGCGCCGGGCGACTCCGTCCCACAGGCGGGCGTTGGAGGCGAGGCCGTGCACCAGCAGGAAGGGGCGCCCCTCGCCGGGCGCGCCTCGCAGCGCCATGCGGAAGCCGGGCAGCTCCGCGTCGGAGTCCACGAGCTCGGGCAGGGGGGTCATGCGCGCACCGCCGTCCGCGAGATGGCGTCGAGCGCCTCCGCCACGGCCAGCGACTCGTCGAGGGGGAGGACCCACGCGTCGCCGTCAGGATCCCCCTCGCCGCGCACGCGTCGCGAGAACGCCTCCGCCATGAGCCGGTAGGCGTCGCAGGCGGGGAACTCCTCGATGCGCTCCACGCCGTCCTCGACCATGCGCAGGACCGACGGCTCGCGCCAGGACGTGAACGAGGGATGGTCGAGCGCGACGGAGAGGCCGCCGCCGACGGCCGTGAGCCCCTGCGACTCGGGCTGCTCGAACGATCCGACGATCTGGGCCCGGCCGCGGCCGGACGCGATGGTCGCGGTGGTGGTCAGGTCGACGCCGGTCGGGCCCATGTGCTGCTCGGCCGACTCCACGACGACGTCGCCCCCCAGAGCGACGAGCGCGGCCGCGACGGCGTAGCAGCCGACGTCGAGGAGGGCGCCGCCGCCGCGCGCCGGGTCGAGGCGGTAGTTGCCGTCGGGCACGCCGGCGAAGGTGAACCACGCCCGCACGTCGAGAGGGCCGGCGATGCCGGAGACCAGCTCGGCGTACCGGCGGGTGCGCGGGTGCCAGCGGTTCCACGACGCCTCGACCAGCAGGCCGTCGGACGCCGACGCAGCCGCGATCATGGCGGCCACGTCGTCGGAGCCGAGGCCGAGCGGCTTCTCGCACAGCACGGGCTTGCCCGCGGCGAGGGCGGCCTCGACCCACTCGCGGTGGCTGTCGTTGGGCAACGAGATGTAGACGGCGTCGACGTCGTCGGCCTCGCACACGTCGGCGTACGACGTGGTCGCGCGCACCGGCTCGAGGGCCTCGGCCCGGACGAGATCGCGCGCGGCCACGGCCTGCACGACAGCACCGTCGGCCGCGTGCAGCGCCGGCCCGACACCGCGCGTGGCGATGAAGCCAGCCCCCAGCAGGCCCCAGCGCACCGGCGTCATGCCGGCACCACGGGGATCCCGCCCTGCTCGGCCGAGCTGCGGGCCGCCTCCATCACCGACAGCACGCGCCGCGATTGCGCACCCGTCACGGTCATCGGCAGGCCGAGGTGCAGGCGCTCGGCGAGCTCGCGGTGGAACGCGTACGGCTCCGCCGGCGGGGCGGCCAGGCGCGTGACGCTGCCGTCGCCGCCGTAGAGGTCGAGGAGCGGCGGCGAGTCGGCCGGCGCGAGGACGTCCTCGTCGAGGGTGCCGATGTCGGTGCGTCCGACGACGCGCTCGGTACGCCACGTGCCGACGATCGCACCCTCCGTGCCGAGCACGTACCAGCGCGGCTTCAGCGCGGCGGCGAGGTCCGAGTGGACGAACTCCGCCTCGGTGCCGTCGGCGAACAGCACGGTCACCCGCGAGTGGTCGGCGTTGGTGACGTCGTGCCAACGGCGCTTGTGCTCCGCTGCCGTCACGTGGACGACGTCGGACGGCACCAGGTCGAGGATCTGGTCGAGGACGTGCGAGCCCCAGTCGTAGAAGGCGCCGCCGGACACGCCCTCGTCGGAGTGCCACAGGTTGCAGGGGTGCCCGTAGCCGCCCACGAACGTCTCGAGGTGGAACACCTCGCCGATCGCTCCGGAGCGCACCGCGCGGGCGACGGCGCGGTGGTCGGGGTCGAACCGGCGGTTCTGGTAGACCACGGCGAGCAGGCCCGCCGCCTCAGCCTCCGCGAGGACGGTGTCGGCCTCGTCCGTGCGGATCGCGAACGGCTTCTCGACCACGACGTGCTTGCCGGCGCGGATCGCCCTGCGCGCCCAGTCGGCATGGGTGCTGGGAGGCGTCGAGACGACCACGAGGTCGACGTCGTCGCGGGCGATGAGGGCGTCGGCGTCGTCGAGCGCTGCGATGCCTGGCGCGGCAGCCGTGGCCGCGTCGCGACGGTCGGGGGACGTGTCGCACACGGCGCTGAGCGCCAGGCCCTCGACCGCGCGGACCGCGCGGCTGTGCTCGTGGCCGATGGCGCCGTAGCCGAGCAGACCCACCCGGACGTCGCGCCCCGCCGGGATCCCGGATGCGTGGCGGGCCAGGAGCAGCAGGGCGCGCACGGCCTCGCGCCCCTCGAGGGCCGACGGCTCTGAGCCCAGAGTCCAGGCGCCGACGGCCGTCGAGGGCCGCCACGTCATCACGGCGTGGTCCTCGAGGCCGATCGACGCCACCTGCAGCACCTCGACGTCGTCGAGCACCTTCTCGACAGGGGGCAGGCTCGAGACCACGTGGTCGTGCGGGCCGATGTGGTCGGGCCGCAGGTGCCTGTGCGCCGGGGGCAGCACCGCGGCGGCGTCGCGCCCCGGACGCACGCGGATGTCGTGCACCGGCGTGGGGGAGCCGACGACGAGGCCGGCGGCCTCCGCGAGCCGCCCGTCGTGGTCGCCGAGCAGCAGCGTCGGCCCGGCCAGCAGCACCGGCCCGCCGCTGCCGAGCAGGCGGCCCACGAGCCCGCCGTCGAGAGGGCGGTCGGCCCACACCACGGCAGGGTCGCCCGCTGCGGCGTCGCCCTCGGCCACCCCCGCCGCCAGGACCCGGTCGCGGAGCGCGGCCACGGCGGCCCCGAGCCGGACGTCGTCGAGCTGCAGGACCCACGCCAGCCTCATCACGCGTCGACAGTAGGCGCGCCACGGCCTGCGAGCGACCGGATGCAGGACGCGACCACGGCCGGCGGGCGCGGGCCGGACGGCGGCACGAGCCTTCCCACCGCGCGCAGCCGTCGCTACCGTGCGCCCATGCGCCGCCCGATCCTGGTCGTGGCAGCCGCGCTGGTCCTCGCCGGGTGCGGGGGCGGCACGGCCGCGCCGACGTCGACGTCGTCCCTCCCTCCCGCGCCCGCCGCGTCGTCGACCGGGCCTGCGGGGAGCCCGACCGCGCAGCCGGCCGGCGGAGCGGGCTGCGAGTCGCTCACCCGCGACGACGTCGCCCGGTTCGCGCTGATGGCCCAGCTGTTCCCGCAGATCCGCGACGAGGGCACGCTGACCCCCGTCCGGGACGGCACGCTCGGGGCGTACTCGCCGGAGGACTACGCCGCGATCCTCGCCAAGCTGCAGTTCCTGCGCGGCCTGGAGGCGCCCGTGGGCAGCCCCGACGAATCGCTCGACTACTACGCCCGAGTCAACGACGCCCTGGCCGCGCTCCTCGCGTCGGGGTCGCCGTCGACGGCCGACTTCACCGCGTACCAGGCGGTCGTGGGAGACGTTGCGGCGTCGCTGACCAAGCAGCTCGGCGTCAACTCGGCGCTCGAAGAGGCCTGCCCCGACCTCGCCTGACCGCGCTCAGCCCCGCCCGGCGGCCCGGTCGAACGCGCGCCAGGCGCGGCCGAACAGGCCAGGCGCGTAGCGACGGCCGGCCGCCGCTGCCACGGCGTCGGCCCACCGCTGCTCGGCGGCGCCGGCATCGGCGAACGCCTGCTCGGTGCACCGCCGGCGGTCGTCGGTGGAGGCGCACCCGGCCGCGTGCTCGCGCAGCCGCTGCTCCAGGGCGAGCAGGTCGTCGCGGTAGAGCGCATGCAGCCGCGCGTAGTCGGCGAGTGTGGCGCGGTGCAGGTCCTCGTGCCGCCACCACAGCGAGCCGGGGTCGTAGGTGCCCGTCGGCCGCGCGCCGAGCTCGGGCAGCGCGCCGTCGAACCAGACCGGCTTGAACACCGATGTGCAGGGCGCGGACGTGGCGGTGACCCAGTGGGTGGCAGTGCCGTCCGGTGCGAGGTGCGAGACCCACGACCCCGTCGACTGGCTGATGCGCACGGGGCCGTAGCCGGCATGGGCGCACACCGACTGGCCGAGCAGCCCGCGCGCCGGGGTGAAGCCGGCGTTCGCGCCGCCGTGGTCGCGCAGCAGCCGGATGGCGGCCGCGACGTCGATGCCGCCGCCGGCCGCCGCCAGCTCGTCGGTCGTCCGGCACTGCCGGGCACGGGCGTCGCTGAACCGGGTGTAGAGGAAGTCCGAGGCGTCGCGGCCGAAGTCGAAGTCCGCTGCCGACCGCGACCATCCCTTCTCGACCGCGAGGCCGACCAGGCCCGGGGAGGAGCGGTCGGGGGATGCGCCGATGGTGATGGCGTTGGAGATCGACCGTCGCGAGCGAACCCGCTCGGCCGCCCACTCGCGCCCGGCGGTCTCGAGCACCCACGCGCCGTGCGGATCGGCGATGAGGAAGCTGTTGTCGTAGCGCAGGTCGGCCGTGTGGCCGCAGCGGCCTCCCTGCCCGTGCCGGGAGAGCAGCGAGGTGATGACCTCGAGCGCCTCCTCCGCAGTGGCGGCCCGCTCGAGGCCCAGGCGCAGCAGGTCCATCCCGATGAGGCCGTCGGCCTGCTCGCGGGGCGCCTTGGTGAACACCGCCTCGTTGCCGATGACGACGCCGTGCTCGTTGGCGCCCATCTCGGCACCCCAGATCCAGTACGGCTTGGACAGCAGCACGGCATGCGTGCGCGGGGCCTGGTCGATCTCGAGGTAGGTGCACCGCAGCCGGTCGCCCGCGGAGTGCTCACCGGCGGGGACGAGGACGACCTCGTGGCCCTCGTTGGGCTCGCGGTCGCTGTTCTTCCCGAGGATGACCGAGCCGTCGGCGGTCGCGTCGGCCAGGGCCACGAAGGTGTCGCACATCGCGAGATCCGCTCCCCTCGGCAGGACGACACCACGACACTAGCGAGCAGGCTGCGCGCGGCGGCCTCGTCGTGTCCCGGCGGGATGGTTGACTTAATAATTCGAATTGAGTAATTTCCGAGCGCCACGTCGACGGGCTGGCCCGCGCAGCGGCCGAAGGAGCAGCGGCTGCGGTGCGCGGGCCGGTCCGCGGCGGTCGTCCCTGCCGTTGCCCGCCGCGCGGGCACCCCCAGAGAGGTACCCGCCCATGCGCGACAACGAGTGGCTGTTCCGGGGGCGGTACGGCCGCTTCCACGAGGAGCTCGTCGCGCCGAGCATCTACCCGCAGCGGCACCGGCTGACGGTCTCCGCGTGGCGGGTGCCCGACGAGCCGGTGCCCTTCGACGTCGCCGTCGCGCAGGACTACCAGCCGTTCGAGATCGGCACGGCGTGGGGCCGGGCGTGGAGCACGATGTGGCTGCACGTCACCGGGCAGGTACCGGAGGCGTGGCTCGACGGCCGCAGCATCGAGATCGTCATGGACCTCGGCTTCCGAGCGCAGATGGAGGGCGGCCAGGCCGAGGGCCTCGCCTTCCGCCCGGACGGCAGCATCATCAAGGCCATCGAGCCGTTCAACCGGTACGTCCCGGTCGAGGATGCCGAAGGCGGCGTCATCGACTTCTACCTCGAGATGGCGGCCAACCCGGAGGTGGGCATCGGCGGGTCGTGGCACCCGTCGCCCTACAGCCACAAGGGGATCGTCCCCGACGAGCCGCTGTACGTCCTGCGCCAGATGGACGTCGCCGTGCGCGACGACACGGTGTGGGAGCTCGACCAGGACCTCCAGGTGCTGCGCGAGCTGCTCGACGAGCTGCCGCCGGACCTGCCGCGCCGGGCCGACATCGTGGCCGGCCTCAACCGCGCCATCGACGCCGTCGACCCCGCCGACGTAGCGGGCACCGCAGCCGACGCGCGCGCGGTGCTCGCGCCGGTGCTCGCGAGCCCGGCGTACGCCAGCGCCCACCGCATCGTCGCCACCGGGCACGCGCACATCGACTCCGCCTGGCTGTGGCCTGTGCGCGAGACGGTCCGCAAGTGCGCCCGCACGTTCGCCAACGTCATCGCGCTCATGGACGAGCACGACGACATGGTCTTCTCCTGCTCGAGCGCCCAGCAGTACCTCTGGATCAAGCAGTACTACCCCGGCCTGTGGGAGCGGCTGAAGGAGAAGGTGGCCGCTGGGCAGTTCGTGCCCGTGGGCGGGATGTGGGTCGAGTCCGACACCAACATGCCCGGCTCCGAGGCGCTGGCCCGCCAGTTCGTGCTGGGCAAGAAGTTCTTCATGGACGAGTTCGGCGTCGAGCCGCTCGAGGTGTGGCTCCCGGACTCCTTCGGCTACACCGGTGCGCTGCCGCAGGTGGCGCGGGCGGCCGGGGCGCGCTGGTTCTTCACGCAGAAGATGTCCTGGAGCGAGGTCAACCAGATCCCGCACCACACCTTCCAGTGGGAGGGCATCGACGGCACGCGGATCTTCACCCACTTCCCGCCGGTCGACACCTACAACTCGCGGCTGGCCGGCTTCGAGCTGGCGAAGGCCGAGCGCCAGTACAAGGAGCAGGGCCACGGCACGATGTCGATCGTGCCCTTCGGCTACGGCGACGGGGGCGGCGGGCCGACCCGCGAGATGGTCGCCCGGGCACGGCGCACCGCCGATCTCGAGGGCTCGCCGAAGGTGCGCATCGGGTCGCCCCGCGAGTTCTTCGAGGAGGCCGAGGCCGAGCTCGAGCGCCCGTACACGTGGGTCGGCGAGATGTACCTGGAGAACCACCGGGGCACCTACACCTCGCAGGGCCAGACCAAGCGCGGCAACCGCCGCAGCGAGCACGCGCTGCGCGCAGCCGAGCTGTGGGCCACCACGGCTGCGGTCCGCACCGGCCTGCCCTACCCGGCCGAGGAGCTCGAGGAGATCTGGCAGACCGTCCTGCTGCAGCAGTTCCACGACATCCTCCCCGGCAGCTCGATCGCCTGGGTGCACCGCGAGGCCGAGACCAACTACGGCCGGGTGCTCGAGCGGCTCGACGCGATAGTGAGCCGCTCGGTCGCGGAGCTGGCCGGCGACGGCGAGACGCCGCTCGTCGTGAACTCCGCGCCCGTCCCGCTCGAGGGCGTGGCCCCGTTCTCGGTGGTCCCCGCGCCCGCTCCGCCGGACGCCGGCCCCGTGAGCATGGCTGGCGACCCGGCGTCGGGCCTGGTGCTCGACAACGGGGTGCTGCGGGTCACCGTCGACGCCGACGGCCACCTCTCCTCGCTGGTCGATCTGCGCGCCGACCGCGAGGTCGTCCCGGCCGGGCGTGTGGGAGGCCTCCTCCAGCTGCACAACGACCGGCCGTCGATGTACGAGGCGTGGGACATCGACGCCCACATCAGGCGGCGCACCGACGACGTGACGGCCGCGGAGTCGGTCACGGTCGTCGAGAAGAGCGACGACGCCATCACGGTCGAGGTCGTCAGGCGGTTCCGCGAGTCGTCGGTGGTGCAGCGCATGACGCTGGCCCGAGGCAGCGACGCGCTGAGGTTCGTCCTCGACATCGACTGGCACGAGCAGCGCACGCTGCTCAAGCTCGCGTTCCCCACCGACGTGCTCACCGACCGGGCGGCGTCGGAGTGCGCCTTCGGCTACCACTGGCGCACCACGCACACCAACACCAGCTGGGACATGGCCAAGCACGAGACGGTGGCGCACCGGTGGGTGCACGTCGGCGAGCCGGGCTTCGGCGTCGCCGTGGCCAACGACTCCACCTACGGCCACGACATCGTCCGCGAGCAGTACGGCGCCGACGGCCCGGTGGGCACCACCGTGAGGCTGTCGCTCGTCCGCGGCCCGAAGTTCCCCGACCCCGACACCGACCAGGGCCACCACCGGCTGCAGGTGTCGCTCGTCGTGGGGGCCGGCATCGCCGACGCCGTGCTCGAGGGCCAGCGGCTCAACCAGCCCCTGCGCCACGTGCACGGCGCGGCTCCGGTCGAGCCCCTGGTCTCCGCCGACCCGGAGTCGGCGATCATCGAGGCGGTCAAGATGGCCGAGGACGGCTCCGGCGACGTCGTCGTCCGCCTCTACGAGCCCCTCGGACGCCGTGCCGCCACGCCGGTGGGCGTCTCCTTCGGCTTCGACCGCGTGGTGCGCACCGACCTGCTCGAGCGCGAGATCGGTGCAGCCGAGGCCGACGAGGCGGGCGTGGTCCGGCTGCAGCTCAGGCCGTTCGAGATCGTGACGCTGCGGTACTCGGGGGTCCGGCAGCCGTGATCCCTGTCGTCGGCGCGGAGGCTCCCCGCCGCCGCGCCGCTCCGGCGTTCTGGGCTCGCGGGGACGACGGGGCTGCGCTGCTGCGCGTGCACGACGCCGCGCTGCTGACGCTCGAGCACAACGTCGTCGCGGGGGACGAGGCGCCGTTCCTGCGCGCGGGCGGCGGCTACCCCGACCCGTGGACCCGCGACGCGGCGCTCAACGCCTGGCTGGCGGCGAGCCTGCTCATGCCCGACGTCGCCCGGAGCACGCTGCTGGCCGTCACGGAAGAATCCGAGGGCGGCCGGGTCGTGGCGCAGGACGACCAGTGGTGGGACCAGATGGTGTGGGCGGTCGCGGCGCACCACCACGTCCTGGTCACGGGCGACACGGAGTTCCTCCGCGAAGCGCAGGGCATCGCGGTGCGCACACTGGCGCTCCGCGAGGATCACCAGCGGGCCGACGGGCTCTTCCGAGGGCCGGCGGTCATGCAGGACGGCATCTCCGGGTACCCCCGGGAGCTGCTCGATCCGGCGCTGGAGCACGACTCGTTCGTGCTCTCGCACCCGCGCTCGCACGGCGTCGTGTGCCTGTCGACCAACGCCTTGCACGTGCTCGCCTACGACGCGGTGGCCGGGATGTCCGCGCTGCTCGGCGACGACCCGGCTCGCTACCGCGCGTCGGCCGACGCGCTGCGCGCGCGCACCTGGGCGGCGTTCTGGAACGCGGGCACCGGCCGGCTCGACTACGTGGTCGACCCGGCTAGCGGCGAGCGCTTCGCCTACGACGAGGCGCTCGGCCTCGCCCTGGCGCTGCTGGCCGGCGTCGTCCCCGCTGGGACCGCGGGCGAGGTCGTGCGCTCGCTGCACCGGTCGTCGCACGGCGTCGTCAACGTCTGGCCGCACACCGACGGCTACACCGACGCGCGTCCGTCGCGCCACGGCGCCATGTGCTGGCCGATGGTCATGGGTGTCTGGGCCTGGGCCGTGGCCGCGACGGGCGACGCCGCCTCCTTCGGCGACGACCTGCTGCATCTCGCGCACCTGCTCGACTCCTCCGACGGCCTGTACGAGCTGTACGACCCGGTGACCGGACGACCCGACGGGGGCTGGCAGGCGCTGCGCGAGTGGCGCTCGGAGCCGCACCAGACCTGGTCGGCGTCCGGCTACCTCGGGGCGCTGCTGCACGGGCTGGTGGGGCTGCGGCCCGCCGCGGACGGTCTGCGGTTCGCACCCGTGGTGCCGGCCTGGGCCTCCGGCGCGTGGCTGCGCGACCTGCCCTACCGGGGCGCGCGGATCGACGTGACGCTCGCCGGGGAGGGCGCCGTCCTCGCCGAGGTGCGGGTGGACGGCGAGCCCGTGCCGGTGGACGCTGCCGTGCACGTCCCCGCCCACGCCGAAGGAGCGGTGCGCGTGGATCTGTGCTGCACCCCGTCGAGAGGATCACGATGAGCACTCCCGTCCTCGCCGGGGCCGTCCTGGCCACGGGCACGGCGCCGCACGCGGAGGCTGCGGGCGTGGTCGAGCGCCGGACCGCGGAGCAGCTCGACGTCGCGCTGGGCCGCGTCGTGCGGTGCTCGATGACCGCGCTCGCCGACGCCGTCGACGACGACGCGCCGGTCGAGACGGACAGCCTGCTCACCGCCGTGGTGGCGCTCGACCCAGGCGAGTGGACGGCGCACTGGTTCGTGTCCGACTGGGGCGACGAGTTCACGCCGCGCAGCGCCCGCGTCGCAGACGGCGCGCGGTGGTCGTCGACGACCGGCCGCTCGTCGAAGGGCACCCATCCGTGGGTGCTGTTCGAGCGCGCCGGCGGCACCTCCGTCATCGTGGCTCCCGCGTGGAGCGGCAACTGGCTGGTCACCGCGTCGGTCGGGCCCGACGGCCGTGCAACGGTGCGCGCCGGGATCTCGGACTGGAAGTTCAGCCGGCGCCTGTCGGCCTCGCGCCCGTTCCGGGCCCCCGAGGTGTACGTGGCCTCGGGCAGCGACCGCTGGCAGGCCGCCGCCGCACTCGCCGAGGCGGTCGGCCACCACGTCGTGCCCGCCAACCCGTGGACCGACTCGGTGCCAGCCGCGTGGAACCACTGGTGGCCCTACGAGGACGCCGAGATCGACGAGGCCACGTTCCTCGACAACGTGGTGGTCGCCGAGTCGCTCGGCCTCGACGTCAGCACCCTCGACGCGGGCTGGTTCGGCGTCGCCGACGCGTCGTCGTTCTGGGAGAAGGTGCGCGGCGACTGGCACCTCGAGAACACCGAGCGGTTCCCCCGAGGTCTGGCGTCGCTGGGGGAGTCCGTGCGCGAGCGCGGCACCGCCATGGGCATCTGGATCGAGGCCGAGGCCGTCGGCGTCGACGCCGAGCTCAACCGGCTGCGGCCCGAGATCCTCGCGCGTCGCGAGGACGACCCGCCGGCCTTCCCCATCGACGCCTCGGACCCCGGGTGGCTGGGGTACGTGTGCATGGGCTCGCCCGCAGGTCGCGACCACGTGCGCGCGAGCATCGAGCGGCTGCTCGACCGCACGGGCGCACGGTGGATCAAGCTCGACTTCAACCTCGACCCTGGCGCCGGGTGCTCCCGCACCGACCACGGCCACGACGCGGGCGACGGCCTGTACGAGCACTACCGCGGGCTCTACGCCGTGCTCGACGCCGTCCGCTCGTCGCGGCCCGAGCTGCTCGTGGAGTCGTGCTCGTCCGGCGGTCTGCGCATCGACCTCGGGATCCTGTCGCACCTGCACTGCTCGTTCCTGTCGGACCCCGACTGGACCGAGTTCCAGCTGCAGCTGCTGTGGGGCGCGTCGCAGATGCTGCCGGCCCTCGCGATCCTGCACTTCTCCGAGTCGCAGTGGCGCACCTACCACCCGCTGCAGAACTACGAGCCCGACGAGCAGGGGCTGCCGGCCTTCGACACGGCCATGCGGGCAGTGCTGCTCCACCGCTTCGCGGTGTCGTACAAGCTGCGCGGCTTCTCGCCCGAGCTGCGGGCCCGGCTCGCCGAGCACGTCGCCATGTACAGCGAGCACGCGGCACCGCTCATCGCGGACCGCGCCGTGATCCGCCCGCTCACCGCCCAGCCGCTGCGCGAAGGGCACGGCGAGCGGTTCCCGGCGTTCCAGCTCGGCGGGGCCGACCGTGCGCTCGTGGCCGCGTTCCGGCTGCACGGCGCGGACGGCTCGACCGTGCTGAGGCCGCGGGCGCTCGACCCCGACGCGCACTACGACGTCGTCCTGCTCGGGCCGGACGCCGACGCGTCGGACCTCCCCTCGGCGGGACGCGCCCGGGGTGCGGATCTCATGATGGAGGGGCTGCACCTCAAAGCCAACAGCCCCGCCTCGTCGTGGCTGCTGTCGATCTCGCGGACGGACACTGCATGACCATCGCCTCGGAGCCCGGCGCCCTCGTGCCCAGCACAGCAGGTGCGCGCCCTGCGCGCTCGTACCTGCGCACCGACGCGAGGGAGATCCCGCTCGACGGCGACTGGCGGTTCTCGTGGTCGCCCACGGTGGAGACCGGTGTCGAGCTCGACGACCCGGGCGACGGCTGGGCGACGATCCCCGTGCCGTCGCACTGGCAGCTGCACGGCTACGGCGCTCCCGCGTACACGAACGTGCGCTACCCGTTCCCCATCGACCCGCCCCGGGTGCCCGACGAGAACCCCACCGGCGAGTACCGGCGGACGGTCGGGCTCGGCGCGGACGATCTCGCCTCCGGCCGGTGGGTGCTGCGGTTCGAGGGCGTCGACTCCTGCCTGGTGCTGGGCGTCAACGGCGTCGAGATCGGCCGGTCGACAGGCAGCCGGCTCCCCGTCGAGCTCGACATCACCGACGCGCTGCGCCCCGGCCCCAACCTCGTCGCCGTGCGCGTGCACCAGTGGTCGTCCGGCAGCTACCTGGAGGACCAGGACCAGTGGTGGCTGTCCGGAATCTTCCGCGAGGTGCGGCTGATGCACCGCCCCGAGCGCGGCATCCTCGACGTCGAGGTGCACGCCGACTACGACCACCTGACCGGCCGCGGCACGTTCCGGGCCGACGTGGTGCTCGAGGACGGCAGCGAGCCGTCGGACGTGCGCGTGCGCATCGACGAGCTGGGGATCGACATCGCGGCGGGGGAGACGGCCGTGATCGCGGTGGAGCCGTGGTCGGCCGAGGTACCGCGCCTGTACGCCGCCGCGGTCGTCGGCCCGCAGGAGTCGGTGCACCTCGACGTCGGCTTCCGCACGGTCGCCATCATCGACGGCGTCATCACGGTCAACGGGTCGCGCGTGCTGTTCCGCGGCGCCAACCGCCACGAGTTCCACCCCGAGCTCGGCCGTGCGGTCACCCGCGAGGTGATGGAGCAGGACGTCCTGCTCATGAAGCGCCACCACCTCAACGCGGTGCGGACCTCGCACTACCCGCCGCACCCGCATTTCCTCGAGCTGTGCGACCGCTACGGCCTCTACGTCGTCGACGAGTGCGACCTCGAGACGCACGGCTTCGAGCTCGAGGGCTGGGCCGGCAACCCGTCGGACGACCCGCGGTGGGAGGAGCAGTACCTCGACCGCATGCGCCGCACCGTCGAGCGCGACAAGAACCGTCCCAGCGTCGTGCTGTGGTCGCTCGGCAACGAGGCGGGGGTGGGCCGCAACCTCGCGGCGATGTCGGCCTGGGTGCACGACCGCGACCCCGGCCGGCCCGTGCACTACGAGCCCGACCACGCCACGGCCTTCACCGATGTCTACTCGCGCATGTACGCCTCCCACGCGGAGGTGGACGCCATCGGCCGGCAGGAGGAGGACCCGCTGCCGGACCCCGCGCAGGACGCGGCCCGCCGCGCGAAGCCGTTCGTGCTGTGCGAGTACGCGCACGCGATGGGCAACGGCCCCGGCGGCCTCGCGGAGTACGAGGCGCTGTTCGAGGCCCACCCGCGCTGCCAGGGCGGCTGGGTCTGGGAGTGGATCGACCACGGCCTGACCGCGACCGACGAGCACGGCCGCCGCTACGCGGCCTACGGCGGCGACTTCGGCGAGGTGCTGCACGACGGCTCGTTCGTGATCGACGGCCTGCTGCTGCCCGAGCGCGCGCCCTCGCCCGGTCTGCTCGAGCTCGCGGCGGTGAACGCGCCGCTGCGCATCACCGCCTCGCCGGACGGGATCCACGTGCGCAGCCGCTACCAGGTGCGCAGCACCGACGGCGTCGCCTTCCGCTGGTGGGTCGAGCGCGACGGCGACGAGGTGGCCGGCGGCGCCCTCGACGTGCCGGCGCTGGCTCCTGGCGACGAGACCGTCGTGCCCGTCCCGTCCGACGCGCGAGCCGCAGCTGCCGGCGACGGCAGGTATGTCCTGCACGTCGAGGCCGTGCTGGCCGCCGACGAGCCGTGGGCCCTGGCAGGGCACGGCCTCGGCCACGGCGAGCTGGCGCTCTCGTCGGCACCCTCGAGCCCATGGGTGGCGACCGCGGAGGCGGAGCGCGACGGGGAGGGCTGGGTGCTCGGCCCGGCCCGCTTCGACGCCGTGGGCCGGCTGGTCGGCCTCGGCGGCGTCGCGATCGCGTCAGCCGCGTTCGACGCGTGGCGGGCGCCTACCGAGAACGACCGCGCGGTCGGCTGGGCCGAGCCCGTCTCGGCGCTGTTCTACTGGGAGCTCGCCGGCCTGCACCGCCTGGTGCACCGCACGGACTCCGTGGCGGTGGAGGACGGCGGCCGCACGTTCGTCGTCGTCGAGCGTGCGGCGGGGGCCGCGACCGCCAGCGGCTTCCGCGTGGAGCACCGCTGGACCTCCGACGGGTCGCGGGTGCGGCTCGACCTGACGATCGAGCCGCAGGGCAGCTGGCACGGCACGCTGCCCTCGGCGGGCTTCGCGCTGGCGCTGCCCTGCCCCGGTGCACCGGCGGCGCAGGTCGAGTGGCTGGGCAGCGGGCCGGGTGAGGCCTACGCCGACTCGTATGCGGCCGTGCGCACGGGGCTGTGGCGCTCGACCGTCGCCGACCTGCAGACGCCGTACGTCGTGCCGCAGGAGAACGGCCGGCGGGCCGACGTGCAGCGCGCCCGCATCACCTGGGAGGGCGGCGGCCTCGATCTCGCCGCCGACCCGCCCGTGGGCATGGCGGTACGGCCGTGGAGCGACGCCCACCTGGCCGCGACCCGCCACCGCCACCTGCTCGAGCCCGACGGCCTGCTGCACGTGAAGCTGGACGCCGGCCAGGACGGCCTCGGCTCGGCCACGTGCGGCCCCGCCGTCCTGCCGCAGCACCGGTTCCGTGCCGGGCCGCTGCGGCTGTCGATCACCCTCGAGCCGGTGGCGGGCTGAGGTGGACATCGATGCGGTGCTGGCGTCGCTGACCCTGGAGGAGAAGGCGTCGCTGCTCTCCGGCCTCGACCGGTGGCGGACGAAGCCGGTCGAGCGCGCCGGGGTCCCCTCGGTGTGGCTGTCCGACGGGCCCCACGGCGTCCGGCGGGAGACCGAGCCGGACGTCTCGCTGCCCGCCACGGCGTTCCCGACGTCGTCGGCCCTGGGGGCGACGTGGGACCCGGAGCTGGTCGAGCAGGTCGCCGCCGCCATCGGCCGCGAGGCTGCGGCGCAGGGGGTCCACGTGATGCTCGGCCCGGGCATCAACATCAAGAGGACGCCGCTGTGCGGGCGCAACTTCGAGTACCTCGCCGAGGACCCCGTGCTGTCGGGGGTGCTCGGCGCCGCGTACGTGCGCGGCATGCAGTCGACGGGCGTTGGCGCGACGGTCAAGCACCTGGCGGCCAACAACCAGGAGAACGGCCGGCACTGGATGTCGTCCGAGGTCGACGAGCGCACCCTGCGCGAGGTGTACCTCGCGGCGTTCGAGCGCGTCGTGACGACGGCGGCGCCGCGCCTGGTGATGTCGTCGTACAACCGGGTCAACGGCGTGCACTCGTCGCAGAACCCCTGGCTGCTCACCCACGTGCTGCGCGACGAGTGGGGCTTCCAGGGGGCGGTGGTCTCGGACTGGATCTCGGTGCACGACCGCGTCGCGGCGCTGCGCGCCGGCCTCGACCTCGAGATGCCCGGCGTCGACGGGGTCACCGACGCCGAGGTCGTCGTAGCCGTCCGCGCCGGCGAGCTCGACGAGGCGATCGTCGACCGCGCGGCGCTGCGGCTGCTCGCGCTCGTCGATGCCGTCCTGCCCGCGGTACAGGGCCAGGTGCTCGACGACTCCGTGCTGGCCGACCACCGCGCCCTCGCCCGGCGTGCCGCTGCGGACGCGACGGTGCTGCTCGCCAACGACGGGGTGCTGCCGCTGGATCCCGCTGCGGCGCAGCGGATCGCGCTCATCGGCAGGTTCGCCGACGAGCCGCGCATCCAGGGCCGCGGCTCGGCCTGCGTGAACCCCCGCGGGCAGTCGTCCATCCGGGAGGCGCTCGCCGCCGAGCTCGGCGACCTCGTGACCTATCTGCCCGGTTACCCGGCGCACGACGACGACCCAGCACGGATCGACGAGCACCTCGTCGACGCGGCCGTCGGCGCCGTGCGCGGCAGCGACGCCGCCATCGTCGTCGTCGGGCTGCCGGATCACGTCGAGTCGGAGGGCTACGACCGCACCCACCTCGAGCTCCCTGCGGCGCAGCAGGTGCTGCTCGAGGTGCTGGCGGCCACAGGGACGCCCCTGGTGGTCGTGCTGGTCTCCGGATCGGCCGTGCGGCTGGGGGAGTGGCACGGCGCCGCCTCCGCCGTCGTCCAGGCCTGGCTGGCCGGGCAGGAGGCCGGCCCGGCGCTCGCGGACGTGCTGCTGGGCCGCGCCGACCCCGGGGGCCGGCTCGGGGAGACGTTCCCGCTGCGGCTGGAGGACACGCCGGCGCACCTCTCGTACCCTGGCGAGCGGGGCCGGGCGCGCTACGCCGAGGGCGTCTTCGTGGGCCACCGCTGGTACGACGCACGGCGGATGGAGGTGCGCCACCCGTTCGGCCACGGGCTGTCCTACACGACGTTCGACTACACCGCGCTCGAGGTGGGGGCGATGGACCCGGAGTCCGGCGACGTCCCAGTCGCCCTCACCGTCACCAACACAGGCGGCCGGCCGGGCAGCGACGTCGTGCAGGTGTATGTCGAGCCTGCTGCCGCGCCCGTGGCCAGGCCCCCGCGCGAGCTCAAGGCATTCCGCAAGGTGCGCCTCGAAGCGGGGGAGAGCCGACGCGTCGAGCTGACCCTGTCGCACCGCGACTTCGCCTGGTACGACGTCGATTCCGGCTCCTGGGCGCGGTCTGCAGGTATCGCCCGTGTCGTCGTCGGGCGGTCGTCGCGCGACCTGCGCCTCGGCGTCGATGTGGAGGTGGTGCTGCCGCCCGGCGCGGCCGCCCCGGCCACGGATGCCGAGCTGGAGCCTCGTGCGCTGGCGTGGTCAGCCGGAGAGAGCGAACGACGCCGCGTGCGGTGAGAACGCGCGGTCGAGCACGAGGCAGGCGGCACCGATCGCCACCACGTCCTCGCCCAGCGCCGTGCCCCGCACCCGCAGCGGTCCGAGCGCGCCGCGGACGAGGTGGCCGGCGACCATGTCGGGCACCAGCCGCAGGTAGTGGCCGGACAGCCGGGTCCAGGTGGGGCCGCCGAAGGCGACGACCTCGGTGTCGACGAGGTTGGCGAGCGTGTCGACGGCCTTGGCCAGCCGCACGGCAGACATGCGGATGACCTCGAGGGCCGCCACGTCGCCGGCGTCCGCGCGGCCCACGAGCCGGTCGAAGGCCTTGTCGAGGCGGGCGGGGTCGCTGCCCGCGCGCAGCGTGCTCGCGGGCAGCACGCCGGCGTCGACGGCTGCGGCGACGAACGCGGCCGGGCTCAGCGACGCCCCCATGCACCCGTGGAGGCCGCACTCGCACAGGGGTCCGTCGGGGTCGACGACGAGGTGCCCGATGTCGCCGGCGTTGCTGGAGAAGCCGCGCACGACGGTGTCGTCGATCGTGATGCCGACGCCGACGCCGGTCGACAGGTAGACGAAGACAGAGTTCGCGTAACCCATCGTGGCGCCGGCCCAGCGCTCGCCGACGGCGGCCGCGATGACGTCCTTGTCGAGCAGCACGGGCAGATCGGTGGTCTCGCGCAGGTGGTCGCGCAGCGGCACGTTGCGCCAGCCCGGCAGGTGCGGCGGGTCGAGGATGACGCCGGCCTGGGTGTCGATGGGGCCGGGGGAGGCGAAGCCGATGCCGGCGATGGCGGCGTCGTCGATGCCCGTGGAGGCGATGAGGTCCTCGAGGGTTTCCCGGACGTCGTCCATCACCTCGTCCGGCGACGCGGCTGTGGGCGTGGGCTGCTGGCTGTGGGCGACCACGGAGCCGGTGAAGTCGAGGACGACGAACGTCATGACCAGCGGATCGAGATGCACGCCGACGGCGTACTGGCCCGCCGGGTTGAGCGACAGCAGTGTGCGTGGCTTGCCCACTCCGGTGACGACGCGCTCGCCCTCCACGATGAGGCCGGC
>Ga0102832_1001237_pt1 | contig 21647 bp, 14 predicted proteins | sample EBPBio282013_DNA_FD_88942 | JGI IMG/M metagenome (GOLD analysis project Ga0102832, IMG submission 88942) | Wastewater treatment Type I Accumulibacter community from EBPR Bioreactor in Madison, WI, USA - Reactor 2_5/28/2013_ DNA (Illumina Assembly) | ecosystem: Engineered > Bioreactor > EBPR >... | reverse complement strand
GTGAAATATAAAGAATTGAAGTAATCGACTACGATACAACGAAAAGACTTTGTAAGTTTAGTCTTAAAGAGATAAAAACAGATTTTAACTATAAACATGTCGAATCCAAAAGTTATTTCTCAGTTACGATTCAAATGAACGATTTTAAAATAGGATATCAACTTAATAATGTTAAACTTTCTTAGTCTAAAGCTATAGGTAATCAAATGGAATAGAGCAAATAAAGTGTTATCACGAATTCGACTTAAGCTTCCATATTTTGAAAAATCAGTACTTTTGTAACTGATTACTAATATTTTGATTTTCCTATATTTTATAATTCTTTATTATTATTAAAAGAAATACTCATAAAATTATCAATAATTAATTCAATGTTTGTTTTTTAAAAATTAAACTTCCTTTTTATTGTAATTTCATAATTATTGAAAAAAATAATTTTTTGGACTATGAGGCAACAAATTTTTTCGAGAATGAAAAAGAGCTTTTTGAAGTTTTAAAGTTTTTAAATGATGTCATTAAAAAATTTAACATTTAATTTGACTATTTAGGACAAAAGAATCTTCATGTTCATTGAGAATGTTTAGGTTATGATAAGGAGCGTTTTTCTTAATTTTGGCTTGTTTTAACTTTAAAGTAATCTTGATAAGAGGAGTAAAATTTAGACAAGGAACCTAAGAATCCTGTAACTTATCCCATTGTAGGTCTATTATCAGGGTCGATATTTAGACACATTTAAATCAGAAATATCAAGTTTTTCAAGATTTAAGCATAAGGGTCTTAGGAAACACTTTAATAATGAGGATGGTCAAAGTTACCAAACATAACAAATGAAATCATACGCCCTAAACTATAAACGTCAAACAAAGGATGTTGTTCATACTCTTATTTCGACATTTTTTCATACAAGTAATGATACTTTGTCGGGAGTTCATGATAATAAATGTGTATGAACTTCGTTGTTAAGACTGAAATAATTGAAAAATTTACGTCTTTTATCGTAAGGAACAAAGGAGTTTGATCCATACACAGAACTGCAACTACCGAAATCGATAATGTGAGGAGTAAGGGCTGAATTTACAACAATATTATGCGGCTTGAAGTCTCTATGTAAAATATTCTTCGATGACAAAAAGCACAGCCCTAAACTGATACGATACAAAAGGCTTAATTTTTATTTAATGCTTAAAGTTTTGCACCTCCTTATAATGTAATCAACATTCTGATTATAAGATTTCATATAAATAGGATCTTTTTAATTTCTCTATCGAAAATTTTTCATTTCAAGGTAGTACTTCCCAATAAATGAGCTATGAAAATCTCTTACATGGTTTAAAAAATGAAGTTCATTCATAAATGAATTTCTGGAAGCTTAATTTGAGCTTATACATCGTTTTACAGTCAGTTATGTTTTTTTCTCATTTCCTAATAACCATCTATTTGGTTCTTATTTAACAACTTAGCAATCTATGGATTTAACTAATCTAAAAATGAATATCCCTCTGGTGATTTGAGAATGAGCGCCTTCTTTTGATATAACTTTTTATTTGTCTTTTTTTACAACATCAATTCCATGGACGATTTTATTTTAAGAATCTGAAGTATTTTGTTTATGTCCTGGTTAAATATTATTTTTATCTTTAAAATTTTAATGAAAAATTATATTTTGTACACATTTGTTGTGTATCTCGTCATTTTATTGACATTTTTAAAGGCCAATTGATTCCTGATACATTTAACAAATGTTTCGTCGAAAGAAAACATTTGTTTGTTATTTTTAGTAATTCAAACTATGAAATTAAATTTAATTACGAGGTTTAATTTCTTTTAATTGCTTAAGCCTGCCAATCAATTGAAAATTCATTGCTCTTTTGTTGATGTTGTTTTTCATTATTGCCCTGAAATTGTTAGTCAATTTTAAGTATTCGTCAAACAAATGAAGTCTTTCTGACTTTTATTAATTGTTTGTTAAAAGTTGAGGCTCACAAAAGTAAATCACTTCCTCAAAATTGTTAATTTTAGACATCAAATAAGAAAGAAACCGACGTAAAGATTCTGCTTTTGGAATCTTAATTTTATACTACTTCCAAGAAATGCGAAAATGATATTAAAGCAAACCATTTGTCGGGTTAAGTATAAAAGTTTCTTAAGATAAAAGTTGAGCATTAATATTTCTCAGAAGAATCATGAGCTCAATTTTCATTCGTTGAGTTTAAGCTTTAAGAAAATTTTCCCTTTTTTCGTTGAAAAACTTAATTGTGATTCTTAATTCTTCTTAATACAATAAAAATTTCCACTCCATATCTCGCATAAAGGTTCTGCAAGATTTACCCTGGTTAATTAAAATAAAGTACTTATGATGGCAATGATTTAATTCATTTTCCTACCAGATTGCTCTTCCATCTGAGAGAAGTGTCTCAATTAAAATTATGGGTTTGATAAAACTTACTTCAGAATTTTTGTGAAATTTTCTGGCGGTTGTTACTCGAGAGTTAATCTTTCAGTCGCTTATGAAAGCTCAATCAGCACAGACATTTTTATATTTTTTAAGAACTAATTTTCATCTAAATTGTTTATAAAATTATTAATTGGCCTCAGAAAATTAATCAAATCATTACTTATTAAAATCAATACTAAAAATTCATTTAATTTGAGATCTCTTCATACAAATTATGAAAAAGAATTACTAAAGTTAAAATAAAAATTACTAATTGCCAGGTCCAGGAGTCAAGCTTTTATTGACAATACCCTGTCGAGCACTTTTTGAAAATGAACTTCCTCCTTTTCTTTGATATTTGTAATTGTTCAATATTTCAGCTGTATTTTTATCTTGTTTATTAAAAAAAGGTACATTAATTGGGCCCTGGATTCTTATTTTTTCTCATTTCAACTTCACTAAGTCTTGGAAGCTTATCAAATTTTCCTGATGTTACTGATTAATGTTTCGCCACAGGTGATTTACTTTTTTAAGTCAAATCTAAATGTGAATATGCTCCTGGTCCAGGTACGTTTTTGACCCATTTATTGCTTGCATCTTCAAGTTTAATATGTAAACTGTATTTAAGGCTTTTTTATAAAGGTTTTGGATTGTAAGATGTTGGTTAAGGTGATTGCTTTAAAGGACGATAAAATAGATCGTTGGCTTTGACATCATTTCTACCAGGAGCCATAGTGAATCCAACTTTAGGATTTTTTTTGAATTCAGAGTTAAGTTAGTATCTATTAGGTGATGGTGTAACAAAATTTTTCTTTCCTAAATCAAGTTTTTGTCCATATCCAAAAGACGTAGCTCTCATAGTTTTCGTAGTTGGTATTTCATAAAACATATTGGAGGAAGATGTCCTGAATGAAAAAATAAATACTTTTTATGTTCGGAGAATCTTTAATCTTTTGGAAATGAGTATTGCATTTTGCTAATTGAATTGTTAAGTTGATTCTTATTAAGCGAATCATGATCCATGCTTTTAAAACTGCTGTTAAGACTCTTTTCTGGGTTCATGCGTAGATAAATAAAATTAATGTAAATCTTAAATTATAAGTTAGACAAATAAAATTATAGAAAAATCATAAGAGGTTCTTTAAGACCCAAATTACAATTAAAAACACGTTCATCCCATAAAGTCCTGTAATGACTTGATTAACTCTACCTTAAAAAGAGAACTAAAACTATCCTTTACCTTATTCCCTCATGGCTCTTTTCTGTAAAAGTTATCGACCTCTGACCATATTTTAAGTTCCTTACATAAATTAAACTGGATACCTTTTTTCATATTTTCGTCGATTTGATTGATCAATTCTCCCTGTTAGTGAACCATGACATTCATTCTTTTCAAAATCATATTCAAACCTTATATTTACTCATTGACTTAACTAAAGGCCTGTTGACGGCTTTCAGGAAAGACACTTCTTGAAGCTTTTTCATTAATTAAAAATGTACCTAAGGAATTGTATGAAATATTTTGCTAGTTGTTGAAAGCATTAAAAGATCTTTACTGTGATTATATTCTGTTTGTAATTTAGGCGATAGTAGATTTTGCTTGAAAAAGTCTTTTTATTTATTGGAAAAGCACAACACGAAGATGTTTTTTGAGGTTTTCTTACAGCGTAAACATTGTTCCAGTCATGAAGTCAAGATTGTTATATTGTTGTGGTAGGGACAGGATTTGATCACATTTATTGATTTTCTTTCTTAATAAAAAAATACTTGGCAATTGTTATGAACAAGTTTTTATACCATTTTCAAGTTATAAACGCTGGGATTTGATTCATAGGCTTTGACTAACTGTTAAATATTTGTATCTGTCTTCATAATTGGAGAATTACTTGAATTTTAGATGTCAGTCAGTAACTATTTTTTATTGTAGTAATTTTCCTACCATTGGGAATATGAATGACTGATAATGTACGGCTATTTGATTTTTTGGTGAGAGTACTTTATTCTCTTTATCTCCATAAGAGCTATCATCTTGTTTCTACGCATGATTTTTTTATTGATAAAAATGGTCGATTCTACTGTTTTGGGCCTGCAGTTTTTACTATAAATTTGTAAATTTCAAACTATCTTTTTTTGAACATTGAAATGAAAGTTATAATAAAAATTCATCTAAAAATATTACTGTCCTAAAAGATCAAAAGACATGATACATTAAAAATCGCGTGTATTTAAAACCTAAAACAATAATCTTAAGAAGCCAATATTATCGCCACCATCAAATAAAGATATGTCCACAAATCAATCGAGAACTATTTTTAACCCCAAAAGATATCTTAAACCCGCATTAACAGAAGAATAAGTAAAGTAAATAAAAGATATTTTTGATATTTTTGATACTTAAGGAAGAGGTTTGGTTCATGGTAAAGGTAAATTTTGATAAAATTCAGACTTAATTGATGCACTGAAATCCATCGGTTACAGTGAGAAATAGAATACAGTATACCAGCAATTACTGGACTTAAGTGCAGATGGAGAAGGATAAATAGAATTTGAGAAATTTTTGACAATGTTGACAACAAAAGTTACTTAACAAGATTCCCAATCAGATATGAAGCAATTATTTTCTTTGTTTGATGATGAAAAATGCGGATATTTGACGATAAAAAATTTGCGAAGATCAGTCAGATAAATGGGCATCGATGTCGAAGAATCAGAACTTCAAAAAATGATCGAAATAGCTGATTTAGATATGGACGGCAGAGTAAATGAAGAATAATTTTTCATGTTTATGACAGGAAAGATAAATTAAGAATGACTTTTTGATATTAATATGGAATTTCATTTTTTTAGTTAACTAAATAAAGATAAGACTAAAATTAGAAAGAATGAACACAAATTATATTAATTAACAAAAATCATTTAGGATGTTGAAACTATTTTTGATTGACCTTCAAGATTTTCTACTAATAACTCATTTTTCATCATATTAATAGTAACGTTCATCTGAAGACTTGTCATTTTATGTTTCTTCGTAGATTTAAGCATTATAATTTTAATCAAATTAAGGTTATTAAGATTACTTGTTATTCATTCCTCTGTACTTTCCCTAATGCCAATATCCTACTGTTACTTTTTAAGGGCCTTATTTCATCATACCGATTCCATGTCGCTTATTATTTTTAAACTATCCATAATAAATGAATACATCAGGCTACCATTAAAGCCCTAAACCATGCCTTGAACCTTAATCTAAATACTCATATTGCCATCCTCCTAAATATCTTTTGCCACTATAATACCATATCACTACCACATTGCCACAAATAAATATTAGACAGTTTGAATACCTCTTTATTACCATATCTTTAGGGTTTATTCTGAGAGATTCAAATAGAAACAATCCATTTACATGAACATCTTCTTTTGATTGGTTTTTTTTGAATAAATCTTATTGCATAAATATTTTTGGCACTTTAAATGCCAATCTAAAAAGGTCTGGTGATGCCAAATATGTTCGACAAAACCCTTTCAATTTAGCTAAGGAGACATGATAAGTAATTTCAAGTTTTTTTGTCGGCTTTTTTATTACTTGTTTAAGCTTTTCAACATCCTTATGCCCTTTAATTAATTACTTTTTTTTCTACGATCTCTAAAAAGTAAATTGTCTTTAAATCTGATTATTCTTTGAACTTTGATCCGATCGATTTTTAAGTCGATTTTTTGCAATAAGATTAATTTGGTTTTTTAATGTATTAATGTGATTCTGTTAAAATAGAATTTTGCTTTCTTCCTAATTTTTTACTAAAAAATCATGACCATTAATTGGAAAAAAAGAATTTATTGGATTTTTAACTTTAGAAGGTAAAAAATCTTGGTGATTTGATTTGCAAATTGACCTATCCTTTACTAGATTAATATTTTTCGAATTAAAAGACAAACTACCAAGATTTCTATTATTGACAAAAATAATGTTATCTTTTTTCTTTGTTTATTGAAAACTACTTGTCCTCAAAATCTTATCACTTTTTTAGAATTTTTCTTGTGAAGATGCTAGTAATCTATTTGCGTATGTGTAATTTTAAGGATGAAACACTCTTTTTTCAGAGCCATTTTAAGGACTTTAATATTTTTTAAATTATTGAGATTTTCTTTCAGTTTTAGACAAATTGAGCTTTTAAAGAAATGAATTTCTTCTCTAATTTTTATTGATAAAGTTGAAAGGCTTTTATGGATGCAAGGGAATTTGTTTTTCGTTCTAAAATTGTTAAAAATATAAGAAATCTTGACGTCGAATAGAACCAATAAGATGAGATTTTTATGAATTATATATTTTTTAAGGGGGAGTAGGTTCTAAAGTCATTTAGTTGGTTACAATAATTAACTACTCATTAATCTGGATCTTAGGATTTTTGAGTTTATTTTAATCGATAATTATTTTATTGTTTTTTCTTCTTATTTCTTTCAAAGGTTATTCATTTTGTGGAAAGTTTAAGTTGTCTTTTACAAATTAGATGTGAGTAATATTTTTTTATTAATGATTTGAGGATTAGGTATGATCTTATTTAGAAGTAATAAATTCACAATCATTCTTTTTTTCAGGTTTTTTGTTTGTCTAAATAAATAATTAAGAAACAGAGGAACCACTCAAGGCAACTGAATCCGTTTGTTCAAACTTTTTTTATGGGTTGACATCATCAAAGTTAATGATATCGTACTTTAAAGGTGATTTCTTTGAGATTTCTTTCCTTTTGTTAGAAAAATCGATTGGATAAGAATGCTGATTTTTTTTCAATGGACTTTCAAGCATCTATAAAATGATTTTTCGTGTTAAATAATTTTATTTGGCCAACTCTGTTATAAACTTTAAACTTTAGCTTAGAATCCTATATTAAATTACTAAAAGATGAAGAAAAAAAATTGTCACCATTTTTATCAGGAAATTTGATTTTTGGAACGACTAAGTTAAATACTTAAAAAGTAAGGCTGGAAAATAAAAAATTTAAGCTACTTTATCAACGATAGTATTAGTGTGAAAATGTAGAAAATTTAAGAAAATAGATGTTAATCTAATTAAAGTTAAATTACTGAGAAGTTAGAAATTTATAAATTATTTGATTTTCCAAATTCCTTTATTTTTTATGCAACCATCAATAGAAAACATTGAAAATATCTCACCTAAGAGAAAACCCAGGGCCGTCTCAAGCTTCCTTAAGAAAACTTTCGAACTTTTGAACGTAATTTCTATATCTTAGATTAGGAACCTTAAAATTATGTCTGTATCAAATGGGCTCCCAATGGTATTGGGTTCATAGTCACTGACTAAGATCTCTTTTCGAAGACTGTTCTCCCCAAATATTTCAAGCACAGCAATTACTCGTCATTTGTGAGACAGGTACATATCCCAATAAATTCAGTTAAACATGTACAACTTTCACAAAATTCGTGAAACGAATTCCGAAAGTTATTTCCATCATTAATGTTTTGACCGAGACAATAAGTAATTTTCCTAAATAATTAAGAAATGCTATGGCATAAATTAAAAGAAAACCTTAAAAAAAGAAAAGAAAAAACGATGAAAGTGATTTTGACAGAGAATAAAACTAATCCACTCCTATCAAACTTAGAAAAGGAAAAACTACCTCATAGAAGAGGATCCATTAAACTAAGGAGGTTTAAAGGGATGGTGTGTCAATAACTTTGATCAGGGACTAAAATGAAGAGTCAATCAAGTAAGAAAAGATCACAAAAGGAAATTTGATTTCTGAAACAAACCATTCTCCAGGCCAATCGGACAGAATGTCAGAGGAATTCAGAAACAATGACTAAAATAACTTTAAATCAGAAAATATTCTTTCAATCGAAGATGATGATAGACTTTCGATAAATGAATAGATAACATAGAAAATTCATATTCCAAGGTTTAACACAAAGGAACTTTTCTACCCAAGCACAAATAATCTCTACCCAATGGTTGGAAATATCCAACCAAGCACATTTAGCTTATTTTTCTGATATATTGTAGTTCGCTTACCCGCTACTACTACTGATTTTTTTTTGAGTTAATAACATTTTCGAAATCTATTTTTTGTAAAGTTTTTACTGTTTATATAATCTAAGTATCTGTTCAAAAATTAGTTACAGGAATAAATATAAATAATGCCTATTAATGTAAATAAAGTCTGAAAGTAAGGTTGATAAAAAAGTTTTAGATACTCTTTTCAAAGATCTTTCAAAGAACTAAGTTTTAATAAAAAACGCAAAAAATGTCAAACTATTTTTCGAACTCCTTGATAAAATAAAAAATCATAGAACACTTTAAAAAATCTGCCAAGTTTATACCAAACAAGAAAGATAGACAATCTTTATGCAATACTGTTAGATGATTGATGAGCTTGAAGATCATATGGAAACTTTTTAAAAATTCTCAATGAAAGCCTCTGTCAGAAAAAAAATGATAAAGATTGGCAAGTAAAAATTTAAGTTTGATTAATGGAAATAAGCAATCGAAGCAATTTCAGTTGAAGGTGAGACGCTTACACAAGCAATTGAGGCAAAATTGAAACTTATAATCAAAGCTTTTGATTTAAACTTAAGAATACCAACTTTAAATTGGAAAAAATGGAGATAATTGTGTACAGAAGGAATCTTGGTTAAAAAAGGATATTGTGGCTGTTTTACATGAACTAGGACAATTTTTTGAGTCATTTAATTTTTACATTATTCATTTTATCAATTCATTTCCATTAGAATTCTTTAAATATTTAATATGAATAATCATAAAATTTGAATCAATAAAAATATTGATGAGTAAAATTTTATTAAGTAGTAACATTTAAAAAAGTAATGAATGAAATGAAAATTAATAAATTAGAGAAAATATGAAAAGAATTGTATCAAGTAAATATGATTCTATTGGAATAAATTTCAGAGGAGATAGAGAATAATATGGTTGCTACCGTAGTATAGTGGTTATTACTGCAGATTGTGGCTCTGCAAACCCAGGCTCGATTCCTGGCGGTGGCAATTTTTTATTATCACTCTTTATTACATTCATTAATTTCTAATTTTATTAAACAGACTTATATTCATCTTATAGGGGTTAACAAAAGTGTTGGAAATATTAGAGTCTTTCAAGAATCTAAGTTTCAAAATATTGCCGAATCAGCTTCTTTTAAATGACAAAATTTGATTATAGAAAAGAAATTTTAATTAATAAAACAAAAAGCTTTTTACTTAGGATAGGTAACTAATTTTTCGGTAGTTTTATCAACATTCTTTAAATCTTGAATTGGATGTGCTTAATACTAAAAAAACTAAAAATTAGAACCATCCGAATGATGAATCATATGACTTTATATCAATAAAATATTTTTCTCAACTTTTGACATTTTTAATGACATTGGTTGATCCAAAATTTTTACCATGGTATTTACATTAGTTTTATCAATGTTTTTAACTTTTGCCTGCATGGAATAACTATGAATGGAAACTTTTTGATAGATGTAAAAAATTTTATAAACTTTAATATTTTGATTAATGTTCAATTTCATATTTATTTATTTGTATCGATTGAATCAACAAAATTACAATACTTTCTTTTTTATTGTTTTAATTTAAACATTTTCCACATTGAAAAGTAAAAATAATTTCAAGTGAATACAAAAATAGATTTGATTTTTGTGGAATTTTAGAATTTTAGAAATCTACTTTGAAGATTATTAAGTTAAATTAAATTTAGAGAGACGCTAACCGTTAATTTAATTTCCAATTTAAATTTACATGGTCAAGAAGTCAGCTTAAAAAGAAATATAATAAGTCGAAAACAGCGAATCAGTCCAATAAGGTAGCCCTAAAGGAGATAAATTTCTCAAGAAAAAACCATGGACTGATGATGAAGATAATCTCGTCAGAAAATTAGTATAAAAACATGGCCCTCAAAGGTGGTCAATGATCGCTAAACATGTCCCTGGTAGACTCGGAAAACAATGCAGATAAAGATGGCATAATCATCTCAACCCATGTATTCTTAAAGTCGATTGGTCCAATTATGAGGAGTGGGTCCTCTTTTTGGCACATAGCGCTCATGGCAATAAATGGGCAGAAATGACAAAAATGTTACCTGGAAGAACAGACAACTCTATTAAAAATCATTGGAACTCAACAATGAAAAAAAGGTTTCAATAAATGCACAACTTAATGACAGGTAAAAGATTTTTTAAATTAGACTTGGTTGAAAAAAAGAAACTGTCCCATTTGAATAAAAATGACGTACCAGAGCATTATACTAAAATGTAGAAAGAATTATTGCAATTCATTTATGACAATAAAGAGAATCTTATCAAACCTCCAAAAGAAAAGAACTTCCAACAAAAAGAAACTCATTTTGGAAATGAAAGAAAAAAACTTCATTTTTAAGATACTGAAAGAACTCAAACTCTTACCATTCAACAAAATAGAATTCTTGTCGATCAACTTCACAGCAAAACGACTGAAAAATACAATGATATTGAGTTTAAATCAAGTTCAGTCGCAAAATCACAAAGATCATGTGGAATTAAAGAGAATCTAGGCTCTTTGATTTTTTCAACTCCACCAAAAGGGAGGTCTATTTTCAGATTTGACAAAGATAAAGGAGACTGTTTCTTTTCTCGATTGATTATCAGCCCTAATACTCCAATAGGTGAGGTATAAGAGGAGCAAAAAGAGGAAAAAGAAATCGAACAAGTACTTGAGAGTCCGAGTAGATTTTTCTTGAGAGAAACAGATTGAGGCTCTCGACAATTTTTATTTTACTACTTTGATAGTTAATTCATTTTTATGGTTGTTTTCAAATTATTATTTATAAAACTGATATTTTTTGAATGAATTCTTATGATTATACTAGACTTATTCTAAACGAAAGAAAACATAATTATTATCGATTTTTTCTTGAGTAAGGTTTATATTCTTGAGTAAAATACCCAATAAGTTGTCACAATTTTAAAATAGGTAAAAATGAAAAGTTATGAAGTCATTAGGAAATCTGAAGGGTAGAAAAGTTTTTTCTTATTGTTTCAACTTATATTAATACTTTTCCGGCTGGCTGACTGAAAAGCTTTTTTCTTTTATCGATATCTTTTGATAGAATGTTCAAATTGTTCAATCTTGGAGCTGAATCCAAATAATATGATAAAGCCCCGAATTTCCAATCTCCATATGGTGTCCACATTTCGCATTATATTTCAGTAAAACCTGATTTCTTAGGAAGATGTGTGACTCCATATGCTAACAAATCATTTGTGCTTGAAGATTAATTGAATCGCCATATCTTTAAAATAATTTTTGGCCAGCCTGAAAGTTCATTTACTTTAAAATGAAGATCAAAAGGATGAGCCCATACAAACATTTCGCCATTCTTAATTTTATTTTAAAAGTACCTCTGCATAGGTAGTTTGTGTTTGATAAGTCTTTTATTTACCAGGATAAATTAGTTCCCAATACTGACCTGTTTATACTGCCATTTCGCAAAGTAATGCATCATCAGACTAAAAGTCTGTTGCGCCAACGATTTGTCCGCAAAAGAAAATTTAAGGAATCAAGTCAGCTTTATTTTTCAAATGTTCAAGTTGAGGTAAAGGCGGAAGTTTGTTTGCCATTATGTTTTATCGATTGAACTTTTTTTAAGTTTAAATATAAATTTTGAAGTTTTATATAATTTGTTTATGACTTTATTATAAATCATTTGGTCATTTGGTAGAAAAAAATAAATTATTGTTATTATAAAGGTACAATTTAATGCGCCTTTGATAAACTTCTAAAAAATTATAAAATTTGGTACATTTTTTTAATAAAAACATTAATTTTTCAATGTAGAGAAGAAGCAGATCAATATCAAAAGTGGTTAAGTAAAATGACCATCTGTAAAAAAGAAAAAATCATTCAAAAGGATTAAAAATGTAAGAATAAATCTCTACAAGTTAACGAATAAAATTATTGAAAGAGAATTTTCTTATTTCGTTAGCAAACGTATTTTTAGAAAACAAAAATGATCCAAGTTTGATTTATCCATGGATGAAAGATTTTAGATAATTGTAGGAAAAAATAATTGGTCGAAATTATATTATTCAAGGACCATCACAAAGCGGTAAGTATTCTTCAGTCAAGTACGCCATTTAGCAAAATCATCCTGGTATTTATGAAATCCTTATTAATTGTGATGTATCTACAACCTAGCATCAAATCTACCAAAGAATAATTTAAGAATTCACTGAAAAATGTAAAAAGAAATGTAGATGGCCAGTTAACTAACAAAAAACTAGAATTTTTTCACCAGAAAATATTGATTTCGCAAAACTCAATCCTTTTCTGATTCAAGGGAATGTCTAATTCGTTATCGTAATAAGAAATGCTGAGCATTTGTTTGGATTTAAAAATCAGTCAATACTTTATAACTTATTTGAATGGATGAAAAGTTAGTAAATTTCATAAAGAGGAGGCCTTGTGTTGATATCCAGACAATTAAGGCTAACAGATAAATTTTAAAAAAGAGTCAAAAGTAGATTTTGTGGAACAAGGCTTTGCATCTTTAGACCTTAAAAAGCAGAAATTTACACAAAAATAATCACCAAGAGAATTTAAGCTGTAATAAATGACAAGTAGACTTGGCTTCAGTAAAATAAAATGTTTTTGAATGAGAATTAAATAAAAATTTAAGAGGAAAATTACAATTCTGATGAGGATATTAATATGAAATGTAAGAAAAGAGGAAGAACACCCAAAAAAAGTAATCATCAATAAAAATTGATTACTTTTTAGGATATCATTGAAAATAAGGACAAATCTCAATACATGAAATAAATGGATGAGTACTTAATTTCATTACAACAATTTTTGAGTTTAGACGTTTTTCATGCTTTGCAGATAAACAATTAAATGATTCAGACAGTTGTGTAAATAGAGAAAATAAAGAGTAAGAAGAAAGGTTCAGAAATCTTCAGTCAAGAATCTTTATTAAAACCTGAGTAACAAATAGAATGTTTAAAGAAATTGAAAGAAGTTTTTGAAAATAACAAGTAACTAGAGGGGTTTTTATAGCAATAAATTATGTAAAATCAAATTATTACAATTCCTTTTGTGTTGATGGTGCTTCAACATGTTTTCATAAGACTTGACGAGATTTTGATTAAGAATCTACCAATTGAAAAGTTAAGAAAGTTAGTGGTAATATTGTTCCAAAAAAATGTTTAATACCAATTCCCAACACATGATATTGAGGGTAATAGTTTAGAAAGTAATTTTTTCATTTATGTAGACTTAAACAATGTCGATATAATGTTTTTGACTCTGATTTACAAGTATATAAATGAACACAGGCCATCGGTTAAACTTATGGCCATTTACAATTAATACAAAGGTTTGATAAATACTTAGGTTAATGAAAGCTATAGTAGATCAACTACAACTTTACCTATATTATTAATTGAGAGATCCATTCAAAATCTATGGAGAAATCGTATCATTACTTACGATTTGTATAATTTGTGGAATAGTTAAATTAAACTGATTTATAGTCTTGCCAAAACTAAACTTGGCCTTCAAATGGTTGCCAGTAGAATCTAAATTACCTAGTTCATGAAAAGTTTGTTTTAGTAAGCAAACATTAAAGCCGATTATAAATTGAAGAAAAAGCATGAAAAATGAAAAATCTATTCTTAACATTTTACAAATTTTTATTATTTTATTTCATCACTAAAATATGTTTTTGCCCATTTTTGACTAAGAAATTAATTTTATAGAAAATAAATGAAAAAATATCAAGGTAAAAAAAAATCTAAGGATAGAATTATTTTATTCTTATTCCTTCTAATTTCTTCAACCATTAAAAAAAGTAAAGTAATAAATTGATTTGTAACTTTCTCAATTAATCAGTTTTTTGTTTTCAAAGATCCCAATGAATTGTTTCTTCTTTGACGAAAATTTGTTGATTCAAAACTTTTAAGTATGCTGTCACAGGATCTTCTTCCTAATCTTTGTAAACTTTAAGAGCGCTTTCTTTATTCCATCATTTCATCAATTTTTCTTGCTGATTTTACTGTTAAATGAAGGTTCATAATTTTTTTTGGAGAAGATTCTGTTCGATAAGTATTTTGAACGATTTTTTATACCTTATGGACCAAATCTTTGTTCTTTTATTTTTATAATACTTTATTGAACCTTTTCTCTAACTTATGACATTATTCAGTCAAGAAAATAAACTTTTTCATAGAAGATATTTAAGCTTAGCCAAAATAATAAAAGTTAGGTTGCTGTTTTTAGGGTTAAGGCAATGGTTTTTGCTTTTTTATAACATTAGTTGGCTGTTACCTGTTTAGATAATCTCTTAGAATGTCAGTTTGATAAAATATTTTGGCATTTTTTTTTGTTATCTTATCAAGATCTTTTCTTGCGTAGTATTTGATATTTTTTATGTACTCGTTAAAATGTGATTTTTTAAGTTTGCTCATTTCCTAACCTGTTAATTTTTTACAGGTACTTTTTGGTACTTGAGATAAGTAAGATTTGAAATCCTAGATTTAGTCTATCGTAAGACTCATGTTATTTTCTTCTATCCTTTAAAACAATAATTTTAAGTAATCTAAAATTATAAACCCAAAAATTTTGACTATAAAGTTTTTATCAGCAAATCTTAATAAAATATCAACAAATTTTATAAAGCTTAGCTTGTTTTAATATAAATCATAAAATGAACTTAAATAATAAATTTGATTGAGTTAAAAATAAGCAAGATAATATCAAAAGTGAAATTAGCTATTGATTATCTCATACTCTGAAGTACTCTTCAATATTTCCTGTCTTTCTAAGTCTCTTGAGTTTCATATGAATTGTAGCTAAGTTTTCACCAATATTTTCTGCATTTTCATTTAATTTTCCATAAAGAAGTCCGAATGGAATGGCAAATATTCCGAGACGAAGTGGGATTCTGACGTATAATGGGAATGCTAAAAATTTTATGTATACTTTTTTAACTAACACGTTTAAAAAGCATCCTGCTACAAATCCACCAAAACCGAGAGTGGCTGCGTTCTTGACAGCTTTTTTTATTGCTTTCGAATGCTTTTCAGGAACAAGTTAGGGATTAGACATTAAAATCATAGGCAAACTTTATGGTGTAATTTGATCGAGCATTTCCATCATTTGAGGGTTTATTTCGTATGCGTTAGGAACTCTTCCTCCTGGAGCTTGCATCATTTTTTAACTTCAACTAATCTTTATTTTAAGCTTATAAATTTTTTAACTTTAAAAATAAATTTAAAAAGAAAAATTAACTTATTTACAAAATCATTTTTTTGAGACTAAACAGATATTGTGATAGTATGAACATTCTAAAGCTTCCACATTAAAATCGTTAAACGCTTAAATTTTTCTTGGTTTTCCCTATCTATAAAGGTATCTGTGATCTTTTGACTCTTAATGACCCAGTCTACCGTCACTACCACACCCGAAAGACAATGCTTCTTTATGTTAATTGATTAACATTGAATGGATTCCTCCTGCTGAACATTTTGTAACTTTGTAAGGAAGCTTTATTTTTTTTGGTAGAAATTAATCAGCTGGATCGGAATGATCCCATTATTCATAGTGACCTAGTTTTCCTTTGTATCCTGCGCCCCAAGTATACATACTTCCTTAGTTATCTAATGCCATACTATGAGAATACTTTTCTCCTCTGGTACAGGATACGTCTATAATGAAGATTTCATCCAAACTTTTAATTTGTTTTGGCTATTTTTCACTATCTTTCTTACCATGTCCCAATTGATAGCATAATCCATCGCCCCAAGAATATGTTTTTCCTTTTTAGTCCACAGCTAAACAATGAGTGAAGCCAGCAGCTACCTTTTTTATTGGATACTAAAATTTCAATTTATTAGGCTTACAAATGTGTTAATTTATTTTATGTCCGTGCCTTTATCGATGCCCACAGCTTAGCAGGTCACCTTTTTATGTAATTATTAATGAGACTCCATCTCCTGCAGAAATTTATGTAACTTTTAAATTTGTTTGAGATTTTGTGAATTCTGTTAAATTTTAGAAGTTGCCTGTTCCACAACTTCCATATTTATTATGACCAACAGCATAGAGATCTCCTAAATCATCAATTAGCAAGGAATGCCAGTTTCCAGCAGCTATTTTAACAACTTTAGTGATAAAAGGAACTAATCTTGGGATGTAAGTATCTTATCCTGTATAACCGAACTTTGCATTTTTAGTCACTCCCCAGCCATAAATTTTTCCATTTCTCGTTCTACAAAGATAAAAAAATCCTCCAGTCTTTACTTCGACGATATCTTTTCCTTATAATTCCTTAACTTTAGTTGGGATATAAATTTTGTGCTACTTATCAAAAAACATGCCCCAAATATATACTGAGCAGTTTTAAGGAATTAGACAGTCTTTTGAACTTGACTATTTAGAGAGTTCCATTTAAAATTTAGTTGATCAATGTGGATAGAAATGTTTTACTTTTACGATATAAATTCTTTTAATTTATAAATTAAAGTATTTCCATTAAGAGATAAATCTTTTATCTTTAATTTATGTTATTTAATTTTAAATAAGAATTTTGACATAGCATGAATAATAATTGAATTAACTAAAATCAGTAAAAATATCAACAGTTTTATTAAGTCAGTTGTTGATCAACTGCTTTTCAATTTAAATTGTCATTAGAAAGTTAAAATCAATTGATTCATACTTTTTAGTTTAAATCAAAAGATTTCCCGACTTTTATCGGATTTTAGTGGTACCTTCAATTTGTTCGTTTCAAACGAAAATTTAATTTTGTTTTTTTATATTCATATCTTTTTTATTAATTTCTATGCAAAGCAGTGTTAGTAACCTTAGAACTTCACTCTGGAACAACCTCAAAACAATCTTTGATAAGTTCCCCACCAAAGGAGGTGAGATGGAACTCGCAACTGTCGAAGATTTCATCAGAACCGTTCTCGGACAATAAACCCAACAATAAGTCGATTACGTGATGAAAAATATCTTCAGATTGGATGCCGATAAGAGTGGAACTGTTGACTTCAGAGAATTAGTAACTTTTGTTTATAATTTAGGCAAACTTCCTTTTCCAAAGACATTGTGCTGAAATGAGTCTTCAAGTTATGCACAGAAATGGAAAAATGTCCAAGGGATCTGAAAGAAAAATGACTCAACCTGAGTTTGAAACTCTCTGCAACAATGCCTGGAAATTTTTGAAAGTTACTATCCCAAGTGCAGTTGCCAAATAAATTTTCAACGATGCTGATAAAGATAGAGATGGATTAATTACCTACGTTGAATATTTCCAATTCATCGAAAAATATATTTGTCAAACAAAAGCCCAATTTGAAGGCAGAGTTGAACCAAAAGTTGAAGCTCCAAAACCAGTCGATCTTGGACCAGAAAGATTCTCCAGACTTAGAAGATGGATTTGGGAACAACTTCTTAGACTCTATAATACTTATGTTAGCGGCAGAACTTTATCTGTTAACGACAAAGAGTTGAGAGGACTTGTTATCGCTATTTTGGGTGATCTTTCAGAAGCTGAGATTACTTTCTTATTGAACGGACTTTTAAAATTAGCTGATAAAAATATTGAATTTGAACCTTTCGCCATAATATTCATTTACTTAGTTGCTGAGCTTGGTCTTTCAAGATATAGCAAGAATCACGGTATCTCTAAAAAAACTTTGAACAAAGATTAATTCGTCATTCTTTTCAGAAACTCATTCAAAGTCTTTGAAGTCTCAAGAATAAGACCTGAATTTTTGTGGAGAGTATTTGCCAAAATTGATAAGAATAATGATGGTTTAATCACTTTTGAATAATACTTGGATTGGGTTAAGAGATTTTTGGCTGTTTTGAAATACTTCGGAGACTAATTCTGGGTCTACCCAGATGATGACATTAACTCAGGGCTTGATAACTTTTTGATCAAAGACAAACCAGTTGTTCAGGCAGTCAAGCCAAAAGAAAAGTATAGCTATATTAAATTCAATTTTTCAAACTATGACTTTGCAATCCAAGTAAGAAAGAGAATGTTCGATGCTTTGTCTCAATTCGATAAAAACAGAGACAAATTATTCGATTAAAAAGAAATCACTGATGCTTTGGTAAATCTTTTGAAAGAAAACGAACATGAACTTTACTACATGGTCAAGAACGTTTTCAGATATGATAGAAATGGTGATAGTATGGTCACTTATGATGAATTAACTGATTTCTGTGTCGAACAACACTTTGGTGAAATGGCTATTCAAAGACTTCACAGAAAGAAGGGTAATTATCAACGTGCAGATAAGAGATAAATGAACAAACAAGAGTTCGCCAATACTCTTAACTTTGCCTTAAGACCAATTGATATTCAAGCCCAACAAAATATTATTGATCTTTTGTGGTCAGAAATCGACCTCAACAAGTCAGGATGGATCACTTATGAAGTCTATTTCTTGTTCTTGAAGTATTACTTTGGAAGTCAAAATATCGTTTTCAAAAAAAATACTGAACTTGATGAATGGGATCAATGGCTTTTGACCTTGAAAGGTTTGGGACCATTGGACTACTTCGTTAGACTTATCCTCGATCAATTGAGAAAGATCTTCTTGATGTATGATACAAACAAAAACTTAGTATTTGAAATTGATGAAATCGAAACAATTCTTAAGAGTGTATTCCAATTGGATGAGAATGAAATCAGTTACGTTCTTTATTCTTTCTTCAAATTTGAATCCAAACAAGATAAATTCGCCACCTTTGAAGAACTTGTCGCAATTATCCTTGAAGTTTTCTTCATTGAAATCGTCATTAAAAGAAAGTACAAAGAAGATACTGCAGGAATTAGATTCAGTCTTCAACAATTCATCATTCTTATCAGAGACAATACTTTCTTCCTCAGATTCAGACCTGATTAAGAACTCTGTACTAAGGTCTTCCAAATCATTGATACCAATAGAGATGGTTGGATTACTCTTGTTTAATACATGAACTTTATCAGACAATATCTCGGAAGAGGACTTAACATAATTGATGATAATCCAAAGAAGGTTAAAGATCAACCAAAACCATCAAATGTTCCCGGAGTTAGCGCTTAAGAATTAGCTTTTATCGAATTAATTTGGGGTGAATTGAAAAAGTATTTCGATAAATATGACATTGGATCCAAGGGATACTTGAATGAAACTGAGCTTAAGGCTTTTGTTGTTGAAGTTTTGCAAGAAACTTCCCAAAAATAATTGGATTATGTCTTCTGGAACATTTTCAGAGTTGATCCCGATGGAAACAAGCAAGTTGAGTTCGAATAATTCGTAATTTTTTATTTTATTTTAGGCACCATTTATTTTGAGTCATGCTGGAGAAATTGCTCTTCAAAGATTCCACAGATAACAAATCAAGGGCAAGAGCTCATTGACTTCAGAAGAGATGTACGTCGTTTTTAGCAATGCTTTCAACTTCTTGTCAAGCATCTCAAAACACAAATCAGTCATCGAAACTATTTACGAAAGAATCGGTAAAGGAAAAGAACCATCATATGGAGCATATCTTGGATGGATTACTTTGGCCTTGGCTAGAAGATTCAGATGATCTTTGTTCTTTATTAATTTGTTCATTCATTTTATTTTATTTGGAATTTCATATTTAAGAGAAATGATAGGATTTTAAGAATGGTGATAAAATTAAGACTTGTTTATTAGATAAGGGATATATCCTTTAAATTCTTAGAAAAGTGAAAATAAAACATGAGAATCTAAAAATGTGAATAAAGTAATTTATAAACTTTAAGTTTAAAAAAATTGTCAGCCAATGTCTATAACAAGTTCGACCATAGGTAAAAGGACATTCAAGATAATTTTGCTAGGTGATACAAGTACAGGCAAAACCTCAATAATTTAGCGTTTTGTTAATAATAAATTCTAGGAAAAAGACAACGTAACTATTATTCACAACCTAGCCTACTATCGGCATTGACTTTCTTGGCAAAAATGTCAATCATAACAGTACCACTTGTAGACTTCAGCTCTGGGATACTGCTGGACAGTAAAGATATCGTAGTCTTATCCCCAGTTATCTTAAAGACGCAATCTGTGCAATATTCGTATTCGATGTATCAAGTAATTTCTTTTTTATATAAAGGACCTTAAACATTGACGAATCTTCAGTCTTGGATTGATCTTTTTAGATAAAATAGAGGTGATAAAACAGTAATGGTTCTTTGTGGAAATAAGTCCGATTTAGAAAAGTATATTTTCGAAAAAATCATAGAAATTATAAACAAACTGATCTTGCGTATTTAATGGATAAGTACAAAATGAAATTCTATGAAACTTCAGCAATGAATTCATCAAATGTAGAGGAAATGTTTTTCTCAATAATTGACCAAATTACATTGCTTCAGCAAGCAAAGAAAAAAAAAGTAATTCAGTAAGAGGATGACATTATGCCACCATTAACAACTGAAAATCTTGTCAGTGAAAGGACAGGAAATACAGTTGTAGACACACCAAATATCAAAATATCAAAATCCTAAAATACAAATAAATCTTCAGGTTGGCGCTGTTGCGGAGGTGGCAGATAATTAAGATAAGAGTAATGAAACTTAATTTTTAAACAATTTTATTTTTATATCATTTAATAATTATTACTTTTCTTTTATAAAAAAACATAACAACTTTACAATTTATAAAAAAGTTACTATTAATGCAGTCATCTCAAGATAAAGAAAAACTTTATGAGAAACTCGAAAAGCTTGTTTCAAATGACCTTAAAGGATAGAGTTAAAAAGCAAATGTTTTAAAAAAATTACCATAATCATTTTGGAAATTTATGAAAGAAAGATAGATAAAAATTGACGATGTCCTTGTGTAAATTCCAAGATTCATCAGGTTAAAAAAATATGTTACGATGAAAATTTAAGATAGTAAATAACAAAAATAAGAAAATTAAGAAAAGAATATACCGTCAGTTACTGAAAAAGAGTTAATTGAAGATTTAGGAATAAAAGATTAACAAATCGTAAAAATAGATTAACACTGTTATGCTTTGGCTCCAAGCTGTAAAATAAATCATTCAAAACTTTATTAAAAAGGAATTCTTTATGGAATGGACATATCATCAATGTTCGCGGTAAATTGCCTTGATTTATAAGAAAATTCAAAACTTTTAGAGATCTGTTCCGCTCCAGGGAATAAGTCAA
>Ga0102832_1001235_pt1 | contig 21699 bp, 18 predicted proteins | sample EBPBio282013_DNA_FD_88942 | JGI IMG/M metagenome (GOLD analysis project Ga0102832, IMG submission 88942) | Wastewater treatment Type I Accumulibacter community from EBPR Bioreactor in Madison, WI, USA - Reactor 2_5/28/2013_ DNA (Illumina Assembly) | ecosystem: Engineered > Bioreactor > EBPR >... | reverse complement strand
ACCTCGCCGGCGTACGCGCCTGGCGTCGCACCTCCGTCGAGATCATCCGCTCCCGCCGCGCCTACCTCGGCGGCCGCTGGGCCGGCGTCATGCGGCTGCGCACCGAGATCGGCACCGTGCGGGCGGCGCTGCGGCGCCTGCTCTCGCGCCGCGACCGGCCCGATGCGACCGACGACGACGACGCAGCCTGAGGCCTACGGCTGCGAGGTGCGTCAGCGGGCAGTCGCGACCAGTGCGTCGCGCGGGTGGGTCGCCTCAGCCAGGTGCCACGAGCTCGTACGCCGGCTGCGCGAGCAGCTCGCGACCGTCGACGGTGACGACCGGTCGCCCGTCGAGCGGCCCGGGCAGCAGCACCGACGTCGACTCGACGACCGGGGGACGGCGGTCGTCCGAGCCCCACGGCCGCCACGGGTCCGAGGAGATGACGGCCCGTACGACGACCGCGTCGCCGTCGTCCTGCACGTAGACCCGCCGCAGCTGCTGGTCGGAGGGCCGCTCGAACTGCACGGTGAGGCGCCCGTCGCCGTCGTCGACGGCGTAGGCCGTCACGGTGGTGTCGACGGGGACGCCGGGGAGCAGGAGCAGCAGCACGGAGAAGAGGGCGGCGAATCCGGCACCGCCGGCAAGCAGCGAGGCGCGCCGGGTCGGGCGCCACGTCGGTGCGCCGTCGAAGTCGCGGGTCCCCACCATGCGCGTGCCTCTCGGACCGGCCGCCGGTACGGCCGCTGCGCCCAGGGTGACGCGCCCGGCGGTGCCGCGCACCCCCAAGCACGATCGAGCGTCGTGGGCTGCGTGCGGCGATCTGCTGTGCGGGACGACGTCCCGCACAGCGGTCAGCCGACGCTCACGGAAAGACGCCGACGATCACGGAAAGATGTTGTGCCACGCGGTGTAGACCATGAACACCAGCGTCGCCGCGAGGGCGGCGCCGACGATCACCCGGCCCACCGGCCCGAGCTGCAGCCCGCTGGAGACTGGCTTTGCCTTGTACGGCCTGGGCTTGGGCAGCGGCGTCACCACAGCCGCGCCGCCCGCCTCAGGCCCGGGCGTACCGCGCGTCATCGCCTGGTAGTCGGTCGGCGCGGCGACGGTCGGCTGCTGCAGCGTCCCGCCGGGCACGATGCGGCTGAGGTCGGCCGCCGCCCAGTGCTTCACATCGGGACGGGCACCGGGGTCGCCTGTGCCGGGCTGCTCGGGCTCGGTCATGCGGCCATGGTGGCACCCGCCGGTGCACCGAGGCAGCACCGGCGCTGCGAGTCTGCTGAGAGCAGAGGCCGTCGTCGCTCAGGCGACCACGCGGGTGGTGCTCGGCCCCTGCGGGCGCGGCCGCGAGATCTCGAGCCGCTCCGGGATGCGGTCCTTGAGCTCGGCGACGTGGCTGACGATGCCGATCGCCCGGCCGCCGTCGCGCAGGTCGTCGATCACGGCCATGACCTGCTCGAGGGTCTCGGGGTCGAGGCTGCCGAACCCCTCGTCGATGAACAGCGTGTCGAGGTCGACGCCGCCCGCCTCGGCCTTCACGACGTCGGCGAGGCCGAGGGCGAGCGCCAGCGAGGTGTAGAAGGTCTCGCCGCCGGACAGCGACCGCGGGTTGCGCGCCTCGCCGGTGTGGCGGTCGATGACGCGCAGCGCGAGCCCGCTGCGCTCGGCCCTGCGCTCGGCGTCGTCGGTGCGCTCGAGCTCGTAGCGGCCGGCCGACATCGCGGCGAGGCGCAGGTTGGCCGCGTCGACGACCTGCTCGAACCACCGGCGCAGCACGTAGCTGGTCAGCGTCATCCGGCGCTCGCCGCCCATGCCTCGCGCGAGCCGGGCGAGTCGTTCGACGGGAGCGGCTGCGCGGGCGGCGGCGTCGTGGCGCGACTGCGCGTCGGCGACCTGGCGGCACGCCTCGGCGAATCGCTCGACCCGCTGAGAGGCCACCGCGAGGCCGTGCATCGCGGACCGGTGGGCGGCGTCGGCCTCCGCGCGCACCCGGCGCTGCTCGGCAGCGCGGGCACGGACCTCCTCGGCGGTGGCGAGGTCGAGGCCGTGGAACCGCGCGTCGTCAGCGGAGGCGACCAGCGCCGCGAGCTGCGACTCCCACTCGCGGCATGCGTGGTCGAGGAAGTCGAGCTGGTCGTGGGTGCGCCGGGCATGACGGACGGCGTCCGGATCGGCGAAGCCCGCCTTCGACGCCGACGTGCGCGTCTGCCGGGTGCGCTGCTCGAGCGCCGAGCGCGCCGCGGCGACGGCGGTGACGAGATCGGCGGTGCGCCGCTCTGCGTCAGCGAGGTCGCGCAGCGCCCGCTGACGCGCCGCCACCGACGGGTGACCGTCGCGGGCGGCCTCGATCTCGCGCTGCTGGGCGCCGAGCACGTCGAGCGCGGCGCGGTGCTCGGCGATGCGGCGGGCCTCCTCCTCCCTGGCCGCCTGCAGGCGGGCCGAGAGGCGGCCGGCGTCGAGCTTGAGGTCCTCGAGCTCCTCGGCAAGGCGGGGGAGCGCCTCCTGCGCCGCCCGGCCGGCCTCGAGGTCGGCCGTGCGTGCGTCCAGGACGGCCGTGAGCTCGGCCGGGTCGAGGTCTCCGGAGCGTGCCTTGAGGTCGGCGCGCTGGGCGGCGAGGTCGGCGGCTTTGGCCTGCGCATCGTGGTAGCGCTTCTGGGCGAGGTCGGACTCGTTGCGCGCGTCGGTCACGTCGTCCTGCGTGATCGCGGCTGCGGCAGCGCTGGCCGGATGCGGGTGGTCGACGCCGCCGCACACCAGGCACGGCTCGCCGCTGACGAGGACGGCCGCGAGGTTGGCGGCGATGCCGTCGAGGTAGCGGCTGTGCAGCGTGTTGGCCTTCTCGTGCAGGCGGTTCCACTCCTCATGGGCCTCCTGCGCGTCGCGCTGCGCCTGCAGATCGCGCGGCTCGAGCCGCGTGAGCGCCACCGCCGCCTCGGCCTGCGCCCGGAGCCGGAACACGTCCTGCTCGGCCGCCGCCACGCCCGCGGCCTGCACCCTGGCCGCAGCGAGCCGCTGGTCGGCCGCCTCGACGCGCTCGGGCAGCAGCGCGAGGTCGTGCTCGACCTCGGCGCGCTGGACGCCGGCCTCGTCGGCTGCCGCGTGCAGCCCGTGGACGTGGGCGACGGCGGCCTCGAGCGCCTCCTCGCGCTCGACCAGGTGGCCCAGCGATGCCGCCCGCTCGTCGGCCTCACGGGCGGCCGTGGTGCGCAGGCGCGCCCCCTCGCCGCGGCGGGCGTCGTCGTCGGCGTCGGGCACGGCGTCGAGCAGGGCGCCGAGGGCGGCTGCATGGTCCTGCGTTGCAGCGTCGAGCTGGTCGAGCAGCACGGCGACGGGTGCGGCGGCGCGGCCGAGTCGCAGCTCGGCCTGGCGCTGCTCGTGGTGGGGCCGGGTCGCGACGTGGGCCTCGAGGGCCGACCGGGTGCGCACGGCGTCGTCGAGCAGCGCGACGTGGGCCTCGGCCGCCGCCGCTGCCTCGCCGGCTGCGGCCAGCGACGCGGACGCCTCCGCGTGGCACTGCTCGGCCTGGGCCGCTGCGACGGCGAGGCTGTCGGACACGAGGTCGAGCGCGTGCGGCCGCTCGGCCGCCGGGAGCGAGCGCAGGGCGAGGGCTCCGTCGTCGTCGAGGCCGGCCGCCTCGGCCGCCTTCGCCAGCGCGGTGGTGACGACCAGCTCGGCCTCGCTGCGCTCGGCCGCAGCATCCTTGCGGCGGCGGTCGAGCTCGTCGGTGACGCGGTCGAACAGCGCAGTGCCGAACACCTTGGTGAGCAGCTTGCGACGGGTGTCGTCGTCGGAGCGCAGGAAGGTGGCGAACTCGTTCTGGGGGAGCAGCACCACCTTGGTGAACTGCTCGCGGGTGAGGCCCAGCGAGTCCTCGAGGACGTGGCCGACCTCCTGGTGGCTGCTGCTGACCGACGTCCAGGCGCCGGCGTCGAGGCGCTCGAGGTGCACCCGGGCCCGCTCGCGGGTGACGCCGTCGCCGCGCTTCTTCGGCCGGTCGTGCTCGGGCACGCGCGTGATGCGCAGACGGTCGCCGCGGACGGTGAGGTCGAGCACGACCTGGGGGGTGGCATCGGGCGCGGCGAAGTGCGAGCGCAGCCGGTCGGGCGACGACTCGGTGCTCGCCGGCTGGCCGTAGAGCGCGAACACGATCGCGTCGAGCACCGTCGACTTGCCCGCGCCGGTGGGCCCCTCGAGCAGGAACAGCCCGCCGGCCGCGAGCGCGTCGAGATCGATGTCCTCGGTGCCCGCGAACGGGCCGATCGCCGAGATCTGGAGGCGGTGCAGGCGCATCAGGCACCGGCCTCGGCGTGCTGGACTGCCTCGACCGCGTCGCGCAGGACGACGAGCTCGTCGTCGCTCGGGCCCTCGCGGTCGACGAACGCGACGAACATGCCGCAGACCTCGACGGGGTCGGTGGCGCGCCGCAGCCGGGCCAGGTCGACGTCGGCCGCGACCGGCGCCCCCTCCGGCTCGAAGTCGAGCACCAGCGTGTGCGGCCAGACCGCCCGCAGCCGCTCCATCGGCGCGAGCGGGCGGCTCGGATCGGTGAGCACGGCCTTGACCCAGCAGTCGGCGAGGTCGGCGAGGTCGCCGTCGGCGCGGGCGAGCAGGTCGTCGATGCGCCCGCGCACCTCGCGCAGCCGCCGCGGGACAGGCGTGGGCAGCAGGGCGACCTCGCGCACGCCGTCGGGCCCGAGCTCGACGAGCGCCACGCTCTTGGTGTCGTGCTGCTCGCCGAAGCCGAAGGGCAGCGGCGAGCCGCTGTAGCGCAGGACGGTGGCGGAGCCGGCCAGCTGCACCGCCTGCGGCCGGTGCAGGTGGCCGAGGGCGGCGTAGGCGACGCCGTCGAACACCCGGGCGGGGGCGTCGCCCACGCCGCCGATGCTGATGTCGCGCTCGGAGTCCGTGGTAGACCCCCCGCTGACGAACGCGTGCGCGAGGACGACGGTGCGGGCGATACCGCGCTGCTCGGCGTCGGCGAGCACGCGGGCCACGGCCGCAGCGAGGACCGACTCGTGCGACCGCTCGGCGCCGAGCTGCTCCATCACGGCGTCGGGCAGCAGGTAGGGGATCCCGTAGACCCCCACCGGCCCGTGCTCGTCAGCGAGCACCACGGGCGAGGCGATGTCGTCGACGGCGGTGCGCAGGTGGATGCCGGAGCGCTCGGACAGCCCGGACATGAAGCCCAGCCGGACGGCGGAGTCGTGGTTGCCGCTGGCGACGACGAGGGGGATCCCGGCCTCGGCGAAGCGCAGGAACGCGTCGTCGAGCAGGCGCACGGCCTCGACGGGCGGGATGGCCCGGTCGTAGACGTCGCCGGCCACGAGCACGGCGTCGACCTGCTCGCGGACGGCCACCTCGAGCAGCCACTCGAGGAAGGCGGCCTGGGCGTCGAGGAGCGGGGTCTGGAACAGCGTGCGGCCGAGGTGCCAGTCGGAGGTGTGCAGCAGCCGCAGCCCGCGCTTGGCCCCGAGGGAGGCTGTGGCGTCGGCCCGGAGCGCCGGCTTCGTCGCGGCCGGCGTCAGGGCCGGTGCCGGGACGTCGTCCTGGGCGTGATCGGCCGGGGGCTGAGCTACGTGGGCGGGCTCGACGAGCGCAAGCAGGTCGATCTGCTCGCCGGCCGACGCCCCCGCGCCGGCGCCCGTCCGTGACGCCGCCATCGACCGTCCCCTCCGTCCTGCCGCGCGGTGCTGCTCCGGCTGCCGTACCGCTGCTGCGGACGCTAGGGCGTACGTCCGACAGCGAAGGCTGGCCGGCCCTGCCGACCCCATCCTCCGAGGCGGCCGCGGACGGCCCCGGGAGGCGCGCCGCCGCCGCGCCCGCCCTGTGACGGGAGTGACGGGTGTGACGACCCACCGGCTGGGTCGCCCCGTGGACGGGCGCCCTCTACGGTGCGACGGTGCGGGTGCTGGGCGTGGACGGCTGCCGGGGCGGCTGGGCCGGGATCGTGTGGGACGGGACATCCGTCGCGGGTGCGTACGGCGTCGACCTCGACCGTCTGCTCGACGATTCCGGACCCGTCGACGTCGTCGCGATCGACATGCCGATCGGGCTCGCCGACTCGGGCACCCGCCAGGCCGACCTGCAGGCACGTGCGGCGCTGGGCGCCGCGGCGTCGTCGATCTTCGTGACGCCGGTCCGCGCCGCCCTCGAAGCCCCCACCCAGGCGCTCGCCACGGCGGCCAATCGCGGGCTCGGCGGGCAGGGGGTGTCGGCCCAGGCCTACGCGCTGCGGCCCAAGATCCTCGAGGTCGACGCCTGGGTGCGCGGACCCGGGGCCGGCCACCGGGTCGTCGAGGTGCATCCCGAGCTCAGCTTCCGCGCGATGGGCGACGAGCCGGCGCTGGCGCCCAAGCGCAGCTGGCGGGGAGCAGCGCAGCGACGGGCGCTGCTGCGCGGCCAGGGGCTCGATCTCGAGTCGGTCGACCTGGGTCCGGTGGCGCGGGCCGCGGCGGCCGACGACGTCGCCGATGCCGCAGCTGCGGCCTGGACGGCGATGCGCCTGGCGCTCGGCGCTGCGGTGAGCCGACCCGACCCCCCGGAGCGGTTCTCCGACGGCTGGCCCTGCGCTATCTGGACCTGAGCTGCCGGGTCCGGAGGCAGGAAGATCTCCGGTCGGGCGTGTTCGCAGGCGACAGGACCTCCGTCGAGAGCAGGATGTCGCCGTGACGACGACGTCCGGTCCCTCGACCACGGCTGCCCTGCCCACCGATCTCGAGATCGCACGAGCCGCCCGGCTCAGGCCGCTGGAGGAGGTGGTCGAGGGGACGGGCCTGACCCCGGAGCACCTCGAGCCCTACGGGCGACACGTCGCCAAGATCTCCACGAGCGCCGCCGTCGACCTCGCCGACCGGCCGCAGGCGCGCTACGTCCTCGTCACCGCCATCACGCCGACCCCGCTCGGCGAGGGCAAGACGACGACCGCCGTCGGGCTCGCCCAGGGCCTCGCGCTGCGTGGGCACCGCGCGGCCGTGGCGCTGCGCCAGCCGTCGATGGGTCCGACGTTCGGCATCAAGGGCGGCGCCGCGGGCGGCGGCTACAGCCAGGTCGTGCCGATGGAGTCGATGAACCTCCACCTCACCGGCGACTTCCATGCCGTGACCGCGGCCCACAACCTGCTCGCAGCGATGGTCGACAACCACCTGCACTTCGGCAACGAGCTCGGCATCGAGCCGCACAGCGTCGCGTGGCGGCGGGTGCTCGACGTCAACGACCGCGCGCTGCGCAACATCGTGGTCGGCCTCGGCGCGAAGGTGGACGGCGTGCCGCGGCAGGCCGGCTTCGACATCACGGCGGCGTCCGAGGTGATGGTGATCCTCAGACTCGCCACCGATCTGCACGACCTACGCCAGCGGCTCGGCCGCATCGTCGTCGGCTACTCCTACGACGGCGAGCCGGTGACCGCCGAGCAGCTCAAGGCGGCAGGCGCGATGACGGTGATCCTCAAGGACGCGCTCGCGCCCAACCTGCTGCAGACCCTCGAGGGCACGCCCGCGCTGGTGCACACGGGCCCGTTCGGCAACATCGCCACGGGCAACTCCAGCGTCATCGCCGACCTGATCGGCGCACGGATGGGCGACTACCTCGTCACCGAGGCCGGGTTCGGCTCCGACATGGGCGCCGAGCGGTTCTTCGACGTGAAGTGCCGGGTGAGCGGCCTGCGACCGGACGTCGCCGTGCTCGTGACGACCGTGCGCGCGCTCAAGGCCCACAGCGGCCGGTTCACCATCAAGCCGGGCCACCCGCTGCCCGACGGCCTGCTCGCCGAGAGCCCCGACGACGTCCGCGCCGGTGCGAGCAACCTCGAGCACCACATCGAGATCCTGCAGTCCTTCGGCGTCTCGCCGGTCGTGGCCATCAACGCGTTCCCCGGCGACCACGCCTCCGAGCACGAGGTGATCGCCGAGATCGCCGAGAAGGCGGGGGCGCGCGTCGCGGTCACGCGGCACGTCGCCGAGGGCGGCCGGGGTGCGCAGGAGCTCGTCGACGCGGTCGAGGCGGCGGCCGAGGACGCGACGCAGCCGCGCTTCGCCTACGACCTCGACGAGCCGCTCGTCGACAAGATCACCGACGTCGCGCGCGACGTCTACGGCGCTACCGGCATCGACCTCAGCCCTGCGGCGAGGGCGGGGCTCGAGCAGTTCGAGCGGCTCGGCTACGGCGGGTTCCCGGTGGTCGTCGCCAAGACGAAACTGTCGATCTCGTCCGCCCCGTCGCTGCTCGGCGCTCCGCGCGGCTGGCGGATGCCGGTGCGCGAGGTGCGTGCCGCGGTCGGGGCCGGGTACGTCTACGCGATCGCCGGCGACATGCGCACGATGCCGGGACTGTCCCAGCACCCGGCGGCCGAGCGCATCGACATCGACGAGCACGGGGAGATCGTCGGCCTGAGCTGAGAGGAGCGCGCATGAGCGTCCCGCCCGACCTCACGTGGGTGCAGGCCTACGAGGGCCTGCCTATGCCCGACATCGTCGACGTCGCCGAGGCCGACGGCCACCAGGTGCGGGTCGTGCGCGCCGGCGACGCGATGACCCTGGACTACCGGCCGACCCGGCTCAACGTCGTCGTGGACGACGAGGACCGGGTGCTACGCGTCTTCGGCGGCTGAGCCCGGCCGGAGCTCAGCCCCCGGCCACCGACGGGAGCACGTGGACGACGTCGCCGTCGCGCACCGGCGTGGCCTGGCCGCCGAGATGGCGGACGTCGTCGTCGCCGACGTAGAGGTTGACGAACCTGCGCACCTCGCCTCGCTCGTCGCGGATCCGGCGCTCGAGCGCCGGATGCGAGACCGCCAGCGCGTCGAGCAGCGCACCCACCGACGCGGGGCCGCCCGAGGCGTCGACGTCGACGGCGATGCTGCGGGCGCCGCCCGCCGGCTCGGCGAGCGGCCCCGGCAGCTTCACGATGATGGCCATGGCCCTCAGACGACGGCCGCGCGCACCGAGAGCACGTCGGGCAGGTGGTCGGCGACGACCTGCCACGACCCGCCGTCGTCGGCGCTGGCGTAGACGACGCCGTCACGGGTGCCCAGGTACAGCCCGGTGGGGCTCAGCGGGTCGACGCAGGCGGCGTCGCGCAGGACGACGGTGTAGCTGGAGTCGGGCAGGCCCTCGCCCTGCTCCTCCCACGACGCGCCGGCGTCGGTGGTGCGGTAGACCCGCATCCGGCCGCCGACGGGGATCCGTCGGGCGTCGGCCTCCAGCGGCATCACCCACGCGGTGCCGGGCGTGGTGGGCGACCCCAGCACGAAGAACCCGAAGTCGCTGGGCAGGCCGTCGGCGATCGAGACCCACTGCCCGCCGCCGTCGTCGGACCGGTAGACCCCGTGGTGGTTCTGCAGGTACATCCGCTGCGGGTCGCCGGCATCGACGGCCACCTTGTGGACGCACTGCCCGTACTCGGGGTACTCGTCCGGCGAGAACGAGACGTGGATCCCGCGGTTGCGCGGCGTCCACCCCTCGGAGCCGTCGTCGGACACGTAGACGCCGCCGGTGCTCATCGCGACCGTGACCTTCGACGTCTCTGCGTCGGGAACGATCGTGTGGACGGCTGCGCCGCCGAAGCCGGGCGCCCAGTCCTTGCGGTGCGGGTGGTCCCACAGCCCGCGCACGAGCGAGAAGGTCTCGCCCCGGTCGTCGCTGCGCCACAGCGACGTGGGCTCGCAGCCGGCCCAGACGACGTCGGGCCGATCCGCGGTGTCGGGCTGGATCTGCCACACCCGGCCGAGGGCCTCGCCTGTGTCGTCGGGGAAGCGGATCGCCGCGTTCTCCGTCTCGTGCCACGTGGCGCCGAGGTCGTCGGACCACGCGAGCGTGGGCCCCCAGTGCCACGACATGACACCGGCGTAGATGCGCGGCGTCGAGGACCGCGTATCGACCGCGACGGCGGCGGTCTCCTGCATGAGGAAGTGCGGACCGTCGGAGGTCCATGTGCGGCGGTCGTCGGACCGGAACAGCCACAGCCCCTTGCGGGTGCCGACGGCAAGCAGGACGGTCATGGCCTCACCTCTCCCGAGAATGCGCGAACGCTAGCGCCGCCCCCCGACAGCGGTCAGCGGGTTCCAGGCAGGCGTCCGGTGTCCGTGCGCGTCAGACCAGGCGGTCGTGCACGACTGTGCCGTTGGCCACGGTCAGCTCGACCCGCGCATCGCCGATCGGCCCGGCGTCGTCGGCGTCTCCAGCGAACAGGTCGCGGTCGAGCACGACGACGTCGGCCCGCTTGCCGACCTCGAGCGTGCCCGAGTCGTGCTCGTCGTGGTTGACGTACGCCGTGCCGCTGGTGAACCCGGCGAGCGCAGCCGCGAGCGGGATCGCCTCGTCGGGCAGGAAGGGAGGCCGCGAGCGATCCTCGGCGCCGACGCGCGTGACCGCGACCTCCATCTGTGCGAGCGGATCGGCCGTGCTGACCGGCCAGTCCGAGCCCATCGCCAGCACCGCGCCGCGGCGCAGGAGCGAGCCGAACGGGTACATGAGGTCGACTCGGTCCTGGCCGAGGAACGGCACCGTGAGCACGTCCATCTGCGGGTCGCTCTGGGCCCACAGCGCCTGGCAGTTGGCGACGACGTCGAGCTCGCGGAACCGGTGGAGGTCGTCGGGCTGGACGATCTGGATGTGCGCGAGGTGGTGGCGCAGGTCGTGCGGGCCGTGGATCGCGCGCGCCCTCTCGACGGCGTCGAGGGCGAGGCGCACCGCGCGGTCGCCGATCGTGTGCATGTGCACCTGGAACCCGAGCCCGGTGAGCCGGTCGAGGGCGCCGTCGAGGATCTCGGGCTCGATGAACTGCAGGCCGGCGTTGTCGGTGTGCCCTCCGCAGCCGTCGCAGTAGGGCGCGAGCAGCGAGCCCGTGTAGTTCTCCAGCACCCCGTCGGTCATGATCTTGACCGTCGTCGGGTGGAAGCGTCCGCCGGAGGCCGCCTCGCGCTGAGCCACGAAGTCGTCGATCTGCTCGAGGCCGCGGTGGCGGTCCCACCACAGCGCGCCGACGACGCGGGCGGTGAGGGCGTCGTCCGCCGCGAGCGACGCGTACGCGGCCAGCGTGCCCGGCGTGACCCACGCGTCCTGCCACGCGGTGATGCCGAGCGCGTGCAGGTGCGCCTGAGCGCCGAGGATGGCGGCCTTCCACTCGTCGAGGTCCGGCTTGGGCACGTGCCGGTCCTCGAAGGTGTAGGCCGCGCCCTCGTGGAGCATGCCGGTGATGCGGCCCTGCTCGTCGCGCTCGTAGCGGCCGTCGGACGGGTCGGCCACCGAGTCGTCGATCCCCGCGATCTCCAAGGCCTTGGAGTTGACCCACGCGCCGTGCGTGTCCTTGTTGAACAGGAACACCGGGCGGTCCGGGACGATCGCGTCGAGGTCGTCCTTGTGCGGGGTCCCGCCGGGGAAGTACTCCATCGCCCAGCCGCCGCCGATGATCCACTCGCGCTCCGGGTGCGCGTCGGCGTAGGCCTTGATCGCGGCGAGGTAGTCGTCGCGGCCGTGCGTGTCGAGCAGGTACAGGTGCAGCAGGTTGCGGCCTGCGAAGGGCGCGTGGATGTGGGAGTCCTGGAATCCCGGCAGCACCATCCGCGTCCCGGCGTCGACGACGCGGGTCGCCGGGCCCGCCAGCTCGAGCACCTCGTCGCGCGTGCCCACCGCGACGATGCGGTCGCCGGCCAGGGCCACGCCATGGGCCCAGCGTCGGACTGCGTCGCCGGTCCAGACGCGGCCGAGGAGGACGAGGTCGGCGGACGGGCTCATGGGGCTCCTGACTCGTGGTCGCTGCTCCGTCCGGGCTGCTCCGGACGGGTGGGAGTTTAGGGACGTCCCGTGCAGGGGAGGGTGGGGCGGGTGATCACTGTCACCCGGATGTTCACCGGCGATTAGGGAATGGATCAGGTTTCCCGTAACGTTGCCGATACGTACGGTGTGATGTCCTGACATGCAGCCGCATCACGATGGCTCGCGAAGAGACCCACCGGCACCCGCGCCGAGGCGATCAGCCCCGCGGGAAGTCCCGGAGAACGACGCGCGCAGCGCTTTGCGCAGCGCCGTACCTCCGGCAGGAAGGAAGAGGTAGTGCCATGGACGACTTCGGTCCCTGGGACGACTGAGCACCCAGCTCCGTCGCCGTCGGCCCCCTGAGGGCCGGCCCACAGCATCGCGAGGCCCCCGCAACGACGCGGGGGCCTCGCCCTTTGTTCGCCCGGTCTGGCCCGAGGAAGATGCTCGTAGGTCACCCCGCGTCGGCCCCCGTGGCCGTGCTGCCCGTCTCGTGGCCGTCGGGCAGGTCCGGCTCCCGGGGCTGGGGCACCGCTGCTCGCGCCGATCCCTGCTTGGCCGAGTACAGGACGGCGTCGGCGCGGGCCGTGGCCGCCTCGAGCGTCTCGCCAGGGCGCCACTCCACGGCACCCGCCGTCCACCGGGTCGGTGACGCCGTCGACATCCGCTCGACGATCGTGGCGGCCTCCTCCGGGCTGGTGCCGGGGAGGACGACGATGAACTCGTCGCCGCCGGTGCGCGCGACGGCGTCCGCGTCGCGCAGGTGGCCCTGCCACGACGTCGTCAGGTCGACGAGCAGCTGGTCGCCCGCGGGATGGCCGTGCTCGTCGTTGAAGTGCTTGAAGCGGTCGAGGTCGATCGCGACGATCGTGGTGGGCCGCCCTGCGCGGGCCGCCATCGACTGAGCGGTCGTGGCCTTGAGCTCGAGCCCCGTGCGGTTGAGGACGCCGGTGAGCGGGTCGCACAGGGCGAGCGCGCTGAGCCGGTCGACCATCCGTACGCAGACGTGCGTGGAGAACGGCACGGCGACGGCGAACAGGGCGACGAGGTATCCGTCGATCGGGTGCCGCTCCTCGCCGAACCCGAGGGCCAGCGCCCAGGCGGCGAGCGCGAACAGGGAGACCGCCCACGTCGCCCGCCGGGGGAGCAGGCCCGCGATCGCCGGGATCCCCGCCAGCAGGATGATCGGCATCGACAGGTGGCCGAGCTCGGTGGCCGCGGTGTGGGTCGTCACGGCGCCGCCGAGGATCAGCGCCACGAGTGCGATCTCGATGCCGCGCCGGCCGAGCCGGGGCAGCACCGTCAGCGCCAGCACCGCGCAGGCCAGCAGCACGGCTCCCGACGCGAGGCTGAGCGGGATGCTGGTGCGCGGCGACGGCGGGAACAGCGCCGTGATGAAGCACAGCGCGGAGCCCGCGGCCAGGAAGGCCGCCGACTCCACGAACGTCTTGCGCGACGGCGCGCGCCGCAGCGCGCCCGCCTGATGCCCAGCCACCCCTGGCCCCCTCACTGCCCCCGTGAGGTTCCTTGCTGGAGCAATCCGTACACGACTGTCCGGTACCGATGCATCCCCTGTTCCGCGGAGGGAAGGTCAGGACTTGGTCAAGCGCCACGAGACGTGCGCCACGCCGCCGTCGGTGGAGCGCTCTACGGTCGTGGCGTGGATGAGGAGCCGCGGCTGGTGCTCGAGACGGCCGAGGAGATGGGTGCGTGGATCGCCGCGCACGAGGGCGACGGCGGGTTCTGGCTCGTGGTGCCCAAGGCCGGGTCCGGGCTGCCGGGCATCGGGTACGCCGACGCGCTGCAGGTCGCGCTGGCGCACGGCTGGATCGACGCGCAGAAGAGGCCCGGCGAGCAGGACGGCACGTGGCTGCAGCGGTTCACCCCGCGCCGCGCGCGGAGCCGGTGGTCGCAGGTCAACCGCGGCCACGCCGAGCGCCTCATCGCCGAGGGCCGGATGACGCCGGCCGGCCTGGCGGAGGTGCAGCGGGCCAGGGCCGACGGCCGGTGGGACGCCGCCTACGCGCCGCCCAGCACGGCCGAGCCCACGCCGGAGCTCGCGGCCGCGCTCGACGCCGTCGACGGGGCTCGGGCCGCGTTCGAGGGGCTTGACGGCCGCAACCGCTTCGCCGTGCTGCACCGCGCGGCCTCCCCGACGACCGCGAAGGGCAGGCAGTCGGCCGCCACGCGCCTGGCCGAGATGCTGGGGCGCGGCGAGACCCCGTACCCGCGCTGAATCGGCGTCGTGGCTGCGTGTGGCCCCGCCTAGACTGACCGGGCCATGCCGGCCGACGACCCCACTGCCCCCGACGCGGTGGCCGAGGTCTCGGCGGCGGAGCTGCGCAACCGCCTCGACGCGGTGATGCTGCGCGACCGCCGCCGCCTCGGAAGGCGCCTCGAGGGCACCCGCAAGATCCGCGATGCGGCCAAGCGCGCCCACGCGCTGCGCCGCATCGCCGACGACGTCGACCGCGCCGAGAAGAGGCTGCAGGCTCGGCGGGCGAGCCTCCCGGAGATCACCTACCCGGACCTGCCGGTGAGCGCCCGGCGCGACGACATCGCCGCAGCCATCCGCGACCACCAGGTGATCGTCGTCGCGGGCGAGACCGGCAGCGGCAAGACGACGCAGCTGCCCAAGATCCTGCTCGAGCTCGGCCGCGGCGTCGTCGGCCAGATCGGCCACACCCAGCCGCGGCGCATCGCCGCGCGTGCGGTTGCCGACCGGGTCGCGGAGGAGCTCGGCGTCGAGGTGGGCGACGTCGTCGGCTACCAGGTGCGGTTCACCGACCACTCGAGCGACCGGACGCTGGTCAAGGTGATGACCGACGGCATCCTGCTCGCCGAGATCCAGGACGACCGGCTCCTCGAGCGCTACGACACGATCATCATCGACGAGGCGCACGAGCGGAGCCTCACGATCGACTTCCTGCTCGGCTACCTCAAGGAGATCCTTCCGCGCCGGCCCGATCTCAAGGTGGTGGTCACCTCGGCCACCATCGACACCGCGCGGTTCAGCGAGCACTTCGCCAGCGAGCACGGGGTGGCTGCCCCGGTCGTGGAGGTGTCCGGCCGCACCTACCCCGTCGACGTCGTCTACGAGCCGTACGGCGTCGAGGACGGCGACGACCGCGACCAGACCCAGGCCATCTGCGACGCCGTGCAGGTGCTGCAGGGCCAGGGCCCGGGCGACGTGCTGGTGTTCCTCTCGGGCGAGCGCGAGATCCGCGACACCGAGGACGCCCTGCGCGGGCTCAAACTGCGCGACACCGACATCCTGCCGCTCTACGCGCGGCTGTCGGCCGCCGAGCAGCACCGGGTGTTCGAGCCGCACGCCGGCAGACGCGTGGTGCTCGCGACCAACGTCGCCGAGACGTCGCTGACGGTGCCGGGCATCCGTTACGTCGTCGATCCCGGGACCGCCCGCATCAGCCGGTACTCGGCGCGGCTGAAGGTGCAGCGGCTGCCGATCGAGCCGATCTCGCAGGCGTCGGCAAACCAGCGCTCGGGGCGCTGCGGGCGCGTGGCCGACGGCATCGCGATCCGCCTGTACAGCGAGGACGACTTCCTCGCGCGTCCCGAGTTCACCGAGCCCGAGATCCTGCGCACCAACCTGGCCTCGGTCATCCTGCAGATGACGGCGCTGGGGCTCGGCGACGTCGAGCGCTTCCCGTTCGTCGAGCCGCCCGATTCGCGCCAGGTGCGCGACGGCGTCGACCTGCTGCGCGAGCTGGGGGCGCTGAAGCCGGGCAAGGACCTGCAGCTCACCGAGATCGGCCGGCGCCTCGCCCGGCTGCCGCTCGACCCCCGCCTGGGCCGCATGGTGATCGAGGCCGAGAAGCAGGACTGCGTGGCCGAGGTGCTCGTGGTCGTCAGTGCGCTGTCGATCCAGGACCCTCGCGAGCGCCCCGCCGACAAGCAGGCGCAGGCCGACCAGCTGCACGCGCGCTTCACCGACCCCACGAGCGACTTCCTCGCCTACCTCGGCATGTGGACCTACCTGCGCGAGCAGCAGCGCGAGCGCAGCGGCAACGCGTTCCGGCGCATGTGCCGCGACGAGTACCTGCACTACCTGCGCGTGCGCGAGTGGCAGGACGTCCACTCCCAGCTGCGGCAGGCGTGCAAGGACCTCGGCATCGAGGTCGGCCGGCTGCGCGACGGCGAGGGCGCCGCCGATCCGGCCGCCGTGCACCGCGCCCTCGTGGCGGGGCTGCTCTCGCACGTGGGCTCCTACGACCAGTCGCGCCGCGACTACCTCGGCGCGCGCGGTGCGCGCTGGGCGATCCATCCGGGATCGTCGCTGTCGCGCAAGCCGCCGGCGTTCGCGGTCGCGGCCGAGCTCGTCGAGACGTCGCGGCTGTTCGGCCGCGTCGTCGCCCGCGTCGACCCTGAGGCCGTGGAGCAGGTGGCAGGCGACCTCGTCGCCCGGACGTACTCCGAGCCGCGCTGGTCGAAGCGCCGCGGCGCGGTGGTCGCCGACGAGCGCGTCACGCTCTACGGCGTGCCGCTCGTGGTGGGCCGACGCGTGCAGTACGGGCGGATCGACCCCGTCGCCTCGCGCGAGCTGTTCGTCCGCCACGCGCTGGTGCAGGGCGAGTGGGACAGCCACCACCGCTTCGTCCGCGACAACGCGCGGACGCTGGCCGAGGTCGCCGAGCTCGAGGACCGTGTGCGCCGCCGCGACCTCCTGGTGGAGGACGACGTCCTCGTCGAGTTCTTCGAGCAGCGCGTGCCCGAGGGGGTGCACGACACCAGGACCTTCGACCGCTGGTGGCGCGACGCGCGCAAGCGCACGCCCGACCTGCTGACCATCCCGCGCGAGCTGCTGCTGCGCGGCGACGACGACGTCGACGACGAGTTCCCGCGCACGTGGTCGTTCGGCAGCTTCGACGTCGAGCTGCCGCTGTCGTACGCGTTCGAGCCGGGTGCGGCCAACGACGGCGTGACGGTCGACCTGCCGGTCGCCCTGCTCCCTCAGGTGCACGCCGACGACTTCCTGTGGCAGGTGCCGGGCCGGCGCGAGGAGGTCGTCACGGCGCTCATCCGCGGCCTGCCCAAGAACCTGCGGACGTCGTTCGTCCCCGTCCCGGACACCGCGCGCGCGGTGCTCGACGGGCTCGAGCCGGGCGAGCACGGCCTGCTCGACAGCCTGGGGCGTGCGCTGACGCGGCGCACCGGCGTCGTGGTCCCGTACGACGCGTGGGCGCCCGAGTCGCTGCCGGACCACCTGCGGGTGACGGTCCGTGTCGTCGACGAGGCCGGTGCGGTCCTGGCCGCGGGCAAGGACGTCGCAGCACTGCAGAAGGAGCTCGCCCCCGCGGTGCAGGAGACGATCTCGCACGCGTCGCGCTCGCTGGAGCGCCTGGGGCTCATGGAGTTCCCGCCGGAGGGCGTACCCACGTCGGTCGAGGAGCAGCACGGCGAGCATGTCGTGACCGGGTGGCCCGCGCTCGTCGACCGGGGCGACCGGGTCGACCTGCGGGTGCTCGTCGGCCCGACGGAGCAGGCGGTCGAGCACCGCAAGGGCGTGCGCCGGCTGCTGCGCCTGCAGACCACGACGCCGTCGCGCTACGTCGTCGGGGTGCTGGAGATGCGCGAGAAGATCGCGCTCGGGCACACCCCCCACGGCTCGGTCCCGGCGCTCATCGACGACGCCATGGGCGCCTGCCTCGACGCCGGCGCGGCCCGTGCGGCCTCGGGCGACCCCGACGGCTTCCACGACGGCCTGCCCTTCACGAGGGCGGCGTACGACCGCGCTCTCGCTGCCGCGCAGGACCGGCTCGGCGACGAGCTGCTCCGTGTCGTGCGGCAGGCGGCCCAGGTGCTCGAGCTCGCCACCGAGGTGCGCACGCGGCTGCCGCAGGTGTCGTCGCCGAAGCTGGCCTCGATGAGGGCGGACCTCGGGCTGCAGGTGGACGAGCTCCTGCCCGACGGCTTCATCACCAGGGCCGGGGTCGAGCGCATGCCCGACCTCGTGCGCTACCTGCGGGCCGCGGTCCGCCGGCTCGACACGGCGCCGGAGGACACCGGCCGCGACGCGCAGCGGCAGGCGCAGGTGGAGGCGGTGCTCGCCGAGCGCGACGACGCCTTCGCCGCCCTGCCGCCAGCACGCCGCGAGTCGCTGCCGGCGCAAGAGATCCGCTGGATGATCGAGGAGCTGCGGGTCAACCTGTTCGCGCAGAACCTCGGCACCCGCTACCCCATCAGCGAGAAGCGGATCCACAAGGCGCTGGACGCCCTCTTCGACGGCTGACGCCGGCACCCGCGTCCACGGACTGGAATCGGCGCCCGACCCCCGCGGGCGTCGTGGCAGGGTCGGCGCGTGCACGAGAGCCGCGAGCCGTCGCTGTGGCGCCGCAGCCTGCGCGCGCTCGCGGGCTCCCGCACGATCCCGCGCACGCGGTGGACCGCGCGCAGCCCGTGGCGGCCCACCCCCGGCTCGTTGTTCTCGCTGCTGCTCGGACTCACCCTGTTCGGGCTCGGCGACGCGTTCCTGCTGCTCGCGGATCTCGGGGCCACTCCGTGGACGGTCCTCGCCCAGGGCCTGAGCATCAGGACCGGCCTGGCGATCGGCTGGACCACCTTCGCCGTGTCGGTGGTCGTGCTGCTGCTGTGGATCCCGCTGCGGCAGCGGCCCGGCCTCGGCACGGTGCTCAACATCGTGGTGATCTCGATCGTGCTCGACCTCGCCTACTCGTGGCTGCCCGCCCCGTCCGGCCTCCCGGCCCGGCTCGCGCTCGTGCTCGTCGGCATCGCGACGATCGGCCTGGGCAGCGGCTTCTACCTCACCGCCGGCCACGGCCCGGGCCCGCGCGACGGCTGGATGACCGGCGTCCACCACCGCACCGGCCGGCCGGTCGCGCAGGTGCGACTCGTCATCGAGGTCGTGGTGCTGGTCGCCGGCTGGCTGCTCGGCGGCACGGTGGGCGTCGGGACGGCGCTGTTCGCGCTGCTCATCGGCCGCGCGGTCGCGCTCGGGCTCGCCGTCGTCCGCACGGTCCTCCCGCCCGCCTGAGCCCGGACGGGGCCCGTCGACGGCTGTGGCCGTCGGCTGCTCCGGGCAGGGGACAGACGCGCACCGCAGCGTGACCGCGGGTGACCGGTCACACCCCGAACGGCCTAGTGCCCTTGAGGTTCCGGTGAACTTACGGTGAGGACATGAGGAGCAGCGCACGGCGGGCGGCCGCCACCATCACGTCGGGTCTCGTGGCCCTCGCGGGCCTCGCGCTGCTGCTCGATCCCGCGGGGTCGGGGGAGGCGGCGGCGCTGCTGCTGGCTCTCGTGGTCGGCATCGGTGCGCTCGAGGTGGTGTCCGGCCTGGTCCACGTGATGGGCGACGGGCCCGACGAGCACGCGGTGCAGGACCGGTCGGCCTGGGGGGCCGGCTGGGTCCTCGACGGGTCCCGCGCCGTGGGCCTGGCGGTGGCGGTGTGGATGCTCTTCGCGCCCGGGGGCGACGGCCTCGAGCTGGCCGGCGGCGCGATCCTCGCCGCGGTCATCGTGGCCGCCCCGTTCTCGCGGATGCTCGACCGCCGCGCTGTGCCCACGTTGCGGCCCGGCACGTACACGGTGCGCCGCACCGAGCCGGTCGTCGTCGTGCTCCCGCCCGACCCCGCGCTCGCGCCCGTGATCCCGCTGCGCACCGTCGCCACCTACCGCGACGACCGCGTGCTGCACCGCGTCGACACGCGGCTCTAGCAGCAGCTCGCACGACGAAGGGCGTCCCCGTTGCGGGGACGCCCTTCGTGATGCTGTGCGGCTCAGTCGATCCGGACGAGCTCGCCCTTGGCATTGCGGAAGGTGACGGCCACCAGGCCGGGCTCCTCGTCCTCGACCCACGTGATGTCGGCTCCGGAGAACGGCGCTTCCAGCGAGCCGCTGGAGATGGTCGCGCCACCGAGCCAGTCGCGCAGCCGGTCGCGGTCGCCCGAGTACTCCACCGCGACGGCGGACACGCTCGACGGGTGGCCCTGCGACGGGTGCTGGCCGTCGGCGCACGTCCACTGGATGAAGAAGGGGAGCGACGGATCGTCGAGGAGGTCGACGACGCCGAGCTGCTTCCAGGTGAGATCGACGCCGTCCGGGCGCACGCGGTGGCCGTCGACCGCGGGGCGGCCGATGCGCTCCTCGATCGGCGCGATGTCGTCGACGGCGACCACCCAGCCGAGCCAGCCGCCGCCGGACTCGGCACGGCGCTTCACGGCCTGGCCGAACGGTGCCTTGTCCGACGCTGGGTGGTCGAGAGCCGCGACGACCTCGAGGTAGACGCCGCCCTCGATCGGGAGGATGAAGTTCTGGGTGCCGAACCGCGGGTGGCGGCCGCCGTCCTCGAAGGTGCCTCCGAGCTGCTGGCCGAGCCGCTGGACGGTGTCGGCGAGCTCGTGGTGCGACACGGCGTACGAGACGTGGTCCAGGCGCATGAGGGAATCGTGCCCCACCCTCTCAGCAGGCTCTCACGGGGGGTAGGCCTTCGAACGAGAACCGTTGTGCTGCAACCGATCCCAGGCATGCGGCACCGGCTGCGGACGAGGCTGTCCGGTGCCCGTCGTCGGCCTCGGAGACCCGCGCGGATCAGCCCTGGTCCTGCTTCTTGCGGGCGCGCTCGAGGGCCTCGAGGCGGTCCATACGGGTGGCCTCCTGCAGGGTCGGGGCGGTGCCTCCGAAACGGGCCGGCAGCCACCACGAGTCGTCGGGCCCGCTGGGCTGCTGCGGGTAGCGCGCGATCGCGTCGTCGAGCATCCCGCGCATCACCTCGTGCAGCTGGTCGCCGACCGCGTCGAGGTCGGATCCCTGCGGCACCTCGATCGGCTCGCCAACTGTGATCGACAGCGCCTTGCCGCGCGAGAAGTCCTTGTCGCGGCCCTTGGTCATGATGCGCTGCGTGCCCCAGAGCACGGTGGGGATCAGCGGCACGCCGGCGTCCATGGCGAGCCGTGCGGCACCGCTCTTGAAGTCCTTGATCTCGAAGGACCGGGAGATGGTGGCCTCCGGGAAGATGCCCACGACCTCGCCGTCCTTGAGCGCCTCGAGCGCGACGCGGAACGACTCGGCGCCGGCCGCGCGGTCGACCGGGATGTGCTTCATGCCGCGCATGAGCGGCCCCGCGACCGGGTTCTTCCAGATGGAGTCCTTGGCCATGAACCGCACGTAGCGGCCCGCGGGGTTGGCGCCGAGGCCCGCGAAGACGAAGTCGAGGTAGCCGATGTGGTTGCTGGCCAGGACGGCGCCGCCCTTGCGCGGCACGTACTGGCTGCCGCGGACGTCGAGGCGCAGGTCGAGGACCTTGAACAGCACCTTGGCGGCCCCGACGACGGGGGCGTAGACCGGCTCGACCATGCGGCGACACTACCCTCGCCCCATGTCCGACGACCTCCACGTCACCGTGTTCGCCGACGACCCCCGCATCGAGGCGCTGGCGTCGTACACCGACGGCATCGAGGAGCTGGCGGCGGTGTTCGCCGACGCCAACGCCGGCGACGGCGAGCTGCTCGACCGCCGTCCCGCCGATGGCGCCTGGTCGGTGGCAGAGGTGCTGCACCACCTCGCCGACGCCGAGCTGCACCAGACCGTGCGGCTGCGACAGCTGCTCGCCGAGGACTGCCCCGAGTGGGCCCCCTGGGACGAGGAGGCCTATGCCGCCACGCTGCTGTACGACGTCCGTCCCGCGGCCGACGCGCTCACGCTGGTGCTGTCGCTGCGGCACGTGAACTCGCGGCTGCTCGCGAGCCTGTCGGCCGAGCAGTGGCGGCGTACGGCGGTCCACCCGGTGCACGGCGAGGTCGACGTCGCGGGCTGGGTCGCGATCGCCGCCGAGCACCTCAAGACCCACGTGCTGCAGGCGCGTCGCGCGGTCGTGGGGATGATCTAGCGGCGACAATCGTCGTCAGCCGTCGAGGGGCCGCAGCCGCGGCGCGGCGGGCACGCATCAGCAGGAGGGGACGGGACGTGCAGCAGGACGAGGCCGAGAAGG
>Ga0102832_1001230_pt1 | contig 21761 bp, 19 predicted proteins | sample EBPBio282013_DNA_FD_88942 | JGI IMG/M metagenome (GOLD analysis project Ga0102832, IMG submission 88942) | Wastewater treatment Type I Accumulibacter community from EBPR Bioreactor in Madison, WI, USA - Reactor 2_5/28/2013_ DNA (Illumina Assembly) | ecosystem: Engineered > Bioreactor > EBPR >... | reverse complement strand
CAACCCGAGCTATGCGAGCCAGAGCGCGTCCATGGCCAAGCCGATGATCGTGCTGATGGCACAGCGCCGGGCACGGGCCACCGGCACCACGCTGACCGACGAGCAGGTCGACCAGGCCACCGCGGCGATCACCCATTCCGAGAACGATCCGGCCGACGCCCTGTACGCCTATGCCGGGCAGGGAGCCGCCTACACCGAGCTCGCCGGCGAACTGGAGCTGCCCGACACCCACGCCGACGAAGCCCACCTGGAATCCTGGAGCTGGACGTGGACCACGCCCGCCGATCAGGTGCTGCTGGTGCAGCGGCTGGTCGAGGGCTCCTCCGCGATCACCGACGAGGAGCGCGGGTTCGTCTGGAACCTGATGGGCGAGGTGATCGACGAGCATTCCTGGGGCGTTGGCGCGCCGCGCTCGGAGACGGTCAAGGTGCACCTGAAGAACGGCTGGGTGAAGTTCGAGTCCAGCGACGGGCTGTGGGCGGTGAACTCCATGGGCCAGGTGGACGGCGACGGCCGCAGCTACCGGATCGCGATGATGACCCGCACCGCCGACTTCGACACCGGCCGGGAGACCCTGGACACGATCGGCCACTGGGTCTTCGACATCCTGGGCAGCGGCCCGATCGAACCCGGCTGATGGCGCATCTGGAGGTCAACGGCGTCAGCTACACCCTGCCCGACGGGCGTCCGCTGCTGAACGACGTCTCCTTCCGGGTGGGCGACGGCGCCCGGGTGGCGCTGATCGCGCCGAACGGCACCGGCAAGACCACGCTGTTGCGGATCATCGCCGGCGAGCTGCCCGCTGAGGACGGATCGGTGTCCGCCTCGGGACGACTGGCTGTGATGAGCCAGTTCATCGGCAAGCTGCGCGACTCCCAGACCGTCCGCGAGCTGCTGGCGTCGGTGGCGCCGGAACGGGTGCGGGCGGCCGTCCGCGCGCTGGACGCGGCCGAGCTGGCGATGCTGGAGGTCGACGACGAGCCCACCCAGCTGGCCTACGCCCAGGCACTGGCCGACTTCGGGGACGCCGACGGCTACGAGTACGAGTCGACGGTCTGGGACACGGTGACCACGTCGGCTCTCGGCGTCCCGTTCCAGCGGGCCCAGTATCGCGAGGTGAACACCCTCAGCGGCGGCGAGCAGAAGCGGCTGGTGCTGGAGGCGCTGTTCGCCGGTCCCGAGGAGGTGCTGGCGCTGGACGAGCCGGACAACTACCTCGACGTGCCGGCCAAGCTCTGGCTGGAACGGCGCCTGGTCGAATCCGGCAAGACCGTGCTGCTGATCAGCCACGACCGCGAACTGCTGAGCAGCGTCCCGACCGCGATCGTCACCCTGGAACCCGGGCCGGCCGGCGCGACCGCGTGGACGCACCCCGGCACCTACCGCACCTGGGGCGAGGCCCGCGAGGCGCGCAATGCCCGGCTCGAGGAACTGCGCCGGCGCTGGGACGAGGAGCACGCCAAGCTCAAGGCCCTGGTGCTGATGTACAAGCAGAAGGCTGCCTACAACGACGGCCTCGCTTCCCGCTACCAGGCCGCCCAGACCCGGCTGGCCAAGTTCGAGGCCGCCGGCCCGCCCGAGCAGGTGGTCACCCAGCACCAGGTGCGGATGCGCCTGCGCGGTGGCCAGACCGCCCGTCGAGCCGTGATCTGCGAACAGCTGGAGTTGCGGACGCCCAGCGTCCGTCCTTCGGAGACCCAACCCCGTCATCCCCGCGAAAGCGGGGACCCAACCGCCGGCGACAACCTGATGGCTCCCTTCGACCTCACCGTGTGGTTCGGCGAGCGGGTCGCCGTCCTGGGCTCGAACGGCTCGGGAAAGTCGCACTTCCTGCGCTTGCTGGCCGCCGGCGGCTCCCGTCCGGACGCCGAACACGAGCCGGTCGGGGATGTCGCGGCCGAGCCCGTTCTCCACACCGGCATGGCGAAGCTCGGCAGCCGCGTCCGTCCGGGCTGGTTCGCGCAGACCCACCAGCACCCACAGCTGGCGGGCCGCACCCTGCTGGAGATCCTGCATCGCGGCGATGCCCACCGCACCGGGATGGGACGTGAGGAGGCCTCCCGCGCGCTCGACCGCTACGGCCTGGTGCACGCCGCCGAGCAGACCTACGACACCTTGTCAGGTGGCCAGCAGGCGAGGCTGCAGATCCTGCTGCTGGAGCTCTCCGGAGCGACCCTGCTGCTACTCGACGAGCCCACCGACAACCTCGACCTGCATTCCGCCGAAGCACTTGAGGAAGCGCTGGCCGGCTTCGAAGGCACAGTGATCGCGGTCACCCACGACCGCTGGTTCGCCCGCTCCTTCGACCGCTTCCTGGTCTTCGGCTCCGACGGTCGCGTCACCGAGCACCACAAGCCGGTCTGGGACGAACCCCGCGTCCGCCGCTCCCGCTAGCCTCGCCTGTCACCTCAGCCCTACCCGCCACACACGTCACACCTGCATCCACCCGCAGGCATAGCTCGATGATTGTCTACCGAACACGGTGCACAACCTTCGAACCAACGCCCGCGCGGCCCGGCGGTGCAGTCAGGATCTGCGCCCGGAGCGCCCGCTGGCCTAGCCGACCGACGGCCCTTCACCCCTAGCCGTCGTCACTTCGTGCCGGGTAGCTCGGGGATTTCCTACCGAACACGGTGCACAGGGTTCGCACCAACACGCCTGACGGAGGTCGCGGGCTGTGGACAGGGACTTTTGGCGGAGGTTGTCCACAAGGGCGGAGATGGGGTGGCGTACTAGGGACGGCCGCGGCCAAGACTGACGGCGTGAAACCACGAACACCCTTTCCGGAGGCGCTGCTGCGGATCGGCCGCAAGCAGGCCCTCGTCGTCTCGCGCGAGCAGGTGCTGCCGTTCGGCAGCGACCGGGTGATCGCCCGCTGGGTGCACGAGCGACGCCTCACGCCCATCACCCGCGGCGTCTACTCGCTCGGGGACGGCGGCTGGGAGCAGCAAGCCTGGACGGGCATCCTGCTCGGCAACCGTCATGCCGTCCTCGGTGGGTCGACCGCCGCCTATCTGGACAGGCTGGTCAAGGAGCCGCCGGCGCAGGTGACGGTTTTCGTCGGACCGCGCCGGAAGGTCCACCGCGATCCTCGCTGGCGGTTCATCACCGCCGGTCGCCAAGGAGTGCGCTACCCACGGCGAACACCGGCCTCGCGCACAATCGTCGATCTCGCCGGACAGCTGACGCCGGACGCGCTGGCGGCGCTGGTCTCGGCAGCGGTTGGACGGCGCCTGGCCACGCCGGAGACGATCATGGCCGCGCTCGCGTCCGTCAAGCGACATCCGTGCCGGGCGCTGCTCTCCGAGATCGCAGCCGACACAGCAGTTGGTGTACGCAGCGCGTTGGAACGCCGCTACCTGCGAGACGTCGAGCGGGCACACGGGCTGCCGCCCTCGAAGCGGCAACAAGGCCCGCTGACCATGCGGACGGACGTCTGGTACGAGGAGTACGGCGTGATCATCGAGCTCGACGGACGGGCCTACCACGACGGCGTCGCCGCCTGGAACGACCTCGATCGGGACAACCAGCACCGGCTGAAGGCGCAACTCACCCTGCGTTACGCGTGGACGCCAGTCGCGGTCGCCCCCTGCCGGGTGATGCGCGAGGTAGTCACCGCGCTCCACCAGCGGGGCTGGCCGGGCCACCCTCACCCCTGCCCCCAGTGCGCCGCGCGGTGGCGGGGCCTCTAGGTTCTACTTTGTGCACCGAGTTCGGTGCACAAAGTACGAGTGGACGCCTTGCGGCACCGACTACGGGACGGCGTCGAGCGGGGCGGTGCAGTCGCCGCCGCTGCGGGGGACGGCGGCGAAGCCGTCCGGCGTCCACTCGGCGAAGACGCAGCGGACGGCGAAGTAGATGTTCCAGGTGAAGGTTGTCCTGGCGATCCCGTCGCTGTCTCGGGTGCCCATCGTCGGCGCACCCGACTCGACATAGACCTCGTACAGCTTGCCGTCCCAGGCATCGCGGTTGGCCTCGAAGTCGGCCAGGGTGGTCCCGGCGAAGAGCCGCTCCAACTGCTCGACTGCGGCCGCCTGCCGCGTGGAGGCCGCCCAGGCCGGGCCGCCGAGCAGCACCGCCGCCCCCAGCCCGACGCTGAGAACGATCCGCGCCACCCGGACCACGCTGATCCGCCGACGCCGGAGCGCATCGCTCACCAGTAGCACCACAGCACCGGCGCCAGCGCCGATCAGCGCGCCGGCGCTGTTGGCCAGCAGGTCCATCAGGTCGTTGGCCCCCACTCCGAGTAGCGGCTGGGCGACCTCGATCGCCGCCGACAGCAGCAGTGCGAACCCGGCCGTCCGCCACGGCGCCTGCCAGAGCAGGGTGGCGAAGAAGGCCAGCGGGACGAACAGCACGACGTTGAGCAGGACGTCATTGCCGACCCGGCCCTCCAGCACCTTCTCCGGCTGCCAATGCCCCAGGCACTCCCAACACGTTCCGGCCCACGGATCCCGCAGCAGGGTCACCACCAGCACCAGCCCCAGGCTGGTCAGGAACAGGAAGAAGAGCAGCGGACGCCAGCGCCGCACCCGGTCGGTAGGCGTCACCGCGGTGTCGCCGGCGACCTCGGACCGACGAGGGGAACCCGGAACCGGCCGTTGCAACCGGTCACGGAGTTGCCAACTCAGCCCCGCCGCGGCCAGGACGATCACCGCCAGCCACCCGAGCACCCGGTAGGTCAGCCACACGGTCGCGAAGTTGCCCATCCCTCCACACCTTTTCCGCCCCGAGCCAGCCTCGCTGACCAGCTCTATACACTCATTGTATACGTGCCATGTATAGTACCTCTCGTGGACAACTCCTTGGTGCTGTTGGGGCTGCTGGGCGTGCAGCCCAGCTACGGCTACGACCTCAAGCACGGCTACGACCGGCTGTTCGGACGCGAGAAGCAACTGGCCTTCGGGCAGGTGTACGCGGTGCTCGCCCGACTGCTGAAGAGCGGCCTGATCGACCTGCTGGGGGACGAGGCCGGCGCCGGCCCGGATCGCAAGCGCTATCAGGTCACTCCGACCGGCCGGGACGAGATCACCCACTGGCTGTTCACGCCCGACATCCCCTCGGCCACCCTGCAGTCCAATCTGTTCGCCAAGACGGTGATCGCCCTGCTGCTGGACGCCGACGCCGGGCAGCTGCTGGAAGCCCAGCGGGCCGAGCACCAGCAGCGGATGCGCGTCCTCACCCAGCAGAAGCGGGGGGCCGACCTGGCCACCGTGCTGCTCTGCGACCACGCCCTGTTCCACATCGAGGCCGATCTGCGCTGGATGGACCTGACCACCGCACGGCTGGACGAGTTGCGCAGCGAGGTGCGGCGATGAGCACCAGCATTGTCCCGGTGGCCACCGAGCCGGCCGCCACCACCGGACCGCTGCTGAGCGCCCGCGGGCTGACCCGCTCGTTCGGTCTGACCGAGGCCGTCCGAGGCATCGACCTCGACATCGCGGCCGGCGAGATCCTCGCGGTGATGGGTCCGTCCGGCTCCGGGAAGTCGACCCTGCTGCACCTGCTCGCCGGCGTGCTCACGCCCGACTCGGGCACCGTCAGCTTCGACGGCGACCGGGTGGACGGCCTGGATGAGGCCGGCCGCGCCCGGCTGCGCCTGACCGCCTTCGGCTTCGTCTTCCAGTTCGGCCAGCTACTGCCCGACCTGAGCGCGCTCGACAATGTCACCGTCCCGCTCCTGCTCACCGGTGTGCACCGGCGAGACGCGCTCGCCCGCGCCCACGACTGGCTGGGCCGCCTCGACCTGGCGGCCGACGGCGACAAACTCCCCGGCGAACTCTCCGGCGGCCAGGCCCAACGGGTGGCGGTCGCACGAGCGCTGGTCACCGAGCCGCGCGTGCTGTTCGCCGACGAGCCCACCGGCTCGCTGGACTCCCTGGCCGCCGAGAAGGTGATGCTCGCCCTGACCGACCTGGCCCGCGCCTCGGACACCACCGTGGTGCTGGTCACTCACGATCCGCGCACCGCCGCCTACGCCGACCGCGAGGTGGTGGTCCGCGACGGACGGCTGTCGGGAACCGGACGATGATCGCGCTGGCCCGGCTGCTGAACGGAGCGCGCGGTGACCGGTGGCGGCTGGCCGCGATCGCCGGCGGCGTGGCCCTGGGCGTGGCGCTCGCGCTGTCGCTGTGGAGCGGCTTCACCGCGATCGCCGACCGGGGCGTCCGCTCCAGCTGGATCGATGTGAACCGTCAGGGGCAGAACCGTGTCGAACTGGACGATCGAACCGCGCTGACCGCCGACCAATTGCTGGCCCGCACCAACAGCGACCGCTTCCTGAGCCACGAGATCACCGTCCTGCAGGTGGCCACCACCCCCGACACCACCACCACCCTGCCCGGCATTGGACGACCGCCCGCACCCGGAACCTCGGTGGTCTCCCCCGCCCTGGCCGCCCTGATCGCCAGCCACCCGCCGGACGAACTGGGCACCCGCTACGGCACGATCGTCGCCGAACTCCCGGACGCCGTGCCGGCCGGCCCGAACGCGCTGGTGGCGGTGATCGGTGTCGAGCCGGTCGAGTTGGCCAATGACGGCATGGTCTTCACCGCGCTGGTCGGTAGTGCCTTCGCCACCGAGAACTACGGCTACCTGGCGGTGATCGGAGCGATCGCGGTGGGCTTCCCGGTGGCGATCCTGCTCGCGGTGGTGACCTCCCTCGGCTCGGCCAAGCGGGAGGAGCAGCTGGCCACGCTGCGGCTGATCGGTGCGACGCCGGCCGCTCTCACCCGGCTGGCGGCCTGGGAGACCGCCGCCACCAGCATGGCCGGAGCGGTCGCTGGTGTGGCGATGGCCTGGCTGGTCGCCCCGGCCCTGGCCGGCATCGAGCTGGAGGGCGTCCGCTTCTTCGCCGACGACCTACGCCCCGGGATCGCCGACTCGCTCGTCATCGGCCTGGGCGTGGTGGTGATCGCGGTCGGCATCGCCGCGTTGCGCGCGCGGCGGCTGCGCGGCGGGCCGCTCGGCGCCGTCCGGGAACGAATCGAATCCCTGCCCAGTGGGTGGCGCGTCCTCCCGCTGGCCCTCGGGCTCATCGGGTTGCTGACGCTCGGGCTGGCCGGGTTGGCAGTGGCCAAGGGAGCGCCGCGCGCCGTGCCGCCCGGTCCGCTGGTGATCGGCTGCTTCGTCCTGGTGACGTTCGGACTGATCACGGCCGGCCCGCCGCTGCTCGGCCGACTGGCCGGCCTCGGCTCCCGCCGCGCCGACGGTGCGGTGGCGGTGATCGCGCTGAACCGGATCCGGCGGCATCCGCGGCAGTCGTTCCGGGCGGTGAGCGGCCTGGTGATCGCCTGTTTCGTGGTGTCCGTCTTCGCCGGGGCCCGCACCACGCTGGGCAACCTGGACCTGCAGGACGGCCCCGACCACCTCCCGCCACAGACCCTGATCGCCACCCTCGACTGGTCCGCCTACGAGACGCCCGGACTGGACTCCCCCACCCTGCGTCGCCAACTGGACGCCCTGCGTGCCGTCCCCGGAGTCACCGCGGTCGCCGCGGTCGGCCACTCCGCGGGCGGGATCGCCTACCTCACCGGCAGCGACGCGACCGCGCTCGGCTTCCCGAGCTCGGAGCCCCTGGTGGGCGTGGACGCGGGCTACCGGAGCGCGCCCTTCCTGCCCCGTGCGGTGGAGCCGCCGGTCGAACCGATCTGGGTGCGCGAACTGCTCGTCCAGACCACGGACGCCGCCGCGCGGGAGCGCGTCCGCACCGTGCTGGTCACCGGAGAACTCGGGTTGCGTGTCTACAACACGCCGCCCACCCGCGCGGAATGGAGCGAGACGGCCTTCGGCAACACCTGGGCGAACGAGTACGCGGTGCTGGCCAACCTCGGCATCCTGGTCGCCGCGGGCATCTCGGCCCTCGCCCTGGCCGCCGCCACGCTGGCCGGGGTGCTGGACCGCCGCCGGGTGTTCGGCCTGCTCCGGTTGACCGGCATGCCGCCACGGACGCTGGGCCGGATCATCGCGACCGAGGCCGCCGTTCCGCTGCTCACGGTGTTCGTCATGGTGGCCGCGCTGGGTCAGTTCGTGGCCTGGGCGATGGTCACCGGCCTGACCGACGGCCGCCGCACCACCGGCTGGCCGGGCCCGGACTACTACCTCGTCCTGGCAGCCTGCCTCGCCCTGGCGGCAGTCGCGGTCGCGGTGACCGCCCACTCCGCCCGCCGCGGCACCAGCACGGCCGTCACCCGTTTCGAGTGACTCCCCGGGAGCGCCCAGCGTCGATCGCTCGAAGCTTGCCCACCGAACACAGTGCGCTGGGTCCAAACGAAGCGCGACGGGTGCGGGACGGGAGGCCCGATGGCGTCAGGAGCTGACCTTGCAGATGGTGTCGAGATTCTCGGTCTGGGTCTTGGAGTCCTTCTTCGGCTTCGGCTTGGCGGATTCGCCACTCGCGGCGGGGCTCGGGTCGGCGGAGGGCGTGGTCTCCTCGGGACGATCCTTGGCCTCGGAGGCGGCGATCTTGTCGGCCACGATCTCGCGGATCTTCGGGAAATCGGGCTTCACGGGCTTGATCAGCGGCGGGGTGAAGTTCACCGACGACATCGGCAGCGAGCGGCCCTTCAGGGCGAGATCGAGCGCGGTACCCAGCTGCTCGCTCGGGATGTTGGTGGCGACCACCTTCTCGCTGGCCGAGGCGATGTCGTTGAACTTGGTGAGCACGGTGGTCGGGTTGAGCTGCTTGACCATCGCGTTGATCACGCACTTCTGCCGTGACATCCGCTCGTAGTCGCTGGAACCCTCGCGGGAGCGGGCGACCCACAGCGCGTGGAAGCCGTCCAGCAGGACGTTCTTGCCCGGTTCGATGTAGCCGTAGACCCCCTTGGAGCCGGTCTTGGAGCCGATCGGGATCCGCTTGTTGATGTCGAGCCGGATGCCGCCGACGGCGTCGATCAGCTTCTCGAAGCCCTTCAGGTCGATCATCGCCCAGTAGTTGATGTCGAGCCCTAGGATCTCTCCGACCACGTCGGCGGTCGCCTCGGCACCGGGGTACTTCACATCGGGGAAGAGATCCTTGTTCTCGACCGCCAGGGTGTAGACCGCGTTCAGCAGGCATTCCTGGGAGGCGCACCAGTAGCCGTCGGGGTATTGGGCGTGCAGCGGGTTGTCCTTCGGGAAGGGAGCCCATTGCAGGTTGCGCGGCAGGCTGAACAGCACCGTCCGGCCGGTCTCGGCGTCGATGCTGGCCACGATCATGGTGTCCGGACGCTGCCCCCACCGATCGGCGCCGGCGTCGCCTCCCATCAGCAGGACGTTGTAGCGGCCGTCGGTGGCCTGACCATCGCCGCCACCGGTGAAGACATTGGTGACCAGGCTCGACTGCGCGCCGAACATGCCGGACGCTGCCCAGGCCGCGGTACCGGCGCTCAAGGCCATCGCCAGCGCCAGCACTCCGGAGATCACCCGGCCGCGGGCCGACATGGCGCGGGGGTTGGCTATCCGCCAGGCGTCGACCACCAGCACCACCCAGCCCACGCCGAGCACCAGGATCGCCACCTGCAGCACGCGCAGGGTGATCGGGTTGGCGTACAACGAGATGATGAAAGGCCTGGCCACCACCGCCGCGACCGCGACCACCAACACCAGCGCGATCAGGGTCAGCCACACTCGCAGGGCGATCCGGCCCAGCCGCTTGTTGCCGGCCGCCAGTTGCGCCGAACCGGGAATGATCAGGGTCATCAGCACCAAGACGATGCCGCGACGGATCGCGATGCCTTCGGATCGTTGCTGAGGTGGCGGCAGGGTCGCCGCCGCGTTGGTCGCCATCAAGGTCTCCCCGGGGAAGCTGGTCGGACGCTTCCCAGTATGACCACGCCACCCAATCCAGCCGCGCGGCGCGCCGTGGCGTCCGCTGATCCGCCTCGGCTAACCGCCGTCCCAGAAGCCCTCCGGGTCACCGGTGGCGGCGCGGACGCGCTCGCCCTTGGCGGTGGCGACGGCCCGCAACTCCTCCTGGAAGGCGACCATGGCCTGTTGCAGGGCCGGATCGGACGCACCGAGGATCCGGACGGCGAGCAGCCCAGCGTTGCGGGCGTTGCCGACGGCCACCGTGGCGACCGGGACGCCGGCCGGCATCTGGACGATCGACAGCAGCGAATCCATGCCGTCCAGGTGCTTCAAGGGCACCGGTACGCCGATCACCGGCAGCGGCGTGAGCGCGGCCAGCATGCCGGGCAGGTGCGCCGCTCCTCCGGCGCCGGCGATGATCGCCTTCAGCCCGCGGGCCGCCGCGCCGCGTCCGTAGGCCACCATCTCCTCGGGCATCCGGTGCGCGGAGACCACGTCCGCCTCGTAGCGGACGCCGAACTCGCCCAGCGCGGCGGCGGCGGCCTCCATCACCGGCCAATCCGAATCCGAACCCATCACGATTCCTACCAGCGGTTCAGCCATGGTGACTCCTTTCAGGTACGCCCATGAACAGGTCTGCGGCGACCCGCGCCCGGGCGCGGGTGTCATCCAGGTCCGCGCCGACTGCGGTGACGTGGCCGAGTTTGCGTCCAGGCACCCAGGACTTGCCGTAGAGCTGCACCCGGATCTCCGGATCCAGGGCCAGCACCTCGATCAGCCCGGAGGCGAGATCACCGCGCGGTCCGCCCAGCACATTGGCCATCACCGACCAGTTCGCGCGAGGAGCGGTCGAGCCCAGCGGCAGGTTGGCCACCGCGCGCAGGTGGTTCTCGAATTGCGAGGTCATGGCGCCGTCGATGCTCCAATGGCCGGTGTTGTGCGGCCGCATCGCCAACTCGTTGACCACCACGCGTCCGTCTGCGTCCTCCATCAACTCGACCGCCAGGATGCCCACCACGTCCAGTTCCTCGGCGATCCGCAGCGCGAATCGCTGCCATTCCTCGGCCTCGTCCTCCGGCAGGCCGGGAGCGGGGGTGGTGGTGTCGGTGCAGATGCCGTCGGTCTGGACGGTCTCGCAGATCGGGTAGGCCACCGCCTCACCGTGCGGACGCCGGGCGACCAGCGCCGAGAGCTCGCGCCGGAACGGGATGTACTCCTCGGCCAGGATCCGGACGCCCGGGGCCAGCGAGGCGAAGGGCTCGCCGGCCTGCGACGGGCCGTCCAGCTTCCAGACCCCCCTGCCGTCGTAGCCGCCTCGGGAGGTCTTGGCGATCACCGGCCAGCCGGTCCGCTCGGCGAACTCGACTAGCTCGGCCGGCGTATCAACCGCCTGGTAGGCCGGGCAGGGAATCCCCAGCGCGCTCAGCCGATCGCGCATCACGATCTTGTCCTGGGCGTGGGCGAGGGCGTCCGGTCCGGGACGGACCGCTATCCCCCGGGCCAGCAGCTCCCGCAGGATCGGCTGCGGCACATGCTCATGATCGAAGGTGATCACGTCGCAGCCGGCGGCGAAGTCGTAGACGGTCGCCGGGTCGGTGTAGTCGCCCACCGTCACGTCCGCCACCACCTGGGCCGCGGAGACCTCCGGCCCTTCGGCGAGCAGCCGCACCCGAAGCCCGAGCCCGATGCCGGCGGCGTGCATCATGCGCGCCAGCTGGCCGCCGCCGATGATGCCGATGGTGGGGATCACGTCGCCAGGGTACTGGGCTTCGCCACGGATCGCCGAGGCCGGCCGCAGGCCGAGTCACCTCCGATCCGGCCCAGCACACCGTCCCGTCAGCGCCCCTCCCCCACAGCAGAAACCGGGCAACACAGACCGTCCGGCCGCATATTGCCGGCAGACGGCCCGGATCACCCGGTTTCTGCAGTAGGAACCAGCGGTCCCGGCCGGCCTCCGGACCACTCGGCAGCCACGTGGGGAAGGGCCGAGCCACCGTCCGATCCGGACGGCACACCGTCCAGACAAGGCCCCTCCCCAGCAGAAACCGGGCAATAGAGACCACCTGGCCGCGTATTGCGGGCAGACGGCCTGAATCACCCGGTTTCTGCGGACGGGAGCAGCGGTCCGGCCCGATCCGCCCCGGGCTCTGGAATTACTCGGCGGCCATGTGGGGGTAGCCGATGGTGGTGGGCGAGAGCAGGGCCTCCTTGACCGAGCGGGGGCTGACCCAGCGCATCAGGTTCCACAGCGAGCCCGCCTTGTCGTTGGTGCCGGACGCCCGGGCGCCACCGAAGGGCTGTTGACCGACCACCGCGCCGGTCGGCTTGTCGTTGACGTAGAAGTTGCCTGCCGCCTGCCGCAGCTTCAGCGATGCCTCGACGACGGCCGCCCGTTCGGTGGCGAAGACCGCACCGGTCAGGGCGTAGGACGAGGTCCTGTCGATCAGTTCCAGGGTCTCCGACCAGCGGGCGTCGTCGTAGACGTAGATGCCCAGCAACGGCCCGAAGTACTCGACGTTCAGGATCTCCTGGTGGGGGTTGTCGGTGACCGCCAGGGTCGGACGGACGTACCAGCCCGCCTCGTCGTCGTAGCTGCCGCCGGCGATCACCTCGACATCGTCGGCCGCCTGGGCCCGGTCGATCGCCCCGGCCAGCTTGTCGAAGGCCCGCTTGTCGATCACCGCGGAGGTGAAGTTCGAGAAGTCACGGACGTCCCCGACCTTGAGCGCCTCGGTGCGGGCCACCAGCTCGTCGCGCAGCCCGCCCTCCCACAGCGAGCGCGGCAGGTAGCAGCGGGAGGCCGCCGAGCACTTCTGCCCGGAGTACTCGAAGGCGCCCCGCACCAGCGCGGTGACCAGCGCGGTCGGGTCGGCCGAGGGATGGGCGACCACGAAGTCCTTGCCGCCGGTCTCCCCCACCAGCCGCGGGTAGGAGCGATACCGGGCGATGTTCGTCCCGACCTCGGCCCACACCTGCTGGAACACCCGGGTGGAGCCGGTGAAGTGGATGCCGGCCAGGTCGGGATCGGCCAGCACCACGTCGGAGACGGTGGCGCCGTGGCCGGGCAGCATGGTGATGACGCCCTCGGGCAGGCCGGCCTCGGCCAGCAGCTCCATCCAGAAGGCGGCGGCGTAGCTCTGGGTGAGCGCCGGCTTCCACACCACGGTGTTGCCCATCAGCGCCGGCGCGGTGGGCAGGTTGCCCGCGATGGCAGTGAAGTTGAACGGTGTGATCGCGTAGACGAAGCCGTCCAGCGGGCGGTAGTCCATCCGGTTCCACACCGTCGGCGACGAGATCGGCTGGTTGGCGTGCAGTTCGCGGGCGAAGCCGACGTTGAACCGCAGGAAGTCGATCAGTTCACAGGCCGCATCGATCTCGGCCTGCTGGACGGTCTTGCCCTGGCCGAGCATGGTGGCGGCGTTCAGCCGATCCCGCCATGGCCCGGCGAGCAGTTCGGCGGCGCGCAGGAAGATCGCCGCCCGCTCGTCGAAGTCCAGCCCTGCCCAGCCCGGTTTGGCCCGGCGGGCGGCGGCGATGGCCGCGGCGGCGTCCCCGGCCCCGGCCTGATGGACGCGCGCCAGCAGGGTGCCGTGATCGGACGGCATCCGCACCTGGAGCACCTGGCCACCCTCCACTCCGACCTCGATCGGATCGGAGGGCAGACTCGCCAAGGCCTGACGCAGCGACTCCCGCTCGGCGCTGCCCGGGGCGTAACCCCGGACCGGCTCGTTGGCCGGCTGTGGCACCCGGGTGACCGCCTCCACTGCGTTCATCTCGCAACCTCCTGCTCAGCGGACGGACCGCAAGCCCTCACCTCCGACCCTAGCGTCTCCCACGCGCCCCGTCGGGAATGCGCCCGGACGGGGATATCCAGCCCGCTGCGCCGGCTCGGCGGCGCCCGCTCGCCACCTTGGGCGGACCCTCTAGAGTGAGCGCGTTCGCAGGGAGGTGGACGGTGCGGGAACGCTGGTTCGACAGCGAGGGCCCATTCTGGACGGCGATGGGCAGGATCGCCGACATCGTGCTGCTGAACCTGGCAGCCCTGCTGATCAGCCTGCCACTGGTCAGCATCGGCGCCGTCCTGGTCGCGCTGCACGACACCGCCCGCCGGTCGCTGGACGGTGCCGGGGGCAGCGTGGTGCGAATCTTCCTCGGCTCGCTGCGGGCGAACTGGCGGCAGGCCACTGCGGCGTGGCTGATCGTGGCCCCGCTGGGCGGGCTGCTCACGGCCTGGTGGCTCTGGCTGGACGCGCCCGAGCTCACCGTGCTGAAAGTGGTGGTCAGCGTGGTGTTCGTCGTCCTCTTTCCGTTCTGGTGGGCGGTGATCGCCCGGTTCGAGAACAGCCTGGGTCGCAACCTGATCAACACCGTCGTGGTGACCTTCGCCGGCCTGCCGCTGGCTCTGGCGGTGGCGGCGATCGACGTCGCACTCATCGGCTTGGGGGTTGCCGTGGCGGTCTGGCTGCCGCAAGGGCTCTTCCTGTTGCTGATGCTGGGGTACCCGCTGATCGCCTTCGCTCACACCCCCCTGCTGGAGCGCGCGCTGCGACCGCTCCTGGCCCGCGCGGCCGAGGCTCCGCCGGGCCCGGCACCGTAACGATTCGATAACCCCTGCCCGGCCACGTTGTCCCGACCGGTCAACCCTCGTAATATCGCTGACGTGAGCCCGGGAACGTTTCCGGCACGGCGGCCGATCAACCCCATCGGGGCGGATTCCCGCGCCACACCGTCCCGACGTCAGGAGTACCACCACACCATGTTCCGCACAATTCTCAGGTGGGCGGGCGCAGGCATCGCACTGACCACCGCCCTGGCGATGACCGCCTGCTCAAGCGGCACCCCCGCCCCGACCGCGGGCGGCGAGGGCACCGACGCCCCGGCCGCCGAAGGCGGTCGCGTCTACTACCTCAACTTCAAGCCGGAAGCCGCCCAGGACTGGGAGGCGCTGGCCAAGACCTACACCGCCGAGACCGGTGTCCCGGTGACCGTGCAGACCGCCGCCTCGGGCACCTACGAGACCACCTTGAAGTCGGAGATGGCCAAGTCCGAGGCGCCGACCCTGTTCCAGGTCAACGGCCCGGTCGGCCTGGCCATCTGGGAGGACTACGCCGCCGACCTCACCGGCACCGCCGTCTACCAGCACCTGGCCGACAAGGGCGCCGCGCTGACCAGCGCTGACGGTGCGGTGCACGCCGTCCCGTTCGCGATGGAGACCTACGGCATCATCTACAACCGGTCGCTGCTGGAGAAGTACTTCGCCACCTCCGGCGCGGTGGTCACCACCGTCGAGGAGATCAACAACTTCGACACCCTCAAGGCCGTCGCTGAGGACATCCAGGCCAAGAAGGCCGACCTCGGCATCGAAGGGGCCTTCACCTCCGCGGGCTTCGACTCGTCCTCGGACTGGCGCTTCAAGACCCACCTGGCCAACGTGCCTCTCTACTACGAGTTCAAGGCGGACAACGTGGTGGGCCAGCCGGCGACCATCCGCGGAGCCTACCTCGACGGCTACCAGAAGATCTTCGATCTCTACATCAACAACTCCACCACCGACCGCAAGCTGCTCTCCGCCAAGACCGGTGAGGACGCGAACGCCGACTTCGCGCTGGCCAAGGCCGTCTTCTACCAGAACGGCACCTGGGCCTACAACGACATCAAGGGCCAGCAGGTCGCCGACGAGGATCTGGGCATGCTCCCGATCTACATCGGCGCCGAGGGCGAGGAGAACCAGGGCCTGTGCACCGGCTCGGAGAACTACTGGGTGATCAACAACGGCGTCTCCGAAGCCGACCAGGCCGCCACCGCGGCGTTCCTGGAGTGGGTCATCACCTCCGACACCGGCCGTGACGCCCTGGCCAACACCATGGGCTTCACCACCCCGTTCGACACCTTCGGCGACTTCCAGTCCACCAACCCGCTGATCCTGGCCGATCAGGTCTTCCAGCAGGCCGGGAAGACCCCGGTGTCGTGGAACTTCACCACGATGCCGTCGCAGGAGTGGAAGGACGTGCTCGGCCAGGCGCTGCTCGCCTACGCCCAGGAGACCGGTGGCTGGGACGCCGTCGGGACCGCCTTCGTCGACAACTGGGCCGTCGAATACGATCTGGCTCACGCCTGATCTCTGATCAGGTAGCCAACCTCGGACGCCGGGGCTGCCCGCCCCGGCGTCCGACCCCGTCTCCCATCGAAGTGAGTCGACATGCGTAGGAGCCTCATCCGCTGGGGCTGGCTGTTCGCCGGCCCCACCACCCTCGCCTTCATGATCGGATTCGTGGTCCCGTTCGGGTTGGGGATCTACCTTTCCTTCACCAAGTTCACCACCGTGACCCGTTCCACCTGGGTAGGCGTGGACAACTACGTCCGCCTGATCGGCGACCAGACCTTCCTGCATTCGCTGTGGTACACCAGCGCCTTCGCGCTGGTCACCAGCGTGATCATCAACGTCGCAGCGTTCGCGGTCGCCTACATGCTGGTCAAGGCGATCCGGGGCTCCAACCTGTTCCGGTCGGTGTTCTTCATGCCGAACCTGATCGGCGGCATCGTGCTGGGCTACATCTGGCTGTTGCTGCTCAACGGCATCCTGGCCTACTGGACCCGCTCGATCACCTACTCCGAGACCTACGGCTTCTGGGGCATGGTCATGTTGGTGTGCTGGCAGCAGATCGGCTACATGATGGTGATCTACATCGCCGGCCTGCAGTCCATCCCCGAGGACATCCTGGAGGCCGCCAGGGTGGACGGCGCGACCGGACGCCAGGCCCTCTTCCAGGTCGTCATCCCACTGGTGATGCCGGCCATCACGGTCTGCACCTTCCTGACCCTGACCAGCGGCTTCAAGATGTTCGACCAGAACCTCGCGCTGACCAACGGCGCCCCGTCGCGACTGTCGGAACTGCTCGCGCTGAACATCTTCAACACCTTCTACGGACGGCCCGGGTTCGAGGGCGTGGGCCAGGCGAAAGCCGTGATCTTCCTGCTCATCGTCGCGGCGATCGCCTTCGTCCAGAACCGATTCGCATCCAGCCGGGAGACGGCGCAGTGAACGAGGTCAAGCACGGCAGGTTCTGGACGGTCTTCTTCGCGCTGCTCTGCGTGGCCTACCTCTTTCCCATCGCGCTGGTGGTGGTCAACTCCTTCAAGGGGAAGGTCTACATCGCCTCCGAGCCGTTCGCGCTGCCCAATGCCGAGACCTTCGTCGGCCTGGACAACTACGTCCGCGGTATCGAACTGTCCGGCTTCCTCGAGGCCTTCGTGTGGTCCCTGGTGATCACCGTGGGTGCCACTGCCCTGATCCTGCTGGGCACCTCGATGACCGCGTGGTGGATCGTCCGGGTGAACAACGGCTTCGCGAAATCGTTGCTGGGTGCGTTCCTGCTCAACCTGGTGGTTCCCTTCCAGATGGTGATGTTCACCCTGGCCTGGGTCACCGACCGGCTCGGCCTGTCCAACCCGTTCGGCCTGTGGGTCATCTATCTGGGCTTCGGGGCGGGGCTGGCGGTGTTCATCTTCACCGGATTCGTCAAGGGCATCCCGATCGAACTGGACGAAGCCGCCCTGATCGACGGCTGCGGTCCGGTGCGGACCTTCTTCCAGGTGATCCTGCCGGTGATGAAGCCCAGCCTGATCACGGTCGCCATCCTCGAGGTGATGTGGCTGTGGAACGACTACCTGCTGCCCTACCTGAGCATGGACATCAAGAAGTACAAGACGATCCCGATCGCCGTACAGTACCTCAAGGGCGGCTATGGCTCGGTCGACATGGGCGCGATGATGGGTGTGCTGGTGCTGGCGATGATCCCGGTCGTGGCGTTCTACCTGCTCAGCCAGAAGCACATCATCAAGGGCGTGGTGGCGGGCGCGGTCAAGGGCTGAGTCGCCCGGTCCCCAACCATTGGAGTGCTACGAGGAGGTGCCACGCATGTCCCAGATCACGATCAGGGAACTGGCCGAGATCTGCGGGGTGGCGGTGAGCACCGTCTCCCGCGCGATGAACGACCGCTCGGAGGTCAGCCCGCTGACCCGCGACCGGATCCTGGCTGCCGCCGCGGAGCACGGCTACGTCCCCAACACCAGCGCCCGGAGCCTGAAGATCTCCACCGAGAAACTGGTCGCGGCGATCATCCACGGCGAGACCAGCCCGCTGCTGCTGGAACTGTTCGAGCTGCTGGAGACCCGGTTGGCCGATCACGGCTACGGCCTGATCCTCACCAGGGTCCCGGCGGGCAGCGCCCATCCCGAGACGGTGGCCCGGATCGTCAACGAACGCAAGTATGCCGGTGTGGTCTTCCTGGGCCGCTACGGCGAGGACGACCAGGGCGAGGCCCCCGATCTCGGCCGCCGCCTTACCCAGATCGGGGTGCCGATGGTGTTCTGCACCACTGCCGACTTCTCCGGGGGATCCTGGATGCACTCCTCGGTGTCGGTGGACGATCGCGGCGGCGGCTACGACCTGACCCGTCGCCTGCTGGATCTGGGACACCGCCGACTCGGGTTCACCAGCGGGGGCGAGGCCACCGACACCCAGCATGTCTGGGCGTTGCGGCTGGACGGCTACCGGCGGGCGCTGTCCGAAGCACGGGGGTCCGGGGCGACCGGGCTGGTGCTGTCCTCCGCTCGCCCGGGCGCCAGCTACAGCATGACCAACGGCTACGAGACGGTGCGGCGGCACCTGGCCGCGAACGGGCTGACCTTCACCGCGCTGGTGTGCACCTGCGACGCGGTGGCGGTGGGCGCCATCCGCGCCCTGACCGAGGCCGGGCACCGGGTGCCCGAGGATTGCGCGGTGACCGGTTTCGACGATCTTGAGATCGCCCGCTACCTCACGCCCTCGCTGACCACGGTGGCCCAGCCGCTCGTCGAGATCGCGGCCACCACCGCCCGGGTGATGCTGCAGGCGATCGAGCAGCCGGCCGTCGCCCCGGAACAGGTGTCGATCCAGGGGCGCCTGGTGGAGCGGGAGTCCAGCGGACCACCGGCCGCCTGAGCCCCGGGAACGCGTGCCGCCCGGCCGGCCGGTTCGCCTCCGGGGCTGTCCGCACTCTGTCAGGATGGAGCCATGAGCACCCACATCCTCGCGATGGGCGGTGGCGGGTTCTCGATGTCGCCCAGCGGCGCGCCGACGAACCTCGACCGCTACCTGCTGGAACTGTCTGGCAAACAGGCGCCGCTGGTCTGCTTCGCGCCGACCGCGTCGGCCGACGATCCGCACTACGTCAACCGCTTCCTGCTGGCCTATGGGACGCTCGGCGTCCGCACCATGGTGCTCAGCCTGTGGGAGGGCGGCTCGGACCACTCAGTGGCCCGGCTGGCCGAAGCGGACGTGGTGCTGGTGGGCGGCGGGCACACCGTCAACCTGATGGCCCTCTGGGATGCGCACGGCGTCTCCGCCGCGCTCCGGGCCCGGACGGCGGCCGGCGATGTGGTGCTGGGCGGGGTCTCGGCCGGCGGCAGTTGCTGGCACGAGGGCTGCGTCACCGACTCCTTCGGGCCGCTCCGCGCCTGGCGCGGGGGCCTTGGGCTGGTTCCGGGCAGCTTCTGCCCGCACTTCGACGGCGAGGCCGACCGGGCACCCGCCTTCACCACCGCGGTGGCGGCCGGCGAACTGCCTGCCGGTTTCGCCGCGGACGACGGTGCGGCCGTCCACTACGTCGACGGGGTGCCGACGGGCTTCGTCGCCGAAGCGGCGGGCCAGCGGGTCTACCGCGTGATGCCCTCCGAGTTGCCGACCGCCTCCGGCGTCCTGGTCGAGCCGCAGCAGATGACGGTGCTGTAACCGTTGGGGCTTCGCGCTCCATCGACGCAGGCGGTATCGCGACGTCAGCGGAAGATGACGGCGCGTTGCATCACGAAGTTGACGGTGGTGGCGACGCCCTGGGCGATCACGAAAGCGATCGTGGTGGCGAGGAGCAGGGCGGTGTCCGGATCGCCATCGCCCGGCTGCAGCCCGGTCCGCGTCCGCAACCATCCGAAGACCAGCGCGTACAGCCCGACGTTGATCACGAAGGTGATCGCGTACAGGAGCACGACAGCAGCGAAGCGCCGCCTGCTCGGCCCGGCCTGGAAGGTCCAGCGGCGATTGATCAGGTAGGCGGTGGTCGTACCCGCGACGAAGGAGAACACCTTGGCCAGGCGCGGATCCAGACCGGCCATGGTCAAGGCCAGCAACAACCCGTAGTCGACGATCGCCGACAACCCACCGGTGGCCACGAACCGCAGCAGTTGGGTGCCCAGTGGGAGCGGGGCCCGACGGGTCAATCGTCCGTGTCCGGCAACCGGACGGACCGCTCAGCGGTGCCGAAGAGCAGTTCGGTCATCAGCACGTGCACCCGCTCGATGTCCGGGATGTCGTGGAGGTACAGCGGCGCCTCGGCCGCCGTGGTGAGTTGCAGGGTGCCGCAGCCGAGCATCCGGTCCACCAGCCCGCGCTCGTAGGCGACGTTGTTGATCCGGCCCAACGGCAGGTCGTGACCGGTCCGGTTGATGATGCCCCGGCGGGTGACGATGCGGCGGTTGGTGAGCGTGTAGGTGGTGGTGAGCCAGCGCAGGTACGGCAGCACCGTCCAGCCGAGTACCACCACCCCGCCCAACCCGAACAGGGTCCAGTTGGCCCAAGGCTGCCATTCCGGCGGCGACGCGGCCACCGCCACGCCGACCAGCACCGCGGTCACCAGCAGCACCAGCGTCGGCACCACCAGCGCCTTGCCATGGGTGCGCATGTGCAGCACCTCGACCTCGTCGACTCCGAGGTGTCTCTTCGGCAGACCCACGTCCCCATGGTTCCACATCGCACCGAGGTCAGCGCAGATGCCAGACGTCGCCGGCGGAGAAGGGGCGCACCTCGCCACCGGCCCGCACCAGCAACCGGCCGTCGGGATCGACGCCGACCGCCCGGCCCTGCACGCTCTCGGTCTCGCTGATCACCACGCGCACCTCACGACCCATGGTGTCGCAGCGCGCGCCGTACGCCTCGCGCAGGTCATCCCCGGCGACCCAGCTCAGGTACCAGTGCTCCAGCGCGCGCAGCACATCGCGGACGACCTCGCCCGGCACCACCTCGGCGCCGGCCAGGGCCAGCGAGGTCGCGGTGGGAACGGGCAGTTCGTCCCGGCTGAGCAGAGTGTTGATGCCCATCCCGATCACCACGGCCGGCGGCGCGCCCGCAACCCGTTCGGCGAGGATGCCGCACACCTTGCCACCGTCGATCAGGACGTCGTTGGGCCACTTCAGGCGGGTATCCATGCCAGTCGAGGCGCGCAGCCCGTCCGCCACGGCCAGGCCGGCGACCAGCGGCAGCCACAGCCAGCGCTGCGGCTCCACGGCGGGTGGACGCAGCAACACCGAGATCGCCACCGACTTCCCCGGCGGCGCCTCCCAGACCCGGGTGAACCTGCCGCGGCCCTGGCTCTGATAGTCGGAGACCAGCACCTGACCGGAGGCCTCCCCGGCTCTCGCCCGGGCCCCCAGGACGGCATTGGTGGAGCCGGTCTCGGCGATCGTCTCGATCTGCTGCCACAGCCCGCGTCCGAGTTCGCCGGCCAGCCAGGTCTCATCAACCAGAGGATCCACGGGGGTTCACCCTACCGGGGAAGCCCGGCGGCAGTATCGTGCGCACATGGGGATCGACGTCCACACCACCGCCGGGAAGCTCGCAGATCTGACGCATCGCCGCGAGGAGGCCCTCAACCCCAGCCCGCCCGAGGCTGTCGAGAAGGTGCACGCCCAGGGCAAGCTGACCGCCCGGGAGCGCATCCTCGCGCTGCTGGACGAGGGCAGCTTCGCCGAGTTCGACCGGTTCGCCCGGCACCGTGCCACCGCTTTCGGGATGGACGCGAAGCGTCCCTACACCGACGGGGTGATCACCGGCGTCGGCGCCATCCACGGCCGTCCGGTCTGCGTCTTCTCCCAGGACGTCACGCTCTTCGGGGGTGCGCTGGGCGAGGTGTACGGCGAGAAGACCGTCAAGATCCTCGTCC
>Ga0102832_1001229_pt1 | contig 21765 bp, 20 predicted proteins | sample EBPBio282013_DNA_FD_88942 | JGI IMG/M metagenome (GOLD analysis project Ga0102832, IMG submission 88942) | Wastewater treatment Type I Accumulibacter community from EBPR Bioreactor in Madison, WI, USA - Reactor 2_5/28/2013_ DNA (Illumina Assembly) | ecosystem: Engineered > Bioreactor > EBPR >... | reverse complement strand
CGCCTATATCGCGGTCCTCGGCTGCGCCCATCGTCTAGCGGTCAGGACACCGCCCTCTCACGGCGGGAACAGGGGTTCGATTCCCCTTGGGCGTACCAACTCTTGCATAGATTTAAGAACCGAAGCGCTGTCGACGTCGGCACGCCCTTTGCAGTCTTGACCTTGAGTGGCCACGAGCTCGCCAAGGGTTTCTTGATCTCCAATGATGCTGATCATGGCGTCATCCACCTCGACCCGTGAAATAGTCAGTCGGAGGTAGGCCTTCGTTCGAGGCCCGCCGTTCCATCAAAGAGTCGCAAACCAATCTGCCACAGCCGAGACGCTGCAGACGGGCCGGATTTCGTAGCTTCGAATCGGCGAGCGAGCTGCGAAACTCTGCTTCTCGCAAGCTTGACGGATCATCTCTTCGGAGCTGATTCCTGTTCTTCGTACTGAAGCAAATGCACCGGCTTCCTCATCATGAACTGGTTGTCGGCGACGAGGTAGTTGTCTGCATGCAGACGGGCGATCGGCTGGTAGGCTTCGGGTCGAACATAGCGGCCCGCCTCGTCAAGGCAGTTGTCATGGACATGCATCTGCACGACCTCTCCGATGACGATCGTGCGGCGGCCGTAGTCGAGTATCTGTGACACGCGGCATTCCATGGCACACGGAGATTCCTTGATCCGTGGCGCGCCAACCTTGGACGATGGCACGCTTGTCAGGCCGGCAAAGGCGATCTCGTCCACGTCGCTTGGGAAGTTGATGCCGGTGACGGCGAAGATGACGGGGAAGACGTACAGCAGGATCTTCTGCTGCTGCACCATCGGGTTGTCCTTGGCGCTGTTCTTCACGATGAGCTGGCGCTGCGTGATGAACGTCGTCGCCGTCATGAGGACGATGAGCACTGCGGTGAGAATGTGCGTGTGGAGCGGGTTGGCCGTCTCCGCCGCGTTGGTGAACGTCGCGTACAGGGGGACGTCCCAGATCGTGGCGTCCTGCGCCTGCTGCGCCGTGGCCTGGTCCATGACGCCGTAGGCCTGGCCCTGCGCCACGCCGTACTGCAGGACGCGGAACAGGGCGAAGAAGATCGGCGCCTGGGCCAGGATCGGCAGGCAGCTCGCGAGCGGGTTGGTGCCCGTCTCCTTGTAGAGCGCCATCATCTCCTGGCTCTGGCGCTCGCGGTCGCCCGCGTACTTCTGCTGGATCTCCTTGATCTTGGGCTGCAGCAGCTGAAGGTTGCGCTGGCTCTTGATCTGCCGCACGAACAGCGGGATCAGCAGGATCCGGATGACGACCACGAGGCCGACGATCGAGAGCACCCAGGACACGCCCGAGGTCTCGCCGAACAGCGCCCCGAAGACGTTGTGGAACTGGACGAGGATCCAGCTGACGATGTTCTCGAGCCAGGCAAGGGGGTTCAGGTCCACGCGGTGCTCCGGTCCGTGCTGGTGGTGTCAGGTCCGGGGCCGGCGGGGCCGGCGTCCGGGGTGGTCGGGTCGTCGTCCCACTGCGTGAGCGGGACGTAGGGCTCCGGCTTCCAGGAGCCCTTCGGGGGGACGTGGTCGACGCCGCCGGCGTTCCAGGGGTTGCACCGGCATACGCGGTAGGTCGCGAGCGCCGTTCCCTTGGCCGCGCCGTGGACCTTCAGCGCCTCGAGGGCGTAGGTCGAGCACGAGGGGTAGAAGCGGCAGCGCGGCCCGAGCATCGGGCTGATCAGCCGCTTGTAGAGCAGGACGAGCCCCGAGAGCAGCATCGCCGGGATCCGGACGACGAGGCGCAGCACCGCAGCAGCCCGGGCCTTCACAGGGACACCGCCGCAGGTACGGCGTCTGCCCGTTCACTGGCCTTGCGCAGGGCCGAGCGCAGCGCGCTGTCGAGGTCGGCCGCCAGCGCGTCGCTGGACGCATCCGCCGAGGCCGGCAGTGCCCGCACCACGACGCCGGCGCCGGCGGGCAGATCCGCCAGCCGCGATGCCATGAGATGGCGCAGCCGACGGGCCACCCGGTGCCTCACGACGGAGTTGCCGACGGCCTTGCTCACGACGAATCCCGCCCTGGGGGAGTCCCCGGGGCGGGATCGGTGCGCGCTGCTGTCCTGTGCGGAGACCACGGCGAGGTGCACGACGAGGAGGGGCCGGCCGGCCCGCGCCCCCGTGCGCACCGTGGCGCCGAAGTCCGAGCTCCGGTGCAGCCTCGCGGGGCGGGGCAGCACGGTGTGCGGAGGCGGAGCGTCAGGCCGAGAGCTCGGCGCGGCCCTTGCGGCGGCGCGCGGCGAGGATGGCGCGACCGGCGCGGGTGCTCATGCGCGAGCGGAAGCCGTGGGTCTTGGCCCGGCGGCGGTTGTTCGGCTGGTACGTGCGCTTGCTCATCGGGTCGGCTCCGAACCGTCGTGCGCGGACCGCGGTGCGGTCTGCGGGGGTGCAGGGTCGCGGCTGCCTCGGGGAGGCAGCGGGGAAGGGACTGTCGTGCTGCTGGTGCGTCGGCCCGGGGGCCGGCCGCCACCGGACGCCGGCGCGCGGGGCGCGCAGGCATGCGGCGGGGGCCGCAGACCGGACCTGGGCGCGCGCGTACGCGCACGTCAAGACTGGTCGGCCCGTCCACGGTACGGGGCGCCGGTCGCGGGGGTCAAACCGCGAGGGCGCCCGCCGCAGGCGGAGCGAACCGCCCATCCTCCCGTCTCCCCGGTCACATCGTCGGCGCGACACGCCGAGCACCGGTCCGGGCATGGCAGACTCGCCCGGCACGAGCCTGTGGACAACCCCTTGACGGGCCCTCCGGACGGGCGGCTACGGTCGCCCTCCTGCGGGCCCCGCCGCCTGCGGGGGCCCACGGGCCCGCGCCGTTCCACACCTGTGGACAGGCGTGTGGACGGACCCCGTCCGCACGGCGCCGGTGCACGGACCTGCCGCCCGCGAGCGGCCCGGGGACGGGCGACGACGGCGTCAGAACCGGTATGACGAGCAGACAACAGGCAGCAGCGCTGCCGGGACAGGGGACCCACCGTGGTCGACGACAGCGCAGCGCCGGATCTCGCCGACGTCTGGGCCCGGGCCATCGGGTCGCTCGGCGACGAGGGGCTCCCGCCGCAGCAGCGCGCGTTCGTCTCGCTCACCCGGCCGCTCGCCCTCGTCGAGGACACCGCCCTGGTGGCCGCACCCAACGACTTCACCAAGGACGTCCTCGAGACCCGGCTGCGCCCGGTCGTGGTCGAGGCCCTGTCCCGCACGCTCGGGCGCGAGATCCGCATCGCGGTCACCGTCGACCCGTCGATCGCGCCCAACCTCGACGAGGACGCCACCGACGACCTCGCCGACTCCACCTACGCGGCGGGTGCCGCAGCGCCGGCGGCCGTCGTCGAGCAGCCGGGTCTCGCCGCCCCGGCGCCCGTGGTCGCCCCCGTGCCCCAGCCCTCCCCGCAGCGGACCGAGCCCAGCTCGTCGCCGGCGCCGGACTCTGCCCGTCCGGGCACCGGGTCGCCCGGCACCCGCACCGAGGAGTCGAGTCGCCTCAACCCGAAGTACACCTTCGACACCTTCGTCATCGGCTCGAGCAACCGGTTCGCCCACGCGGCCGCCGTCGCGGTCGCCGAGCAGCCGGCCAAGGCCTACAACCCGCTGTTCGTCTACGGCGAGTCCGGGCTGGGCAAGACCCACCTGCTGCACGCGATCGGCCACTACACGCGCACGCTCTACAACGGCGCGAAGGTCCGGTACGTGAGCTCGGAGGAGTTCACCAACGAGTTCATCAACTCGATCCGCGACGACAAGGCGGCCGCGTTCCAGCGCCGCTACCGCGATGTCGACGTCCTGCTCGTCGACGACATCCAGTTCCTGTCGGGCAAGGTGCAGACGCAGGAGGAGTTCTTCCACACCTTCAACACGCTGCACAACGCCAACAAGCAGATCGTCGTCACCAGCGACCTGCCGCCCAAGCAGCTGCAGGACTTCGAGGACCGCATGCGCTCGCGGTTCGAGTGGGGCCTCATCACCGACGTCCAGCCGCCCGACCTCGAGACCCGCATCGCGATCCTGCGCAAGAAGTCCGCGCAGGAGCGGCTGTCGGCTCCCCCGGACGTCCTGGAGTTCATCGCCTCGAAGATCTCGACCAACATCCGCGAGCTCGAGGGCGCGCTCATCCGCGTCACCGCGTTCGCCAGCCTCAACCGGCAGCCGGTCGACCTCCCGCTGGCCGAGGTGGTCCTCAAGGACCTCATCACCGACCAGGCCGGCCCCGAGATCACCAGCTCGATCATCATGATGCAGACCGCCGCCTACTTCGGCGTCACGGTCGACGACCTCTGCGGCTCGTCGCGCTCGCGCGTGCTGGTCACCGCCCGCCAGATCGCGATGTACCTCTGCCGCGAGCTCACCGACCTCTCCCTGCCCAAGATCGGCCAGGCCTTCGGCGGCCGCGACCACACCACGGTCATGCACGCCGACCGCAAGATCCGCCAGCTCATGGCCGAGCGCCGGTCGCTGTACAACCAGGTCACCGACCTCACCGCGCGGATCAAGTCGACCGCCCGCCAGGCCTGACGGCTCCCTCGCCCGGCTGCGCAGCGTGGCCCTTGGACGACGCTGTGTGCGCACCGCCGTGCGTGCTGTCGTGTTTCACGCCTGGAACATCTGATACACACCCTGGGGATAACCCTGGGGAAGCCCAGCCTTGCCGCCGGGCGCCGGCACCTCGACAGGCTGGGGAGGACGTCGGGACACGGCTGTGCACGGCGCGGCGGCACCTGGGGACGGACCGGGACGACGCGGTCGACGGCGGCCGCGCTCCACAGGGCCGCAGGGTTGTCCGCAGGCCGCATCCCCACCGGCGTGGGACGGCGACACGCGGCCCCACCAGCGGCGATGCCGGTTGTCCCCAGGATCCACACCCCCTATGACGACAAACCCAGAGATCCAGTCAGCAGCTCATCCCAGGTCCTCCACGCCGGCCCGCGCTGTGGACAGCCGGGCGACGGGCAGCAGCGGGCCCCTGTCCTTGGTCCGGTCGCGCTGCCACCTCCGGGCAGTGGCATCCCGCCTCTCCGTCGGTGCTCGCCGCACCCCTGGCGGGGTGCACCTCGCACCTCCCTGCCCCGTCGTGGGCCGGCTCATGCTGACGGTGGCCGGCCGCTGGCGGGAGCCCGCCGCACGCCCATCGGGGAGGCACCCTGCGCGTTGTGGGTGCGGCGTGGAAACATGACCCCGGGCTTCCCCACGTCCCGCGCGCACGTCGCCGTGCGCCTTGGCCGGCCCCGCGGGCACGTCCCGCGGTGATTCGACGCTCGCGGCCCGGCCCGCGCGCGTGGGAAGGTCGTCGTCCGCACCGCCGACAGGAGTGACCCCGTGAAGTTCCGGCTCGAGCGCGACGTGCTCGCCGATGCCGTCGCCTGGGCGGCGCGCACCCTCCCCAGCCGCCCGTCGATGCCGATGCTCGCCGGCCTGCTGGTCGACGCCGCGCCGGGCGGCCTCACGCTGTCCAGCTTCGACTACGAGGTGTCCGGCCGGGTCGCCGTCGACGCCGACGTCGACGAGCCCGGCACCGTGCTCGTCTCCGGACGCCTGCTCGCCGACATCGCCCGCGCGCTGCCCGCCGCGCCGGTCACGATCACGTCCGAGGGCAGCCGCGTCGAGGTCCGCTGCGGCCGCTCGTCGTTCACGCTCCCGACCCTCCCCGTCGACGACTACCCGTCGCTGCCGGACATGCCGGGGTCGTCGGGCACGGTCCCCGGCTCCGTGCTCGCCTCCGCCGTCGCGCAGGTGGCCATCGCGGCCGGGCGCGACGACACGCTGCCCACCCTCACCGGCATCCGCGTCGAGATCGACGGCTCGTCCATCACCCTCGCGGCCACCGACCGCTACCGACTCGCCGTGCGCGAGCTGCAGTGGATGCCGGAGGTATCCGGCCTCGACACCGCCGCCCTGATCCCGGCACGCACCCTGGCCGACACCGCGAAGTCGCTCGCCCACTGCGACGTCGTGCATCTCGCGCTCTCGGCGTCCGGCGCCGGCGACGGCCTGCTCGGCTTCGAGGGCGACGGCCGGCGCACCACCACCCGCCTGCTCGACGGCGAGTTCCCCAAGTACCGCGCGCTACTGCCCTCGGACTCCGCGACCACCGCCGACGTCGAGACCTCCGCACTGGTCGACGCCGTCAAGCGCGTCTCGCTCGTGGCCGAGCGCAACACCCCGGTGCGCCTGACCTTCTCCGGCGGTGAGGTCGAGCTGCGGGCCGGCGCGGGCGACGAGGCGCAGGCCACCGAGGCCGTGGAGTGCGCGATCGACGGCGACCCGATCGAGATCGCGTTCAACCCGCAGTACCTGCTCGACGGCCTGTCGGCCGTCGACGACGCGACCACGCGCCTGTCGTTCACGACGTCGACGCGTCCTGCCGTGCTCACCGGTGCCTCGGTCGAGGGCGCGCCCGCCTACCGCTACCTGCTCATGCCGGTGCGGCTGTCGGGCTGACGCCGGCGGCATCCCACGCTCGTGCACGTCACGGCTCTCTCGCTCACCGACTTCCGCTGCTACGCGCAGGTCGATCTCGAGCTGCGCCCGGGCATCACGTCGTTCGTGGGGCAGAACGGTCAGGGCAAGACCAACCTGGTCGAGGCGGTGGGCTACATCGCGACGCTCGACAGCCACCGCGTGGCCACCGACGCCCCGCTCGTGCGGCTCGGCGCCGAGCGCGCGGTGGTGCGCGCCCGGATCGAGCGCGACGCGCGCGAGACCATCGTCGAGCTCGAGATCAACCCCGGCCGAGCCAACCGCGCCCGCATCAACCGCTCGCCGGTGCCGCGTCCGCGCGAGGTCCTCGGCCTGCTCCGCACGGTGCTCTTCGCGCCCGAGGACCTCGCGCTGGTCAAGGGCGACCCCTCCGAGCGGCGCCGCTTCCTCGACGACCTGCTCGTGGCCCGCGCGCCCCGGATGGCAGGCGTACGAAGCGATTACGAGCGCGTGCTCAAGCAGCGCAACGCCCTGCTGAAGTCGGCGTCGGCCGCTCGCCGCGGCGGATCGGGGTCGAGCGACGTGCTGCGCACCCTCGAGGTGTGGGACTCCCACCTGTCGACGCTGGGCGCCGAGATCCTGGCCGCCCGGCTCGACCTCGTCGACGCGCTCGCACCGCTCGTCGACAAGGCCTACGACACCGTGAGCTCCGGCGCGGGGCCGGCCGCGCTCGCCTACGTCAGCTCGCTGGGTGCCGACGTCGACCTCGTGCCCGACCGCGCCGCGCTCGTCGACCAGCTGCTCGCCGGCATCGAGCGCCGTCGCAAGGAGGAGCTCGACCGCGGGGTCTCGCTGGTCGGGCCCCACCGCGACGACCTGCTTCTCAAGCTCGGTCCCGCACCGGCCAAGGGCTACGCCTCGCACGGCGAGAGCTGGTCGTACGCGCTGGCCCTGCGGCTGGCGTCCTACGACCTGCTGCGCCACGACGGCTCCCCCGGCGGCGAGCCCGTGCTCATCCTCGACGACGTCTTCGCCGAGCTCGACTCCGTGCGCCGCTCGCGCCTGGCCGGCATCGCCGCCGAGGCCGAGCAGGTCCTCATCACCGCCGCCGTGGCGGCCGACGTTCCCGACATCCTCGTCGGCGACCGGGTCGACGTCCTGGCCGGGACGGTGTCGCGTGGCTGACCCCGACGACGCCGCCACCGACGAGGGCCCCGCCCTGACCGGCCCCGACGGCGCCCCGCTCACCGGGATCGACGCCGCGAAGGAGGCGCTGGCCCGGGCCCGCGCCGCCTCGCGCGTCGCCCCCGGATCCGCCTCCCCCGGCGCCGGCGCGGGGTCGTCCTCCTCGCGGCGCCGGCGCACCTCCGCCGAGAGCGCCTACAGCGGCGCGAGCCCGGATGCCCGCGACCCGCAGCTGCTGGGGTCGTCGGTCTCGCGCATGCTCAAGGAGCGCGGGTGGGAGGAGCCCACCGCGGTCGGCGGTCTCACCGGGCGCTGGGCCGAGATCGTCGGCGCCGACGTCGCCGAGCACGTCGTCCCCGAGACCTTCGAGCAGGCCCCCGACGGCCGTGGCCTGCTGCTCGTGCTGCGCGCGGACTCCACGGCGTGGGCGTCGTCGATGCGGCTGCTGCTGCCGGACCTGCGCCGGCGCATCGACGCCGAGCTCGGCGCCGGGACCGTCCGCGACATCTCCGTGCTCGGCCCGGCCGCGCCGAGCTGGAAGCACGGCCGCCTGCACGTCCCGGGGCGCGGCCCCCGCGACACGTACGGCTGAGCAGCGGCGATAGCGGGCCGGCGCCGCCGGAACGGCTCCGGCGGGGGTCGACCGGCCCGCGACGCCGCAGGAGCGCCGTCCACAGGCTCGCGACCCCCGTCGACGTGTTCCCACACGTGGACGACCAGTTGACGGCTCCTGAGGGCCCCTCACGGTAGGATGTGGGGCAGTTCTCCGGGGCTCCGGAGCCCCTGCGCGGGCTCCGCCCCGGCTCCGGCCGACGAGCCCGGTCCCGCACCCGACCCGGGGGCGGCCCGCGCCCGCCCGGAGCACGGCTCGACCGCACCACCGGCGCGCACCGCGCGCGCCCGGCCGGCCCCCCGGCCACGGCAGCAGAGAGGCACCGCGTGTCCTACGACGCGAGCAACATCACCGTCCTCGAGGGTCTCGACGCCGTCCGCAAGCGGCCCGGCATGTACATCGGCTCCACCGGCGAGCGCGGCCTGCACCACCTCGTCTACGAGGTCGTCGACAACTCCGTCGACGAGGCCCTCGCCGGCTACTGCGACACCATCACCGTCACGCTGCTCGCCGACGGCGGGGTGCGGGTCCAGGACAACGGCCGCGGCATCCCCGTCGACATCCACCCGGTCGAGGGCAAGCCGGCCGTCGAGGTCGTGCTCACCGTGCTGCACGCCGGCGGCAAGTTCGGCGGCGGCGGGTACGCCGTGTCCGGCGGCCTGCACGGCGTCGGCGTCTCGGTGGTCAACGCGCTGTCGCGGCGCGTCGACGTCGAGGTCAAGCGCGACGGCTTCGTGCACCGGATCTCCTTCGACCACGGCGCACCGATCGGCCCGCTGGAGAAGGGCGAGGCCACCGACGAGACCGGCACCACCGTCACGTTCTGGGCCGACGGCACCATCTTCGAGACCACCACCTACGACTTCACCACGCTCTCGCGTCGCTTCCAGGAGATGGCGTTCCTCAACAAGGGCCTCACGATCGTGCTCGACGACGAGCGCGAGCGGCCCGCGGTCGACGAGGAGGAGGGCGACGAGGCGGAGAAGACGCCGCGCTCGGTGACCTACCACTACGAGGGCGGCATCGCCGATTTCGTCCGGCACCTCAACGCCACTAAGGGCCCGGCCCACCAGCACGTCATCCACGTCGAGTCCGAGGACACCGAGCGCCTCGTCTCCGCCGAGGTCGCGCTGCAGTGGAACAGCGGCTACTCCGAGTCGGTCTACACCTTCGCCAACACGATCAACACGATCGAGGGCGGCACCCACGAGGAGGGCTTCCGCGCGGCCCTGACCACGCTGGTCAACAAGTTCGCGCGCGAGTGGGGCGTGCTCAAGGAGAAGGACTCCAACCTCTCCGGCGAGGACATCCGCGAGGGCCTTACCGCGATCGTGTCGGTGAAGCTCGGCGAGCCGCAGTTCGAGGGCCAGACCAAGGCCAAGCTCGGCAACACCGAGGCCAAGACCTACGTGCAGAAGCTGGTCAACGAGCAGCTCGGCGCGTGGTTCGAGGCCAACCCCACGGAGGGCAAGGAGATCGCCCGCAAGTCGGTGTCGGCCGCGGCCGCGCGCATCGCTGCCCGCAAGGCCCGCGACCTCGCCCGCAACCGCAAGGGGCTCATGGGCGGCGGGGGCCTGCCGGGCAAGCTCATCGACTGCTCGTCGACCAACCCCGACGAGTGCGAGGTCTTCATCGTCGAGGGCGACTCCGCCGGCGGCTCGGCCCGCAGCGGCCGCGACCCGCGCACGCAGGCGATCCTCCCGATCCGCGGCAAGATCCTCAACGTCGAGAAGGCGCGCATCGACAAGGTCCTGCAGAACCAGGAGGTGCAGGCGCTCATCTCGGCGTTCGGCACCGGCGTGCACGACGACTTCGACATCGAGAAGCTGCGCTACGGCAAGATCGTGCTCATGGCCGACGCCGACGTCGACGGCCAGCACATCCGCACCCTGCTGCTCACGCTGCTCTTCCGCTTCATGAAGCCGCTCGTCGAGCAGGGCCACGTCTACCTCGCCCAGCCGCCGCTGTACAAGATCAAGTGGATGCGCGAGGAGCCGGAGTACGCCTACTCCGACCGCGAGCGCGACGCCCTCATCGCCTCCGGCATCGAGGCCGGCAAGAAGCTGCCGAAGGAGGAGGGCACGCAGCGCTACAAGGGCCTCGGCGAGATGAACGCCGAGGAGCTGTGGGAGACCACGATGGACCCCGACCGCCGCGTCCTCCTCCACGTCACCATCGACGACGCCGCGCAGGCCGACGAGATGTTCAGCGTCCTCATGGGCGAGGACGTCGAGAGCCGTCGTGCCTTCATCCAGCGCAACGCCCGCGACGTCCGGTTCCTCGACATCTAGCGGTACGACCCGTCATCCGCCCCGTCGTACCCGAGAAGGACAACCACCGTGCCTGACGACATCGACACCGACGACATGTACTCCTCCGGCCGCATCGAGGCCGTCGACCTGCAGACCGAGATGCAGCGGTCCTACATGGACTACGCGATGTCGGTCATCGTCTCGCGCGCGCTGCCCGACGTCCGCGACGGTCTCAAGCCGGTGCACCGCCGCGTGCTCTACGCGATGTTCGACGGCGGCTACCGGCCCGACCGCGGCTTCTCCAAGTGCGCCCGCATCGTCGGCGACGTCATGGGCAACTACCACCCGCACGGCGACTCGGCGATCTACGACACCCTCGTGCGCCTCGCGCAGCCGTGGGCGCTGCGCTACCCGCTCGTGCAGGGCCAGGGCAACTTCGGCTCCCCGGGCAACGACCCCGCCGCGGCGATGCGCTACACCGAGGCCCGCATGGCCCAGCTGGCCATGGAGATGGTGCGCGACATCGACGAGGACACCGTCGACTTCACGCCCAACTACGACGGCCGCACGCAGGAGCCGCAGATCCTGCCGAGCCGGTTCCCCAACCTGCTGGTCAACGGCAGTGCCGGCATCGCGGTGGGCATGGCCACCAACATCCCGCCGCACAACCTCACCGAGGTGGCCGAGGGCGTGCAGTGGGCGCTGGCCCACCCCGACGCCACGCGCGAGGAGCTGCTCGAGGCCCTGCTCGAGCGGGTGAAGGGCCCGGACTTCCCCACCGGCGGCCTCATCGTCGGCCGCAAGGGGATCGAGGACGCGTACCGCACGGGCCGCGGCTCGGTCATGATGCGCGCCGTCGTCGAGGTGGAGGAGGACTCCCGCGGACGCACGGTGCTCGTGATCACGCAGCTGCCCTACCAGGTCAACCCGGACAACCTGCTGCTGCGCATCGCCGAGCTCGCCAACGACGGCAAGATCGCCGGCATCGCCGACGTCCGCGACGCGTCGTCGAGCCGCACCGGTATGCGCCTCGAGATCGACCTCAAGCGCGACGCCGTCGCCAAGGTCGTGCTCAACAACCTCTACAAGCACACCGCTCTGCAGGACAACTTCTCCTGCAACATGATCGCGCTCGTCGACGGCGTGCCGCGCACGCTGACCCTCGACGGCTTCGTGCGCCACTGGGTCACCCACCAGATCGAGGTCATCCAGCGGCGCACGCGGTACCGGCTGCGCAAGGCCGAGGAGCGCGCGCACATCCTGCTCGGCTACCTCAAGGCGCTCGACGCGCTCGACGAGGTCATCGCGCTCATCCGTGCCAGCGCCACCGTCGACGACGCGCGCACGGGTCTGATGGCGCTGCTCGAGGTCGACGAGGTGCAGGCCACCGCGATCCTCGACATGCAGCTGCGCCGCCTCGCCGCCCTCGAGCGGCAGAAGATCATCGACGAGTACGACGAGCTGCAGGCGAAGATCGCCGACTACAACGACATCCTCGCCAGCCCGCAGCGCCAGCGCACGATCGTCAGCGAGGAGCTCGCGGAGATCACCGCGAAGTTCGGCGACGAGCGCAAGTCGACGATCATCCCCTGGGACGGCGAGGTCACCGACGAGGACCTCATCGCCGAGGACGACGTCGTCGTCACCATCACGCGCGGCGGGTACGCCAAGCGCACCCGCACCGACCTCTACCGGGCGCAGCGCCGCGGCGGCAAGGGCGTGCGCGGGGCCCAGCTGCGCGGCGACGACGTCGTCGAGCACTTCTTCGTCACCACGACCCACCACTACCTGCTGTTCTTCACCAACAAGGGCCGCGTCTACCGGGCGAAGGCGTACGAGCTGCCCGACAGCGGCCGCGACGCCCGCGGCCAGCATGTGGCCAACCTGCTCGCGTTCCAGCCCGAGGAGCAGATCGCGCAGGTGCTCGACATCCGCGACTACGGCGCGGCGCCGTACCTGGTGCTCGCCACGCGCGACGGCATGGTGAAGAAGACCAAGCTCGAGGCCTTCGACTCCAACCGCAGCGGCGGCATCATCGCGATCAACCTGCGCGACGGCGACGAGCTCATCTCCGCGCAGCTCGTCGACGACGGCGCCGACCTCGTCATGGTCAGCGCCAAGGGCATGTCGGCCCGCTTCAAGGCCGACGACGAGACCCTGCGTCCGATGGGCCGCGACACCAGCGGCGTCATCGGCATGAAGTTCCGCGGCGACGACCACCTGCTCGCCATGGACACCGTGCGCGAGGGGGCCTTCCTCGTCACGGTGACCGACGGCGGCTACGCCAAGCGCACGCCGGTCGACGAGTGGAGCACCAAGGGGCGCGGCATCCTCGGTGTGCGCGCGATGAAGCTGGTCGAGGAGCGCGGGTCGCTCGTCGGCGCGCTGGTCGCGTCCGAGGACGACGAGCTCTACGCCATCGCCTCCGACGGCGTCGTCATCCGCACGCGCGTGGCCGACATCCGGGCCACCGGCCGCGACACCATGGGCGTCTCGCTCATGGACGTCGCGGAGGGCGTCGCGATCGTGGCGGTCGCCCGCGGCGAGGCCGAGGACGACGACGAACTCGACGACGACGCCATCGATGGCGCCACCGACAGCCCCGCCGACGGCGCCACCGACGCCGCCGAGGGGTCCGGTGCGGTCGCGCCGGAGGCGTCCTCCGTTACCGTGGAGGGCGAGGACGCCGCTCCGGACGGCGCCGCCGAGGGCGGCGAGGCGTCCGACGGCGACGAGAGCTAAAGGGGATCCGGGGTGGTGGACACCGCAGGGACGCCGCGTCCGGCCGTGCAGGCCGAGCGCTCCGGCGCCGTCCGCGCATCGCTCGACCCCCGCGCAGCCACGGCGGCTCAGCCGGTCGCGCAGGCGGTGCCGGCCCGGCCGGCCGGCCCCCGCCGCGCGCGGCTGCTCGTCACCCGGCTCGACCCGTGGTCGGTGATGAAGACCTCGTTCATGCTCTCGGTGTCGCTGTCGATCGTGATCATCGTGGCGATCGCGCTGCTGTGGTGGACCCTCGACGTCACCGGCGTCTTCGACGCGATCGGCCGCACCGTCGACGACGTCGCGGGCACGGCGTCCACGTCGTTCGACTTCCTGTCGCTGGTCGGGTTCAACCGGGTGATGGGGATCGCGCTCGTGCTCGCCGCGATCGAGATCGTGCTGGTCTCGGCGCTCTCGACGCTGTTCGCGTTCCTCTACAACCTCTCGGTCGGGCTCACCGGCGGCCTCGAGGTCACCCTGTCCGAGGACTCCTGAGCGACGGCCCCGGGCGGCGGGGATCCCGTTTTGGGCGTCCCCCGGGCCCTGGGGTAACCTTCTCCGGCACGACGGGCCTATAGCTCAGACGGTTAGAGCGCTTCCCTGATAAGGAAGAGGTCACTGGTTCAAGTCCAGTTAGGCCCACTCGCACGCACGACCCCGCCACCGGCGGGGTCGTCGTCGTTGCGGGCCCGATCCGGAGGGCTCACGCGTCGTTACCGACGCCTCACCCCTCCAGAGCGGCACCTGCTGGGTGCCGTCAGGGGTGCAGCCAGCGCTTGAGCAGCCGCGACACCCACGGGACGCCGAGCCAGGCCATCCACGGCACGATGAGCGCGACGTTGACCAGCACCTTGGCCCACAGCGGCCAGTCCGCGATCTGCGGCGCGACCAGCCAGCTCACCAGGAACGCCATCGGGTAGAGCGCGATCGCGATGACGACGGCGGTCTTCCAGCGGGGAGGCGGCGACGAGGCGCGCAGCGGCGCGGAGAAGATCGACTCCAGCCCCGACAGCGAGTGGGCCGTCGCCGGGCCCGCCGTGAGCCCGGACGCCTTCGCGACCCAGGCGGCCCGCTCGGCGCTGTGCTCCCAGGCGGAGAGCTCCTCGGCGCTGTCGAAGGAGAACGCCACGACCAGCTCGTCGCGGTCGGCGCCCGGCGGGAGGATCTGCGCGCCCCGGTGGCCGGGGAAGGCCGCGGCGGTCTCGACGATCCCGTGCGCCCAGGCCTCGAGCTCGGCCTCGCGGCCGGGCGCCGGTCGGCGGGCGACGACGGCGGTCACGGGCAGCTGGCTCATCGGGGGTCCTCGCGAGGCCGGCCGGGCGGCGTCGCCGACAGGGACGACCGGCCCGTCCATCGTCCGCCCCGGCCCGCGACCGTCGCCAACCGGGGCCCGCGGCACGGGACGGGCCCGGGGGGCGCCGCTCGGGCCGTTCTTGTACCTGGAACACGCGGAGTTGGGCCGCAGGCGCCGCCCTTACCGTCGGGAGCGCGGTGGCGCCGTCCGCTGCCGCTTCCGCACGACCTCGAGGAGAGCCATGTCCTGGGACGTCGCCCGTGGGGCCGACGAGATCCTGGCCTGCGAGACCGAGCGCCGCGACCGGCCGCCGCTGACCGACGAGTGGGCCGGCATGTCGGTCGACGAGGCCTACGCCGTCCAGGACGAGGTGCTGCGCCGCAAGGTGGCCGCCGGCGAGAAGGTCATCGGCGTCAAGCTCGGCCTCACCTCCGAGGCCAAGCAGAAGCGGATGAACGTCAGCTCGCCGCTGACCGGTTGGCTCACCGACGCCATGGTGCTCGAGCCGGGCCAGCCCGTGCCGCAGGACGAGCTCATCCACCCGCGCGCCGAGCCGGAGATCGTCTTCGTGCTGAAGGCGCCGCTGCAGGGCCCGGGCGTCACGGCGGAGTCGGCCCTGGCGGCGGTCGAGAAGGTGCTGGCCGGCGTCGAGATCATCGACAGCCGGTACCGCGACTTCCGCTTCACCCTTCCCGACGTGATCGCCGACAACGCGTCGTCGGCGAAGTTCGTGCTCGGCTCGGTCGAGGTCGCGCCTGATGCGATCGACCTCGTCAACGAGTCGGTGGAGATGTGCTCCGACGGCGAGGTGGTCTACAAGGGCACCGGCGCCGACGTGCAGGGGCACCCGGCCGAGGCGCTGGCGCTCGCCGCCAACGACCTCGCCACCCGAGGCCTCCGGCTCGAGGCCGGCTGGATCGTGCTCACGGGCGGGATGACCGACGCGGTCTTCGCGCCGACCGGGTCGCAGACCGAGGCCCGTTTCGCCACCCTGGGAACCGTCGCCGTCCACGGCGGCTAAGCGCGGAGGAAGAAGCCATGGAGTTCTTCGGGCACATCATCGACGGCGCCGAGGTCACCTCGCTCGACCACGCCACGATGGCCGACATCGACCCCTTCACCCAGGAGCAGTGGGCCGAGATCGCCCTCGGCGGCAAGGACGACGCCGACCGCGCCGTCGCCGCTGCGCGCAAGGCCTTCGACGAGGGCCCGTGGCCGCGCATGGGCTACGAGAAGCGGCAGAAGCTGATCCACAAGCTCGCCGACCTCATGGAGGCCAACGCCGAGGAGCTCGCTCTCGCGGACACCCGCGACATGGGCAAGCCGGTCACCCAGGCGCTGCACGACGTCGCCCGCTCGGTGTGGAACTTCCGCTTCTTCGCCGACCACGCGCGGCTGTCGATGAACGACACGTACCCGATGGACTCCGGCCACCACGCGTACTCGCGCCTCGACCCGGCCGGCGTCGTCGTCGCCATCTCGCCGTGGAACTTCCCGCTCATGATGGCGACGTGGAAGGTCGCGCCCGCGCTCGCGTGGGGCAACACCGTCGTGCTCAAGCCGGCGGAGGACACCCCGACCTCGGCCACGATCCTCGGCCGCCTGGCCATCGAGGCGGGCTTCCCGCCCGGCGTGCTCAACGTCGTCCACGGATACGGCCCCGACTCCGTCGGCTCGGCGCTCACGAGCAACCCCGACGTCGACCGCATCACCTTCACCGGCGAGTCGGGCACCGGCAAGATCATCAGCGCGGCGGCGGCGCAGAACCTGATCCCGGTGAGCCTCGAGCTCGGCGGCAAGGGCGCCAACCTCGTCTTCGACGACGCCGACATCGACAACGCCGTGCACTGGGCGATCGAGGCGATCTTCCGCAACGCCGGCCAGGTCTGCCTCGCCGGCTCGCGCCTCTACGTGCAGCGGGGGATCTACGACGAGTTCATCGAGCGCTACAAGGCCGCGGCCGAGAAGCTCGTGATCGGCGACCCCAAGGACGCGGCGACGCAGTTCTCCCCGGCCCTGGCGAGCCAGGAGCACTGGACGAAGGTGCAGAGCTTCCTCACCCCGGAGGCTCTGGCCGGCGGCCGCCTGGTCACCGGCGGCCTCGGCGACGGCTGGGGCGTGCAGCCCACCATCGTGGTCGACGCCCCCGCGGAGGCCCGCGTGGTGCGCGAGGAGATCTTCGGGCCGGTCGTCGTCGCGACGCCGTTCGACACCGAGGAGGAGGCGGTCGCGCTCGCCAACAACACCCGCTATGGCCTCAACGCGATGGTGTTCACCGAGAACCTGCACCGCGCGCACCGCGTCTCGGCCAAGCTGCGCGCGGGCACGGTGTGGGTCAACTGCTTCTTCATCCGCGACCTGCGCGCCCCGTTCGGCGGCGTCGGCGAGTCCGGCGTCGGGCGCGAGGGCGGCAACTTCAGCCGCGAGTTCTTCACCGAGCCCAAGGCCGTCGTCATGCAGATCGACATGGGCTGACCTGCGGGCACCGCAGGACCCAGGGGCCCAGGAGGGGGACCGCTCGCCGGAGCGGTCCCCCTCCTGCTCTTCCGGGGGCCTGGCCGGATCCCCGGTGGACCGGTCGTCGGCGGCAGGTAGGCTCGGAGCCCGCAGTCCCGATGCGAGGAGTGACCGTGAAGAAGCTGCTCATCCTGGCCGCCCTGGCCGCGGTCGGCTACGTGGTGTACCAGCAGATCAGCGCGGCCCGCGCGGAGCAGGACCTCTGGACCGAGGCGACCTCCGCACCCGACCTCCGCTAGACCCGCGGGCTGCTCCGGCAGCCCCACCCGGGGGCTTAGCTCAGCTGGTAGAGCGCTGCCTTTGCAAGGCAGATGTCAGGGGTTCGAGTCCCCTAGCCTCCACCTCTGCTCCGGGGCACGGCCCGACCGGGTCGTGCCCCGGAGCTGTGTGCTGGATGGGGCCGTGCCCCGGAGCAGAGAGCGGAGGCTACGGGTGTGGGCCCCCGCTGGGCATGTGAGCGCAAGCGGCACGGCCGAGACCAAGCCGAACCATGCCCAGTAGGGGACCTAGCCTCCACGCAGGTCCCTGGAGCCGGCCCGACTGGGCTGGGCCCGGGACTTCTGTTTGTTGGGGCCGGCTCCAGGGACCTGCATCGGAGTCTCGGGGTGTGGGCCCCCGCCGGGCATCGGCCGGTCGGCGTCGGCAATCCGTAGAGGCGGGATCCCGTCGGGCGACCCGCCGCCACAGACCTAGACTCCCCTCGCCAGCAGCCTTTCAACTGCCTGCTCAGGGGGACACGTGGACGATTTCGACGAGCCGGAGGCGTACTCGCCGGAGACCCTTGCCGCGCTGAGGTCGGCCGTGCGCGAGCTCGGTGACGCGCTGGTCGAGCATGTGGAGCTTCTGGCCGGCCTGCATGGCGGCAGCGCCGAGATGGCGGGGCTGTTCGCAGCCAATGAGAAGGTCGCCGATCTCATCGCCGCGTGGAACGAGCGCGTGCTCGACCACACCGGGACGAGCCCGGTGTACCTGCTTGACAGGGACGACGACTTCATCGACGAAGAGGAGCCCGACGACGACGGCACCGCTGTCGCGGACGGCGACATCCTCAGCGTGATCAGCCGCTGGGACCTGCAGGTCGAAGACGTCGACGCGCTGGTCTCGGCGGGCCGTGAGGCTCATCGGCGCAACCGGCCGGAGGAGGACACCGAGGACGCTGCGGTGGCTGTGGATGGTGCCGCGCTGGCCATCTACGCGGTCCTGCACGAGAAGGGCGAGCCGTTCTACCAGCTTCCCGGTGTGGCGGTGCTCTCGGGCCTGCGGGTATTCGTCCGGCCGGACGACGCCGTAGCCGTCGCCGCAGATGAGATATCCGACGAGGTCTACCAACCGCCGGGCGAGGTGCTATTCAGCGAGAGCTGGATCTGAGCTCCTCCGCCAAGAGCGACCCGGCAAGGGGAGGTGCAGCGTCCGGCACCCGTTGGCAACACGAAAGCGCCCGCGTCAGTTGATGATCTCGCCGCCCGAGTCGTTGATGGCGGCGATGCGGCGCTTCCAGTCGGCGACAGCCTCAGGATCCATCCGGGTCCAGCCAGTCACCTCGCGGACGACCTCGATCGGCTCGGTGCTGCGGTAGGAGCGGGTGGGGTTGCCGGGGAAACGCTTGTTGGTGACGTTCGGGTCATCCTCGAAGCCGCCCGTCGGCCGCACCTCGTAGATGCGCGGCTCGCCGTCGCCGGCCGCGAGCTCGGCGGCGAGCACGGCGCCGTCGGCCAGGGCGGTGAAGTAGATGTGGTTCATGACGATCTCGGGCCGGTAGTTCGAGCGGAACCCGGCGGTGAGCAGGTCGCCGGGCTGCAGGTCGGCCTTGGTGCCGTGGAAGAACGGCCCTTCGTCGAGGACGTCGGTCATCCGCACAGGCTAGGCCGACGTCGGTACGTCCGGGCGCTCCTGCCAGTCGCGCCGCAGCAGGCCGTAGACCCAGGAGTCCGACATGACGCCGTCGACGACGCAGTCCTCGCGCAGCGTCCCCTCGCGCACGAACCCGAGCTTCTCGAGCACCCGGGCGCACGCCGCATTGCGGGTGTCGCACTCGGCCTGCACCCGGTTGAGCGGCAGCGCGTCGTAGCCCCAGGCCAGCAGCGCCCTGCCCGCCTCGGCGGCATGGCCCCGACCCCACGACTCCTCGACGAAGCAGAAGCCGAGCGACGCACTGCGGTAGCCCGGGTTCCAGCCCGTGAGCCCGCACCAGCCGAGGAAGGCGCCGTCGGTCCTGCGCTCCACGACCAGCCTCGCCCCGGTGCCCTCGTCCTCGAGCCGGCGGCTGGCTGCGAGGAACGCCGCCGCGCGCGATGCGTCCTGCCAGGGCGGTGAGTCCCAATACCGCAGCACGTAGGGGTCGCCGTGCATGGCGAACAGCGCAGCGGCGTCGTCGTCGCGCACCGGCCGCAGCACGAGGCGCTCGGTGCGCAGGGTCGGCGAGGGCAGCATGCGCCGCATCGTCCCTCCCGGGGGCCGGCGGCGCAGCGGCGTTTCAGTGCCCGAAGGTCAGCGGGCTGAGCACGTGCGGCTCGGTGCCGTCCATCGCCGACAGTGCGGCGACGACGTCGTCGGGCAGCGTCAGCTCCACGGCCGCGAGGTTCGCGCGCAGCCGGTCGGGGTCGGACGACTTCGCGACGACGACGAGACCCAGGGCGCGGTGCCAGGCCAGCACCAGTTGCGCCGGCGTGAGGCCCTGCGCACGGGCGAGATCGACGATCTCCGTCACCTCGAGCAGGCCCTTGCCCTGCCCGAGCGGCGACCACGACTGCGTGACGATGGCGTGCGCCGCGTTGAACGCGCGGGCCTCGGGCTGCGTCCAGCGCGGGTTGATCTGCAGCTGGTCGAGCGCAGGCGCCACGCCGGTGGCCGCGATGATCCGGTCGAGGTGGTCGGGCAGGAAGTTCGAGACGCCGATGTGGCGGACGAGTCCGCTGCCCTGCACGGCGACGAGCCCCTCCCAGGCCTGCACGTACCGGTCCTGCCACGGCATGGGCCAGTGGATCAGGACGAGGTCGACGTAGTCGGTGCCCAGCTTCTCGAGGCTGCGCTCGACCGCGATCCGCGCGCCGTCGACCGAGTGCGAGTCGCCGTTGAACTTCGTCGTGATGAAGACCTGATCGCGCGGCAGGCCGCTGGCGCGCACGCCACGGCCGACGCCGACCTCGTTGCCGTAGGCGAAGGCGGTGTCGACGAGCCGGTAGCCGATCTCGAGGGCCTGGGCCACGACGCGCTCGGCGCCGTCGTCGTCGAGCGGCCACGTGCCGAGGCCGAGTGCGGGGATCTGAAGGTCCGACGTCATGGCGGCACGCTACCTAGGAACGGCGCCCCTGGGCCGCCGCGGTCCCGTTCCCGGAGCCGGCCCCCGGGTGCCTGAGGTCGAAGCCTGAAACGCGTTGCTGCCGTGGACATCACAGGCCCTCCGGTTCCGCGGCGCGGAACGATCACTGACGTGGCCGACCGGGTGTCGGGTATCACAGCGGGCAGGCGGCGCTCACGGCGCGACCGAGCCCGGCGGCCTGCCAGAATGGAATCACTACAGATTCAAGCCAGCCCCGGCCCACCCGCGCCGGCGGCGCTCCTACCCTCCCGGAGTCACCGCATGCTGCTCATCGGCACCGAGATCAAGCCCTTCGCCACCACGGCGTTCAAGGACGGCGAGTTCGTCGACGTCAGCGACGCCGACCTGCGCGGCCACTGGTCGGTCGTGTTCTTCTACCCCGCCGACTTCACCTTCGTCTGCCCCACCGAGCTCGGCGACCTCGCCGACCACTACGAGGAGCTCCAGGGCCTCGGCGTCGAGGTCTACTCGGTCTCGACCGACACCCACTTCACGCACAAGGCGTGGCACGCGGCCTCGGACACCATCGCCAAGGTGAAGTACTTCATGCTCGGCGACGCCAGCGGCGCCATCACGACCAACTTCGACGTCATGCGCCCGGGCGCCGGTCTCGCCGAGCGCGCGACGTTCGTCATCGACCCCGACGGCGTCATCCAGGTCCTCGAGATCTCCTGCGAGGGCGTGGGCCGCAACGCCGCCGAGCTGGTCCGCAAGATCAAGGCCGCGCAGTACGTGCGCAACCACCCGGGCGAGGTCTGCCCGGCGAAGTGGGAGGAGGGCGAGGCGACCCTCGCGCCGTCCCTCGACCTCGTGGGGAAGATCTGACCGATGCTCGACCCCGCTCTCGCCCAGCAGCTCTCGGGCTACCTGACCAAGGTCGTCCAGCCCGTCGAGCTCGTCAGCACCCTCGACGACGGTGACGCCTCGCGCCGCCTCGTCGAGCTGCTCGACGAGGTCGCCGAGCTGTCCGGCGGGCGGGTCACCCACCTGCGGACGGGGGGCGCCGACCGGCGCCCCTCGTTCCGGGTGGTGCGGGCCGGCACCGACATCGAGGTGGAGTTCGCCGGGCTCCCGCTCGGCCACGAGTTCACCTCGCTCGTGCTCGCCCTCCTCCAGGTGGGCGGCCACCCCTCGACCGCCGCCCCCGAGCTCCTCGACGCGGTGCGCGCGCTCCCCGGCGGCCACCGCTTCGAGACGTACTTCAGCCAGACCTGTCAGAACTGCCCGGACGTCGTCCAGGCCCTCAACCTCGTCGCCGTCCTCAACCCGGGCATCAGCCACGTCGCCATCGACGGCGCCGTCTTCCCCGACGAGGTCGAGGAGCGCGGGGTGCTCGCGGTGCCGATGGTCTTCCTCGACGGTGAGCTCTTCGGCCAGGGCCGGATGACGCTCGAGGAGATCGTGGGC
>Ga0102832_1000753_pt1 | contig 21766 bp, 20 predicted proteins | sample EBPBio282013_DNA_FD_88942 | JGI IMG/M metagenome (GOLD analysis project Ga0102832, IMG submission 88942) | Wastewater treatment Type I Accumulibacter community from EBPR Bioreactor in Madison, WI, USA - Reactor 2_5/28/2013_ DNA (Illumina Assembly) | ecosystem: Engineered > Bioreactor > EBPR >... | reverse complement strand
ACGCCGGGTATCGCACGCCGAGCAAGGTCTTTGCGCATGGCTTCCTGACCGTTGACGGCGCCAAGATGTCCAAGTCACGCGGCACTTTCATCACCGCCGAAAGCTATCTCGCGCAGGGCCTGGACCCGGAATGGCTGCGCTACTACTACGCGGCGAAGCTGTCGAGTTCGATGGAGGATATCGACCTCAATCTCGATGATTTCATTGCCCGCGTCAACTCGGACATGGTCGGTAAGTTCGTGAACATCGCCAGCCGCTCGGCTGGCTTCGTCGTCAAGCATTTTGCCGGCCAGCTGTGCACCTGTGACGAAAGCCTGCCGGCGATCCAGGCCATCCGTGACCGGCGCGCGCTGATCGCGGACCATTATGAAGCGCGCGACTTCGGCAAGGCCATTCGCGAAATCATGGCCCTCACCGACCTCGCCAATCAGTATGTCGACAGCGTCAAGCCCTGGGAACTCGCCCGCCAGGCTGGGCGCGAGAGCGAACTCCAGGCCGCCTGCAGCAATGCGCTCAACCTCTTTCGCCTGTTCGCCATTCTGCTCAAACCGGTCCTGCCGGCCCTCAGTGCCAGGGCCGAGGCATTTCTCAACGTCGCCCCGTTTGTCTGGGAGGACTCGGCTACCGTTCTCGCCGCCGGGCATGCGATCAATGCCTACCGGCACCTGATGACGCGCGTGGACAGGAAGCTCGTCGAGGCGCTGGTCGAAGCCAATCGCGAATCGCGCGCGCCACTCCCGCAGGCCGCGCCGCAAAAACACGCCGAGCAGCAGGAGAAGGCGGCCGTCGTCGCCGTCGCGCAGGCTGCCGTGGCGACCACCGCCGGACCACACATCAGTCTCGACGACTTCATGCGGATCGACCTGCGCATTGCCCGCATCAGCGAGGCGGCGCACGTCGATGGCGCCGACAAGCTGGTTCGCCTGCTGCTCGACATCGGCCCGCTCGGCAGCCGGCAGGTCTTTGCCGGGATCAAGGCGGCCTACGATCCGGCGGCGCTCGTTGGCCGGCTGACGGTGATGGTCGCCAACCTCGCCCCGCGCAAGATGAAATTCGGCATGTCCGAGGGAATGGTTTTGGCTGCCTCGGATCCCGACGGTCAAGCGCCGGGGATTTTCCTGCTCGCGCCGGACGCCGGGGCCGCACCCGGCATGCGCGTCAAGTAGGCGGTATGCAGGCACGCCAACGCTCGCGGGTTACGCCGCGTGTGCTGTTGTTTGCGCTGCTCGATGTCGTCGGCATGCTGATCCTGGCGAGCGGTGCGTTGTGGTTGGCCCGGGGCGAGACGCTGTTCATTCCCGACTTCCCGACCAGTACGCCAACGGCGGTGATTACCGTCGCTGCCGGCGTTGCCCTGATGGTCTGGGCAGTCGCCGGAATTCTGCGCGAGTTGATCGGGCGTCCGGCGGAGCCCGACGCAGACCGTCCCTGACCTCGCGGCGGGATGCAGCGGAGCCACGCTCTTCCCACTTCGCCAGGCAATATTGTCAATGGCGGTCGCGCGCCAAGCCCCAATCGGGTGCACAGCCCTTGCCGGCACCAGCAAGGCGTCTGCCATGATGTTCCCGCGATTCGCCCCATTAAGAGGACTTTAAGGATCAGCTCGCAAACTGGTGGCAATTCTTCACCAGGGATCTGCCATGCAGACCGCAAGACGCGACGTGTTCGACAGCCGTTCCAGCCCAGTCCTCGTCACCCACAGTGTCGTCGGTTCACCGCGGCGCAAGGAAACCGAGTCCTTCATCCGGACGGTCTTCGCGCGGCACCACGGCGCCGACGTATCGTCGTTTGCCCCCAACCTGCTGCTCCTCGAACAGCATGACCGGACAGTCGCCGCCACCGGTTGGCGTGCTGCGGCGAGTGACGCGCTGTTTCTCGAGCGTTATCTCGACCAGCCGGTCGAGCAGGCCATGGCTGAACTCGCCAACCAGCGCGTGCGCCGTGAGCGTATCGTCGAAGTCGGGAATCTGGCTGCCGAGAAGCCTGGCGGGACGGCTCAAGTGGTGCTCGCTCTCGCCGTTCACCTCGACCGCCTGGGCTATGAGTGGGTCGTGTTCACCGCCACCCGCGAACTGATCGGCATTCTTGGCCGCCTGGGGCTGCCCTTGCTGGCGCTGGCCTCGGCCGACCCCGCCCGCCTCGGTGACGATGCCGCCGCCTGGGGCCACTATTACGACACGCAGCCGATCGTCGTCGCTGGTCGCATCCGCATGGCTCTCGAGCGGATCGGCCGGCGCCCATGAGCGGCGATCTGCTGTTTGCCGCACTGGCCGCCAGAGCGCCGGACGAGGTCGTCCTGCAGGGAACGACGCAGACCTGGCGTACCGCGGAGCTGCTGTCGGCGATCGAGCTGCTGGCCAGCCGGCTGGCCAGCAGTCGCGTTCTTGCCGTGCTGGCTGACAATGGCCCGGCGTGGGTGATCGCCGATCTCGCCGCCCTGCGCGCGGGAATCGTGCATCTGCCGTTACCCGATTTCTTCAGCCAGGCGCAGCTCGCGCACGCGCTCGAGCAAAGCGGCGCCGACACGCTCCTCACCGACCAGCCGGCACGCATAGCCAAGCTGGATCTGGGGTTCGCGATCGGCGGCAAGTGGCATGGCCTTGTCTGGATGCAGCGCTCGGCCGTGAGCGTGTCGCTGCCCACGGCCACTGCCAAGGTGTCGTTCACCTCGGGCAGCACCGGTACCCCCAAGGGGGCATGCCTGAGCGCCGCCGGCCTGCTCGATACCGCCCGTGCCGTTGCCAGTCGCCTGGCCGACCTGCCGATCCGCAGGCATCTGGCGGTCCTGCCTCTGCCCTTGCTGCTCGAGAACAGCGCCGGAGTCTACGCGCCACTGTTGCGCGGTGCCGAAGTCTGCCTGCCTGATCTGCAGCGCCTGGGATGGCGGGGCATGGCCGGTTTCGACCCGGCCGCGCTACAGCGCGAAGTCGACGCGGCGCGTCCGGACAGCCTGATCCTCGTGCCCGAACTGCTCAAGGCATGGAGCCTGTTCCTGACGGCGGCTGGGCAACGCGCGCCAGCGGCACTGCGCTACCTCGCCGTCGGCGGCGCCCGCGTCTCCCCGGCTCTGCTGAGCGAGGCGCGGGCGCTCGGCTTGCCCGCTTACCAGGGCTATGGATTGACCGAGTGTGGCTCGGTGGTCAGCATCAACCGCCCCGGTGACGACGGCAACGATGTCGGACGCCCCCTCGACCACGTCGGCGTGCGTATCGTCGACGGTGAAGTTCGCGTCGCTGCGCGCGCATTCCTCGGCTACGTCGGCGAGCCGCCGATCGAGACCGCCGGGACGCTCGTGCCGGCGCGCGAGTTCGCCACTGGCGACCTGGGCTGCTTCGACGCCGACGGTCATCTGCATCTGTCGGGTCGGTGCAGGAATCTGTTGATCACGTCCTACGGCCGCAACATCGCCCCCGAATGGGTCGAGTCGGTCCTCCTGGCGCAGCCAGCCATCGCCCAGGCGGTTGTCGCCGGCGACGGCAAGCCCTGGCTCAGCGCCGTGCTCGTCGGATCGCCCGGCGTCGACGCTGCCGGCCTGGCTGCTGCCGTCCAGCGGGCCAATGCTGCGCTGCCCGACTACGCGCGTGTCGCGCGCTGGATCGCAGCCGCACCGTTCGGCGCAGCGAACGCTCTGGCCACCGGCAACGGGCGACCAATTCGCAGCGCCATCTTCACTCAGTATGCTGCCGAACTGGCGGCACTCTATCTTGATCAGGAAGCCACCAATGTCGTTTTATGAACAACTGATCGCTGCCACAGCCGCCGAGCGCGCGCATCTGCTGGCGGCACCGGTCATCGCCGACTGCCTGCAGGGACGCGTCAGCAGGGCCAGCTACCTGGCCTTCCTGGGGCAGGCGTATCACCACGTTCGCCATACGACGCCTTTGCTGATGACCCTCGGCGGCCGCCTGCCCGAACGTCTGGCATGGCTGCGGCGAGCGGTCGCAGACTACATCGACGAGGAGATCGGCCACGAGGAATGGATCCTCAACGACATCGCCGCCGCCGGCGGCGATGCGGCGGCCGTGCGCAACAGCCAGCCGGAATTGCCGGCCGAAGTCATGGTCGCCTACGCCTACGACCTGCTCAACCGCGGCAATCCAGCGGCGTTCTTCGGTATGGTTTTCGTTCTCGAAGGCACCAGCATCGCCCTGGCCCTGCAGGCGGCCGATCGCATCCAGGAGGCGCTGGCACTGCCGAATGCGGCTTTTTCGTACCTGCGCTCGCACGGTACGCTGGACCAGGAGCACACCCGGCATCTGGCCGATCTGCTCGCGCGCATGGTGCCCGACGATCAGGCCGATGTGCTGCGCAGCGCGCGCGTTTTCTACAAACTCTATGGCGATGTCTTCCGGGCACTGCCGCGCGAGGAACCATCATGGACTTGAAGAATGCCCGCATTCTCCTGACCGGCGCCAGTGGTGGCCTTGGCCAGGAACTGGCTCGCCAGCTGAACGACGCCGGCGCCGCACTGCTGCTCGCCGGGCGCGATCAGGGCCGCCTGGCCGCCCTCTCGACGTCGCTGGGAACTGGCGTCGCCAGTGTCTGCGCCGATCTCGGGCGGCCGGCGGGAGTCGTCGCCCTGGCGGGTGCCGCGCGCGAGTTCGGCATCAATGTCCTCATCAACAATGCCGGTGTCGGCGCTTTCGGCCTGTTCGAGAATCAGGATTGGCCGACGATCGAGGGGGTCCTCGCCACCAACCTGGAAGCGCCGGTTCGTCTGACGCACGCGCTGCTGCCATGGTTGAAGGCACAGCCGCAAGCGGCGATCGTGAACATTGGTTCGACCTTCGGCAGCCTGCCGTTTCCCGGCTTCGTCGCCTACTCGGCGGCCAAGGCCGGGCTGCGCGGGTTTTCCCAGGCCTTGCGTCGTGAACTTGCCGATTCGCTGGTGTCGGTCGTCCACATCGCGCCGCGCGCCATCGATACGCCGCTCAACAGCGACCCCGTCAAGGCGTTGAACCGGGCGCTGAAGAACCACAGCGACAGCGCCGAAGACGTCGCTCGGCAGATCGTGCGCGCCCTGCGTCGTGGCGACGGCGAGAGTCATTTCGGATTTCCGGAGCGCCTCTTCGCCTGGATCAACGGTTTCGCCCCCGCGCTCATCGACCGCGGCCTGGCTGGCAAGCTGGCGATCATCAAACAGCACTCTTCCTCCTCCTCCTCTTGATCTCCTGTGAAAGGACTTCCGCCAATGAACATCATCGTCCGCCAGGCAGGCGCATTTCTTGCCCTGCCACTGTTTCTTGCCTGCACTACCCTGGCCGCTGCCGCAACGCCCGAAGAACTGATCCGGCCGATTCAGGAACAGTGGGCGGAGATCAAGTATCGCCAGCCGGAAAAGCAGCAGGCCGAAAGCTATCGCCTGCTGGCCGCCCAGGCGAAGAAGATCGTCGAAGCCAATCCGAAAATGCCCGAGCCGCTGATCTGGGAAGGCATCGTCGTGTCGAGCGAGGCCGGTGCCAAGGGCGGCCTCGGGGCGCTGTCGCTGGCCAAGGAAGCGCGCCAGCTTCTGGACGAGGCTCTGAAGCTGAACGACAAGGCCCTCAACGGTTCGGCGTACACCAGTCTGGCGACGCTGTATGCCAAGGTGCCGGGCTGGCCGGTCGGCTTTGGCGACAAGGAGCGTGCCGAGGAGTACTTCAAGAAGGCGCTCGCGATCAACCCGGACGGTATTGACCCGAACTTCTTTTACGGTGAGTATCTGGCCGATCGGGGCCGCACTGGCGAGGCGCTCACCTATCTGGAAAAGGCGCTCAAGGCGCCGCCGCGGCCGGGCCGCGAAGTGGCCGATAGCGGCCGCCGCCAGGAGATCCAGGCCCTGTTGGCCAAAGTCAGGAAGGAAGGCAAGTAAGTGCGGATTTTGCTGGTTGAAGACGATTCCTTGCTCGGGGACGGCATCCGTGCTGGTCTGAAGCTGGCAGACTACGCGGTCGACTGGGTGCGCGACGGCGAGGCGGCGCGCCTGGCTTTGCTCGACCACGCCTATCAGGCTTGCGTTCTCGATCTCGGCCTGCCCAAGCGCGACGGCCTGTCGGTCCTCAAGGACTTGCGCGCGCGCGGCAATCACCTGCCGGTGCTCATCCTCACGGCACGCGACAGCAGCGCCGACAAGATCGCTGGGCTCGACGCCGGCGCCGACGATTACCTCACCAAGCCTTTCGATCTGCCCGAACTGCAGGCGCGCTTGCGGGCGCTGATTCGCCGCGCCGGCGGCGCCGCGACACCGACGCTCGAGCACGCCGGCGTCGTTCTCGAACCGGCAAGCAAGCGGGTGCTGCGGGATGGCCAGCCGATCGCCCTGTCGGCGCGCGAGTACGCCCTGCTGCATGATCTGCTGAGCCACAAGACGCACATCCGGACGCGCAGCCAACTCGAGGAGAGTCTCTACGCCTGGGGCGAGGAAACCGGCAGCAATACCGTCGAAGTGTACGTCCACCACCTGCGCAAGAAACTCGGGACCGACTTCATCCGCACCGTTCGCGGTCTCGGTTACCAGTTGGGTGACGCCGGCTGATGCCGAAATCGCTGCAGTGCGCGCAGGTCCGGTCATTGCGCTGGCGCCTGCTGCGCACCGTCTGCATCGCCGCGCTGCTGGGCCTGGCACTGAGCGGCGCGCTGAGTTACCAGCAGGCACAGCACGAGGCAGAAGAACTGATGGACGGGCATCTGGCGCAATCGGCCCGACTCCTGCTGGCGCTCGTGCGCGACAACGAGAGTCACCTGGCGGATCTCGCCGCGCGTCTGGCAACCGTACGCAGCGATCAGGCAAATCTCTACGAACCGCCGCTCGAGTTCCAGATCGGGCGCGCCGACGGGTCGCTGCTGCTGCGCTCGGAGCATGCGCCGGGCATCCCCTTGTCGGCCGCGACGGGCTATTCGGTCATCGAACACGACGGCCATCCCTGGCGGATGCTGAACATGCAGGCCGCGTCCGGCGACTACCGGGTGCAGGTGGGACAGTCGATCACCCTGCGCGACCGCGCCGCGCTCGAGGTTGCCGGTCAGTCGGTGTTGCCGATTGCAGCGATTTCCCCTCTGCTTCTGCTGCTGATCTATTACTCGGTCCGTAGCGGCCTGAAACCGCTTGATGACCTGGCCGCCGATGTCGCTTCACGGTCGCCGGAGAACCTGGGCCCACTCGCCAATCGCGCGGCGCCGAGCGAAGCCCAGCCGCTCGTGGCCGCCCTCAACCGGCTGCTCTTCAGGCTGCGCGACACGCTGGAGAGCGAGCGCCGTTTCACTGCCGACGCGGCGCACGAACTGCGCACGCCACTGGCCATCGTCAAGATCCAGGCACAGGTCGCCCAACTCAGCCCCGACGCCAACGACCGCCAGCACGCACTGAGGCAGATCGTCGCTGGTGCCGACCGCGCGACGCGCGTACTCGAGCAACTGCTGCGTCTGGCGCGGCTCGATCCGCTTGCGCGACTGCCCAACCCGGTCGAGGTCGACCTGGCCGAACTGGCTCGGCAAGGCTTGGCCGACTTCCTGCAAAGCGTCGACGCCAGGGACATCCGGCTACAGACGGCCGGCTCGCCCTTGCTGGTCCGCGGCGACGCGGAACTGCTGCAGATCGTGCTGCGCAATCTCCTCGACAACGCCCTGCGCTACACGCCTGCGGACAGCAGGATCCACGTCTTCGCCCGTCGGCAAGGCGGCGAGTTGTCGCTCGGCGTCGCCGACGATGGCCCGGGCGTGCCGCCGACCGAGTTGCCGCGGCTCGTCGAACGCTTCTATCGCGGTCGCGAGGCGAACGCTGAAGGCAGTGGCCTCGGTCTGGCAATCGTCCAACGGATCGCCGAATTGCACGACGCACGCTTCGAAGTGGAGAATCTGGCGGCCGGCGGTTTCACTGCGCGCTTGCGCTGGTGCAGGTCGCCGACGGCCTAGCCAGTTTACGCGGCAAGACTTGCCCATGGTTTCGTGATCGAGTGCTGTATTGGGTCCGGAAGACACGGCCCCGGAGATCGCAATGCCCAACTTGACCATCACCACAGATGAATCGACCCTGCGATGCGCGCGGATCGAAGCTGCGAGGAGCAAGACCAGCGTTTCAAAGCTGGTGGAGAAACCCTCGCGCGTGCCAGCCAGCAGAAGGACTGTACGCCGCCGCCATGCAGGACTTCTTGTCGCGCGGCCCTTCCCCTGAATCTGCGGTTCGTGAAGATGGCCGATCTGGCCCACACGTGAGGATCTGCACGGACGTCTGGCGAGCCAGTGAGCGGGTCTTTGTCGATACGAACGTTATCGCCCACGCGCGTGATGGCAGGGAGGATGGCCTGGTGGTTGATGCCCAGTTGACCACCGTCAAATCCGTTTGCGGTGGCTGCGCTGCCGGCCGAGTGAAGCGTGTCAGGCTGGGGGCTGTACTCGAGTAGGGCGAGCAGAAAGAGGGTTGTGAACAGGACGCGCGGTCGGCTTGCACTACTAAGTATGCCGGGCAAGTCGATGCGGCGTCTTTCCTCGCTGCCGGCGTGGCGATCGCTTGTTGTCCTTGCTCGTGAGCAGATGCCCCGCCGTGGGGCGTCTGCTCACGAGTCAGTGCTCAGCAGCGTCGACGCGCCAAACGCAGGCCGGCGAAGCCGAGGCCCAGCAGGGCCAGCGCGGTCGGCTCCGGCACAGTCGTCGTTGGGCCGGCGGGTGCGTTCAGGACAAACCTCTCGGGCGTTCCCTCGAACGTTGTCCAGTTTGCAGCATCAGTGCTTGTCGCGTAATTGAAGATGTCAAAGAATGCAAACCCTCTATCGTCCGATGATTTGAACAGATACTCGATGGACTGGAACAAGCCGATACCCGGCACGAAGTCGTTGGACAAGCTGTACACCTGTTGAGACGCCGAGAACTTGGTAGGGCCACCGTCCTTCTCCACCTTCCCGTCGACCTCGCCATACGAGTAAACGTAGGCTGAATTCCCGTCGGGCACAACGAACTCGCGTGTCACCGTATGACCATTGACTGTTGCCGAAAAGCTGGCAGCTGAAGTGCCCCCTGGGTCCGACGAGAAGCCGTAGGAATGGCTGACTGTCGAATTCGATCCTTGGTTGGCATTTGCGGTTGGGTCGGCGAGGCGCGTTGTCAGGCTGTAGTCAAGCCCAACCAAACTCCCGTCAGCCGGACCGAACAGTCCCAGTCCGTCAACCCCCGTAAAGATCTTGCCGCTAGTCGTGAACGTCCACGGTGTCGCCTGGGCCGGCCCGATGCCGACGAGCCCCAGCGCGAGGGTGGCAGTTGACAAGAAGGTGCCGATTTTCATTGTGTTGCCTTTCGGAATTGAAATGCAGCTGGACGGCGCTGCCCCGGTATTGCTTTGCTCTTGCCTTGGCCATTGCTCCTGCTTCTTCTCGTGGCGGGTGTCTGACTTGGTCAGTGGCGTCTGCGCGTCAGGCGTAGCCCGGCAAGGCTCAGCCCCAGCAGGGCGAGGGTGGTGGGCTCAGGAACGCCGGCGGGTGGGGGCGGGGGCGGTGGTGCGCCAAAGGCTCTCAAGGAGCCGCCGCCAGCCAGCGTGTAGCTTGCACCCCGCAGATAGGCGTTGCGGGCGTCGCCGTAGTCGTAGTAGATGTCGATGCCGTCGCCGAAGAGGTGGCTCAGCAGGCCGAGATCGTTGCCTTCGAGGAGGAAGGCGTCGACGTACAAAGCCGTTCCGCTGTTGTCGGTATTGCCGTCGCCCAGGTGAAGGATGTCACCGGCGCCGAGGAACAGGGTGTCCCAAGCGAAGTTATCGGCGAAGCCGGCTGCACCACGGTCCTCACTGGCCAGCAGGAAGGTGTGGTCGCCGCCACCGGTGAAGGCGAGATAGGCATCCCGCGTATTCCACAGGGCGCCCTGTTTGCTGTGGTTCGCGAAGTCGCCGCCGATAAACCACCGGTCACCCGCTCCGCCGACCAGGTACCCCGTCTCTCCCACCACGAGTTTGAAGACGTGCGTGTCGGAGGGGTCGCTCACATAGGCACCGTGGTTGGTCAGGGTGCCGGTGAAGGTGGCAGTGGTGTCGGTGAGTTTCCAGGTGCCGTGGTTCACCACCTCGCCGTTGAAGACCGAACCGCCGGCGTTGTGCAGATGGACGTTGCCACTCGCCTGATTGACCACATTGCCGTTAAAGGTGAAGCTGCCACCACCGCCAATGTCCACCGTGCCCTGGTTATCGAGGTTTGTCGTCAGGCTGCGAGCTCCTGTGGCTACGACGCTCAATGCGCCTCGATTGTCGATGCTCGCGGTGTTCAGCGAACCGCCGGCGAGATGGAGTGTGCCCTGGTTGACGACGCTGCCCGCGTTGAGCGTGCCGCCGTCGAGGCGATACGTTCCAGCGCTGCCGATCGCCACCTGCGAGGTCGTGTGTGTGCCGCCTGACTGGTTGAAGGTGCCGGTACCACCATAGCCGCCAACGCCGCTGGTGCCCGAGACGTTAAGAACAGCGGGGCCGGAAAGGTTGTAGGTGCCGTTGCCCCTATAGCCCACAAGCAACACATTCAGGGCATTATGGGTTCCGCCAGTCTGATTGAATACGCCAGTTGTTCCGGTGCTGAATCCGACAACTGCCTCCCAAGCGGTATTCAGCGTGCCGCCATTGAGATCATATTTCCCCTGGCCTCCACTTCCGTCACCAACGAACATCCAGCCGGCGTTGACGGTACCTCCGTTCTGGACGAAGGCCCCTGTGCCGCCATCGCCAAGAGACAAGGTCAACCCAAGACCGGTCGCGTCCAACATACCACCGTGCAAAATGTAACGCCCAGTTCCACCGCTCGATCCGACAGCCAGCGTTCCGGTTTGGTGATGACCGCCATTCTGGACGAAGGAGGACTCCGGGGCTGGGCCAAAATAGCCCACCTTAGTCCGCTCCGTAAGTAGCGAACCACTGGCCGACAGGTCGAAGGATCCACCGAGATAAATCACTGCTTCGCTGGCTCGCACCACACCGGTTCCCGAGAGCCGGTAGTTTGCACCCGCTCCCGAGACAAGAAGACTTCCGGAGACACCATCGTCCAAATCATTGACCGTCACAGTTCCACCGCTGTGATCCATCGTCGAATACTTGCCAAAAACGGCTAGCGACTGGGTACTCAGCGTCCCACCTGACATCGCGTAGTTACTCTTGCCGGTACTGCCGTTGATCCCGACACTATCGGCCTCGACGTTTCCCCCTGTTTGCTCGAACCTGGCCTCGGCGCTACTGACACCATTCCCGACTGACAACCAGTATGATTGAAGCATCCCTCCTGACAGCGAATAGCTCGCCTGTTTGCCCGCCTCAGCCTCATGGTAAAGGACCTGTAGGTAGTCCGTACGCACAGTACCGCCGGTTTGTTTGAATGAGCCATCCCCCCTCTCTCCGACAGTCAGGTAGTTCGCGTTCAGTTGGCCACCACTTAGCTCGGCCCGGCCGGTACCCGTCGTCCAGGTTCCGAGTTTGAACTCCGTCACCGTAGCCGTGCCTCCGGACTGATTGAAGACGCCAGTGCCTTCTTCGCCGACTTTGACTTGAGCGGCCGTCAAGCTACCTGTGCTCAACAAATTGTAAGTCCCAACGTTACCCGAAAACGAGCCCAAGCCGAGTATGCCGGTCTCATGCATTCCGCCGCGGTGGTTCATCATCCCAGTCGTCGCGCCGTAATAGTTGTTGGCGATGGCGGTGAGGTCCGTCTTGAGAACACCGCCGCTTAGGTCATAGGTCGCGGCCACGGTGTCTTTATCCCCGATCGTCAAATGGGGAGTGTTATGCGTTCCGCCGCTTTGCTGAAACAGGGCGGCGCCGCCGTAGCCGCTGACGTCCGTTGAGCTAGTGCTAGTGAAGACACCACCGAGCAATGTGTAGCTACCCCGGTTGATATGAGTCTGCTCATTGGTTACCACACCTCCGTTCTGGGTAAAGGTGCCGTCGCCAAAGTTTCCGACTTGTATCGATCGGGTGACTATCAACGAACCGCCCGTTACGCTCACCGTGCCGGTGCCTCCAGTCCAATTCCCGAGCAAGAGGTCTTTTCCTATGGTTGCGCTACCGCCCGATTGGTTAAAGCTGCCATGGCCCCACGCGCCAACCCATGTATCCCGACCGACGCTCAAGGTGCCGGTGCCGCTGAGGTCGTAAGTGCCGGTCTGATTCTCTAACGTTCCGAGAATCAGATCGCGGCCGACGGTGTGTGTGCCACCGCTATTGGCGATCGTGCCCGAAGCCGCGAAGCCAGCCGTGGATACGAGATTGGGGCCGAGAACGGTGTCTCGCCCGACGGTGAGAGTGCCACCGTTCAACTGGTAATACCCGGCGGTTCCTGCGGAGACCCCCAGGTGCAGATCATTCGCAATGGTATTGGTGCCAGCCGCCTGGATATGAGTCCCCACGCCGGAACCCCGATCCCCGCCGCAGAGAGAAACCAGGCAGTACGTGCCTATCGCCTCGTTGAACGACCGAAGGTCGGTCGGGAACGGTTGAAAAAGGATATGATCGCTGCCGATATTCAAGCCTACTAGCGCAACCCCAGGCGTGATTTCGTCATGGACCACAACTGGGTCAGCGCCCGGAAAGAGAAGCGCCGCCGTGTCGCCCGTAGTGGGCCTCCCGTCAGTCCAAGCACCGGAAGTCCAGGTCGGGGTCGGGCCACCCAACCAATAGGTCGTGACGGCGCTGGCCGGTTGGATATAGGCGGCCAACAGGGCGGCGGCCACGGCGTTGAGCGCGAAGGCCCGGGGGCGTTTGGGTTTCAATCAGATCTCCTTGGCTGTGATGGCGTTAATGGTAAGCAGAGGGGTGGGCGCTATTGCAGGGGTTTACCCATCGACTGGGCGATCATCTTGGCGACCTGCGAATCCTTTGTCACAGGCTCGATGGCAACGATATGCCGGTCGTTGAGGTACATCAGATTGGGAGCATGCCATTCGGATCCGCGCCGCAGCAGGACATTCCTGACCTCCTTGGTCTCCGGGTCGGTCTGGCGCTGGATGTAATGGACGTCGCGCAGCAGCGGATAAGTGCCGCCTGCTCCTTCCAGCTTGCCGTAGAAGATCTGGCCATTGTCGAGGAAGACGGCCTGATACTCGGTTTCGATGCGGACTTTCGGCGTGTTGACGTCGCAGCCAGGGACAGCCAGACAAACGCCGGCGAGCAAGCAGATGAATTTCAGGTTTCGCAAGGGGGAGCTCCGTTTTCTTACTATTATTGATGGGCCGTGCGATTCGGCAACTTTCCGGAAGCAATAATCCGGCCAGAAGTTGGGCGTTGCCAAATATGTCTTTTAAATTAGTGGCGCAATGGCGAGTGTCGGGTTGGCGAGTGTCGGGTTGGCGAGTGTCGGGTTGGCGAGTGTAAAAAATTCCGACACTCTGGGCGACTTGGCTGGCCCCCCAGGAAAGGAGTGTGCTGGTTGTGGTGGAACATTGGCCGGCGATTGAGCAACACGAAGGGGGCGTCGTCCGGAAGTTCGACACAGATCTTGGGTGAGCAATGCGAGCCCCCGGCTACCGGCTCCCACAAGACTGACATCCGGACGCGCGGCCAGTCGGATCCAGGCACAGGTCGCCCAACTCAGCCCCGACGCCAACGACCGCCAGCACGCACTGAGGCAGATCGTCGCCGGTGCCGACCGCGCGACGCGCGTACTCGAGCAACTGCTGCGTCTGGCGCGGCTCGATCCGCTCGCGCGACTGCCCAACCCGGTCGAGGTCGGCCTGGCCGAACTGGCTCGGCAAGGCTTGGCCGACTTCCTGCAAAGCGTCGACGCCAGGGACATCCGGCTACAGACGGCCGGCTCGCCCTTGCTGGTCCGCGGCGACGCGGAACTGCTGCAGATCGTGCTGCGCAATCTCCTCGACAACGCCCTGCGCTACACGCCTGCGGACAGCAGGATCCACGTCTTCGCCCGTCGGCAAGGCGGCGAGTTGTCGCTCGGCGTCGCCGACGATGGCCCGGGCGTGCCGCCGACCGAGTTGCCGCGGCTCGTCGAACGCTTCTATCGCGGTCGCGAGGCGAACGCTGAAGGCAGTGGCCTCGGTCTAGCAATCGTCCAACGGATCGCCGAATTGCACGACGCGCGCTTCGAAGTGGAGAATCTGCCGGCCGGCGGCTTTACTGCGCGCCTGCGCTGGTGCAGGTCACCGGCGGCCTAGTCGGTTGCCGCCGCCAAGACTCGCCCAGGCGTTCGTGATCGAGTGCTGCAGAGTCCGTGAGACACGGACCCGGAGATCGCCATGCCCAGTGTTGGCAACCGTCTTGCTGGGGGCCGCCCCTCGGATTACACTTCCTCAGGTGAGGCACCTGCCCGGGGAAGCCGCGTCGCTGCTCGGGGCCGGCTCGAGGGCGGGCCGTTTGCGGCGAGTGGGTGCAGCCCCCCCGGGCCGGCTGCGGCCGTGCCACCAGAGCGGAGAAGACAATGCCCAAGTACTCCTCATTGTTGGTCGGACTGTTCGTGATCCTGCTGATTCCTGACCTTCGCTATGCGCAGGTGGCGTTTCAGAGTCCTGCTCGGCTTTCCGCGCAGCGCAATCTGGAAAGGGCGCAGTACTATGCGGGCAAGCCATCCAGCGGCGACTACTGGGGTTACACGCGGTACCAGTCGTCGATGGCCACGAGCATCCAGGGTTATGTTTCCATTCGCCGTTCACAGCGCAACACCAGCACGGTCAATCAAGGATCCGGCAACGTCGTTGCCAACGAGGCCGGAGTGATCGGGGATTCCTACGGCAGGTAGAGACGACCGTCGGCAAGCCGCCGGCAAACGCGTCGGCGTGTGCGACGACACGTTGCCGACACACTTTCTCGTCGTCGTCAGCGCTTGCCGACGACGAGACTGCCGATCGAGTAGCCGGCGCCGAAGGAGCAGATGACGCCGACGTCACCGCTCATGAGGTCGGCGCTGTGCCGGTGGAAGGCGATGATCGAGCCGGCCGACGCGGTGTTGGCGAACTCGTCGAGAATTACTGGGGCTTCGTCGGCAGTCGCGTCGCGACCGAGCAGGCGACGGCCGATCAACTGGTTCATCGCCAGGTTGGCCTGATGCAGCCAGAAGCGCCGCACGTCAGGCGGCCGCAAGCCGAGCCCGGCGAGATGCGTGGTGATGTGCGCAGCGGCCATCGGGCACACTTCCTTGAAGACCTTGCGACCCTCCTGGACGAAGAGCTGGTCGCGGTCGGTCGGGTCGCGGTCTTCGCAGCGCGAGAGAAAGCCGGCATTGTTGCGGATATTGTTCGAGAAGCTGGTTGCCAGTTTGCTGCCGAGGACTTCCCAGGCATTGGTCGATCTTGCCGTATCCAGCCTTTCGACGACGATCGCCGTGCACACGTCACCGAAGATGAAATGGCAGTCGCGATCCTGCCAGGCCAGATGCGCCGAGCAGATTTCCGGATTGACCACCAGTACACGCTGCGCCGTCTCACAGCGCACCGCGTTGACCGCCAGTTCGAGTGCGAAGGTGGCCGAGGAGCAGGCGACGTTCATGTCGAAGCCATAGCCCTGACTGATTCCCAGCGCTCGCTGGATTTCGACGGCCATTGCCGGGTAGGGGCGCTGCATGTTGGAGGCGGCGCAGATCACCGCATCGACGTCGGAGCCAGTCCTGCCGGCAGCGGCCAGCGCCTCGCCGCTGGCGGCAATCGCCATTTCGGCCTGGAGCGACAGCTCTTCGTTGCCGCGCGGCTCGAACTTCGGTCGCATACGTAGCGGGTCGAGCACGCCGGCCTTGTCCATGACGTAGCGACGAGTGATGCCGGAGGCCTTTTCAATGAAGTCGACACTCGACTCCGCGCAGCTGACGACCTCGCCGGCTGCGATGCGGTTGGCATTCGTTTCGTTGAACAGCCTGGCGTAGCTGTTGTAGGCGGCGACCAGTTCCTCGTTGCTGATGGTGTGGGGAGCGGTGTAGAGGCCAGTGGCGCTGATCACGATGCGATGCATGCAGGTTCTCCGGGGTGGTTGGCAGACTACCGGTTACAGGTACTGGCTGACCACCAGTGCGGCCAGCAGGACGGCGATGATGCCCAGCAAGCGCCCTTGCTGACGCTGCGCGCGCGCCAACTCGCCGAGTAGAGGTGCCAGGTCGGAAGTCTTCTGCTGTGCCAGAGCCTGATGCACCAGACGCGGCAATTGCGGCAGGGTGCGCGCCCAGTAGGGCGCTTCCTGGAGGACGCCGAGGTGGAAAGCGTGTCGGCCCACCTGCTCGCTCATCCAGCGTTCGAGGAAAGGCTTGGCGGTCTTCCAGAGGTCGAGGTTGGGGTCAAGCTGTCGGCCAAGCCCCTCGATGTTGAGCAGGGTCTTCTGCAGCATCACCAGTTGCGGCTGGATCTCCACGTTGAAACGGCGCGAGGTCTGGAACAGGCGCAGCAGCACCCGACCGAAGGAGATCTCGTGTAGCGGCCGGTCGAAAATCGGTTCGCAGACCGCGCGGATGGCGGCTTCGAACTCATCGGCGCGGGTATCGGCCGGCGCCCAGCCGGCTTCGATATGCGCGGTGGCGACGCGTTTGTAGTCGCGCTGGAAGAAGGCGAGAAAGTTCTGCGCCAGGTAATTCTTGTCGGCGTCGGTCAGCGTCCCGACGATGCCGAAATCCAGTGCAATGTAGCTGCCGTGGTGAGCGGGGTCGACGGCGATGAAGATGTTGCCGGGGTGCATGTCGGCGTGGAAGAAGCCGTCACGGAAGACCTGCGTAAAGAAGATCTCGACCCCGGCACGCGACAGCGCCGGCAGATCGATGCCGGCAGCGATCAGCGCCCCGGTCTGGCTGATCGGGATGCCGTGCATGCGCTCCATGACCATCACCGTCGTCGTGCATTGGTCCCAGTACACTTCGGGAACCTGCAGCAGGCGCGAACCGCTGAAGTTGCGGCGCAATTGCGAGCAGTTGGCCGCTTCGCGCATCAGATCGAGTTCGTCGTAGAGGTACTTGGCGAACTCGCCGACCACTTCGCGCGGCTTCAATCGCTTGCCGTCCGACCACACCTTCTCGAGGACGCCGGCAAGGGTTTCGAGCAGCGCCAGATCGTTGGCAATGACGCCGTGCATTTCCGGGCGCAGAACCTTGACCGCAACCGCATGGCCGCCGTCTTCCGGACGCAGTCGGGCGAAGTGGACCTGAGCGATCGACGCGCTCGCCACCGGTGTCGCGTCGAACTCGGCAAACACCTCGTTGGCTGGGCGACCGTACGCCTGGGCGATCTGCGCCAACGCGAGCTCGGAGGAAAAGGGCGGCACGCGGTCCTGCAGTTTCGCCAGTTCGTCGGCGATGTCGGTGCGTAGCAGATCGCGGCGCGTGGACAGGACCTGTCCGAATTTGACGAAGATCGGGCCAAGCGACTCGAGCGCCTGGCGCAGGCGAACAGCGGGTGGCGTATCGAAGCGTCGCCAGAAGTGCAGGGCGCGCGACAGCGCAGCGAGGCGGCCGCTCGGCTCGTGCTCGAGAATCATCTCGTCGAGGCCGTAGCGGCTCGCAATACTCAGGATCTTGGCGAGGCGGAAAAGTCGCACGGCTGGCAGCGGCGGTGTGGTCGGCAAAGGAGCCAGTTTACACAGAAACCGCCGTCCTCGCTCCGCCGTTCGCCCGGGCGTAGGTTGCGCATCGTATAATCAGCGGCTTGACCGATTCTTCCAAGCCTGCGCACCCTGATGAGTCACGACCTGAAGTCCCACCTCGCCGATTTGATGCGCGTTGCGCTGCACAGCGTCGCGCCGGCCGAGGCCGACACGACGATCCACATCGAGCGGCCGAAGCAGGCCGCGCATGGTGATTTCTCCTGCAACCTGGCGATGCAACTGGCGCGATCGCTGAAGCGCAATCCGCGCCAACTGGCGGAGCTGCTGCTCTCTGAGCTGCCGCCTTCGCCATGGGTCAGCAAGGCCGAGATCGCTGGCGCCGGCTTCATCAATTTTCACCTGCCGCCAACGGCCAAGATCCAGGTCGTGCGCGACGTTCTCGAACAGGCGGAGGACTTCGGCCGTTCGACCAGCGGCGGCAGGCGCAAGGTGCTGGTGGAGTTCGTTTCGGCCAATCCGACCGGGCCGCTGCACGTCGGCCATGGCCGTGGTGCCGCCTATGGCGGCAGCCTCTGCAAGTTGCTCGCCTTTGCCGGCTGGGATGTCACCAGCGAGTACTACGTCAACGATGCGGGCCGCCAGATGGACATCCTGGCCCTGTCGACCTGGCTGCGTTATCTGGAACTGTGTTCCGGCGACGGCACGCCGTCGCTCTTTCCGCCGAACGCCTACCAGGGCGACTACGTGCGTGCCATGGCCAGTCAACTGTTAACGGCACACGGCGAGCGATACCGGAGAACGGCGAGCGACGTTCTTGCTGGCACGCCCGGGCTGCCGGGCGCCGAGCGTACCGACGCGGAGGCTGCGCAACAGCGCGAAGCGCAGCTTGATGCCCTGATCGTCAATGCCAAGCACCTGCTCCGCGAAGAGTGGCAGTACGTCCATGACTTCGTGCTTACCGAGCAACTGGCGGACTGTCGTGGCGACCTCGAAGAGTCCGGTGTGCACTTCGACGTCTGGTTCTCCGAACAATCGCTGTTCGCCACCGGGATGGTGGCCCGCTGTGTCGAGCGGCTCGAGCAAGGCGGTCATGTTTACCTGCAGGACGGGGCCCGCTGGTTCCGGTCTACCGCTTTCGGCGACGAGAAGGACCGCGTCATCCAGCGTGACAACGGCCTCTACACCTACTTCGCGTCGGATATCGCCTATCACCTCAACAAGTACGAGCGCGGCTTCCAGCGCATCATCAACGTCTGGGGGGCCGATCATCACGGCTACATTCCGCGCGTCAAGGGCGCGGTCATCGCTCTCGGGCTTGATCCCGACGTTCTCGAGGTGGCCCTCGTTCAATTTGCGGTGCTTTATCGGTCGGGCTGGAAAGCGTCGATGTCCACCCGCTCCGGCGACTTCGTCACCCTGCGCACCTTGCGCGCCGAGGTTGGCAACGATGCCTGCCGCTTCTTCTACGTTCTGCGCAAGTCGGACCAGCACCTCGACTTCGATCTCGACCTGGCGAAAAGCCAGTCGAACGACAATCCCGTCTACTACGTTCAGTACGCGCACGCCCGTGTTCGTTCGCTGCTCGCCCTGTGGGCAGGCGAGCCGCAGGTGCTTGCCGCCGTCGATCTGGACCCACTCGGCAGTGCGCGTGAACTGGCGCTGGCGGCCCGGCTCGGAGAGTTCCCTGAGGTCGTCGAGGCCGCTGCCGGCGAGTTGGCACCACACCTGATCGCTTTCTACCTCAGGGATCTGGCTGCCGAATTCCACAGCCACTACAATGCCGAACGCATCCTCGTCGCTGATCCGGCGATCCGCGATGCGCGCATCGCTCTGGCGGCTGCCGTCGGCCAGGTGATTCGCAACGGCATGGCGATTCTGGGCGTCAGCTGCCCCGAATCGATGTGATTGGAGAACAGAGGACTTCCATGAGTCGTGACATGAAACCCCGCAAGGCGCCGCCCGGCAGGAAATCGGGTGGCGGCACTCTGCTCGGCTTGTTCATCGGTCTGGTCATCGGCGTGATCGCCGTGGCCGGTGTCGTCTGGTACATCAACAAGGCGCCGCTGCCATTCACCACGACCGGCCAGCAGCCGAGGCTGCCCCCGCCGGTTGCCGGCAAGTCGTCGACGCCGGCCAGCCCGGAGGTGCCGCCGGTTGCCACGGCTCCGGTGGCCCTCCCGGGCAAGCCCGGCGACCCGGTCGTAGGCGAAAAGCCGCGCTTCGACTTCTACAAGATTCTGCCCGGCAAGGCGGAGGCAATCCCGGATCCCAAGCCGGAGGAGGTCAAGCCCCCGGTCAGCAAACCTGTCGAGACGAGACACGACGAGACGAAGCCGGCGGAGGCAAAGCCCACCGAGACCAGACCAGTCGAGACCAGGACAGCGGCTAGCAAACCGGCCGAGGGCAAGTCGGCGGATTCCAAGTCGGCGGATTCCAAGTCGGTGGAATCTGCCAAGAGCAGCAAGGAAGCGACGCTCAAGGATCCGATCTACCTGCAGGCAGGTTCTTTCCAGAGTGCGAGCGAAGCGGACAACCAGAAGGCAAGACTGGCGTTACTTGGTGCTGAGGCGAGGATCCAGCAGGTGATGTTGCAGGACAAGGTGTGGTATCGGGTTCGCCTCGGGCCGTACCACAAGATCGACGATGTCAATCACCTGCGCGCCGATCTGGCCAGGCAGGGCATCGATGCCAATCTGGTCAGGAAAGATTGAACCCATTGAGGAGAATACGCATGTTCGGACGCATCAACGGATGGTGTCTGGCGCTCGCCCTGAGTCTGCTGGTGTTCATGACGCCGGCACGGGCGCAGCTGGTGGTCGGCCGCGACTACGTGCCGATAGTCCCGGTACAGACCACAGACAACCCGGGCAAGCTCGAGGTGCTCGAGTTCTTTTCGTACGGCTGTCCGCATTGCAGCGAGTTCCACCCGGTGGTCAGCAAATGGTCGGCGGCTTTGCCCGCCGATGTGGTCTTCAAGCGCGTACCCGTGTCGTTCGGCCGACCGGCCTGGGCGAGTCTGGCCAAGCTCTACTACGCGCTGGAAGTGACGGGCGATCTGGCCAGACTCGACAGCGCCGTGTTCAATGCCCTGCATCAGGCAGGGAGCAGGCTTTATGACGACAAGAGCATCGTCGAATGGGTCGCCGCGCAGGGTGTCGATGCCCGGAAGTTTACCGACGCCTTCAATTCCTTCGGGGTGATCAGCAAAGTCAAGCGCGCCGACCAGATGGTTCAGGCGTACAAGATTCAGGGCGTTCCGGCACTGGCCGTCGACGGCAAGTACCTGGTGACGGGCAAGGAGGGCAAAGGCTTCACCGAGTTGATCAGCTTGACCGATCAGGTCATCAACAAGGCACGCAGCGAGCGCGGCAAGAAGTGAATCCGTGGCGCGGCTCCGCCACATCGCCGTGCCCGTCGTCAGCCGACCGCTTGTCCGGACTGGCTCAGTTCCTTGCCGTAGCGCTCGTTCTCCGGACCCCGCGTGCAGGCGCTTGACACGATTTTCATCACGGGTGCCTCATCAGGCATCGGCTGGGCACTCGCTGAATACTACGCGGCGCGAGGGGCCGTGCTCGGCGTTTGCGCGCGTCGGTGCGAGCCCCTGCAGGAGCTGTGTGCACGCTGGCCGGGCCAGGTGAACGCCTACCCGCTCGACGTGACCGACGCGGCGGCCATGCGTGCCGCCGGCGAGGACTTCATCGCCCGTGCCGGCGTTCCGGATATCGTCATTGCCAACGCCGGAGTGTCCGTCGGGACGCTGACCGAGCACGCCGAGGATCTAGACACCATCCGGCGGGTTATGGATGTCAACTTCTTTGGCATGGTGGCGACCTTCGCGCCTTTCCTCGGCGGCATGCGGCGTGCCGGTGCAGGGCGTCTGGTCGGCATCGCGTCGCTGGCCGGCATCCGCGGCTTGCCCGGGGCAGAGGCGTACAGCGCGTCGAAGGCGGCGGCAATCAGCTACCTCGAAAGCCTGCGTCTCGAACTGCGCAGCTCGGGGGTCGCGGTGGTGACCATCAGTCCCGGCTACATCCGTACCCCAATGACCGCTGCCAACCCGTTCCCGATGCCTTTCCTGCTGTCGGCAGATGCGGCCGCGCCGCGCTTTGCGCGCGCCATCGCGCGGGGCAGCAGCTACGTCGTCATCCCCTGGCAGATGGCCTTGGTCGGCAAGGCGTTGCGCCTGCTGCCGAACGCGCTCTACGACCGGCTCCTTGCCGGCGCGCCGCGCAAGCCTCGGGGGTCGGGCTAGAGCGCTTGTCTGGCTGGGGGCACGGCGCTATTCTCCGGGCTCGGCGTCGCGCTTGCCGCTGT
>Ga0102832_1001228_pt1 | contig 21770 bp, 15 predicted proteins | sample EBPBio282013_DNA_FD_88942 | JGI IMG/M metagenome (GOLD analysis project Ga0102832, IMG submission 88942) | Wastewater treatment Type I Accumulibacter community from EBPR Bioreactor in Madison, WI, USA - Reactor 2_5/28/2013_ DNA (Illumina Assembly) | ecosystem: Engineered > Bioreactor > EBPR >... | reverse complement strand
GCCGGGGCACCCCGCGCGTGGCCAACCGGCTGCTGCGCCGGGTCCGCGACTACGCCCAGGTGCGCGGCGAAGGCCACGTCGACTTCGCCGTCGCGCAGGCGGCCCTCGCGCTCTACGAGGTCGACGAGATCGGCCTGGACCGCCTCGACCGCGCCGTGCTCGACGCCCTGCTGCGCCGGTTCGGGGGCGGCCCGGTGGGGCTGTCCACCCTGGCGGTGGCTGTGGGGGAGGAGTCCGAGACCGTCGAGACGGTCTGCGAGCCGTTCCTCGTGCGCGCCGGTCTGCTGGCCCGCACCCCGCGCGGGCGCGTGGCCACACCTGCGGCGTGGGTGCACCTCGGGCTCGTCCCCCCGGTCGGCTCGGCGGCCGCGGTCCAGGCGGCGATGCTGCCCTTCGACGCCGCGGGCGACGACGACGCCTCCGCCACCGGCGACGAGGCCGGTCCGCAGGCCTGAGCCCCCTCCCGGGCCCCCGCGCAGCGGTCCGGGCACCGCTCGGCGGCGCTTAGGATCGACGACGACGCCGCGACCGCCGGCGGGAGACGAGAGACCACCATGGACGGCGGCACCCTCACCGCGCTGCTCCCCCTGATCGTCATCGCGGGGGCCTTCTACTTCCTCATCATCCGGCCAACGCAGCGCCGCCAGCGCGACCAGCTCGCGGTGGTGAACGCGCTCGCCCCGGGGGCCCGCGTGATGACCACCGCCGGCCTGTTCGGCACCGTCGTCGAGGTCGACGACAGCGAGGTGTCGCTCGAGATCGCCCCCGGGGTGGTCGTCCGCTACGTCAAGGCCGCCATCGCCAAGGTCGTCGAGCCCGCCCCGGACGCCGAGGGAACCGCTCCCGCGGCCCCCGCGTCCGACGCTGAGGCCGGCCGGCCGACGATCCTCGACGACGACACGAAGGCCCCGTAACGGGCCTCGGGTGACGGGGGCGGCGCCCGCGTCGTCCATACTTGCGTGGCACGGCCCCCGGTCGTGCCGCCCGCGGGCTCGCGCCCGCACGGACCACGGCGGCCCCAGGCCGCCTCGAGAAGCCCGCGCATGCGGGCGCGACAGTCCCGGCAGCGCGCCTCCCAGGGCGGGCTGCGGGGGCGCACGGGAGACACGACGGTGGCAGCACCGACCCAGGCCGGCGGCCGTCCAGGACGCACGCTGGCGATCCTGGGCCTGCTCACGCTGGCCCTCATGGTGTGGACGTTCTGGCCCGGCCAGCAGCACACGCCCAAGCTCGGCCTCGACCTCCGCGGCGGCACCCAGGTCATCCTGACGCCGACGTCGGCCACGGGCGGCGGCGCCATCACCGACGACCAGCTCAAGCAGACCGTCGAGATCATCCGCCAGCGCGTCGACGGCTTCGGCGTGGCCGAGGCCGAGGTGACCACCCAGGGCAGCGGCAGCAGCGCCACGATCGTCGTGTCGATCCCGGGAGCCACGAACGAGAAGGTCCTCGAGACCCTCTCGACGACGGCCAAGCTCGACTTCCGGCCGGTCATCACCGTCGACTACGGCAGCCAGGCCGTCACCCCGACGCAGAGCCCGAGCCCGTCGGCGTCGGGGTGGTCGACCGCCAGCCCGTCGCCGTCGGCGTCCGCCTCCGCGGGCTCCGGCAGCGCATCGCCGAGCCCGTCGGCTTCCGCGTCGGCCTCGGGCCAGGGCGCGCCGGTGCCCAACGCCGATTCGGCTTCCCCGAGCCCCTCAGCGTCCGCCTCCGGCAGCGCGTCGCCGAGCCCGTCGGCATCGGCCTCCGGCGGCGTCACGACGGCCGAGGGCGGCCTGCCCCCGATCCAGTCGCCGAAGAACGACGCCGCGTTCCAGAAGGCGTTCACCGACATCGACTGCTCCGAGACCGGCGCCCTCAAGGGCGGCCCGACCGACCCGAAGCTCTACCTCGCCACCTGCTCGGTCGACGGCGGCCTCAAGTACCTGCTCGACCCTGCCGCGGTCGAGGGCACCGAGATCAGCAGCGCGTCGGCTACGCTCGCCCAGCAGGGCGTCGGCTGGGAGGTTCAGCTCAGCTTCACCCCCGAGGGCGCCCAGCAGTTCGCCGAGGTGACCGGCAAGCTCGCGCAGCAGCCGTCGCCGCAGAACCAGTTCGCGATCACCCTCGACGGCCTCGTGCAGTCCTCGCCGTACGTGAGCTCGGCGATCCTCGGCGGCAACGCCACGATCAGCGGCTCGTTCACGGCCGAGGAGGCCAAGGCCCTCGCCAACGTCCTCAAGTACGGCTCGCTGCCGGTCTCGCTCGAGGTCTCGCAGGTCGAGCAGCTCTCGCCGACCCTCGGCGAGGACCAGCTGCGCGCCGGCATCCTCGCCGGTGCGCTCGGCCTCCTGCTCGTCGTGCTGTGGCTGCTGTTCTACTACCGGGCCCTCGGGCTGGTGGCCACGGCATCGCTGGTCGTCGCCGCACTGTGGACCTACTGCCTGCTCGTGGTGCTCGGCCGCACGATCGGCTACACGCTCTCGCTGGCCGGCGTGGCCGGTGCGATCGTCGCCATCGGCATCACCGCCGACTCGTTCGTCGTGTACTTCGAGCGACTGCGCGACGAGCTGCGCGACGGCCGCACCTACCGCCAGGCCGGCGACATCGGCTGGGCCCGGGCCCGGCGCACGATTCTGGCCGCCGACTTCGTCTCGATGCTCGCGGCCGTGGTCCTGTACTTCCTGTCGGTCGGAAGCGTCCGCGGCTTCGCGTTCACGCTCGGGCTCACGACCCTGGTCGATGTGCTGGTCGCGTTCGCCTTCACGCGTCCGCTGGTCGCCGTGCTCCTGCGCACCAAGGCGATGACCTCGGGCAAGATGTGGACCGGGCTCTCGCCCGACCACGTCGGCGGCAAGATGCTCGAACGTGCCACGGGCAGCGTGGTGGTGCCCGACGACGACGCCCCTGCGCCCCGCCAGACGCTCGCGGCTGCGCGTGCCGCCGCTCGTGACGCCGAGAAGGAGATCTGATGTCCCGCCTCGGCACCATCGCCCACCAGCTCTACAGCGGCGAGGTCTCCTACGACTTCGTCGGCAAGCGCCGCCGCTGGTACGCGGTCTCCGCCGTCTTCCTCGTGCTCGCGCTCGTCGGCCTGCTCGGCCGCGGGCTCAACACCGGTATCGAGTTCCAGGGCGGCTCGGAGTTCGTCGTCCCCAACACCACCGCCACGGTGGAGCAGGCGCGCACGTCGGCGGAGGCCGCGGGCCTGACCGACCCCGTCGTCACCCAGGTCGGCGGCGACACCATCCGCATCCAGTCGACGCCGCTCACGCCGGCCGAGTCGGCAGAAGTCACCGCCCAGCTCGCCGACGACCTCGGGGTGCCGTCCTCGACGATCGGCGTCCAGCTCGTCGGCCCGTCATGGGGCGCCGACATCACCCAGCGCGCGCTGCAGGGCCTGGTGGCCTTCCTGGTGCTGGTGACGATCTTCCTGGCGTTCTACTTCGAGTGGCGGCTCGCCGTCGCTGCGCTCATCGCGCTGCTGCACGACCTGCTCATCACCATCGGCATCTACGCGCTGACCGGCTTCGAGGTCACGCCGGCCACGGTGATCGGCGTGCTGACGATCCTCGGCTTCTCGCTCTACGACACCGTGGTCGTGTTCGACAAGGTCAAGGAGAACACCCGCGGCATCACCGCGAGCAACCGCGTGACCTACAGCGAGGCCGCCAACCTCGCGCTCAACCAGACCCTGGTGCGCTCGATCAACACCTCGATCGTGGCGCTGCTGCCGGTCGCGGCGATCCTCATCATCGGCGTGGGCCTGCTCGGCGCCGGCACGCTCAAGGACCTCTCGCTCGCGCTGTTCATCGGCACGGCGGCGGGCACCTACTCGTCGATCTTCATCGCGACGCCGGTGGCCGCCCAGCTGCAGGAGCGCCGGCCCGAGATGAAGGCGCTCGCCGCACGTGTGGCAGCACGTCGTTCCGGCCAGGAGGGCCGGGCCCGCCGCAAGGGGTCGTCGTCGGCCGGCGCCACCACGACGCTCGTGGCAGACGAGATCGGTGACGGCGCCGAGCACGGCACGATCGCCGAGCAGATGTCGGGCACGGCAGCGCCGGTGCAGTCCGGTCCGCGCGCGCAGCCCAAGCGCAACCAGACCCGGTCGCAGCGCAAGAAGCGCTGATGCCCGGCCTCGAGGAGCTGCTCGACGCCCGGATCCGGTCGGTCCCCGACTGGCCCGTGCCGGGCGTGACGTTCCGCGACATCACGCCGCTGCTCGCCGACCCCGCAGGCATCCCCGCGGTCGTCGACGGCATCCGCGCCGGGCTCGACGCGCTCGGGATCGCCGACGCGGACATGGTCGCCGGCATCGAGGCGCGGGGGTTCGTGCTCGGGGCGCCGCTCGCCGTCGCCCTCGGCTGCGGCTTCGTGCCCGTCCGCAAGCAGGGCAAGCTGCCCGGCGCCGTCCACTCGGCCAGCTACGACCTGGAGTACGGGCAGGCCACGCTCGAGGTGCAGGTGGACGCGGTCGCGGCCGGGCACCGCGTCGTGCTCGTCGACGACGTGCTCGCCACCGGCGGCACCGCGGCCGCGGCCGCCGAGCTGCTCCGCGCCGCCGGCGCCCACGTCGTGGCTCTGGCCGTCCTGCTGGAGCTCCCGGCGCTCGCCGGACGCTCGCGCCTCGACGGGCTCCCGCTCGTCGCCCTGCGCGCGGTGTGACGCACCGCCCGCGGCCACGGCACCGCGTCGACCCGGGTTCGGCACCGCGCCGGGACTAGGCTCGGGCCGCACGCGCACGGTTCGCGAGGAGGTCCGGATGCCCGACCCGGTGGTCGACGTCGACGACCTCGGCGGAGCGGGCCCCGACGAGGTGCCGCCCCCGGTGTTCGTGCGCCGGCACACCGGCGCCTACATCGAGATGCTGCTGTCGAGCCTGCTGTCGCTGACGGCGTCGCTGGTGCTCTCCGTCGAGGCCTGGCTGCTGGCGCAGGACCCCGGCGCGATCTTCAGCTGCGACATCAACAGCAAGATCTCCTGCGGCACCGTCGCCGAGTCGTGGCAGGCCACCCTGCTCGGCTTCCCCAACGCCTACCTCGGGCTGATCTTCGAGCCCATCGTGATCACCCTGGCCGTGGCGTCGCTCGGCGGCGTCCGCTTCCCGCGGTGGTTCATGCTCGGCGCGCAGGGCCTCTACACGATCGCGATCGCGTTCGCGTACTGGCTGTTCCTGCAGGCCTACTTCGTCATCGGCGCGCTGTGCCCCTGGTGCCTGCTCGTCACCGCGGCCACCACTCTGGTGTGGGCGTCGATGTTCCGGGTCAACGTGCTCGACGGCCACATCCGGTTCGGCTCGGCGCAGCCGAAGGTCGTGCGCGCGCTGCGCCTCGGGGTCGACACCGGCGTCGTCCTCATCGTCCTCGCGGTGATCGCGGCGATGGTCGCCTACCGCTATCTGTGACGGCGCGCCGCCGCGGCCGGGCACCGGAGCGCGGCCGGAGCGGGTCCGCCCGTAGACTGGGCCGCCACAGCCGAGCAGGTGGCGAGGAGGCCGGGTGGCCGAGGACGTCGTAGCGCAGGGCGCGGACGCGCCCTCCGCCGCTGCGCCCGCCCAGCCCGACACCCGCTCGCCGGCCTTCCAGGCCACCAGCCTGCGCTCGCGCCTCCCGCGCATCTCCTCGCGACGAGCCGGGCAGCGCGGGGGAGCGCACCCCGAGCTCGAGCCGCTGCTGCGGACGGTGAAGCAGTACCACCCCAAGGCCGACCTCTCGATCCTCGAGCGCGCCTACGAGCAGGCCGCGTACCTGCACCGCGACCAGCACCGCCGCAGCGGCGACCCCTACATCACGCACCCGCTGGCCGTCGCGACGATCCTGGCCGAGCTCGGCACCACGCCCGCCACGCTCGCCGCCGCGCTGCTGCACGACACCGTCGAGGACACCGAGTACAGCCTCGACGCGCTGCGCGAGGACTTCGGCGACGAGGTCGCGGCGCTCGTCGACGGCGTCACCAAGCTCGACAAGGTGAAGTACGGCCAGGCCACCGCCGCCGAGACGGTCCGCAAGATGGTCGTGGCGATGGCCAAGGACATCCGCGTTCTGGTGATCAAGCTCGCCGACCGCCTGCACAACATGCGCACGCTGCGCTGGATGCCGCCGGCCAAGCAGGAGCAGAAGGCACGCGAGACCCTCGAGATCTACGCGCCGCTGGCCCACCGCCTCGGCATGAACACGATCAAGTGGGAGCTCGAGGACCTCGCCTTCGCCACGCTCTACCCGAAGATGTACGACGAGATCGTGCGCCTCGTCGGGCAGCGGGCGCCGGAGCGCGACGAGTACCTGCAGCAGGTCATCGCGGCGGTGAAGACCGACCTCGACTCCGCGAAGATCAAGAACACGGTCACCGGCCGGCCGAAGCACTACTACTCCGTCTACCAGAAGATGATCGTGCGCGGCCGCGACTTCGCCGACATCTACGACCTCGTCGGCATCCGCATCCTCGTGGAGTCCGTGCGCGACTGCTACGCCGTCCTCGGCGTCATCCACGCGCGGTGGAACCCGGTCCCCGGCCGGTTCAAGGACTTCATCGCGATGCCCAAGTTCAACATGTACCAGTCGCTGCACACCACGGTGATCGGGCCGACGGGCCGTCCCGTCGAGCTGCAGATCCGCACGATGGACATGCACCGCGCCGCCGAGTACGGCGTCGCCGCGCACTGGCGCTACAAGCAGGGCTCGGTGGGCGGCAAGCAGGGCCCGGACGACATGGCCTGGCTGCGCCAGCTGCTCGAGTGGCAGCGCGAGACCGAGGACCCCGACGACTTCCTCGACTCGCTGCGCTACGACCTCGGCTCCAGCGAGGTCTTCGTGTTCACGCCCAAGGGCGACGTTGTGGCCCTGCCCGGCGGCTCGACGCCGGTCGACTTTGCGTACGCCGTCCACACCGAGGTGGGGCACCGCTGCGTGGGCGCACGCGTCAACGGCAAGCTCGTGCCGCTCGAGTCGTCGCTCGACTCCGGCGACGTCGTCGAGGTGTTCACCTCCAAGGCCGAGAACGCCGGGCCCAACCGCGACTGGCTGCAGTTCGTCAAGAGCCCCCGCGCGCGGTCGAAGATCAAGGCCTGGTTCTCCAAGGAGCGCCGCGAGGAGGCGGTGGAGAACGGCAAGGACGCCATCACCCGCGCCATGCGCAAGGCCGGGCTGCCGCTGCACCGGCTGCTCTCGGCCGGTGCGCTGCAGGGCCTGCTCGCCGAGCTGCACCTCTCCGACGTCACCGCGCTCTACGCCGCGGTGGGCGAGGGCCGGCTCTCGGCGCAGACGGTCGTGCAGCGGCTCGTCGCCGCGCACGGCGGCGAGGACGGCGCCACCGAGGACCTCGCCGAGTCCGTCACCCCCACCAAGATCGCCAGCGGCAAGGCGCGCCCGCAGGGCGACCCCGGCATCGTGGTCGACGGCGACGACGACGTCTGGGTCAAGCTGGCGCGCTGCTGCACCCCGGTCCCCGGCGACGACGTGCTCGGCTTCGTCACCCGCGGCCACGGCGTCTCCGTGCACCGCACCGACTGCGTCAACGTCGCCTCGCTTCAGCAGGAGCCCGACCGCATCGTGCCGGTCACGTGGTCGCCCAAGGCCTCCAGCGTCTTCCTGGTCAACATCCAGGTCGAGGCGCTCGACCGCAGCCGGCTGCTCTCCGACGTCACCCGTGCGCTGTCCGACCAGCACGTCAACATCCTGTCGGCGTCGGTGAGCACCACCCGCGACCGGATCGCGCTGTCGCGCTTCACCTTCGAGATGGCCGACGCAACCCACCTCGGCTCGGTCCTCAAGGCCGTCCGAGGCGTCGAGGGCGTCTACGACGTCTACCGCGTGTAGGCCTCAGCCCGAGAACTCGGCTGCGGCGCGCTCGGCGGCCTCGAGGAGGGCCTTCGTGGTCGCGATCCGGCCCTCGGCGTCGGCGGCCTTGCGGTCGTTGCCCGCTGCAGCGGCGGCGTCGCGCTCCTTCTCCAGCTTCGCCAGCGACGCGCGGAACTGAGCGACGGTGTCCTCGGCGCGTGCGCGGGCCTCGGGGTTGGTGCGGCGCCACTGCTCCTGCTCGCCCTTGCGAACCGCGTCCTCGACCCGGCGCAGCCGGCCCTCGATGCGCTCCTTGTCGCCGCGCGGCACGTGGCCGACCTGCTCCCAGCGCTCGTGGATCGAGCGGAGGGCGGCCTTCGCCGACTTGAGGTCGGAGGTATCGATGGCCTCGGCCTCGGCGAGCAGGGCCTCCTTGGCGGCGAGGTTCTCCGCGTAGCCCGCGTCGCGCTTGCCCAGCTCGGCGTTGCGCGCGGCGAAGAAGGTGTCCTGCGCCGTGCGGAAGCGCTGCCAGAGCGCCTCCTCGTCGGACTTGCCGGCGCGGCCGGCGGCCTTCCAGCGCGCCATGAGGTCGCGGTAGGCCGACGCGGTGGGCCCCCAGTCGGTGGAGCCCGAGAGTGCCTCGGCCTCGGCGACGAGCGACTCCTTGACCTGCTTGGCGTCGCTGCGCTCGCTGTCGAGGCGGGCGAAGTGCTGGCGGCGGTGCTTGTCGAACTGCGAGCGCGCGTGGCTGAACCGCTTCCACAGCGCCTGCTCCCCGGCGCGGTCGGCGCGCGGGGCGCCCTTCCACTCCTCGAGCAGCTCCTTGAACCGCTCGCCGGTCGCCTTCCACTGAGTGGATGCCGCGAGGCTCTCGGCCTCGACGACGATCTTCTCCCGGGCCTCGAGCGCGGCGGCCTTGGCCTTGGCGCGCGCCTCGGCGGCGACGGCCCGCTTCTCCTGCACGAGGGTGTCGAGGGCGGCGACGCGCGCCTTGAGCGACGCGAGGTCGCCGACCATCGACGGCGAGTCGAGGGACTCGGTGGCCCGCTTGACGACGGCGGCGGCCTGCTCCGGCGAGGCCTTGCCCTCGGTGAGGCGGCGGGTGGCGAGGCTGACCTCGACCGAGAGGTCGTCGAACTTGCGCACGAAGAAGGCGAGGCCCTCCTCGGGCGTGCCGGCGGCCCACTGGCCGACGACGTGCTCGCCCTCGTCGGTACGGACGTGGACGTTGCCCTCGTCGTCGACCCGGCCGAAGGTGGCCGAGTCGGTGGGGCGGTCCTCGTGGGACTCCTCCTCGGCCGGGGCGGCAGCGGCGGGTGCGGGCGCCGCGCCCGAGGCGACCGGCCGCGGGGGCGCCGGGCGCACGGTCCCGGCCAGGGCGGCGGGGCTGGGGCGCGGGCCGGGCCGCGGCACCGGGGGAGCCGCGGCTGCGGGCTCGGTGGCCGTGGTCTGCTCGGCGGCGGCGTCCGGCTCCTGCGCCGCAGGAGCCTCGGCGGACGTCTCGCCGGCAGGAGCCGCAGCAGCGGGCTCCTCCGCAGCAGTGGGCTCGGCGACGGCGGCAGCCTCAGCAGCGGGTGCCTGGTCGGCAGCGGGCTCGGCGGCCGAGGCCGGCTCCTCGACGGCGGGAGCGTCAGCGGCGTCGTCAGCGGCTGGCTCTGCGGCTGGAGCGTCCTCCGGTTCCGCGGCTGCGGCCGGGGCGGCGTCCGCCGGGGCGGGTGCCACCTCGGGTGCGGCGACGGGCTCGGGCTGGACGTCGGCCGGGGCCTCGGGCTCGACCTCGGGGGTCGGGTTCTCGGTGCTGTCGCTCACTGCGCTGTTCACTCCTCAGCCGGCCGGCGTCTCGCTGGTCGTGGCCTTCGTGATGACGATGGGCTGTGCAGGCTGTCCGTCGCCGCTGCCGTTCGCCGTTCCGGCGGCAGCGACCTTCTCGACGACGTCGAGCCCGGACACCACTGTGCCCCAGATCGTGTAGTCAGGTCCGAGGGTTGTGTCCTTGTAGACGATGAAGAACTGGCTGCCCGCGGTGCCCGGGCCCGCGTTCGCCATCGCCACGGTGCCCCGGGGGTAGTTGTTGGCGCCGTCTGCGGGCAGGTTCTCGTCGGGCACGGTGTAGCCCGGGCCGCCCGTGCCGTCGTTGTTCGGGCTGCCGCACTGGAGCACGAAGATGCCCTCGGTGGTGAGCCGGAAGCACGAGCTGTCGGTGTAGAAGCCCTGGCTGACGAGGAACGCCATCGACGACGTGGTCTTCGGGGCCTTGGCGGGGTCGACCGTCTCGATCACGATGTCGCCGCAGTTCGTGGCGAGGGTGATCGTGGCGGGGGCCGCGAGGGTCCCGGACGGCGGCGCCGACCAGGTCTGGGTCTTCACCGTGGGCTCGGGCGGGGTGGTGCAGCCGGCGACAGAGGTCGTGGTCGACGGCGAGGGCGACGACGACGTGGAGCCCGACGGCGAGGCGCTGGGGCTGACGCTGGTCGACGCCGACGGGCTCGACGACGACGTGCCGTCGGCCACCTGGTCGCTGCCACGGTTGGTGAGCAGCAGGGCGACGACGGCGCCGACCACGACGACGAGCGCCGCCACGACCGCCAGGACCTGGTTGCGGCGCCGGCGCGCGGCGTCGCGCTCGACCCGGCGCGCCTGCTGGCGCTCGTACTTGGCGCGCGCGAGCTCGCGCTCGCGCTTGTTGCTGCTCGCCACGCCTGCAGCTCCTGATCCGTCGTCCCTGCCGGGCCGACGTCCTCGGCGGCCCGCCCGCGCTCCCGCGCCCGAGCGAGTCTAGGCAGTGCCGCCGGGCCGGGGCGGGAGCGGGGCGTGCGGGCGCGGCGCAGCGCCGCTGGTCAGCGCCCCGGCTCAGGGGCCCGGGCGGCGAGATACGAGGACGGGCCTGCTCGCCGCGGCCGGTAGGCTGCCGGTGCCGGCGTGGATCCACCCGGACGACCGGGCCATGCTCGCCGACCCGCTGGCAGGCATCAGCGCCCAGACCGCCGCGATGCTCGAGTCCATGACCGACGGCCGGCTGCAGGCGGGGGAGCCCGAGGACATCCGCGAGCTGGCCGACGGCGCCGTGCTGGAGCTCGCCGGGCTCCGGCTCGTGGTGGACCACGCCCCGGGTCATACCCGCGGGTCGGTGATGTTCCGCCGCGAGGCCGACGTCGAGCTTCCGCCCGTCCTGTGGTCGGGCGACGTCCTGTTCGAGGGCTCGATCGGCCGCACCGACCTCCCGGGCGGCGACCACGCGGCGATGCTCGACAGCCTCGTCCGCACGGTGCTGCCCCTCGACGACGAGACCGTCGTGCTCCCCGGGCACGGCGGCACCACGACCATCGGTCGCGAGCGCGCGGCCAACCCGTACCTGACCGCCCTCGCGGGGCGCTCGGCCGGACCGGCCGCCCCCTCGCGCGGCCTGTAGGAGACCTCTCGCATGGCCAAGATCGCCCCGCTGTCCGGGTTCCCGGAGTGGCTGCCCGCCGAGCGCATCGTCGAGCAGCAGGTCCTCGACACCGTCCGCGGCGTGTTCGAGCTGCACGGCTTCGCCGGTATCGAGACCCGCGCGGTCGAGCCGCTCGAGCAGATGCTGCGCAAGGGCGAGATCGACAAGGAGGTGTACGTCCTGCGGCGTCTGCACGCCGAGGGCGACGAGCCGGACGCCGGTCTCGGGCTGCACTTCGACCTCACCGTGCCGTTCGCGCGCTACGTGCTCCAGAACGCAGGCCACCTCGAGTTCCCGTTCCGCCGCTACCAGATCCAGAAGGTCTGGCGCGGCGAACGGCCGCAGGAGGGCCGCTTCCGCGAGTTCACCCAGGCCGACATCGACATCGTCGACCGCGACGCCCTCGCCTTCCACCACGAGGTCGAGGTGGCGCTGGTGATGGCGGAGGTGTTCCGAGCGCTGCCGTGCCCGCCGGCCGTGATCCTGGTGAACAACCGCAAGCTCGCCGAGGGGTTCTTCCTCGGCGCCGGCGCTGCCGACGCCGCCGCGGCGCTGCGCGCGATCGACAAGCTCGACAAGATCGGCGCGGCCAAGGTCGCCGCTCTGCTGGAGTCGGACGCCGGCCTGTCGGCCGAGGGCGCGCAGAAGTGCCTCGCACTGGCGTCGATCCGCAGCGCCGACGTCTCGTTCGTCGAGCAGGTACGCGCGCTCGGCGTCGAGCACCCGCTGCTCGACGAGGGCCTCGAGGAGCTCGCCGCCGTCATCGCGGCTGCGCAGGCGCGGATGCCGGGCGCCGTGGTGGCCGACCTCAAGATCGCCCGTGGCCTCGACTACTACACGGGCACGGTCTACGAGACGCAGCTCGTCGGCTACGAGTCGGTCGGCTCGGTCTGCTCCGGTGGGCGCTACGACGCGCTCGCGAGCGACGGCAAGGCCACGTACCCCGGTGTCGGCATCTCGCTGGGCGTCTCGCGCCTGGTGTCGGTGCTGCTGGGCAAGGGGCTCGTGCGGGCCAGCCGCTCGGTGCCCACGGCCGTGCTCGTCGCGGTGTCGTCCGACGAGGGCCGCACGGCGTCCGAGGACGTCGCCGCGGCCCTGCGCGCACGGGGCATCAGCACCGAGGTCGCACCCGCAGCCGCGAAGTTCGGCAAGCAGATCCGCCACGCCGACCGGCGCGGCATCCCGTTCGTCTGGTTCGTCGCGGACGACGGCACCCACTCGGTCAAGGACATCCGCTCCGGCGAGCAGCTCGACGCCGACCCGGCGTCGTGGGCTCCGCCCGCGGACGACCTCCGTCCGACCGTCACCCTGGTGGCCGGCCCCGTCTCGGCCGGCACCGACAGCGAGGAGAGCACGTCGTGATCCGCACCCACACAGCCGGGAGCCTCCGCTCCGAGCACGTCGGCCAGACCGTCACCCTGGCCGGCTGGGTTGCCCGCCGCCGCGACCACGGCGGCGTGGCCTTCCTCGACCTGCGCGACGCGTCCGGCGTCGTCCAAGTCGTCGTGCGCGATCCCGAGGTCGCCCACCCGCTGCGCAACGAGTTCTGCGTCAAGGTCGTCGGCCAGGTGTCGGCGCGCCCCGAGGGCAACGCCAACGCCGACCTGCCCACCGGCGACGTCGAGGTGGTCACCGAGACCCTCGAGGTGCTCTCGGTCGCGGCGCCGCTGCCGTTCCCGATCGACGAGCACGTCGAGGTGGGCGAGGAGGCGCGCCTGCGCTACCGCTACCTCGACCTTCGCCGCAGCGGACCCGGCAGCGCAATCCGCCTGCGCAGCCGCGTGAACCGCATCGCCCGCGACGTGCTCTACACGCACGACTTCGTGGAGATCGAGACGCCGACCCTCACGCGGTCGACGCCGGAGGGCGCGCGCGACTTCCTCGTGCCGGCCCGTCTGCAGCCCGGCAGCTGGTACGCCCTGCCGCAGAGCCCGCAGCTGTTCAAGCAGCTGCTCATGGTCGCCGGCATGGAGCGCTACTTCCAGATCGCGCGCTGCTACCGCGACGAGGACTTCCGCGCCGACAGGCAGCCCGAGTTCACCCAGCTCGACATCGAGATGAGCTTCGTCGACCAGGACGACGTCATCGGCGTCGGCGAGGCCGTGGTCTCGGCGCTCTGGCGCGAGATCGGACACGAGATCGCCCTGCCGATCCCGCGGATGACCTACGCCGACTCGATGGCCCGCTATGGCAACGACAAGCCCGACCTGCGCTTCGGCCAGGAGCTCGTCGAGCTCACCGACTACTTCACCGACACGCCCTTCCGCGTGTTCCAGGCGCCGTACGTGGGCGCGGTAGTCATGCCCGGCGGCGCCTCGCAGCCGCGCAAGCAGCTCGACGCCTGGCAGGACTGGGCCAAGCAGCGCGGCGCGCGCGGCCTCGCCTACGTGCTCATCCAGGAGGACGGCGAGCTCGGCGGGCCGGTCGCCAAGAACCTGTCCGACGCCGAGCGGGAGGGTCTGGCCGAGGCCGTCGGCGCGAAGCCGGGCGACTGCGTGTTCTTCGCGGCGGGGGAGACCACGCCGTCACGTGCGCTGCTCGGTGCCGCGCGCCTCGAGATCGGCAGGCGCTGCGGCCTCATCGACGAGTCGGCGTGGTCGTTCGTGTGGATCGTCGACGCGCCGCTGTTCGAGCCGTCGTCGAAGGCCGTCGAGTCCGGTGACGTCGCCGTCGGCGCCGGTGCCTGGACGGCGGTGCACCACGCCTTCACCTCGCCGAAGCCGGAGTGGATCGACCGGTTCGAGGACGACCCGGGCGCAGCCCTCGCCTACGCCTACGACCTCGTCTGCAACGGCAACGAGATCGGCGGCGGGTCGATCCGTATCCACCAGCGCGACGTGCAGCAGCGCGTCTTCGCGATGATGGGCCTCGGCCCGGAGGAGCAGCAGGAGAAGTTCGGCTTCCTGCTCGACGCCTTCGCCTTCGGCCCGCCCCCGCACGGCGGCATCGCCTTCGGCTGGGACCGCATCACCGCCCTGCTGTCGGGCAGCGACTCGATCCGCGACGTGATCGCGTTCCCGAAGACCGGCGGCGGGCAGGACCCGCTCACCGGCGCGCCCGCGCCGATCAGCCCCGAGCAGCGTGCCGAGGCCGGCGTCGACTACGTCCCCGAGGACGGGGACGACGAGGCCGCGGAGGCCGGCGAAGCCTGATCGCCGCGCTCGTACTAGGGCGGGGGCCGGTCAGCGCGCGACGAGCGCGCACCGGCCCCCGTCGCACGTGCTGGGGCCGCGGATCGCGCCGCCGTCCCTAGCCCCGACGGGCGTGCCCTCTGGCGCCGATCCGGGCATCCCGCCTCATACTGGACGCTTCCGCGGAACCGCCGCGGGAGTGCGAAGGAGCGTCACGTGCCCGACCCCGTTGACGGAACCGACGTCCCGGGTCTGCCGACCGGTCTGCCCGAGCCGGCAGTCGGCCCCGTCGTGTCGCCCCTGCACGGCCGCCGCGACAACCCCGACGAGCTCACCCGCAAGCCGCTGGCGTTCTGGGACCGCATCAAGCTGCTGCTGTTCTTCGGCATCGCCTTCGAGCTCATCGCCTGGGCGCAGGCGTCGAACAACCCGCTGCTCGACGTCTCGGCCGCCGAGCGCGCCACGGCCGCCACCGGCTTCGGCCAGATCCTGCTCGTGCTCATCGTGCTCGAGGCGCTGCGCCAGATCCACTTCGTGCTCGCCGAGAACGTCGCGGCCTACCACCAGCTGTGGGTGCGCGCCTTCGCCCGCACCGAACGGTTCTCCGGCCGGTTCAACCCGTGGACCCGCTACCGCATCGCCCGGGTGATCAAGTGGGTCGTCGGCCTCGCAGTCATCGCGATGGTGCTCTCGGCCTTCTCCGGGCTGCCGCCGATCATGGCGCTGTTCAAGGTGCCGGCGTGGTTCATCGGGCAGCTGCCGATGATCCTGCAGCTGGTGCTCTACCTGTTCATCGCCGTCGCTCAGTTCGCGATGATCTTCTACTTCCTGTCGCGCGGCGGGGTCGACGTCTACTTCCCGGACGACGTCAAGACGCGCTTCTCCGACGTGTGGGGCCAGGACCACGTGCTCGAGCGCGTGCGCGAGAACGTCGTGTTCCTCGAGAACCCCGAGGCCATCGAGGAGAAGGGCGGCTACGTCCCCGGCGGCATCCTGCTGTGGGGGCCGCCCGGCACCGGCAAGACGCTGCTGGCCGAGGCCGTCGCCGGCGAGACCGGCAAGCCCTACGTCTTCGTCGACCCGGGCGCGTTCATCAACATGTTCTTCGGGGTGGGCGTCCTCAAGGTCAAGAGCCTGTACCGCAAGCTGCGCAAGCTGTCGCTGAAGTACGGCGGCGTGATCGTGTTCTTCGACGAGGCCGACACCCTCGGCAGCCGCGGCGGTGCGGTGAGCCAGGCCCGCCGCGTGTCGCTCGAGGGCGGCGTCCCCTCGTTCGAGGCGTCGACCCTGCCCGCGTGCAACGGCGAGCACTACGTCTCGGCGACGACACAGAAGCTGCTCGCCGACCTCCGCTTCGAGGAGGCGCAGCGCCAGCTGTTCGTGCCCACCGGCACCAACGGCGGCGGGGGCATGGGCGGCGGCATGGGCACGCTGCAGGCCCTGCTCACCGAGATGTCGGGGCTGAAGAAGCCGCGCGGCTTCGTCAACCGCGTCATCCGGCGCACCCTGGGCATGCGGCCGAAGCCGCCGCCCAAGTACCGGATCCTGCACATCATGGCGACGAACATGCCCGACTCGCTCGACCCGGCGCTGCTGCGCCCGGGCCGCATCGACCGGATCTACCGGGTGGGCTACCCCTCCAAGGAGGGGCGCATCGAGACCTTCCGCAACTACCTCGACCGCATCAAGCACGAGGTCACGTCGGAGCAGGTCGAGAACCTCGCCACCATCTGGCCCAACGCCACGGGCGCGATCATCAAGGACGCCGTCAACGAGGCGCTCGTCATCGCGATCCGCGACGGCCGCGACACCGTGACCTACCGCGACCTGATCAAGGCCAAGTCCATGAAGGACAACGGCCTGCCGGACGGCGGCCAGTACGTCGACCGCGAGCGGCACTCGATCGCGCTGCACGAGGCCTGCCACGCCGTCGCCATGTACCGGCTGCAGCACTCGCACGTCATCGACACCGCGACCATCGAGCGCCGCGGCGACGTCGGCGGGTTCGTCGCGCCGGTGCCGATCGAGGAGCAGATGTTCAAGTGGCGCACCGACGTCGAGATCGACGTCATGACGTTCCTCGCGTCGCTCGCGGGCGAGCGGTTGTTCTACGACGGCGACAACACCTCGGGCGTGGGCGGCGACATGCGGCAGGCGACCAGCCTCGTCACCCAGCACATGCTGTCGGCCGCGATGGGCGACACCCTGCGCTCGTTCGGCGCCTTCTCGAACATCACCATGGGCGTGCCGTACGAGGGCCAGACCGCCGACGCCGTCGAGGCCAAGCTCCGCGAGCTCTACGACCGCACCGTCGAGCTGCTGCAGGAGAACCGGCGCGAGGTGCTCGCCGTCGCGCATGCGCTGGAGGCCCACAAGACGCTGTCGGGCGAGGACGTCGTCGCCGTGATCGAGGGCGGCGTCGGGCCGCTCGTCGACGGCCGCGGGTACGTCGAGCCGGCTTTCGTGTCCGCGCTCGAGGACTACCACCGGCGTGCCGTCGAGGCCCACAAGGTGGCCCACGAGCGGCGTCCGGCCCTGCCCTCGCTGCCCACCCCCGTCGCCGCAGCCACCCGCGGCGCCTCCGAGGACTCCTGACCTACCCGCTCTGGATGGGTGAGCGACGCCGATAGCCGTCGCTCACCCATCCAGAGTGACGCCCTCCGGGAGGCGCCCGGTGGTGCTGCCCCGCTCGCGGACGAAGCCGAGCGAGGTGTAGAGCCGGGCGGCCGCGATGTTGTCGGCGTACGCGTCGAGGGTGACCGCGGACGCGCCGGCGTCGAGCGCGTCGCGGGTGACGGCGGCGCAGAGCAGCCGGGCCAAGCCCCGTCCGCGCCGCTCCGGGTGCGTGGCGACGTCATTGAGATGGGCCGCGCCCGAGCGCTGCCGGGTGACGGCCACCATGCAGGCCAGGCCGCCGGTGCCGGCGAGGCCGCCGTCCGGGTCGGCGATCACGGCCCAGCGGACGACGCGCGGGTCGCCCGCCGGGTAGGGGGCGTCCGGCGATGCCAGGTCGAGGAGCGCCTTGAGCCTGGGGTCGTCGGCCGGCAGGTCCTCGACGACGCCGTCGGGCACCGCCACGGCAGGCCGCTCCAGCGTCGCCCAGCAGTCCCAGTCGGACACCTCGGCGGGCCGCAGCGCCTCCGGCACGAGCGGCATGCCGCCGCGCGGCACGGTGATCCCTCGCACGGGGTCGCCCTCGCCGGCCGCTGCCACGAGCTCCAGCACGAGGTCGACCCCCGCAGCCACATGGTCGGGATCGGCCGGGTCCGCGGCCAGCGCGTGGACCCAGCGCAAGCCCTTCCACGGATGCCGGGTGAGCAGCGCTGCCGCGACGCCGGGCAGCGTCCGCACCCGCTCGAAGGAGCCGGGATCGAGGTCGAACCGCACGAACCGGCTGTCCGGGAGGGCGGCGAGGAGCTCGGCGTGCAGCGCGAGCTGGACGTCGTCGGGAGCGGGAGCCACGGCCACACCCCATCACGGACCCGCTCTGGATGCGTGAACGACGTCCATAGCCGTCGCTCACGCATCCAGAGCGGGTCCGTAGGGTGGGGCGCGTGACGGCGAGCCTGTTCGACGAGGGGTCGGCGCCCTCGCGCGCCGGGGCGCCCCTGGCCGTGCGGATGCGCCCGCGCACCGTCGACGAGCTCGTCGGCCAGCGTCATCTGCTCGAGCCCGGCAGCCCGCTGCGGCGGCTGGTATCCGGATCGCAGGACGGCCGCGCCGGCGTTACCAGCGTGATCCTGTGGGGGCCGCCCGGCACCGGCAAGACCACCCTGGCCACGCTGGTGAGCACCTCGACCGGACGCCGGTTCGTCGAGTTGTCGGCGGTCACCGCGGGCGTCAAGGACGTCCGGGAGGTCGTCGAGCGCGCCCGGGACGCCCTGGCGATGCAGCACCAGGGCACCGTGCTGTTCGTCGACGAGGTGCACCGCTTCTCCAAGACGCAGCAGGACGCCCTGCTGCCGGCTGTCGAGAACGGCTGGGTCACCCTCGTGGCGGCGACCACCGAGAACCCCTCGTTCTCGGTCATCTCCCCGCTGCTGTCGCGCTCGCTGGTGCTCACGCTCGCGCCGCTGACCGACGACGACGTCCGGGACCTGCTGCGCCGCGCCGTCGAGGACCCGCGCGGCCTCGACGGCACCGTCGAGCTCTCCGCCGAGGCGGAGGACCACCTGCTGCGCGTGGCCGGGGGAGACGCCCGCCGCGCGCTCACCAGCCTCGAGGCGGCCGCGGGCGCCGCGCTCGACGCGGGCTCCGGCGTGGTCGACCTGCAGGCCGTCGAGCGGGCCGTCGACCGCGCCGCGCCGAGGTACGACCGCGACGGCGACCAGCACTACGACGTCATCAGCGCGTTCATCAAGAGCTGCCGCGGCAGCGACGTCGACGCCGCGCTGCACTACCTGGCCCGGATGCTCGAGGCGGGGGAGGACCCCCGCTTCATCGCCCGGCGCCTCATCATCCTGGCGAGCGAGGACGTCGGCATGGCCGATCCGTCGGCCCTGCAGGTGGCGGTGGCCGCCGCCAACGCAGTCCAGCTCATCGGCCTGCCGGAGGGCCGGCTGACCCTCGCCCAGGCCACGGTGCACATCGCGCTGGCCCCCAAGTCCAACGCCGTCACGCTGGCGATCGGCGCCGCCGAGGCCGACGTGCGCCGCGGGCTCATCGGACCGGTGCCGGCCCACCTGCGCGACAGCCACTACGCCCGCGCCCAGGACCTCGGGCACGGCGTCGGCTACGTCTACCCCCACGACGTCCCGGGGGGCGTCGCGGCCCAGCAGTACGCCCCGGACCAGGCCGAGGGCCGTCGCTACTACCACCCGACCCGCTACGGCGCCGAGGCCCGGTACGCCGACGTCGCCGACCGGCTGCAGGTCGCCCTGGGGCGCCAGGCACCGCCGGAGCAGAAGCCGGAGGAGCGCGACGCGGCTGCGCAGGTAGGGTCGGACGGCGCGGCGGAGGAGCCGCGCGAGCCGGCTGCGGAGCCGGGGGCGACCGACGGGAAGGGGTGAGCGGGCGTGAAGCGCCTGTTCTGGCTCGGCGTCGGCGCGGCCGCGGGCTACTACGCCGCCAAGCGCGGCGACGAGGCCCTCGAGCGCGCCCGCGAGCGCGGCCTGGTGGGCAACGTGACCCTGGCCGCCGCCACCGCCCAGAAGGCCGCGGCCACCGCCACCCGCACGGCCGCCGCACTGGGCGAGAAGGCCCGGGCCGCCGCCGACGCGCAGACCGCCCCGGCCCCGACCGCGGAGCCGACGCCGGCCCCCCGCACGAGCCCGGCCCCCAGCAGCCCGAGCACCAGCCCCAGCACCAGCCGAGAGGTCCGACCCTGATGGACTCCGCCGAGATCCGCAGCCGCTTCCTGCGGTTCTTCTCCGACCGCGGCCACACGCCGGTGCCGTCGGCGTCCCTGCTCCTCGACGACCCGACGCTGCTGTTCGTCAACGCCGGCATGGTGCCGTTCAAGCCGTACTTCCTGGGCGAGGCCACCCCGCCGTACCCGCGCGCCACCAGCGTGCAGAAGTGCGTGCGCACGCTCGACATCGACGAGGTCGGCAAGACGACGCGCCACGCGTCGTTCTTCCAGATGGCCGGCAACTTCAGCTTCGGCGACTACTTCAAGGAGGGCGCGATCCCGCTGGCGTGGGAGCTGCTCACCTCGTCGCAGGCCGATGGCGGCTACGGCTTCCCCGAGGACCGACTCTGGGTCACCGTGTACGACGACGACGACGAGGCCCAGGACATCTGGCACCGCGTCGCGGGCATCCCGCTCGAGCGCATCCAGCGGCGCGACGCCAAGGACAACTACTGGTCGATGGGAGTCCCCGGCCCGGGCGGCCCCTGCTCGGAGATCTACTACGACCGCGGCCCGGAGCACGGGCTCGAGGGCGGGCCCGTCGCCGACGAGGACCGCTACCTCGAGGTGTGGAACCTCGTCTTCATGCAGGAGGAGCTCTCCGCCGTCCGCAGCAAGACGGACTTCGACGTCAAGGGCCCGCTGCCGGCGAAGAACATCGACACCGGCATGGGCCTCGAGCGCATGGCCTCGATCCTGCAGGGCGTCGAGACCGTCTTCGAGACCGACCTGTTCCGTCACCTCATCGACGCCGCGTCGTCGGCCATCGGCCGCGGCCCGGATGAGAGCAATGTCGCCTCCTACCGCGTCATAGCCGATCATCTGCGTTCGTCTTGCTTCCTGGTTGCCGATGGCGTGCTGCCGTCGAATGAAGGCCGTGGTTATGTGCTGCGCCGTATCATGCGCCGCGCCATGCGCCACGCGCAGCTGTTGGGTGCCAGCGAACCGCTGATGTGGAAGCTGGTGCCGGCGCTGGTCCGCGAGATGGCCCAGGCCTATCCGGAACTCGGCCGTGGCGAAGCACTCATCACCGAAACCCTCAAGCTCGAAGAGACCCGCTTCCGCAAGACGCTCGCCCGCGGCCTTGGCCTGCTGGCCGACGCGACCGAGACGCTGGGTGCCGGGGACATGCTCGACGGTGAGACAGCCTTCAAGCTCTACGACACCTACGGCTTCCCGCTCGACCTGACGCAGGACGCGCTCCGCCAGCGCAGCATTTCGGTCGATCTCGCCGGCTTCACCGATGCGATGGAGCGGCAGAAGGCCGAGGCACGCGCCAATTGGGCGGGTTCCGGCGAAGCCGCGACCGAGGCCGTGTGGTTCGCCGTCCGCGAGAAGGCGGGTGCAACCGACTTCCTGGGTTATGAGACGGAGCAGGCTGAGGGCGTGGTCCTGACCCTGATCAAGGACGGTGCGGTCGTCGACGCTGCGAATGAGGGCGAAGAAGTTGCCATCGTCGTCAACCAGACGCCGTTCTATGGCGAGTCCGGCGGCCAGATGGGCGACACGGGCACGATCTCGGGCGAAGGTTTCGTCATCGAGGTCACCGACACGCAGAAGAAGGCCGACGGCCTGTTCGTTCACTACGGCAAGGTCACCAAGGGCAAGCTCAAGACCGGTGCGGCCGTGGAGCTGAAGGTCGACCACAACAGGCGCTCGAAGCTGCGTGCCAACCATTCGGCCACCCACCTCATCCACGAGGCTCTGCGCGAGGTGCTCGGCACGCATGTCGCGCAGAAGGGCTCGCTGGTGGCCCCGGAGCGGTTGCGCTTCGACATCTCGCACAACAAGCCGATTTCCGCCGAGGAGTTGGAGGAGGTCGAGCGCATGTCGAACGAGATCGTCGTCCAGAACAGCCCTGTCACCACGCGCCTGATGAGCGTCGACGACGCCATTGCCGAGGGCGCCATGGCGCTGTTCGGCGAGAAGTATGGCGACGAGGTTCGTGTTGTCTCCATGGGCACCGGCCTGCACGGCGCCAAGGCCAACCGGCCCTATTCGGTCGAGCTCTGCGGCGGCACTCATGCCCGCTCCACCGGCTATATCGGCCTGATCCGCATCGTCTCCGATGGCGCGGTCGCGGCCGGCGTGCGCCGCATCGAGGC
>Ga0102832_1001227_pt1 | contig 21793 bp, 22 predicted proteins | sample EBPBio282013_DNA_FD_88942 | JGI IMG/M metagenome (GOLD analysis project Ga0102832, IMG submission 88942) | Wastewater treatment Type I Accumulibacter community from EBPR Bioreactor in Madison, WI, USA - Reactor 2_5/28/2013_ DNA (Illumina Assembly) | ecosystem: Engineered > Bioreactor > EBPR >... | reverse complement strand
CGGCGGTGCCGCCGGGGGATCGTTCTTGGCGTCCGGCGGCGTCTCGGGGCCGATCGACCGGACCTGGACCTCGACGACGGTCGACGCGGTCGCGCCCGGCTTGCCGGTGAAGCTGCCCTTGAGCGGCATGGCCTGCTCGGGGTCGCGCGCCACGGCGACGCGGATCAGCCGGTCGGTGCCGATGATGCCGTTGGTCGGGTCGAACTCCACCCAGCCGGCGCCCGGCAGGTAGACCTCCATCCAGGCATGGGGCTGCGCCGTCCCCGGCGCGCCGCCGGCCGCCGCATCGACCGCCGGGTCGTAGAGGTATCCGGTGACGAAGCGGGCGGCGATGCCCAGCGCGCGGCTGCCTTCCATCATCAGCAGCGCGTAGTCGCGGCAAGTCCCCGAGCCGGTCTGCAACGTCGTCGCCGGTGGCTGGGTCCCGGGCTCGAAGCGCATCAGGTACTGCAGGCCTTCCTGGATGCCCTTGCACATGCGGGTCAGCGTGGCGAAGGTCTCGGCCTCGCCCTCGCCCTTCAGGAACTGCTTCGTCCAGCCGGTCACCGCCCCGTTGGGATCGGGATAGTGCCGCTCGACGTAGCGCGCGAGGTCGGGCGCTTCCTCGGTGGCGTAGCTGAACGGCAGGGTGCGGGCATAGGCCTCGAGCGGCGGCCATTCGACCGGCCCGGCGAAGTGCTCGAGCCGGATGGTGCTGGTCAGGTCGAGATGGTCGGTCTCGCCCTCGAAGGTCGCGATGGCGATCGAGTTGCCGAACGGGTCGTGGATCCAGCGGACCGCCGCGGCGGGCTCGATCGACAGGCTGGTCTGGAGCAGGCGCAGGTCGTGGCTGTCGCGCGGCCGGAACATCAGCCGGTGCTCGCCGAGCACCACCGGGGAAGAATATTCGTACCGCGTGTGATGAACGATCTCGAGCGTGCGCATGGGCTCCGATGGTGCAGCGGGACAACGAGGGTTGCGGCCCTGCCGTGGCCGGGCCGTCAGTCGAGCGACTTCGATTTCCAGAGATCGAACGTGTAGGACTTATCCGACAGCGGTGCGCCGAACACCAGCGGCAGTTCGTCACCGAACTCCCCGACCTTGCGGAAGTTCTCCATGCCCAGGAAGGTCTTGCCGCGCGGCACGACGACGTACTTGTCGCGCCGCGGATCGGCCACCATCAGCGCCGACCGCTCGGCCCAGTTCGACGCCTTCAGCGTGGCCCCGGCATCGACGACCGCGAACCACGCGACGGGATGGCCCCACACCGTGTCGCCCGGCTTCAGGACCTCGCGCAGCGGCGCCATCTGGAGGGCGTAGTCGCGCTGCGGTCCCTGCTTCCACGCCGCCAGCACCCGGGGCGCGAAGGCCAGCGCCGCCCCGTTGGCGACGAACAGGACGACGCTCGACAGCGCGACGAGAGTCGCGACGCGGCGGGCTCCCGGCGCGGCCGGCGCGCCGACCAGGCTGCCCGCGCCGATCGCCGCGAGGCAGATCAGCAGCGTCGTCGGGTAGAGCGTGTAGTAGCCGCTGTCCTTGCCGGCGACGACGGCGTGGAGCAGCACGACGAGGACGGCGAGCACCAGCAGCATGGCCACCGCGCGCTGCCGCCACAGCGCGTGCCGGACGAACCCGTACAGCGCGACCGGCGCGAGCAGCAGCGCGGCGGGCAGGCGGGCGAAGTCCTGGCCATAGCGCTGGAACTCGCCGACCAGCCGACCGGCGAGACCGCCGCCGCCGCTGGTGCGAACCATCAGGTGGTCGAGGAACTGCAGCTGGAAATCGCGCGGCGTGAGCAGGCCGTAGCCCAGCCAGGCCAGCACGGGCAGGCCGGCGCCGAGACCGAACGCCAGCGCCGACGCGAGGCGCCGCCGGCCGCCGAACAGCAACAGCACGCAGAACAGGCCGAAGCACCACGGCAGCGCCACCGTGTGGAACAGCGCGGCCGCTCCGCCCGCCAGCCCATACGCGAACAGGACCGCCGGCCGCGGCGCGGCGTCGTCGCGCGCCGAGCCGACGACACCGGTCGTCGCGACGAGCAGCGCGAAGATCGCGCCGGTATCCATGCGCGCGATCTTCGCGGTGGCGATCCACGGCGGCCACGCGAACAGCATCGCCGCCGCCGCCAGCGCCGCCGGGCGTTGCCCGCTCGCCGCCAGGACCAGCCGGTAGATCGCCCACACGCCGAGGCCGCCGAACACGATCGCCGGCAGTCGCGTCTGGACGATGCCGAGACCGAACAGGAAATACGACACCGCGGCCGACAGCGGCAGCGCCGGCGGCTGCCACAGGTAGCGGCTCTCGAACCCTTCCTGCAGGGTGCGCAGGTCCGAGCGGAACGCGCCCAACCGCGCCAGCTGCCAGCCGGCATCATTGAGCAACGGCTCGTCGTAGGAGAACAGCGGGTACGACTTCACGTCGAGCAGCTGCAGGACGATGAAGGCGGCCATCAGCAGCGGACCGGGATGGCGGCGTACCCAGTCGATCATGGCGTCCGCGCCGGGCTGGCCGGGGCGTCGCCCGGCGCGACGATGCCATGCTGGGCGAGGCCCTGCCTGCCGGCCGGCGTCAGGGCATAGACGCCGCGTTCGACGCGCTCGAACCAGCCGTAGTGATCGTCGCCCAGGATCGCCCCGGCGCGCGGCGAGCCGGCGTCCTTGCGCACCGCCGCGACCTTGAGCGGGCCGCGCTCGGCCAGCAGCGCGGCGCAGCGCAGGGCTTCCTGCCGGTAGGCGGTCATCAGCGGCGCCCGCATCGCGCTGCCGCCGAGGTTGGGATCGCCGACGCGGCGGCGATGCTCGCCCAGCAGCCGCCCGGCCTTGCGCTTGTCGAGGCGCGGCTTGTAGGGCGCCGGGTCGAGCACGACGTCGGCGCGGTCGCCGGCCACCACCAGCAACCCGAGGCCGAGACGGCGGCACAGCCGCTTCACGCCCTTGACCTCGCGCGGCCACTGCCCGACCGCGAGGTAGACCCGGTCGGACAGCGCCAGCCGGTCGATGCCCTGCAGCACCAGGCCCAGCCCGAAGCTGCGCTTCAGCTCGACGATGACCGGCGGTTCCTCGCCGCGCACGCCGACCACGTCGCAGCCGCGGACCTCGCCCTTAACGACGTATCCCTGTGCCTCGAGAAGCGCCTTCACGGGCGCATACAGATCGCTCTCCAGCGCCATGCGGCGGCGACGGTAGCACGCCGTCCTGTGGGTCCTCCCGGGTTCCATCCACCCGCCCGAAGGCGGCGACCGCCGCCTCGATCAGCCGCTCGTTGGTCACCGGCTTGTCGAGGCGCGGCGCCGCGCGCAGCGCCAGCGGCACCATGCCGAGGTCCTGGTAGCCGGTGACGAACAGGAACGGCACGCCGCGGCGCGACAGCACCTCGGCGATCGCGAAGCTCAGTTCGCCGTGCAGGTTGATGTCGAGGATGGCGCCGTCGAGGGGAGCGACCCGGGCGTGTGCCAGCCCCTCCTCGAGGTGGCCGACCGGGCCGACGACCTGGCAACCGGACTCCTCGAGCAGGTCCCGGGTGAGCTCGGCCAGCATGAAATTGTCCTCGACGACCAGGATCCTCTGGCCGTCGAGCCGCCCCTGCCGCAGACGATCGACTGTACTCACCATTCCCTGCCTCGGGACCGCACCGACGGAGCCCCCGCTCTCCCGGTCCCTCGCTGCAGTCTGGAACGGCGCGCGGCGGGCCGGTATGACAAACAAATGACCGATTTGCCGGAGACCGACCTGCTGGACCGCGGCGCCGCCGCGATCGCCGACGCCGTGCGACGCGGCAAGACCACCGCCCGGGCCGTCGCCGAGGCGGCGATTGCCCGCGTGGCGGCGCGCAACCCGGCGCTCAACGCGATCGTCGACTTCGACCCGGCGGAGGCGCGCGCCGCCGCCGACGCGGTCGACGCCCGGCGCCGGCAGGGCTTCGACGGGCCGATCCTGGGCGTCCCCTACACCGTCAAGGACACGACCTGGGTGGCCGGCCGCCGCGTCACCAACGGCTCGCTCCTCTGGAAGGACTTCCGCCCGGACCGCGACGCCGTCGCGGTCGAGCGCCTGAAGCGCGCCGGCGGGGTGTTCCTCGGCATGACCAACACGCCCGAGATGGCCGCCAAGGGTCACACCGAGAACAAGGTCTACGGCCCGACCCGTCACCCGCTCGACCCGGCCCTGACGCCGGGCGGTTCGTCGGGCGGCGCGGCGGCGGCGCTGGCCGCCGGCTTCACGCCGATCGCGCTGGGCACCGACGGCGGCGGCTCGGGTCGCCGCCCGGCGGCGCATTGCGGCGTCGTCGGCCTCAAGACCTCGGCCGGGGCGATCCCCTCGCCGTTCGGCTTCGGCGGCGCCTATGGTCCGCTCTACGGGGTCACCGCGCCGATGGGCCGGCGCGTCGCCGACGCCCGGGTGGCCTTCGAGGTGATGGCCGGACCCGATCCGCGCGACCCGCACTCGGTCGCCCTGCTCGACGTGCCGCCGCCGGCCGAGCCGCGGCTGGCGGTCAGCCCGCGGCTCGGCCTCGGCGTCGCGGTCGATCCCGACGTGATGGCCGCCTTCGAGGCGGCGATCGCCCGCCTGCGCGCCGCCGGCTGGCGCATCGAGGAAGCCGACGTCGCGTGGCCGGCCGGCACCAACGAGGCCGCCTTCGGCGCGGTCAACGCCGCCGCCAGCGCCCTGCTCTACGGCGCCGAGCACGCCAAGCGCCCCGACCTGTTCGGCGACAACATCGCGGGCCTGGTCGAGCGCGGCCACGCCATCGCCGGCACCGAGGTCGTCGAGGCCTTCCGCTTCGCCGACGCCTGCGCCCGCGCCGTCGCCGACTTCTTCACCCGCTACGACTACCTGCTGACGCCGACCACGGCCTGCGTGTCGTGGCCGGTCGAGCAGGTCCATCCGCCGACCATCGAGGGCCGCCCGGCCGGGCCGCGCGGCCATGCCGTGTTCACGCCGCTGTTCAACCTCGCGCTGACGCCCGGCATCTCGGTGCCGTGCGGCAGCGGCCGCGACGGCCTGCCGGTCGGGCTCCAGATCGTGGCGCCCCGCCTGCACGACCGGCCGCTGCTCGCCATGGCGCAGCGCGCCGAACTCGCGCTCGCCGCATGACGCCGTCGGTGATGCCGTCGTGGACCGAGCTGGCGATCGTCGCCGGCTTCGCGCTGGTGGTGGCGGTCGCGATCCGCTGGTTCCAGGCCCATCGCGCGGCGCGGCGCGACGCGCCCGAACACCCGCACGCCGCGCTGATGAAGCGCGCCGAGAGCCTGGCGGAGCGCAGTCCCTTCCTCCGCAAGGTGTGCGGCGAGTACCGCGCCAACGGCCACATCTCGGACCGCCAGGCCGAGGCGGTGCGCAAGGCGATCGCGCGTCTCGACGCCGCGGCCTGACGAACGCCATGCCGCGCGGCGCCCGCCTCTCGAATGCCCAGGCCCGCCGCATCGCGCTGGCCGCGCAGGGCTTCGCGGCGGCGCGGCCGCCGGGACCGGCCAACGCCGGGCATCTCAAGCGGACCGTCGACCGGCTGGGCCTGCTGCAGATCGATTCGGTCAACGTGCTGGCCCGCGCCCACTACCTGCCGCTGTTCTCTCGGCTGGGCGCCTACGACAGCGGCCTGCTCGACCGGCTGGCCTGGGGGCCGCGCGGCCAGCGCGCGCTGTTCGAGTTCTGGGCGCACGAGGCCTCGCTGCTGCCGGTCGCGAGCCAGCCGCTGCTGCGCTGGCGCATGCAACGGGCGCGCGACAACGACGGCGACGGCAAGGGCAAGCTGCACCAGTTCCGCCGGCAGAAGGCGCGCTACATCGACGAGGTGCTGCGCGAGATCGCCGACCGCGGACCGCTCGCCGCCTCGGAGCTGAGCCGGCCGGGCGAGCGGCGCGGCGCGTGGTGGGGCTGGAACGACGGCAAGCTCGCCGTCGAGTGGCTGTTCTTCGCCGGGCTGGTGACGACGGCGACGCGGCGCGGCAGCTTCGAACGCGTCTACGACCTCACCGAGCGCGTGCTTCCGGCCGCCGTCGCCGCGCGACCGACGCCGTCCCCCGAGGACGCGCAGCGCGACCTGCTGCGCCAGTCGGCGCGCGCGCTGGGCGTCGCCACCGAGCGGGAACTGCGCGACTACTTCCGGCTCGGCGTCGCCGACACCCGCGCCCGGCTGGCCGAGCTGGTCGAGGCCGGCGACCTCGTCCCCGTCGAGGTCGAGGGCTGGTCGCACGCCGCCTACCTCGACCCGGCGGCGCGCCAGCCGCGGCGCGTCGAGGCGCGCGCCCTGCTGGCGCCGTTCGATCCGCTGATCTGGGAACGCAACCGCGCGCACCGCCTGTTCGACTTCTTCTATCGCATCGGCATCTACACGCCGGCCGCGCAGCGCACCCACGGCTACTACGTGCTGCCCTTCCTGCTGGGCGAGAGCCTGGTGGCGCGGGTCGACCTCAAGGCCGACCGGGCGAACCGGCGGCTGCTGGTCCATGCCGCGCACCTCGAGCCCGGCCACGCGGCGGGCGCGGTCGCCGCGCCGCTGCACGACGAGCTGCGCCTGATGGCGACGTGGCTCGGCCTCGACGACATCGTCCTGCCGCCCCGCGGCCCGCTGGCAAAGGCCATGGCGCGGATGCGATAACGGCGGCAACGGAAACCAGGGGAGAGAACGCGGACATGAACGATCTGGTGCTGAAGGGCGGACGCGTCGTCGACCCGTCGCAGGGACTCGACAAGGTCACCGACATCGCCTTCGCCGGCGGCAAGGTCGCCGCGATCGGCGACGGGCTCGCCGGAAAGGACGTGCGCGACGTCGCCGGCAAGATCGTGAGCCCCGGCCTGATCGACCTGCACACCCACGTCTACTGGGGCGGCACCTCGCTCGGCGTCGAGGCCGAGCTGCTCGCCCGGACCGGCGGCGTGACCACCTCGGTCGATGCCGGCAGCGCCGGGCCCGGCAACTTCCACGGCTTCCGCAAGCATGTCATCGAGCCGTCGCCGGTCCGCATCCTGCCGTACCTCAACATCTCCTTTCCCGGCATCTTCGCCTTCTCCAAGACGGTGATGGTCGGCGAGAACTGCGACATGCGCCTGATCGACCCGCGCGAGGCGGTGCGCGTGGCGCGCGAGCACAAGGACCTCGTGCTCGGCATCAAGGTGCGCGTCGGCCGCTCGGCCAGCGGCGATTCGGGCGACAAGCCGCTCGACATCGCGCTCGACGTCGCCGAGGAACTCGGCCTGCCGGTGATGGCCCACCTCGACGCGCCGCCGCCGTCGCGCCGCGACGTCGTCGACAAGCTGCGACCGGGCGACATCCTGACCCACTGCTTCCGTCCGTTTCCGAACGCGCCGGTGCGGCCCGACGGCCGGGTGCGCGAGGAGATCCTGGCCGCCCGGGCGCGCGGCGTGGTGTTCGACATCGGTCACGGCGGCGGCTCGTTCGGCTTCGGCACGACCCGCGCCATGCTGGCCGCCGGCTTCCTGCCCGACGTCATCTCCTCGGACGTCCACGTCATCTCGATCGAGGGTCCCGCCTTCGACCTGCTGACCACGATGTCGAAGTTCCTGTGCCTCGGCGTCGACCTGCCGACGGTGATCCGGCTGGCGACCGTCAATGCCGCCGCGGCGATCAAGCGGCCGGACCTCGGCACGCTCAAGGTCGGCGCGGTCGGCGAGGCCAGTGTCATCGCCGAGACCACCGGCCGCTTCGACTATGCCGATTCGATCGGCGAGCGCATGATGGGCGACAAGCGGCTGGTCTCGGCCGGCGTCGTGCTGGCGGGCCGCTGGTGGCACCCGGCGTGACCGACCCGGACAAGGAAACCGATCCCCTCGCCTCGCCGGCCTGCAGCGCCAGCGAGGCCAGCGACGTCTACATGGGCTTCGCCGGCCCGGACGAGATCGCCGCCTTCCTGGCCGAGCTGGCCGCGGCGGAACAGGCCGGGCGGCCGATCGACGACCGGCTGCGCGCCATGCTTCCCCGGATTCGCGACGACGCCCTGCATGCCGCCCTGGCCGCGCGCCTCGGCGCGCCGAAAAAAGCCTGACGCGCCCCGCAACCCGTCGCGGGGCCGCGTCGTTGACCCGGTGTTGGCCGGGTACGGTGTCGCCCTGCCCCCGCTCAGCGATGCCACTCTCCCCGCCCGGCCCATAGCCCGCTCCCGAGTCGCCTCGGGGGCGGGCTGCCTGCCCTGGGCGTCAGCCCGGAGGTCGGCCGGTCCGGGTGTTTTTCTTTTCGCGCAGGCGGAAGCCGCTAGACTGGCGGCATGCGCACCTTGCTGATCGGCTGGCTCGCCGCCCTCGCCGCCCTCGCCGTGCTCGACGCGTTCTGGCTGGGCGTCGTCGCGCGCGACCTCTACCGCGACAAGATGGGGACGTTGCTGACCGACCAGCCGCGCTGGACCGCCGCGATCCTGTTCTACCTGGTGCACACCGCGGGCGTGGTCGTGTTCCCGCTGGCGCTGTCGCAGAGCTGGCTGGGCGCGCTGCTCTACGGCGCCCTGTTCGGCTTCGTGGTCTACGCCGCCTACGACCTCACCAACCTCGCGACGCTGCGCGGCTGGCCGCTGTCGCTCACCGTCATCGACCTGGCGTGGGGCACCGCGGTGACCGCGGTGTCGTGCGTGGCGGCCTTCCTCGCGGTGCGCGCCGCGTCCTGACCGCTACACATCGTGACCGCTAGCGATCGTCGAATTCCGGGTGACGCCGCACGTAGGCCACGACGAAGCTGCAGGCCGGCACGATCCTGAAGCCGCGCCGGTGGGCATCGGCCAGCGCTTCCTTGACCAGGCGGGACGCGAAGCCCTTGCCCTCGTCGACCGGCGGCACCTCGGTGTGCGTGAACACCAGGCTGTCGCCCTGCTCGTGGTAGACGGCCAGCGCCACGCCGTGATCGGTGTCGAGCTCGTAGCGATGCTGCGCGGCGTTGTGACGGACGGACACCTTTTCCTCCCCGCTCAGGGTTCGACCTGCCAGAACATCGGGTACGACGACTGGACGAGGTTCTTGAGGCTCGCCCGGTAGCCAGCCGGGATCGTGAACTGGCCCCACATCACCGCCGGCACCAGCTCGTAGGCCGCGACCTGGATGTCGTCGGCGATCTTGCGCCGCGCTTCGAGCGTCGAGGCGCGGGTGAACGCCTTCAGCAGCTCGGGAATGCGGTTGTCGCAGGACCAGCCGGGGAAGTCGTTGCAGGTCGCCGCGACGTAGAAGTGGGTCAGCGGCGAGTACATGTCGGTGCCGTTGGAGTAGACCGGGAACATCGACCAGCCTTCCTTCTTGCCGCGGCGGGCGAGCACGGTCGGCCAGTCGCGCGGCTGCTGCTCGACCACGAAGCCGACGTCGCGCATGTTCTGCACCAGCACGCGCGACGCGGTCTGGCTGATCGAGCCGGCGACCTCCAGCACGATCACCGGCTCGCCCTTGTAGCCGGACGCCGCCAGCTCGGCCTTGGCCGCCGCGAGGTCGACCTTCGCGCCGGAGGAACCGGCGTCGCTGGCCAGCGGCGTGCCGCACATCCAGAACGACCGGCAGGCCGGCGCGCGGTAGCGTTCCGGCACGCCGATCGCGGTCAGCGTCGCGTCCTGGTCGGCCAGCTTCCACAGCACCTTGCGCACCGCCGGGTTGTCGAACGGCGGCGCGGCGTGGTTGAGGCGGAAGTTGCCCTGGAACTGGTGGATGCCGCCCAGCCCCAGCAGCTTCACGCCGCGGTCCTTCTCGAGCAGCGGCAGCATGTCGAACGGCAGGTACTGCATGTAGTCGATCTCGCCCTGCATCAGGGCGTTGGCGCCGGTCGACTGGTCGGGCATGACCCGCAGCGTCAGCTGGTCGATCTTGACGTCCTTGCCGCCGGCCAGGAAATCCGGCGCCTCGCGGCGTGGCACGTAGGCGGGGTTGCGTTCGAGCACCATCGCGTTGCCCGGGCGCCACTGGTCCTTCACGAAGCGGAAGGGACCCGACCCGATCGGCTCGGGGATGCGCTGGTCGGGCGGCGTCGCGGCGAGCCGCGCCGGCATCATCACCGGCAGCGGCGCGTTCGGCTTGCCCAGCACCTCGAGCAGCAGCGGGAACGGCTGCTTCAGCACCAGGCGGAAGCTGCGCGCATCGACCGCCGTCAGCTCGGCGGTGTCGGCCATCAGCATCTTGCCGAGCGGATCGCGCACCGCCCAGCGCCGCAGCGAGGCGACGCAATCCTCGGCGGTGACCGGCGTGCCGTCGTGCCACTTGAGCCCGTCGCGCAGCGTGAAGGTCCAGCCGAGGCCATCGGCGCTGACCTGCGTGTCGCCGACCATCTGCGGCTTGATCTCGCCCTTCTCGTTCAGGGCGAACAGCGTGTCGAACACGTGCAGGCCGAAGGTCCGGGTGATGGCGGCCGTCGTGAAATGCGGATCGAGGATCGTGACCTCGGACTCGAGCACGACCGTCATGGTCCGCGCCGCCCGCGCCTCGCGCGACCGGACGACCGACGCTGCCGCGACGGCCGCGCCGCCCGCCATCACCGCCCGGCGCCCTACCGTTCCGCCCGCCATCGCACTCTCCCCGCCTGTTGCCGACGGCGAGCCTATCGGGTTGGCGGGCAAACTCAACGTCAGGGTGTCAGCAGGCGACACAGCACGCGGTCGACGAAGATCTCGGCGCGCGGCCCGTAGACGGCGGTCGCCAGCCGTTGGCCGGCATGGGCGGTCGGCACGACGACCCGCGTCTCCTGCACCGCGCGTCCGCCGTTGGTGAAGGTGCAGCCGACCTCGGCGTTGACGTCGCCGGCGCTGTTGTTGGTGACGTACAGCGGCGCCACCCAGCGATCGCCGGGCACGACCTGCAGGCTCGGGCTCTCGAGCACGGCCACCGGCACGGTCGGACCGGCGGTGATCGGCACGGTGCCCGCCAGGCTCGCGGTCGGCCGCTGGATCTCGATCCCGCTCGCCGTCGCCACCTGCGCGGTCGGGTCGAACGCGCGGTCCGCCGCGCTGCGCGGCTGGTTGGACGGCAGCGGGCGGCTGTCCTCGCCGACATTGTCGGGCGTCCAGACCTGGCCGGTCCGCTCGTCGCGGAATTGCTGCCCCTGCACCGCGATGGCGACGGTGGCGACGGACAGGCCGGCGGCGATTGCCAGCAGCTTCATGCCTCCCTCCTTGCAGGCCGCGGGATGCGTCGCGGCACCTCGACCTCGCGCAACGGTTCCGCCCCGACAACGTCCGCGAGCGGGCGCGGTTGCAGGCCCCGGGCCGGTCAGGCCGTGGTCACGGTCCGCGCCGCGTGGTCGAGCGCCTGCTGCAGGTCGACCGCCGAGTAGGGCTTGGAGATGAACGGCACCCCGTCGGGTTCGCCGCCGGTCCGGCCGTAGCCGCTGGCGATCACCACCGGCAGGCGGGGAAAGCGGCGCCGCACCTCGGCGGCCAGCTCGTCTCCGCTCATGCCGGGCAGGCCGAGATCCGTCACCAGCAGGTCGAAACCATCGCCCTGCGCCAGCAGCTCCAGCGCCTGCTCGCCGCTGCCCGCCGCCGCGACGGCGCAACCCAGCTGTTCCAGCATGTCGGCCGTCGACAGGCGCAACACCACCTCGTCCTCGACCAGCAGCACCCGGCGCGGCCGGTCCGGCGCGGTCGCTGCTTCGCCGCCGGCTCCCGGCGTCGCGCCGGTCGGAAGCGGCGGCGGTGGACGGCGTGCCGAGAGCACGCCACGCACCCGGGCCATCAGCTCCTCGCCGCGATAGGGCTTGGCGATCAGCGGGTAGTCGTGACGCGCGTCTTGCGGGATCAGGTCGCGGGCATAGCCGGAGGTCAGCAGCACGGCGATCCCCGGCCGCAGGCGCTGCGCCATCTCGGCCAGCTCGATCGCGGTCATGGTGCCGGGCATCACCACGTCGCTGAACAGCAGGTCGAAGGCCGCGTCCTTCTCGAGCAGGGAAGCGGCGTGGTCCGGCCGGTCGGCCGCCACCACGCGATATCCCCAGCCGGTGAGCAGCTCGACCACGCCCTGCCGCACCTCGTCGTTGTCCTCGACGACCAGGATGCGCTCGCTGCCGGCTTCGGTCGGCGTGTCGTCGGCCGGCACCGCGTCGACCGGGTCGAGGGTGCGCGGCAGGTAGAGCTTCACGCTGGTGCCCTGCCCGATCGCGCTGTCGATCCGGATGTGGCCGCTCGATTGCCGGACGAATCCATAGACCATGCTGAGGCCGAGCCCGGTGCCCTTGCCGTCGCGCTTGGTGGTGAAGAACGGGTCGAAGGCCTGCGCCGCCACCTCGGGCGGCATGCCGGTGCCGGTGTCGTTGACGGCGACCACCAAGTAGGGCCCGGGCGCGACCTCGGGATGCAGCGCCGCGTAGCGCCGGTCGAGCGTGGCGTTGGCGACCTCGATGGTGACGACGCCGCCGTCCGGCATGGCGTCGCGGGCATTGATCGCCAGGTTGAGGATCGCGTTCTCGAGCTGCCCGGGATCGATCTTGGCGTTCCACGGGTCGGGCACGACGTCGAGGCGCATGACGACGCGCTCGCCGAGCGAATGGTGCAGCAGGTCGGCGAGGTCGCGAACCAGCCGCGCCACGTCGGTCGGTTGCGCCGCCAGCGGCTGGCGGCGGGCGAATGCCAGCAGTTGGCGCGTCAGCCGGGCGCCCCGCTCCGCCGCCGCCGCGGCGGCCGCCAGCCGCGCCAGCGCCGCCGGGTCGGCCGGCACCGAGGCCCGGACGAGGTCGAGGTTGGCCTGGATGACCTGCAGGATGTTGTTGAAGTCGTGCGCCATGCCGCCGGTCAGTTGACCGGTGGCTTCCATCTTCTGGCCCTGGCGCAGGGCCATCTCGTCGCGCAGCTTGTCGGTGATGTCGACGAGGCGCAGCACGGCGCCGCCGCCCGACATCTCGCCGCGCGACACCTCGTAGTCGCGGCCCTCGTGCGCCACCCGCACCGCGCTCGAGCCCTCGCCCGCCGGTGGCCCCAGGTGCAGCGGCTCCAGGAGCGCCCGCAGGACCGGGAAGCGTTCCGACAACAGGTGCTCGCGCGTCAGCGTCGCCTGCCGGGCAGGGTCCCATCCCGCCAGCCGCACGAAGGGCTCGTTCCAGGCGACCACCGTCCCCTCGGCATCGAGCACGCAGATCGGGTCCTGGAGGCTCTCGAGCGTCGCCTGCAGCAACTGCGACCGGTCGGCCAGCGCGACCTGCGTCCGGTCGAGATCGCGCGCCCCGCGCAGCACGATGTACATGCCGACGACCAGGCAGAGCAGCGCCCCGGCCAGCAGCAGCAGGCCGACGATGTCGGACTGCTGCTGCTCGGACCGGAGCTGCGCGAGGCGGCGTGCCAGCAGCATGCGCTGTCCCTCGATGAAGGCCTCGGCGACCTGCCTGATGTGGTCGCTGGTGACGCGACCGGAGCCGTCGCGCTGCTGCGCCAGCGCGGCCTCGCGGCCGTACAGCTGGTAGGTCGCGATGGTGGCGTTGATCTGGCCGAGCTTCTCGGTGGCGGCGGCGCGGAACTCGCGGACCTGTCGCGCCGTGTCGGGATCGCCGGCCACCGCGCCCTCGAGCTGGCGCAGGCCGCCCTCGATCCGCAGCCGCGCCTTGTCGTAGGGTTCGAGATCGCTCGCCTGCCCGGTGCCGAGATAGGCGCGCTGTCCCAGCTCGCTGTCCTGCAGCGCCACCACGGTCTGCTGCATCGTGCCGAGGATCTCGTAGCTCGACACGACCAGCCGTTGCTGGCGCGCGGCCGAGTTGGAATGGCTCAGCGCCAGCAGCGCGGCGGTGCCGATCAGGACCGCGATGGTGAGGCCGAGGATCACGCCCCAGGAGCGCGCCGTCCCGGCAAGGCTAGTCATGGGGATCGGGGTCCCGCGGCATCGGGAAGGTCACGACCACCCACATGCCCGCCGGCTCGCGCGCCAGGACCTTCGCCTCGCCGCCCAGCTGCATGGCGAGGCCGCGGATCAGGGTCAGGCCGAAGCCGCCGCGTGTCCCCGGGCCCAGCGAGCGATCGAGGCCGGGGCCGTTGTCCTCGATCACCAGCTCCACCGTGCCGTCACGGTCGGCGGCCTCGATGCGGATCTCCGGCGTGGTGCTGCCGTCGCGCGCCCGGTTGAGGGCGCTGCCCACCGCTTCCGTCACGATCAGGCCGATCGGGATCGCGGTGTCGGGACCGACCGCCATGATCGGCGCGCGGATGTGGAAGCGCGGCGACGGCCGATCCGGACCGCGACGCCCGACGGAAATCTGGCGCACGAGGTCGCTGATGAACTGCTGGAAGTCGACCAGCGCCCAGCTCGACCTTTCGTAGAGATGGCGATGGAGGATCGACAGGGTGAGGACCCGGTTCTGGGCATCGCCGAAGAAGCGCCGGATGCGCGGCGACCGGATCTCGCCGGCCTGCAGGTTGAGCAGGCTCGAGATCATCTGGAGGTTGTTCTTCACGCGATGATGGATCTCGCGCAGCATGTGGTCGCGCTGCTCGAGACCGGCCTTCAGCTCGGCCTCGCGGCTGGCGATCGCCGCCGCCATCGCCCGCACCCCGTCGCCCACCGAGGCGAGCTCGGGGCCCCACGGACGGCGTGCCACCAGCTCGATGTCCTCGCCGCGCGCCACCCGGTCGGCGAAGTCGCGGATGGAGCGCAGCGGCTGTACGCACCACCGATCGGCGCCGAACCAGAGGGCGACCAGCGACGCCAGCCAGGCGAGTACGACCAGCCCGAGCGGTAGCCACTCGGGGCCGAGCGCGGCGACACCGACCGGCTGGGCGGTCGCGGTGACGGCATGCAGCGCTGCGCCGGCCAGCGGCACCAGGCGGTACAGGTAGGCCTGGCCATCCTGGCCGACGTCGCGGAACGACAGCGTGCCGTCGCGAATCGCCGTCGCGACGCGCGCCGAGACCGGCAGGGCGCGCGTCACCTCGGGCTCGCCCTCGACCGGATTTCCCAGGCGATCGACCACCGATACGCGCGCGGCCCCCGGCGAACGGTTCGCCGGGGCGACGCCGTCGGCGAAGCCGCGCATCGAGATGCCCAGCGCGCAGATGCCGCGGAACTGGTCGCCCTGCAGGACCGGCAGGCCGACCGGCACGATGGCATGCGGCGTCACGCGGCTGGCCATCTGCTCGCCGATCGCGAAGCGCCTCGTGTCGCGCACGCGCTGGAAGACGTCGCGGTCGGCCAGGCTGATTCCCACCGCGGTGGGCACGTTGGCGCACCGCACGACGCCGTCGATGCCGGTCACCACGGCGGCCGAGTACTGGTCCGGGAAATCCTTGAGGACGCTGCCGAGGTAGGCCTCGCAGTGCCCGAAATCGGCGGCCGCGGCCTCGGGGCCCGCGCTGGCGCGGACCGACGAGTCCGCGCACAGGGCCAACAGCATGCGGTGCGACGCCTCGAGCACCTCGCGGCCCCGCGCCAGCACGCGGTCGGCGGCGCCCCGCGCGGCGGCTTCCCGGGCGCTCGCCGCGTCGGCGCGTCCCTCGACGCCGGCCCAGGCCGCGAGCAGCAGGACTGGCGCGACCGCCGCCGTCACGGCCACCGCCAGCCTCGTCCGAAGCGTCCAGCGCGGCAGCATCGCGGCGCGCGGCGACTAGATCGCGACGGTGTCGAGCGCCTGCGCGATCGCCGCCCGCAGCAGGTCCGGGTCGAACGGCTTGGAGATGACGAAGGCCGGCTCGACCCGCTTCCCCGTCAGCAACCGCTCCGGATAGCCGGTGACGAAGATCACCGGCACGTTCATGGACTGCATGATCTCGTTCACGGCGACGATCCCGCTGTCGCTGCCGCGCAGCTGGATGTCGGCCAGCACGAGGTGCGGCGCATGCTGCCGCGCCAGCTCGACCGCCGTCTTCTCGGTGGCCGCGATACCCACCACCTGGTGCCCGGCGTTGCGCACGATGTCGGCGACGTCGAGCGCGATCACCGCCTCGTCCTCGATCACGAGGATGCGCACCGCGGCGACGCGCTGCAGCTCGCGCCGCGCCTCCTCGAGGTTGCGCTCGGCCACCTCGGTATCGATGCCGAGGATCCGGGCCGCGTCCTCGACGGTGAAGCCCTCGAGCACGGTGAGCAGCAGCACCTTGCGCTGCAGCGGCGCCATGTCGGTCAGCGATTCCTTGAGCCGGCCGCTCACGCTGTTCTCTGACGCCGCGGAATCGAGGGTGCCGAACGGCAGCTGCAGCCGGTGGAACAGCGCGAACACGCCGCGCTTGGTGTCCTCGGCCTGCGCGACCAGGTCGGGTTGCTGCAGGACGACCTCGGCGCACAGGCGCACCCACTCGTCGCCCTGCTTCTGCGACCCTGTCACGGCCCTCGCGTATCGCCGCAGGAAGGGCAGCGCCTGGCTGATCGCGTCGGAAATCCTGTGGGTCGCTACGCCCTCTGCCACGGCCTCTCTCCTCTCGCAGTCCAATGCCGTGCGGCCGGACCCCTGGCGGGGTTCGGCCGCACGCCTGACTTAAGCCTTCGTCGCGGCATCACAATGCCCGGTCGCCCGGGACAGAAGTGCATCGGCCGCTTGGTACGTTATCGACCCGATGCGGATTCGCCGTGGCCCGTTCTTCAATGAAGCCAGCCGAGGACCCACATCAGCAGGAGCACCGGGATCGGAACTCCCAGCAGCCACAGCAGCGCGCCGCGTGCCATCGCACACCTCCGGTTCTTGTTGAAAACGCCGAGGTCACAGAATGGTTCCCGCCTCACATGCGACCGATCCACTTCGTGACTTGCCGTTCGGCCTCGTCCTTTGCGATGCCATAGCGTTCCTGGAGGCGACCGACGAGCTGGTCCTGCTTGCCGCCGATCACCGCCAGGTCGTCGTCGGTCAGCTTGCCCCACTGTTCCTTCACCTTGCCCGTCATCTGCTTCCAGTTGCCTTCGACACGGTCCCAGTTCATGCGCGACTCCTCTTCAGGGAACGACGCATCAACGTCGCGAGTTGAACGCGGTTGCGAACGCGTACTGCGGGAGAAAGACTTGATCAGGGACGACATCGTCGCGTTGCTGCCCGACCTGCGGGCCTTTTCCCGGTTCCTGTGCCGGGAACGCGAATCGGCCGACGACCTGGTCCAGAACACGATCCTGTCGGCGCTCGACAAGCAGGACCAGTTCGCTCCCGGCACCAACCTCAAGGCCTGGCTGTTCACCATCATGCGCAACCGCTTCTACTCGCACCTGCGCACGCTGCGGCGCCGCCCGCCCTCGATCGACAGCGCTACCGCGCCGATGCTCACCGCGGTCGACAATCCCGAGGCGGCGCTGGCGCTCAAGGAACTGTCGTCGGCGCTGTTCGAGCTGAGCCCGCAGTCGCGCGAGGCGCTGGTGCTGGTCGGCGCCGGCGGGTTCTCCTACGAGGAAGCCGCCGCGCTGTGCGGCTGCTCGGTCGGCACGCTCAAGGCGCGGGTCTCGCGGGCGCGCAAGCAGCTGTCGGGGCGGCTCGGATAGACCGCACGATGTCGGCGGGTCACGGCGCGATCGGCGGCCGATGTAACCTTCTCGTCGCCGCGGCGTTGCTCAGGTCATCTGGAACTGCCTGGAGACCGTTCATGGCCATCGACGCGACCGCCGCCACCGCGAGCAAGGACCTCGACGACTTTCACGAGGGTCTGAAGGAGATCCTGCCGCGCCTGCGGATCTATGCCCTGTCCCTCACCCGCGACCGCGACGCCGCCGACGACCTCGTGCACGACACCGTCATCAAGGCCCTGACCGGCCGCCACAGCTTCCAGCCGGGCACCAACCTCGCGGCCTGGCTGTTCCGCATCCAGCGCAACGAGTTCATCTCGGGCCTGCGCCGCCGGCGCCCGACCGTCCCGGTCGACACCGCGATCGCCGACTCGCTGTCGCAGCCCGCCCACCAGGACAGCGGCCTCGTCATGCGCGAGTTCGTCTCGGCGTTCTCCAGGCTGGCGCCGACCCAGCGCGAGGCCCTGCTGCTCGCCGTCCTCGAGGGCCTGCCCTACGACGTCATCGCCTCGCACACCGGCGTCTCGGTCGGCACGGTCAAGAGCCGCATCTCGCGCGCCCGCGACACGCTCGAGCGGCTGCTGCTCGAGGGCGAGAGCCGGCCGGCGCGCGCCGAGCCCGCCCCTCGTCCCGCCCCGCGTCCCGCCCACACCGCCGGGGGCGAAGCCCTCCGGCCGGTTCGCTGATCGCCGCTGCCGGCCACCGACAGAGGATGTACACTCGTCATGGGTAGTTCGTGGGGGAGAGACCGATGGCTGAAGCGGGCCCCGGAGGAATGGTCGTCATTCCTCGTGGACGACGCGATGGCCGCTGACGAAAAGCGCCCCGCACGGCCGAGTGCCGTCCGGGATGCCCCGGCGTCCGGCAGGACGCGCGGCAACGACCGGCCGTTCGACCTGTGGCTGCAGAAGCAGCTGCACGCGATGTACGACGAGATCGCGAGCGAGCCGCTGCCCTCCGACCTGTTGAACCTGATCGACCAGGACGCCAGCGCGGCGCGCGCGCCCGGTCCGGCCGAGGGCGATCCGAAGAAGCCGTCGACCTGACGACTCACCGCGGGCACGCGGCCCGAACGGCGGGGGCCGTCATCGCCCGTCGGCTCGAATGCCCGGCCCAGCGTCCGATCCCGGTTCCCGGTTGCAGCCAGTGCGCTATACAGGCGGCAACGGAGGAAACGCAGATGGACCTTTTCGATCTTTCGGGCCGGGTGGCCGTGGTGACCGGCGGCAACGGCGGCATCGGCCTCGGCATGGCGCTCGGCATGGCGCGGGCGGGCGCGACCATCGTGGTGGCCGGCCGCGACGCCGCGAAGAGCGCCGACGCGGTGAAGCAGATCGAGGCGGCCGGCGCGCGCGCCTCGGCGATCGCCGTCGACGTGCTGAAGGAAGAGTCGATCCGCGCGATGGTCGCCGCCACGGTCAAGGCGCACGGCCGCCTCGACATCCTGGTCAACAACGCCGGCATGAGCATCCGCAAGCAGCCCGAGGCCTACACGCTGGCCGAGTGGCACACCGTGCTCGACAGCAACCTCACCAGCGCCTTCCTGTGCAGCCACGCCGCCTATCCCGAGCTGAAGAAGACCGGCGCCGGCAAGATCATCAACATCGGCTCGATGATGTCGATCTTCGGCGCGCCGTTCGCGACCGCCTACGCCGCCAGCAAGGGCGGCATCGTGCAGATGACCAAGGCGATGGCGACGGCGTGGGCCAAGGACAACATCCAGGTCAACGCGATCCTGCCCGGCTGGATCGACACCGCCCTCACCCGCCGCGCCCGCGAGCAGATCGACGGGCTGCACGACAACGTGCTCAAGCGCACGCCGGCGGGTCGCTGGGGCGTACCGGACGACTTCGCCGGCATCGCCGTCTTCCTGGCGGCGAAGGCGTCCGACTTCGTGACCGGCGCCGCCATCACCGTGGATGGCGGCTACTCGGTCTCGGCCTAGGATTCAGGCTTGATATCGAGGCGTGAGGCTCAGGGAGACTTCACGTCGCAATTGGCCCGGTTGACGAACAACTCGGTCTTCGGGCCGTAGATCACGAGGCCGGCGCGGATGCCTGCACCCAGCGCCGGCACGAGGACGTGGGTCTGCTCGACCAGGCGGCCGTTGTTGGTGAACTTGCAGTTGAGCAGCGGCACCACGGTGTTGGCGCTGTTGTTCTGGATGTAGAGAACGACCTGCCAGCGCTGGCTCGGGATGGCGCTGAGCGACGCGTCGCCGATGTTGACGATCGGCACCGTCGGGCCGGCCGTGATCGGCACCGACGACAGCGCGCCGAGGCGCGGCCGCTGGGTGACGACGCCCTGGACCTGCTCGGCCTGGGCGAGCGGGTCGAAGGCGAGGTCCTGGGGAGTCGGCGGGCCGCTCTGGAGCCCGACGTTGTTCACCGTCCAGACCTGGCCGGTCTTGGGATCGCGGAATTCCTGGACCGGCGGGCTCACCGGCATGTCGACGCTGCTGCGCGGCGCGGGCGCCTGCGCCTGGGCCGGCGCGATCGCGGCGAGCGAGGTGGTGGCGAGCAGGCCGATGGCCAACAGCTTGACTGTACGCATGATGTCCTCCGTCCGGCTATTTAGCCCGCGGGAGTGACCTGGGGGAAGAAGGCCGGGTTGCGCCTCAACTCGGCGCTGCGCACCTCCACCGGCAGGTTCCGCAGGGATATGAAGTACTGCAGCTGGCGCTGGGCGCTGGCCTCGTCGAGGTCGGCCCGGCTGGTGCGCAGGCTGGCCTCCATGTCGCCCGCCATCGCGTAGGCGAAGGCGAGGTTCTGGCGGACCCGCGCGTCCGAGCCCCGGGCGCCGACCAGCGGCACCAGCTGCGCGATCGCCTCCTGCGGCTGGCCGGCGATGGCCAGCGACAGCCCGAAGTTGCTGCGCAACGCCACGTTCTGCGGCGCCAGCGCGATGCCCTCGCGGTACTTGGCCTGCGCCTCGGCATGGCGGCCCAGCATGTCGAGCAGGATGCCGTAGGCGTTGAGCGTGCGGACGTCGCGCGGATTGGCCTGCAGCGCCGCGTCGAGCTGGCGCTCGGCGAGGTCGATCTGGCCCATCGAGATCAGGGCCATGGCCAGCCCGCGGCGGGCGGCGGGATCGTTCTGCTTGCGCTCGAGGGCGTCGCGGAAGGACGCGGCGGCCTCGTCCGGCAGGCCGAGCGCGAGAAAGGTCTCGCCCAGCCCGACCTTGGCCGCGACGCCGTCCGGCTTGGCCTGCAGGGCACGACCGTAAAGCGACGCGGCGGCCTCGTAGGCGCCTTCCTTGCGGGCTTCGTCGGCCTGCTTCACAGCAGATGTATATTCGTCGCCGCCTTCGGACGCGAAGGGGTAATCCGAACCGCAGGCTCCCAGGACAACGGCGAGGCCTACGACCAGGACGGGCAAAAGCTTCATTCGGTCTCGAGCACTTTCTGCCCCTCAATCGACTCGCTTAGAATATCAAAGTCTAGGGGCAACCCGCAACCGGTACCGCAAGTCTTGGGGGCCCTTCCTATTGCACGGCCAGCAGGCGCGGCTTGGTCATCGTCCTCCGGATGGCTCCGAGAACTTCGGCCAGCTGACCGACGGTGTTGGCGGAGCCCGAAATCTGGCAATCGCTGGTGGTGCTGTAGAACCTGGTCGCGTCGGAGGCGATCGCCTTCATCGCCGTACAAGGCGTGTAGGTCGTATCGCGGGGGCAACCCGCATTGGGAGCCCCCCAGGCCACGGAATAGACGGTCGTCCCGGCCCTCGTGGCGTTACCGGCGGCTTCCACGGCCTGCGCGCACTGGTTTGGCACCTTGTCGGTGCGTTCATTGAGGCCTGCCGCCCAAGCGTTGTAGTTGCCGTCGCTCACGAACACGATGACGTTCCGGACACCCGGCTCGACAGGAAGCGCATTCTGCGCCTTGGCGATGACCTCGGCCCCGTAGCTGTTCACGCTGCTGGCTGAACTTTGCTCGAGACAACCGGGATGGCGGGGGTAGTTTCCCACCGCCACGATCGTCGGCGAATCGTCGACGAGAGTGCCGGCGCCATCGTTGTAGGTATCGTCGAGCGCCGTGCGAATCTGGTACTTGATCCCCGGGGTCAGGTAGGGGATGGCGTCAGGCTTGGTGGCGCACGACCGCGCTGTCGGGCTCCAATTTCCTCCGATGCCCGGGAAGAACATCAGGCCGACCTTGTTGGAGGCTGTCGGCATGACCTTCAGCATTTCCTGGACCGCGTACAACGCACACTGGATCTTGGTCGGCCTGGGGCGGCTCGGGATGGTGCACGTGTCCGGGACATGCATCGATCCCGTCAGGTCGAACACGAACATGACGTTCTGCGGCACAAGCTCGCCGCCCGCCTTCGCGGCGGCCGCGGTGGCGGCCAGGCCGAACGATGCCTTGCCGAGGACCTTGAGGAAGTGGGTCGGGACGCTGGCCGATTGCGACACCGTCACGACGTTCGGCATGGTCGCGGTGCAGGGCG
>Ga0102832_1001226_pt1 | contig 21820 bp, 18 predicted proteins | sample EBPBio282013_DNA_FD_88942 | JGI IMG/M metagenome (GOLD analysis project Ga0102832, IMG submission 88942) | Wastewater treatment Type I Accumulibacter community from EBPR Bioreactor in Madison, WI, USA - Reactor 2_5/28/2013_ DNA (Illumina Assembly) | ecosystem: Engineered > Bioreactor > EBPR >... | reverse complement strand
AACGTCACCATCGACCTGCAGCGCGCCGAGGGCGTGATCCGCCGCGACGAGACGATCCCGCGCGAGTCGCTGCGCGTGAACGATCGCGTGCGCGCCTACATCTTCGACGTGCGCGAGGAGCCGCGCGGCCCGCAGATCTTCCTGTCGCGCAGCCATCCCCAGTTCATGGCCAAGCTGTTCACGCAGGAAGTGCCGGAAATCTACGACGGCATCATCGAGATCAAGGCCGTCGCCCGCGATCCCGGCAGCCGCGCCAAGATCGCCGTGTTGAGCCACGACAGCTCGATCGACCCGATCGGCGCCTGCGTCGGCATGCGCGGCAGCCGCGTCCAGGCGGTGGTGCAGGAGCTCCAGGGCGAGAAGGTCGATATCATTCCGTGGTCGGCCGATACCGCCAACTTCATCGTCAACGCGCTGGCGCCGGCCGAGGTCAGCAAGGTGCTGATGGACGAGGAGAAGAACAAGACCGAGGTCGTCGTTCCCGACGACCAGCTCAGCCTCGCGATCGGCCGCCGCGGCCAGAACGTCAAGCTCGCCTCGCAGCTGACCGGCTGGGAGATCGACATCATGACCGAGGCCGAGGAGAGCGAGCGCCGCCAGAAGGAAACGCGCGAGCGCACCGAACTCTTCAAGGCGACGCTCGACGTCGACGATGTCATTGCCCATCTGCTGGTGGCCGAGGGTTATGCGTCGGTCGAAGAAGTGTCTGAGGCCGCGGTCGAGGACCTGGCCGGCGTCGAGGGCTTCGACGAGGAGATCGCCACCGAGCTGCAGCGCCGCGGCCGCGAATATATCGAGAAGCGCGACGCCGAACTGGCAGAGCGCCTCGAGAATCTGGGTGTCTCCGAGGAGGTGCGGTCGGCCGAAGGTCTCACCCTGCCGATGCTGGTCGCTCTGGGCGATGCCGGCGTGAAGACGCTCGACGACCTGGGCGACCTCGCTTCCGACGAGCTGCGCGAGATCGTGGGCGAGAGCGCCATGGACTCCGATATGGCGAACACCATCATCATGAGGGCGCGCGAGCATTGGTTCCCGGCCGACGAGACGGGCCAGGCCGACGCCGCGAAGGCCTGAACGAAGGAGACCGACACTCTTGGCACTTGCCCTCACCATGCCCGAACCCCATCTCTCGGTCCGCACCTGCATCGCGACCGGCGAGGAGGCTGCGCCGGAGCGGATGATCCGTTTCGTCGTCGGTCCTGAGGGCGAAGCCGTGCCTGATCTTGCGCGGCGCCTGCCGGGACGTGGTATGTGGGTGCGGGCACAGCGTTCGGCACTCGAACGGGTCCTCGAGAAGAACTTGTTCTCGAAGGCCGCACGGGCGTCGGTGAAGGCAGCACCGGATCTGGCCGATCGGGTCGAACGGCTGCTGCTGGAACGGGCGCTCGACGATCTCGGCCGGGCACGTCGTGCCGGCCGTGCCGTCGCAGGCTTCGTGAAGGTCGAACAGATGGTTGGGCAGCGTCGCGCTGGCCTTCTCATCGTCGCCAGCGAGGCCGACGGCGACGGGCTTGCCAAGCTGCAGGCAACGGGCCTGCCGATCGAGAAACTGGGCGACGCTGCGTCGCTCGGCGGGATTTTCGGCCGCGAACAGGCGGTCTACGTGGCGGTCGCCCGCGATGATGCGGGCGGTGCGTTCATTCAACGAATTGCGGTCGGGGCGGCGCGTTGGCGCGGCTTCCGATTGAACGGCGCCGGTTGACGCGCCGAGGCGGACCAAGGACAACAGCCGACATGACGGAACAGAAAGAAGAGACCAAGTCGACCAAGCCGCTTACGCTTTCGACCACGGCGCGTTCAGGCGCTGCAACGAAGGCTGACGCGACCCAGGTGCGCCAGAAATTCTCGCACGGTCGCACGCGCGCGGTGACGGTTGAGGTCAAGAAGCCGGTGAAGCGCCCCGGTGGCGCTTCTGCACCGGCGACTGCCGCTCCGCCTCCGCCGCCTGCTGCGGCTCCCACGCCCGCTCCCGAGGCGCCGAAGCCCGCTCCTGCCGCTGCTGCGCCCGCCGGCCGCACCCTGAAACTCGGCGGTGCTCCGGCGCCGACGAGCGCGCCCTCTCGTTCGCAGCCGCCCAGCCGCTCCACCATGCCGTCGCGTTCGAGCGGTCGCGATGGTGGCCGTGGCATCGTGCTGCGCACGCTGACCGAGGAAGAGAAGGAAGCGCGCGCCCGCGCCCTTGTCGACGCCAACCGCGACGCGGAAATCGCGCGCAAGCGCGCCGCCGAAGAGGCGGTGCGTCGTGCCGCCGAGGAAGAAGCGCGCAAGAAGGCCGAGGAGGAGCACAAGAAGCGCCTCGCCGAAGAGGAAGCGCGCAAGAAGGCCGAGGAAGAGGTCAAGCGCAAGGCCGACGCTCTGGTCCAGAAGCGCCTCGATCAGGCCGCCACGGCCCCGCCGCAGGCGCCGATCGCGCGCCAGGCGCAAGAGATCAGGCCGCCGGCTCCGGCGCCCGCTCCGGCAGCGCCCACGGCGCCGATTCGCCGTCCCGTCGGGGCTGCGCCTGCGTCGACCGGCGATGCGCTGCGTCGTCCGCCGCCGCGCCTGCCCATCGTCAACAAGCGTCTGCCGCCGCCGTCGGGCGCCCGCCGAGAGGCGCCGAAGCGCCGCAACGACAAGGTCGATGTCGGCCGTGCAGTCGCCGGCGAGAACGACTTCCGCAGCCGGTCGGTGGCGCAGCAGCGCCGCCGCCTGGAGCGCGAGCGCCGCCAGCAATTCGGCAGCGAGCCGCAGCAGAAGGTCTATCGCGAGGTCACGATTCCCGAGACGATCACCGTCCAGGAACTCGCCTCCCGCATGACCGAGCGCGGCGCCGACGTCATCAAGACGCTGATGCGCATGGGCGTGATGGCGACGATCAACCAGGCGATCGATGCCGATACCGCCGAGCTGGTCGTCACCGAAATGGGCCACCGCTCCAAGCGCGTTGCCGAGGGTGACGTCGAAACCGGCCTGGCCGACCTGGTCGATGCCGAGGAGCACCTGCTGCCGCGGCCTCCGGTCGTAACGATCATGGGTCACGTCGACCACGGCAAGACCTCGCTGCTCGACGCGCTGCGCGCGACCGACGTGGCGGCGCACGAAGCCGGTGGCATCACCCAGCATATCGGCGCCTATCAGGTCACTCTGCCGTCGCAGCAGAAGATCACCTTCCTCGATACGCCGGGCCACGAAGCCTTCACCGCCATGCGTGCGCGTGGCGCCAAGGTGACGGACATCGTCGTGCTGGTCGTGGCCGGCGACGACGGCGTCATGCCGCAGACCAAGGAGGCGATTGCCCACGCCAAGGCGGCGGGCGTGCCGATCATCGTTGCCATCAACAAGATGGATAAGCCGGGCGCCGATCCGAGCCGTGTTCGGACCGAGCTGCTGCGCGAAGAAATCCAGGTCGAAGAGCTGGGCGGCGACGTCCAGTCGATCGAAGTCTCGGCGACCAAGCGAATCAACCTCGACAAGCTCGAAGAGGCGATCCTCCTGCAGTCGGAAGTGCTCGAACTCAAGGCCAATCCGGACCGTCCGGCTGATGGCGTTGTGGTCGAGGCCAAGCTCGATCCGGGCCGTGGCTCGGTGGCAACCGTGCTGGTGCAGCGCGGCACCCTGAAGGTCGGCGACATCCTCGTTGCTGGTTCGGTGTGGGGTCGTGTCCGCCGTCTCGTCGACGATCGTGGCAATGCGATCGAGCACGCAGGTCCCGCCTTCCCGGTGGAGATCCTGGGTCTCGACGGCACGCCGCAGGCGGGCGACGAGTTCCACGTCATGGAGAGCGAGGCGCGTGCGCGAGAGATCGCCGACTTCCGCGCTCGCCGTGACCGCCAGGCCCAGCTTGCCCGTGCTGCGGGCGGCCGCGGCACCCTTGAGGAGATGATCAAGGGCATCCGCGAGGGCACGGCCAAGGAGCTGCCGGTGCTGATCAAGGCCGACGTGCAGGGCTCGGCGGAAGCGCTGGCCGGTGCGCTGGCGCGGCTGTCGACCGACAAGGTCGCGACCCGCGTGGTCTACAGCGGCGTCGGCGGCATCAGCGAAGCCGACATTACGCTCGCCAAGGCGTCGGGTGCGCTGCTCATCGGCTTCAACGTGCGCGCGAACCCGCAGGCTCGCGAGATCGCCAAGCGCGACAAGATCGACATCCGCTACTACAGCATCATCTACAAGGTCACCGAGGACATTCAGGCTCTGATGGTGGGTCTGCTCGACCCGACCTACAAGGAGACCTTCCTCGGCAACGCCCAGATCCGCGAAGTCTTCCGCATCACCAAGGCCGGCAACGTCGCCGGCTGCATGGTCACGGAAGGCATGGTCAAGCGTGGCGCCAAGGTTCGCTTGCTGCGTGACAACGTGGTGATCCACGAAGGCACGCTGAAGACCCTGCGCCGCTTCAAGGAAGAAGTCCGCGAAGTTCAGCACGGCTTCGAATGCGGCATGGCGTTCGAAAACTACGACGACATCAAGGTCGGCGACGTGATCGAGTGCTTCGACGTCGAGGAAGTCACGCCGACGCTTTAACGTCATCTCCTCCCCTTCGCGGGGTCCGCGAAGGGGAGGTGTCGGCGTCTTGCGCCGACGGAGGGGTCATGGCCCCTCTGCCCCGTGAGACGGGCCACCTCCCCATTTGAATGGGGAGGAGAGAACAGGGAGAAACGCCATGCCCCGGCGTCGTTCATCCGACAAAGACAATCGTGCTCCCGGCCAGCGTCAGCTTCGCGTCGGCGAGGAACTGCGCCATCTGCTGGCGGAGCTGTTCGAGCGCGGCGACATGCGCGATCCCGATCTGCGCGACGCCTCGATCACCGTGACGGCCGTCGATATCAGTCCCGACCTGCGCAATGCCACGGCCTTCGTCATGCCGCTCGGCGGCCAGGACGAGAAGCGGCTGCTCGCGGCCATGCGCCGGGCGGCGCCCTGGTTCCGTGCCCGGGTCGGCGAGCGCGCCGGGCTGCGCTACGCGCCGGAGATCCGTTTCGAGATCGACCGCACCTTCGACGAGGCCGACAAGATCGGCGCCCTGCTGCGCCGGCCGGACGTCGCGCGCGACATCAAGGACGATTGAGGTAGTACTCGTCGCGCGGAAAGAAATCGGTATTGGGTGAGGCCGCAGCGACCACCTGGCCGTTGTTCAGGGGTTCGACCTTCTTGTCCTCGAACCATTTCTGCAGCTCGTCGCGATTGATCCGCGCCGCCTTGAGGTGGGCCACGATCTCCGGTCGCGTCAGCAGCGTCAGCACCTTCTCGCGCGCGTAGGGAATGGGCCGGTCGCTGCCCATCATCGCCGGGTGCACCATCGTCACGTAGGGAAAGACCGAGCGAAACGTCTCGATCGAGCGTTCGGTCGGTGCCCATTGGACGTAGATGCCGCCCGGCGCCAGCTTGGCGCGCACCTGACGGAAGAATTCCTGCGAGTTGAGAAGTCCCGAGAGCGCCGTTTTGGGCAGGATCGCATCGGCTTCGATCACATCGTAGAGAGTCGGGTCGAGGGCAAGTGCATGCCGCCCGTCTGCGACCAGGACCTCGAAGCGCTTGCCGGCCAGCAGTTCGTCGACGCCTGAGCGGCCGCCTTGCGTGAGGTAGCTGCGCAGCGTCTCGATGACCGGCGCCACGATTTCGATGACACGGACCTTCTCGGTCGCCGGATGCAAGCCGGCCGCATAGGGAGTGCCGCCGGTGCCCGAGCCGATCACCAGCACGCGCTTGGGCGTTTCGTGGACCAACGGGCCGATGGCACCCAGGAAGGCGTGTACCGTGTCGAAGGCCAGGCGGCTTTGCGAATGGCCCTGGATGTAAAGCCGGCCATTCTCGTGGTCCGACATCTTCAGCAGGCTGAGGCCAGTCTTGTCCTCTGCGACGATGGCCGTTTCGGTCGTGAGCCCGTGCAATCGCCGCCAGAAGGCGTCGCCTCCCGGAAAGAACAGCAGGCCGGCCACCAGTACCGCAGCCGGCAGATAGGCCCAGCGTGTCGCCCGCGGGCCGGCGAGTTGCAGAACGGCAAAGGCAAGCCCGATCGCGACCAGGAGCTTCAAGGTGCCGGCGGTGCCCGCCAGGTCGAGCAGCAGCAGGCCGGCGACCAGGCTGCCCATGCTGTTGCCCACGATGTTGGCGAGCTGCACCAGGCCGACGCGACTGCCCAGCCGGTCGAGGTCGCGCTGTACGGCCTTCTGCACCACGGGGAAGGAGAAGCCCATGATGAAGGATGCCGGCAACACCACGACGGCGACCAGCAGGACGATCAGTGCAATGTCGTCGGCACGCCCGCTCATGATGTCGCGATCGACGAAAGTCGAGGGCAGCAGACCCGTACCAATGGCAAGGTAGACGAACCAGGCGCCGGCCAAGGCCAGCGCCGTCGCCACGCCCTGCATCAGGAAGAAGAAGCGGCGCGGGTCGGCGATGCGGTCGATGGTGCGCGCGCCGACCAGCAGGCCGGCCGCGTCGCCCAGCAGGAACACCGACAGGACCAGCGAGAAGCTGTAGCCGTTCGACTGCAGCAGCACGCCGACCAGCCGGTACCAGACGATCTGCAGGGCGACGATCAGGAAGCCGCTGATGAACACCAGCATCGACCATCGCAGCACGGTCCGGTTGTCGGCGTCGTCGAGGGCGCGCGCCGCCGCCGCGGGGTGCGGGGCCGCGGCGCCGAGGCCGCGCGCCAGCAGAAGCCCGCCCGCGGCGACGGCGAGGTTGATCGCCGCGCCGATCTGCACCGCGCGGTCGAAGCCCACCGTGCCGATCAGGAACCAGCCGCCGACGAACGCGCCGACGCCGGCGCCCAGCGTGTTGACGCCGTACAGCCCGCCGATCAGCCGGGCCGAGCCGGCGATCTCGCGCACCACCGCCCGCGACAGGAACGGCAGCGAGCAGCCCATCAGGAAGGTCGGCCACAGCAGGCTGGCGAACACCACGGCGAAGACCGCCGCGCGCGACGCCGACAGCGGCAGGAACTCGCGGTAGATCACGTCGTGGTAGAGCCACGGGCTGGCGACGGCGAAGACCGCGATGCCGACCTCGCAGGCGGCGAAGGCCAGCAGCGCGCCGCGCCGCGACAGCCGGTCGGCGACCAGGCCGGCGGCCAGGCTGCCGAGGCCCAGCCCGAGCAGGAAGGCGCCGACCACCAGCGCCGCGGCGATCGTGTCGGCGCCGGCGAACAGCGCCAGCAGGCGATGCCAGGCCGTCTGGTAGACCAGCGCCGCCGCGCCGGAGAGAAAGAACAACCCGAACAGCACCGCGCGCGCCGCGCCGTCTGCCCCCGCCCCCTGCTTCATGCAGGCACAGTGACGCAATCCGTCGCTGGCGTGCAATCACATGTCCGTCTAGGACAGCCCGCGATGGGAAAAAGGAAGGGCGACAAGGTCGACGGCTGGGTCGTGCTCGACAAGCCGCTGGGACTGGGCTCGACCCCGGCGGTCGGCCGGGTGCGGCGGCTGTTCGGCGCGCAGAAGGCCGGCCACGGCGGCACCCTCGACCCGCTGGCCACCGGCGTGCTGCCGATCGCGCTGGGCGAGGCGACCAAGACTGTCCCGTTCGTCATGGACGGCGCCAAGCAGTACCGCTTCACCCTGCGCTTCGGCGAGGCGCGCTCGACCGAGGACCTCGAGGGCGATGTCACCGCGACCAGCCCCGCCCGGCCGGACGACGCGGCGATCCGGGCCGCCCTGCCGACCTTCACCGGGACGATCCTGCAGCGCCCGCCGGCCTACTCGGCCCTCAAGGTCGACGGCCAGCGGGCCTACGACCTCGCCCGGGCCGGCGAGACAGTCGAGCTGGCGCCCCGGCAGGTGGTCATCGAGCGACTGGAGCTGGTAGCCCGGCCGGACCCCGACCACGCAGATTTCGTGGTCGACTGCGGCAAGGGCACCTACATCCGGTCGCTCGGCCGCGACCTCGCCCTCGCCCTGGGCACCGTCGGGCACCTCTCGGCGCTGCGCCGGACGGCCGCCGGGCCGTTCCGCGAGGAGGCGGCCATTTCGCTTTCCAAACTGGAGGCCCTCGGGCATAGTCCCGCGCTTCTCGGGGCCCTGGCTCCCGTGGCGACCGCGCTGGACGACATCCCGGCGCTGGCCCTCGCGGAAGCCCAAGCGGACCGGCTGCGCCAAGGCCAGCCGGTGCTCTTGACCCGGGACGCACCGCCGTCCGGCACGCTGTTGCGCGCCGAGCTCGGCAGCAGGCTGGTGGCGCTGGTCCGTTCGGACGGCGTCGCTCTCAAGCCGGTGCGCGTCTTCAATCTTTAGTCATATGGAGAACACCGATGTCGATTACAGCCGCGCGCAAGGCGGAGCTGATCAAGTCGTACGCCCAGGCCGAGGGTGACACCGGTTCGCCGGAAGTCCAGGTCGCGATCCTGAGCGAGCGCATCTCGAACCTCACCGAGCACTTCAAGGGCCATGCGAAGGATCACCATTCGCGCCGCGGCCTGCTGAAGCTCGTCGGCCAGCGCCGCCGGCTGCTCGACTACCTGAAGGCCAAGGACAACAAGCGCTACGACTCGCTGATCGAGCGCCTCGGCCTTCGCCGCTGAAATCGGGGCCCCGTCTCCATCCGAGGATGGACCGGGGCCTCTTCGTGTCGCCTCGACCGGTTCCCGACCAACCATGGCCGGCCGGCGCGACTTCGCAGTAACCGGACGGGCAGGGGCGAGAGCAAAGGCCCGGGTCCGGTCCTGCCGATGCAAGGGCATCGGTGGGCGGCTGTCGCCAGACGGGGGCGAACGCCGTGTTGGAAAGGAAGATGGATATGAGTGGAATGTTCCAGGTGTTCCGCAAGGAACTCGAGTGGGCCGGGCGCAAGCTCGTGCTCGAAACGGGCAAGATCGCCCGCCAGGCCGACGGCGCCGTGCTGGCGACCTACGGCGGCACGACCGTGCTGGCGACCGTGGTGTTCGAGAAGAAGCCCAAGCCCGGGCTGGATTTCTTCCCGCTGACGGTGAACTACCAGGAGAAGGCTTTCGCCGCGGGCAAGATCCCGGGCGGCTTCTTCAAGCGTGAGGGCCGTCCGTCGGAGAAGGAAGTCCTGACGTCGCGCCTGATCGACCGGCCGATCCGGCCGCTGTTCCACGAGAACTACAAGAACGAGACGCTGGTCGTCATCACGACGCTGGCGCACGACATGGAGAACGACCCCGACATCGTGTCGATGGTCGCCACGTCGGCCGCGCTGACGATCAGCGGCGCGCCGTTCCTCGGCCCGATCGGCGCCGCGCGCGTCGGCTACCTCGACGGCAAGTACATCATCAACCCGACGCTCGAGCAGACCAAGAAGAGCGATCTCGACCTCGTCGTCGCCGGCACCAAGGACGGCGTTCTGATGGTCGAGTCGCAGGCCAAGGAACTGTCCGAGGACGCGATGCTGTCGGCGGTGATGGAAGGCCATCGCTCGTTCCAGCCGGTGATCGACGCGATCATCCAGCTGGCCGAGCATTGCGCCAAGGAGCCGCTGCCGCTGACCGAGCCGCCGGCCGCCGCCAAGACGGTCGCCGAGCGCCTCAAGGCCGAGATGACGGCCAAGATGGCCGCGGCCTACAGCGAGACCCAGAAGCTGGCCCGCCAGGCCAAGGTCGCGGCCGTGAAGGACGAGGCCAAGAAGCTGTTCGAGGGCGATGACGCGGCGCTGGCCGTGTTCGGCGAGCAGTTCGGCAACCTCGAGGCCGACGTCGTGCGCGGCGCCATCCTCGACACCGGCAAGCGCATCGACGGCCGCGACACCCGCACCGTCCGCCCGATCGAGGCGGAGGTCGGCGTGCTGCCGCGTGCCCACGGTTCGTCGCTGTTCACCCGCGGCGAGACCCAGGCACTGGTCGTGGCCACGCTCGGCACCGGCCAGGACGAGCAGATCATCGACGCGCTCGAGGGCGAGTACCGCGAGAACTTCATGATGCACTACAACATGCCTCCGTACGCGGTCGGCGAGGTGCGTCGCATGGGTTCGCCGGGCCGTCGCGAGATCGGCCACGGCAAGCTGGCGTGGCGCGCGCTGCGTCCTCTGCTGCCGGGCAAGGACAAGTTCCCGTACACGATCCGCATCGTGTCGGAGATCACCGAGAGCAACGGCTCGTCGTCGATGGCCTCGGTGTGCGGCGGCTCGCTGTCGCTGATGGATGCCGGCGTGCCGCTCGAGCGGCCGGTGGCGGGCATCGCGATGGGCCTGATCAAGGAAGGCGAGCGCTTCGCCGTCCTGTCGGACATCCTGGGCGACGAGGATCACCTCGGCGACATGGACTTCAAGGTGGCCGGCACCGACAAGGGCATCACCGCGCTGCAGATGGACATCAAGATCACCTCGATCACCGAGGAGATCATGAAGGTCGCGCTGGGCCAGGCCCGTGACGGCCGCCTGCACATCCTCGGCGAGATGTCGAAGGGCCTCGGCGGGGCGCGCGATTCGGTCAGCCAGAACGCGCCGCGCATCACGCAGTTCACGATCCCGAAGGACAAGATCCGCGAAGTGATCGGCACCGGCGGCAAGGTGATCCGCGAGATCACCGAGCAGACCGGCACCAAGATCGACATCGAGGACGACGGCACCATCAAGGTGGCGGCGGTCGACGCCAAGCAGGGCCAGGCCGCGATCGACTGGATCAAGGGCATCGTGGCCGAGCCGGAGATCGGCGTGATCTACAACGGCAAGGTCGTGAAGACCGTCGAGTTCGGCGCCTTCGTGAACTTCCTCGGCGCCCGCGACGGCCTCGTCCACATCTCGGAGCTGGCGCCGCGTCGCGTCGCCAAGGTCACCGACGTGATCAAGGAAGGCGACCAGGTGAAGGTCAAGGTCCTCGGCGTCGACGACCGCGGCAAGGTCCGCCTGTCGATGAAGGCGGTCGACCAGGAGACCGGCGAGGACATCTCGAACAAGCCGCGCGAGGACGCGCCGGCCGGCGAGTAAGCTTCGCTTCGATCGAACACGGAAACGGCGGCCCTCGGGCCGCCGTTTTTGTTTGCGAAAGGTCCCTCGCTTCGCTCGGGATGACAAGAAAGGCCTGTCATCCCGAGCGCAGCGAGGGACCCTTGCTCAGCCCTACTCGCCGTTCTCCATCGGCGGCATGCCGACCGCGTGGTAGCCGGCGTCGACGTAGTGGACCGTGCCGGTGACGCCGGCGGACAGGTCCGACATCAGGTAGAGCGCGGCGCCGCCGACGTCGGTCAGCTCGATGTTGCGGCGCAGCGGCGAGGCCTCGCGCGACACCCGGTAGACGTAGCGGGCGCTGCCGATCACCGCGCCGGCCAGGGTGCGCATCGGGCCGGCCGAAATCGCGTTGACGCGCACGCCCTGCGGGCCGAGGTCGGCCGCGAGGTAGCGGACGCTGGCCTCCAGCGCCGCCTTGGCGACGCCCATCACGTTGTACGACGGCATGACGCGCGTGGCGCCCTCGTAGGTCAGCGTGACCAGGCTGCCGCCGTCTGTCATCAGCGGCAGCGCGCGGCGCGCGATCTCGGTGAACGAGTAGCAGGAGATCGTCAGGCTGCGCTGGAAGTTGGCCTTGGTCGTGTCGACGTAGCGGCCTTTCAGCTCCTCCTTGTCGGAGAAGGCGATGGCGTGGACGACGAAGTCGATCTTGCCCCACTCCGCCTTGAGGCGGGCGAACAGCCGGTCGAGGCTCTCCTCGCTCTCGACGTCGGCTTCCTCGACGATCTTCGAGCCGAGCTTCTCGACCATCGGCAGCACGCGCTTGCCGAACGCGGCGCCCTGGTAGGTGAAGGCCATCTCGGCGCCGGCGGCATGCAGCGCCTGCGCGATGCCCCAGGCGATCGAGCGGTCGTTGGCGACGCCCATCACGAGGCCGCGCTTGCCCGCCATCAGCTTCGGCACCGGGGGAAGCTCGACGGCGCGGGACACGGGACCGGGCGCGGCAGCGGAAGCCGTCCCGCCGCCCGAGGCGTCGGGGGCGGCGGAGAGGGGTCGGTTCTCGGGCATGGGTCCCCGGTTCAGTGGTCGTAGCGCGAGAACAGCAGGCAGGCGTTGGTGCCGCCGAACCCGAAGCTGTTAGACATCACGGTGTTGAGGCCGGCGTTGTCGACCCGCTGGCGCACGATCGGGTAGTCGCCGACGCCCGGGTCCGGGTTCTCGACGTTGGCCGAGGCGCAGACGAAGTCGTGCTTCATCATCAGCAGCGAGTAGATCGCCTCGTGCGCGCCGGTCGCGCCCTGGCTGTGCCCGGACAGCGACTTGGTCGAGCTGACCAGCGGCAGCTTCTCGGCGCCGAACACCTGGCGGATGGCATCGAGCTCGGTGATGTCGCCGACCGGCGTCGAGGTGCCGTGGGTGTTGATGTAGTCGACCGGGGCGTTGCGCCGCGGCCCGCCGGGGAAGCCGCCAAGCGCCAGCTTCATGCAGCGCACCGCGCCCTCGCCCGAAGGCGCCACCATGTCGGCGCCGTCCGAGGTCGCGCCGTAGCCCGTCACCTCGGCGTAGATCTTCGCGCCGCGCGCCCTGGCCGTCTCGAGATCCTCGAGCACGACGATGCCGCCGCCGCCCGAGATCACGAAGCCGTCGCGGTCCTTGTCGTAGGCGCGGCTCGCCCGGGTCGGCGTGTCGTTGTACTTCGACGACATCGCGCCCATGGCGTCGAACAGCACCGACAGCGTCCAGTCGAGCTCCTCGCCGCCGCCCGCGAACATGCGGTCGGCCTTGCCGAGCTGGATGGTCTCGACGGCGTTGCCGATGCAGTGCGCCGAGGTTGAGCAGGCCGAGCTGATCGAGTAGCTGGGGCCCTTGATGTGCCACGCCGTCGCGAGGTTGGCCGACACCGTGCTCGACATGGCGCGCGGCACCATGAACGGGCCGATGCGCTTGGGACCCTTCTCCTTGGCCGTGATCGCCGACTGGACGATCGCGCCGGTGGTCGGGCCGCCGGAGCCGGCGACCACGCCGGTGCGGTCGTTCGAGATCTCGGCCTCCGCCAGGCCGGCATCCTCGATCGCTTCCTTCATCGCCAGCCAGGCATAGGCCGCGCCGTCGCCCATGAAGCGGCGCAGGCGGCGGTCGACCAGCTCGTCGACGTTCAGCTTCAGCGTGCCGGCGACCTGGCTGCGGAAGCCCAGCTCCTTGTACTGCGGCATGAACTCGATGCCCGACTTGCCGTCGCGCAGCGACTGCACGACCTCGGCCGCGTTGTTGCCGATCGAGGAGACGACTCCCAGGCCGGTGACGACCACACGTTTCATGATGTCAGCTCGCTGCTGCCGGGGCGTCGGGCGCCCCGTCCTGGAACAGTCCGACCTTGAGGCCGGAAACCTCGTAGACCTGCTTGCCGTCGGCATGGACGACGCCGTCGGCGATGCCCAGCACCAGCTTGCGCAGCATCACGCGCTTGAGGTTCACGGTGTAGGTCAGCTTCTTGACGCTGGGCACGATCATGCCGGTGAACTTGACCTCGCCGACGCCGAGCGCGCGGCCGCGCCCGGGCGCCTTCATCCAGCCGAGGAAGAAGCCCAGCAGCTGCCACAGGCCGTCCAGCGGCAGGCAGCCCGGCATCACCGGGTCGCCCTTGAAGTGGCAGTCGAAGAACCACAGGTCAGGCCGGATATCGAGCTCGGCGACGATTTCGCCCTTGTCGTACTGCCCGCCGGTCTCGGAGATCTTCAGGATTCGATCGAACATCAGCATGGGCGGCAACGGCAGTTGCGCGTTGCCCGGGCCGAACAGGCGGCCCTTGGCACAATCGATCAGGTCTTCGAAGGTATAGCTGCTCTTCTTTTCGCTCATCACCGTCCCACGCCGCCCGCTTATCGGGGTTCGAAGCCAGAATAAGGAGCCGCATCGCCCAGCGCAAACCGCCGGGCCGGGGAACGGCGGGGGCGGCACGGGGACGCTGGGGGCTTTTCAGGCCGCCTCCACGAGCATAAATATAGGCTCACCAATGCCCGGTACCAGCCCCGACCTGATCGGCCGCCTGCGCGAGGCCGGCCTCCGCCCGACCCGCCAGCGCGTCGCCCTGGCGCGCCTGCTTTTCGAGGGCGAGCATCGGCACGTGACGGCGGAAAGCCTGCATGCCGAGGTCCGGTCGACCCGCCTGCCGGTGTCGCTGGCCACCGTCTACAACACGCTGAACCAGTTCCGCGATGCCGGCCTGCTGCGCGAGGTCGTGGTGGCGGCGGGGCGGTCCTACTTCGACACCAACACCAGCCACCATCACCATTTCTACGTCGAGAACGACGGCGAACTGCACGACTTCCCGTCGGACAAGGTGCTGGTCGAGGGCCTGCCGGCGGCGCCGCGCGGCACCGAGGTGTCGCGCGTCGACGTGATCGTCCGGGTCCGCCGCTAGGGGCCTGTTGGCCCCGCGCCCTGCGAATCGCTCGCATCTTTTAGAATTGTTCTAAACAGCCTTGACGGCTTCGTGGCGGCTTCCCAATATCCGCCCCGCGCGACCGGCAGTGCGCCGGTTGCCCGTCATTCAGCAAGGGAGAATGCCATGGCGAATCTCAAGGGATCGAAGACCGAAGGCAACCTGAAGGCCGCGTTCGCGGGCGAGAGCCAGGCGAACCGCCGTTACCTCTACTTCGCCCAGAAGGCGGACGTGGAAGGCTACAACGACGTCGCGACCGTGTTCCGGTCGACCGCCGAGGGCGAGACCGGCCACGCGCACGGCCACCTCGAGTTCCTCGAGGTCAGCGGCGACCCGGCGACCGGCCTGCCGATCGGCGAGACCTCGGCCAACCTGAAGGCGGCGATCGCTGGCGAGACGCACGAGTACACCGACATGTACCCGGGCATGGCCCGCACCGCCCGCGAAGAGGGCTTCAACGAGATCGCCGACTGGTTCGAGACGCTGGCGAAGGCCGAGAAGAGCCACGCCGGTCGCTTCCAGAAGGCGCTCGACACGCTTTCCTAAGAGGCCTCCGGGTCTTGCGAAAGGGGACCCGACCGGGTCCCCTTTTTCGTCCCGAGCATCCGACAGACCACCCGAGTACCCGACATGCGCGAAGGCAGCCTCGAAGCCCCCATCCGCCACCCCCTCGACTGGCAGAATCCCTGGTTCTGGGACGAGGCCGCGCTCGAGAAGGAGATGGAGCGCGTCTTCGACATCTGTCACGGCTGCCGCCGCTGCTTCAACCTGTGCGATTCCTTCCCGCGGCTGTTCGACCTGATCGACAGCGGCCCGACCGGCGAACTCGACGGCGTCGACAAGGCCGCCTACGCCTCGGTCGAGGAAGCCTGCACGCTGTGCGACATGTGCTTCATGACCAAGTGCCCCTACGTGCCGCCGCACGAGTGGGCTCTCGATTTCCCGCACCTCATGCTGCGCCATCGCGCCGTGCAGGCGCGCAAGAACGGCATCGATTTCGTCGAGGGCCAGCTGGCCGACACCGACCGCACCGGCCGGCTGGGCAGCTTCACCGCCGGCATCGCCAACTGGGTGACCGACGAGAACAACAAGCTGACGCGCCCGGCGCTGCAGAAGTACGCCGACATCCACCACGGCGCGCGGCTGCCGAAGTATGCCGGCGAGACCTTCGAGACCCGCGCCCGGCGCGAGGGCGCCGAGGTCAATGCCGAGGCGCCGGCCTTCGGCAAGCGCAAGGCGGTGCTCTACGCGACCTGCTTCGTGAACTTCAACAACACCGGGATCGGCGCCGCCGCGCGCGCCGTGCTGGCCAAGAACGGCGTCGAGACCGAGGTCGTCCACCCGGCGTGCTGCGGCATGCCCAAGCTGGAACTCGGCGATCTCAACGGCGTCGCCGACCAGGCCGCCAAGGTGACGGCGGCGCTGCTGCCGTGGGTCGACAAGGGCTACGACATCATCGCGCTGACCCCGTCCTGCGCCCTGATGCTGAAGTTCGAATGGCCGCTCCTGCTGCCCAAGGACCCGGCGGTCGAGCGGCTGGCCGCGGCGACCTTCGACATCTCCGAGTACGTCGTCGACATCGCCAAGAAGGAAGGGCTGGCGCCCGGCCTGCAGACGATCGACGGCGGCGTCAGCGTCCACCTCGCCTGCCACGCGCGCGCCCAGAACATGGGCGCTAAGGCCGCCGAGATGCTGCGCCTCGCGCCCAAGACGCGGGTCGCGGTGATCGAGCGCTGCAGCGGCCACGGCGGCATCTGGGGCGCCCGCACCGAGAATTTCGAGACGGCGGTCAAGGTCGGCAAGCCGGCCGCCCAGGCCGCGATCAAGAACGGCACGGCCTACGTCGCCTCGGAATGCCCGCTCGCCGCCGATCACCTGATGCAGGTGATGGAGATGACCCACGGCGAGCAGGAACTGAAGCCCTCCCGCGCCAACCACCCGATCGAGTTGCTGGCGCTTGCCTATGGACTGACGGTGACCCCGCGATGATTGCCCGACAGATCGACGCGTCCGCGATCCTGCCCGCCGCCGAGTACGCCAAGGTGCGCGCCGACCGGCGCAAGCGGATCACGGAGATCAAGAAGAACCGCCGCCTCGAGGTGGGTCCGTTCGCGACCTTCTACTTCGAGAACTACGACACCATGCTGCACCAGGTGCACGAGATGCTGTTCATCGAGAAGGGCGGCGCCGAGCAGCTGCCCGACGAACTGGCGGCCTACAACCCGCTGATCCCCAGGGGCAGCGAGCTGGTCGCGACGGTGATGTTCGAGATCGACGACCCGCTGCGCCGCGCCCGCGTGTTGGGCAATTTGGGCGGCGTCGAGCACAAGGCCTTCATCCGCGTCGGCGGCGAGGTCGTGCGCGGCGTGCCCGAGGACGACCAGGACCGCACGCGCGACGACGGCAAGGCCTCGTCGGTGCAGTTCATCCGCTTCCCCTTCACCGCGGCGCTGGTCGCCGCGTTCAAGGGCGGCGCCGGCGACGTCGTGGTCGGCTTCGACCACCCCAACTACGGCCACATGGCGGTGATGCCGGCCGCGGTGCGCGAGGCGCTGGCGCAGGACTTCGCGTAATCAAAGGTCCCTCGCTGCACTCGGGATGACAGGCCTTTCTTGTCATCCCGAGCGCAGCGAGGGACCTTTCTTCTGCCGCCTCAATACGTGATCCGCAGGATCAGCACGATCGGGTCGCCCGGCATGTTGGCCGGGATCGGCGGGAACGGCGAGCCGTTGCGGATGGCGTCCAGCTCGGCCGCATCGACCGCGGCGCGGCCGCTCGAGCTGTCGAGGCTGACCGACATCACCGAACCGTCGCGCGCCACCGTCACCCGCGTCACGACGCGGCCATGCTGGCCGCTGGCGCGCGTCGAGTGGGCGCGCGCGCGGTACGGCTCGAGGTGGCGGAACAGCCGCGACAGGTAGTCGTTGCGCTGCCGCCCGACGCCGGCCAGCTGGTCGGCGGCATCCGGTCCGGGGATCGGGGCTGGGATCGAGGCCGGTGGCCGGTCGGGCGGCGGCCGCGCCGGGGTCGGCGGCGTCGGGCGCGGCGGCAGCGGCAGGGTGCGCTGGACCGGGCGTGGCGGCTGCGGCCGCGCGAACTCGCGCGCCGACGGCGCGGGCGGCGCCTCGGGCACCGGCGGCACCGAGAACTCGTAGCGGGGCAAGGCGGGCTCCGGCGTTGCGCCGGGCGGCGCCAGTGCGACCTGGGGCTCGGGCGGCGGCGCCGGCACGGGGGCGGGCGCATCGGGCGGCGCGGTCGCCGGGCTGGAGGCCTCGGCCTCGGGCGGCGGTCCCTCGCGCGGCGGCAGCTGCAGGCCGACGTTCGACGGCGAGTTGTCGAACGACACCATGATCGGCTCTTCCGGCTTGTCGGGCGCGGGGAACGGCGGCACCAGCCAGACACCGACCGCCACCGCGGCGTGCAGCATCACCGCCAGCACGAGGGCGAGGGCCGGCATGGGCGCCGCGCGCGACGGGGCGAGGCTGGTGTCGGTCACGGTGGTCCCGTTCTACGACCGCCGGCGCCCGGCGGCTAGGCGCGGGTCCCGCTCAGTTGCTGCGCTTGAAGGCGAGCGGCAGGCTGAACGTGTGCTGCGCGCCCAGCTCGTCCGGCATCGGCGGGTAGGGCGAGGCGGCGCGCGCCATGGTGAGCGTCGCCTGGTCGAGGCTGGCGTTGCCGCTCGACCGGTTGAGCCCGACATCGATCAGCCGTCCGTCGCGGGCGATCACCAACCGCAGCACGACGGTGCCCGACTCGGTCAGGGCGTTGCGCACGAATTGCTGGTGCGCCGACAGCTTGTTGGCGACCTGCCAGATGTACTGGTCCTCGGCGCGCTTGCTGCCATACGACTGCGCCGGGTTGACGAAGTTCGGCGCCTGGCGCGCCGCCTGCTGCTGCTCGGCCGGCGTGCGTTGCTGCGGCGCCGTCGACAGGGGCGACGATCGCAGCGCCGGGTTCTGCGGCGTGTGGACCGGCGGCGGCGGCGCCGGCTGGACGCGCGCCTGGGTCGGCGGCGGCGCCGGGGGCGCGGGCGGCGGTGGCGCGGCCGGGCGCGGGATCTCGCGTGCCGTCACCGGCGGTGGCGGCGCGTCGACCGGCGGCAGGGCGCTTTCGAGGGTCGGCGAGGGCGGCGGTGGCGGCGGGGGAGGCGGCGGCGTGGTCGCCATCGCCTGCTGCTGCGGTTCCGGCGGCGGCTCGGCCGGCGGCGGCTCCGCCTTGGTTTCCTCGACCGGCGGCTTGGGCGGTTCCGGTTGGGCGGCCTTGGGCTCGGGCGTTGGCGGCTTGGGCGTCTCGGGCAGCCCCGTGCCGGGCGGCAGCTTCTGGTCCTGGCTCGGCCCGACCGGGGCCAGGCCCATGCGGATCGGCGGCGCCGGCGGCACCGGGGCCGGCCGCGCGACCGGCGGGGGAGGCGGTGGCGGCGCGGCGGCGGGCGCGGCCGGCGGCGGCGTGGGCTCGGCCGGGGCGGGCGTCTCGGGCGGCGTCTCGGCCGGTGTCTCGGCGGGCGGCGGCGGGGCGTCGAGGCTGATCTCGATGGCGTCCGGCGTGGTGTCGACCGGCTGCAGCGGCGACACCCAGAACAGCGCCGCCGCCACCGCCACGTGCAGCAACGTCGCCAATGCCACCGCGGTCGGCGACATGTGCTCGTAGCGCTCGTGGGTCAGGCTGACGGCGTGGGTCACGTCGCGTGTTCTAGGCCGAGGCGCGGCCGGCCGCTAGTTGATCGGTTCCGACTTGTAGACGCCCCACATGCCGGTGCGCTCGATCCAGCCCGAGACGCCGCCGACCTTGACCCGGCACCAGTCGCCGGCACAGGACCGGATCTCGCCCATCACCTCGGGGTCGAGCTTGGCCACCAGTTCGGCCGAGCTGGCCGGGGTCTTGAGCAGGGCCGCCTGCTTGGACGGGATGATGAAGGTGCGCTTGCCGGTCAGCAGGCTCTGGTGGACCCAGCCGCTGGCGCCCTGCCAGTCGCGGATTTTCCGCCAGTTCTCGTACTCGGCGACGATCTCGACCGGCATCGTCTTGCGCTTGAACACCCACTCGATCGGGTAGCGCGCGCCCGGCCCGGTGCGGACGTTGACCTCGTCGGACCGCAGCGAGGCGAAGCGCGGGATCGGCAGGCCGGAGCCCTTGCGCTGGGCCGCGCCGGGCGTGTCGGCGGCGTGGGCGACGCCGCCGGCGCCCAGCCAAAGGGCCACCAGGGGCGCCAGACACGCCAAAAGCCGGACCGCCGAAAGAATTCGCATCGACACAAAGATACCTTAAATCTCTGCTTCGGGCGACAAGTGTTTGAAACGGCGTGCTTTTCCGTCGCGCGGCCGGCTGGGCGGCGCGGCTGGACAAATTGCGCCCGGTGTTGCTAATCGGGCTGACACTCCTCTTGCCGCCCGGTACCGATCACATGCCGTCCAGTTCCAAGAAAAAGCCGCTCGTGATCGTCACCCGGAAGCTCCCGGAAGCGATCGAGACGCGGCTGATGGAGCTTTTCGACACGCGCCTCAACGCCGACGACAAGCCGCTGACCGCGGCCCAGCTGGTCGAGGCGGTGCGCACCGCCGACGTGCTGGTGCCGACCGTGACCGACCGGATCGACAGCCGGGTGCTCAGCCAGGCCGGCCCGAACCTCAAGCTGATCGCCTCGTTCGGCACCGGCGTCGACCACATCGACCTCGACACCGCGCGGCAGCGCGGCATCACCGTGACCAACACGCCCGGCGTGCTGACCGAGGACACCGCCGACATGACCATGGCGCTGGTGCTGGCGACGGCGCGGCGGATGGGCGAGGGCGAGCGGCTGGTGCGCGCCGGCCAGTGGACCGGCTGGAGCCCGACCGGGATGCTGGGCTCGCGCCTGCTCGGCAAGCGCATGGGCATCGTCGGCATGGGCCGCATCGGCCAGGCGCTGGCGCGGCGCGCCAAGGGCTTCGGCCTGGCGATCCACTACCACAACCGCAAGCGCGTCCATCCCGACGTCGAGCGCGAGCTCGAGGCGACCTACTGGGAAAGCCTCGACCAGATGCTGGCGCGCATGGACATCGTGTCGGTCAACTGCCCGCACACGCCGGCGACCTTCCATCTCCTGTCGGCGCGGCGGCTGAAGCTGATGAAGCCGACGGCGATCATCGTCAACACGGCGCGCGGCGAGATCATCGACGAGAACGCGATGGTGCGCATGCTGAAGGCCGGCGAGCTCGGCGGCGCCGGCCTCGACGTCTACGAGCACGAGCCGCAGATCAACCCGAAGCTGCTCGAGCTCGAGCGCGTCGTGCTGCTGCCGCACATGGGCTCGGCCACGCTCGAGGGCCGCATCGACATGGGCGAGAAGGTGCTGATCAACATCAAGACCTTCGCCGACGGCCACAAGCCGCCGGACCGCGTCCTCGCGACGATGTTTTAGGCGAAAGAGAAGGGTCCCTCGCTTCGCTCGGGATGACAGCGTTTTCTTGTCATCCCGAGCGAAGCGAGGGACCTTTCGGTTTCACAAATCCCCCTCGACCATCTCGCGCGCGCGTTCCTGGATCAGCACGTCGCGCGCCGAGCGGCCGACCTGGGCGCCGACCAGGATGGTGAGCGAGGTCCAGTACATCCACACCATGATCGCCGCGAAGCCGGCGGTCGCGCCGAACGCCGAGGCGATCTTGGTGAACTCGAAGTACAGCACCAGCGCGCGGTTGCCGGCGGCGAACAGCAGCGCGTTCACCAGGCCGCCGATCAGCGCGTAGCGCCACGACACGCTGCCGCTCGGCAGCCACTTGTAGATCAGGGTGAAGAACACCGAGAGCAGGCCGTAATGGACGAAACCCGAGATCGCCGGGCCGATCCACTGGCCGAGCACCGGGAACCGCTCAAGCGCGCCGGCGTAGGCCGACAGCAGCACGCTGGCCAGGATGACGGCGATCAGCAGCAGGCCCAGCACCACCATCAGCAGCAGCGCGATCAGCGTGTTGAACAGCATCCACACCACGCGGCCGGGGTGGCTGTGCGTCAGGCGCGCGAAGAAGTTCGACCACGCCAGCGAGCCGGCATAGGCGTTGGTGACGTTGATCTTGAGCTGCGAGATCACGACGAACAGCGCTGTGGCCGCGACCGCGAGGCCGACGTGGGAGGTGACCGAGCCCCAGGCGACGAGGTACATCTGGTTCGGGTCGACCGCGCGCGCCACCGGCACCGCGTAGCCGATCGCCAGGTACGCGAGCAGGCAGCCGGCGAGCATCTTCGCCACGCCGGGGATCACCCAGCCGGGGCCGCCGATGATCACGCTCGCCCACCACGCGAGCCGGCGCCCCTTCTGGGGTTCGGGCATGAAGCGCAGATAGTCCGCCTGCTCGCCCATCTGCGTGATCAGCGCGATGCCCACCGTCGTCGCGGCGCCGAACTTCAGCAGGTCGAAGCCGGCGGGCTGCACGTCGTCCAGCGTGCCGCCCGCGGCGATGCCGCCGAACTGCAGCAGGCCGGCGAGCGCGTCGGGATGCTGTTGCAGCACGTAGACGAAGGGCACGACCAGCATCGCCAGCCACAGCGGCTGCGTCCACACCTGCAGGCGGCTGATCGTGG
>Ga0102832_1001224_pt1 | contig 21871 bp, 19 predicted proteins | sample EBPBio282013_DNA_FD_88942 | JGI IMG/M metagenome (GOLD analysis project Ga0102832, IMG submission 88942) | Wastewater treatment Type I Accumulibacter community from EBPR Bioreactor in Madison, WI, USA - Reactor 2_5/28/2013_ DNA (Illumina Assembly) | ecosystem: Engineered > Bioreactor > EBPR >... | reverse complement strand
CCCCTCGGGCGGCTCGACCGTCGACCACCCCATGTGCGGGACGACGGGCGCGCGCAGCCGGGAGACGGTGCCCGGCCACTCCCCCACCCCGGCGAGCGGCGCCGGACTGGGCTCGTCGGAGCCCTCGAACATCACCTGCATCCCGACGCAGACCCCGAGCACCGGGCGGCCTCCGGCGAGGCGCCGCCCGACGAGGAGCGGGCCGCGCGCGGCCGCGAGACCGGCCAGCACGTCCTTCGCCAGTGCGGCGCGCGAGGCTTCGTCGTCTTCCTGCTCGCCGCTCTCGACCACCCCGCGCAGCGCGAGAAGGCCGTCGAGCGAGGCCGGCCGCACATTGGCGTTGAGCGGCAAAGCAGCCATGAAAGCGACGGCTTCGCCGACATTGTCCACCGACATGGTCGGCTCCACCATGGTCTCGCCATTCGGTTGCAGAATGCCCGCCTGCATGGCGCGGGTCATATCGGTCGCCGCGTTGCCGATATCGATTTGGCCGCAGGCGATATTGTATTTGCGCCCGTCCAGGGAGAGTGCGCGGGTCAAGCCGGTGATGGCGTGTTTGGTGGCGGTATAGGGCGCCGAATTCGGGCGCGGCACGGCGGCCGAGATCGAGCCATTGTTGATGATGCGCCCGCCTTGCGGGTTCTGCGCCTTCATCGCGCGGAAAGCGGCCTGCGCGACAAAGAACGCGCCGTTCAAATTGACACCGACGACTTCAAGCCACTGCTCGGGGGTGATGTCTTCGAGCAGCGCCTTCGGGCCGCCCATGCCGGCGTTATTGAAGACGACGTCGATCCGCCCGAACTTCGCGGCCGTTCCTTGGAACAGCTTCGCGACGTCGTCGGGTTTGCTGACGTCGGCGGCGAGGGCGAGCGCGTCGGTCGCGTTTTTCGAAAGTGCGGCGGTTTCCTCGAGTGGCGCGAGGCGGCGCCCGGTGAGAGCGACCTTATAGCCGCGCGCGAGCAAGGTAAGCGCGACGTTGCGCCCAATCCCGGTTCCTGCGCCGGTGACCACCGCGACCTTGCCGCCACCCTCAGCCATCGCACGCTCCATGCTTATTTTCTGGCACTCTAACCGGCTCATAGCCCCTTGGAAATATGCGCGTTTTCAGCACAGGACTGTGATGGCGGCCGTCCCATGCCCTCGGCTACACTAGCCCGGCATTCACCTGGCCGCAGTGGGCGGCCGCAACGTGACGAGGGGACCTATGTGCGACGAACATTCAATGACGGATATGGCCGATGCCCAGCTGAGCCGCCGGCGCCTGGGCGCGCTCACGATCGGAGCAGGGCTGATGGCGGCCCTGCCGCGCGCCGCCAATGCGGTGGACGTGAAGGAGTCCACTGTCACGATCAAGACGCCGGATGGCAAAGCTGAAGCACACTTCGTTCACCCGAGCGCCGGCAAGGCGCCTGCGGTCCTGGTGTGGCCGGACGCCTTCGGCCTGCGTCCCGCGTTCACCCAGATGGGCAAGCGCCTCGCGGAATCCGGTTACGCCGTGCTGACGGTCAATCCCTACTACCGTACGGCCAAGGTGCCGGCGCTTCCGGCCGGCCTCGACTTCGCCAAGCCGGACGACCGCGCGCAGATCATGAAACTCATGAGCACCCTCAGCCCGGCGACCCATGTCACCGACGCCAAGGCCTTCATCGGCTGGCTCGACAGCCAGAGCGCCGTCGATACCGGCAAAAAGATGGGCACCACCGGCTATTGCATGGGCGGTCCGATCACCATGCGCACGGCGGCGGAGCGTCCGGACCGCGTCGGCGGCGCGGCGTCGTTCCATGGCGGCGGTCTCGTCACCGACCAGCCCAACAGCCCGCATCTGCTTGTCTCGAAGATCAAGGCGCAGTACCTGTTCGCCGTCGCGCAAAACGACGACCAGCAGCAGCCGACCGCCAAGGACGTGCTGCGTGATGAATTCGCCAAGAACAAGCTGAAGGCGGAGATCGAAGTGTATCCGGCGCAGCACGGTTGGTGCCCGCCCGACGCCGCCGTCTATGACCAGGCGCAAGCCGAGAAGGCGTGGAGCCGTATGCTTGCGACGTTCAAGACGGCGCTCGTCTAAACGCTTTCGCGAAAAAGAGAACGGCGGCTCCCGCGGGAGCCGCCGTTTTTATTTGGCATTAGTAGTCGATAGTAAGTTGCAGCGAGACCTTGCGGCGTGGCGTTGGCTGGATCTGGCGCTGCGTGCCCTGAACTTGCCACTCCCAGACATCGAACAGATTTTGAACCTGGAACCGCAGAAGAGCGTTGTTGTCGGCAAGCTTGAAGCGATAGCGCGCGCCGACGTCGACCGTCCTCACGGACGCGGATTTGAATGTATTTTCCACATTCGCGGTGTAGGGGTCGTTGTAGCTGAACCGTCCGTCGATCGAAAAACCTTTCCAGCTCTGCGGGCCGTATTGCAGCGTGAACAGTCCCGTCAGCGGCACGGTTTCGGGCGGAATAGCGCCCATGGTGCCATTGTCGACAAGCGGACCTGACAGGCGCGCCTTGAGGCCGATAAGGCCCGTGACGACGGTGAGGCCGGGCACGGGGCTGCCGCTGAGCGAAACCTCGACACCGCGATGACGTACGTTGCCAAGGCTTTTGAAGAAGCCTGTCTGATCGAGGTCGAAGAACGGCTTTTTCACTTCGAACACGCCGCCGACCAATGTCAGGCCGGGCATGATCGTATAGCGGAACCCACCGTCGATTTGTTCGGTGATCGTCGCAGAAGCGCTGGCGCCCGCATTCAAGGCATACGGTGGCGCGCGCGGCGCGTCCTCGAGGCCGCGGGTATAGCCGCTGTACAGCACGAGGCTCTTTGAAAGATAGGCGGCGAGCGTCGCATTATAGAGCCATTCGTTCGTCGTTTCGGGAGGCGTCGGATCGACGATCCGGGTGAAACGGGTGTAGCGCGTACGCTGGAGGCCGGCGGAGAATTCGCCGATGTCCTTCCATAACATCTGGTAGCTGATACCGCCGGAATATTGGCGCACATATTCGCGCCCGCGGGTGCCCGCGCGTACGTTCGGATCGGGCAACGTGATTGGATTGAGGATGTTCCCCGTGCCGATGGCGCGGGTTGCGTTGCCGCCGTAACCGTTTTGAATTCGCTTGGCGCGCGTGTTGAAATAGAAGGTGTGACGGCGGTCGCCCTCAATGAAAGTGCGCGTCAACCGAGCCTCGCCGGACGTGCTCTCATTGGGGTTGGCCTGCGCGGCGAGCGTGACCGAATACAGGTCGGCGTTCCCGTTGGGCTGCACGTTGCGCCAATGGAGCTGTGTCGATTCTCCGCCACGCCGCCAGGAGATCGAGCGGAACACACCGGCGCTCAAGTTCCAGTCGTGCCAGTTGGCGCGCGTGATGGTGCCGAAGTTGGCGTCGTCGTTGTTGAAGTCCGACCATCGCTGCGTCAGAGACTTGGAACGGTCGAATTTAACGGGCAGATCCGTGCCGGCCGAGAAAATGAACGGTCCCCACTCGTTTCCGAATTGGCGTTGGCGGCTGTAGAACGGCATCACCTGAAAGCCATCTGTCACTTTCCAGCGGCCAATGATGGCGACGTCGAGGTTGTAGTTGGTGACGGCCCAGTCTCCCATGGTGCGGTCGATGCTGAAGCCGCCGCCCAGGCTGAAGTCGTCCGTGACCGGCGTCTGCGCATCGAGCTCGAACGCCACCGTTTCCGGGTATGCGCCGCGAAAGACGGTGCTCAAGGCTGGTTTGTCGCCGGGGATACGGATGGTGAAATCGGCGATGCCTGTCGGCGCGGGGAACGGATAGGACTGCGCGGAAAGGCCCACGCGGATCGTGTTCTGACCGACCAGGCGATTCGAAAGTTTCACATTTCCGCCGCCGCCGCCGCGCGCATCGAAGAACAGGCCCTCAAGGCGCAGATTGCCGGCGCGCACGGGGCTGAAGCCGCGGGCGCTCGTCGCGCTATAGAGGCCGATGGTTTCCCCGCCGACCGTTGTGCCGAATGCGTCTTCGGCGGACTCCAGCGCATTTTCGTTGGCGCGCTGCGCGTATGCACTCTCGGCGCTGCCCGCTGAAATCAGGGCGGCGATCACGTAACTCCATTTTCTAGAACGCAAGGCGTTCTCCTCTGTGCGTTGAGACAACCCCTTGTTCATCGCCTCCTCATCGACCCCACAAGGCCATGGTCAAGGAAGCTCCAGCAAGGATTCGAATCGTTAAAACAATTTCTTTCCGGCGAAAAAATGAGGCCGGAAAACTTAGTGGTCGACGGTCAGCAACAACGAAAATTTCCGCTGTGGCGTGGGCTCGATCCGCCTTTGAGTGCCCGTGGTTCTGTATTCTCAGACATTGAAAACATTCGTGATCTTGAAGCGATCGCATGGACCGAGATCCACCATGGTGACGGCGGCGGATTTGAATGTGTTCTCGATCTTCGCCATGTATGAATCGTCGAACGACGTGAGCGCGCATCGACCGGTAAGCCGGCAACGCCAGCGATGACTGTCAAGCCAGGGGAGGGGCTACCGTTCAGCGAGACTTCGACGCCGCGGTGACGGACATTGTCCGCACGCACCGGACTCAAGCGGCGTGCGTTGGCCGCACTAGAGAGGTCGATGGGCTCACCGCCGGCTGTGGCGCCGAACGCGTTTTCAGCCGACGTTAGCGCGTTTTCTGCGGCGCGCTGCGCAAATGCAGGCGTTGCCTCCGCGACCCCCAAAAAGGCCGCGTGAGCCGTAAGATGTTTTTCGAAACGCACGGCTCCCCCTCATGACCTCGGAGACGCGCCTCCGCGCACCTCCAGCACCCCGGCAACAATAAAGCCATGCCCTGCGGGGGTGGCGCAAGTTCTGGAATCTTTACAAAGTGAGCGGATTTCCGCTTATTTATGCCGTAAGAAAAAGGCGGCAAGCAGGCCTGCTGCGGCAAGGGCGCCGCCGCGGTAGGCCCAGGGCATTTGATCGATCATGAAACTCGACGCGGGGTAGGGGAAGATGCCGGTTCCCTGTCCGATCCAGATGATGCCGATGATAATCGCGCCGATTGCGATCCCCAAAAGCGCGCGCTTGACCATGGTTTCCCCCGTCGACCACCGTGTTCCGGAGAGACATTATCATGCCCATCGGCGCTTGGCTGCGGGGGGATCAATGAGCGAAGGCGTACGCGCCCTCTATGAAGAGCTTCTCGGCGCCTGGAACAGACGGGACGCCGCCGTCCTGCCCGCCGAGTAGAAATGGCGTCCACAGCCGATGCTTTCGCCGCCCTCCGCAACCCGCATGTGCGTCGGCTTGCGATCGCCCGCTTCTGCGGCGTCACCGGCGCGCAGATCGTCAACGTGGCTGTTGGCTGGCAGCTCTATGAGCGCACCAATAGCGCCTGGTCCTTAGGATTGGTCGGCATCGCCGAATTGGTGCCCGTCCTGCTCTTGACGATTCCGGCAGGCAATATCGCCGACCGCTATCCGCGCCGGACGATCGCGATTGTTGCGCAGATGATTTTCGTCATCGCCTCGCTCAGTTTGACAGCGATCTCATATTTCCACGGGCCAGTCAGCGCGATCTACGGCGTGATCGCGCTTATCGGCGCCGCGCGGGCGTTCTCGCAGTCGGCGAGCAGCTCGCTTCTTCCACAGCTCGTGTCGCCTTCGGAATTCGTGAACGCCAATGCGTGGATGTCTTCAACGTTCCAGTTGGCGGCGGTATCGGGGCCGGCGCTCGGTGGCTTGATCATGGCGCTGACCGGCGATGCCACCGACGCGTATTTTGTCGCCGCGATCCTGGAGATGATCTTCATCATCGCGATGATCCCGCTGCCGACCATTTGGCCGAAGGACAGCGGCGAAAAGCGCAGTGTTTCTGATCTTTTCGCGGGGTTTTCCTTTATCCGCAAAAGCCCCGTTTTCTTGGCGGCGATCACGCTCGACATGTTCGCCGTGTTGTTCGGCGCCGCGGTTGTGCTGCTGCCGATCTATGCCAAGGATATCCTTCAGGTCGGCCCCAGCGGTCTCGGTTGGTTGCGTGCCGCGCCTTCGGTCGGCAGCATGGTGATGGCGCTTGTCATGACGCGGCTCAAACCATGGAAGCGGCCGGGGCAGGTGCTGCTTTGGACTGTCGTCGGTTTTGGCGTCTCGACGGTGGGCTTCGGCGTGTCGCGCAACTTCGGGCTCTCGCTGTTTTTCCTTTTCCTGACCGGCGCATTCGATTCCGTCAGTGTCGTGATCCGCGTCACCATTGAACAAATGATCACCCCGGACGCGCTGCGCGGGCGTGTCAGTTCAATCAACTATGTGTTCGTTGGTTTCTCCAACGAGTTCGGCGCGTTCTGGAACGGGATGACCGCGTCGCTGTTCGGTCCGATCGCGGCGGTGATTGGAGGCGGGCTCGGCTCGGTGGCCGTCGTGGCCGCGGTGGCGCTTTTTTGGCCGGCGCTGCGCCGGATCGGCCCCTTGTATGAGCTAAGGCCGGCTGAGCAGCCGGCTCTCGCGGCGCAACTGGAACTGCACCGGCCGGCGGGTCTCTGCGATAAGGGCGCCTAAGCCAAATACTTGAGCGCGACGAAGCCGCCGATCACCAGCAGCAGAAACAGGAAAAACAGGATATTCAGGCGGCGTTCGATGAACGCGCGGATGGGCTCGCCAAATTGCCGAAGCAGTCCGGCGACAATGAAGAAGCGCAAGCCCCGGGTGACGATGGAGGCGGCGATGAATACCCAGATATCGAACTGCGCCGCGCCGCTCATGATGGTCACGATCTTGTAGGGGATCGGCGTCAGACCCTTGATCAGGATCACGTACAGCCCGAAATCGCGGTACCAGTCGTGGAATTTGGCCGCCGTTGCCTGCAGGCCGTAGAAATCGATCACGGCCTGGCCAATGGTGGCGAAGAGGTAATAGCCGATGGCGTAGCCGAGGATGCCGCCGAGCACCGAGGCGGCCGTGCAGACCGACGCGATCAGCCACGCGCGATGACGCTGGGCGATCACCATCGGGATCAGCAGAACGTCTGGCGGGACCGGGAAGAATGAGCTTTCGGCGAAAGATACGCCGGCAAGGGCGTGCAGGGCCTTCGGCCGGGCGGCAAGGCTCATCGTCCAGTCGTACAGCTTGCGAATCATCTGCGGAAAGGCCTCGGCCGGCGCAGGCCGTTTTAAGGGGGCTGGGGCGGACCTTTTAGCCAAGGAAGGTGGCCGGTCCAAGGCTTTGCGGCCGCGTCGGAGCTGATTTTGCCCCGCTTGGGCGCGTTTGGATCCCGAAACATGCGCCTTTCCCGTGTAACATAGGCCTCTTTAGCACTTCGGGCGTTGCGAAAAACCTTCACACGCCTTATGTTACAACGGTCTACTCGCGATGGGTTGCCCCGTGACGCACTCTCTACGAGAGAGCTCGGAAAGGTCTCACCCGTTCTGAAGTTCAGGCCCGCCCTGCATGAGCACGGCGGACATCTTGTTTGGAGTAAGTGCTAATGGCTACCGGAACCGTGAAGTGGTTCAACGCGACTAAGGGTTATGGTTTCATTCAGCCGGAAGACGGCTCGAAGGACGTGTTCGTGCATGTCTCCGCGGTCGAGCGCGCTGGTATCCAGCGCCTCAACGAAGGCCAGCGGGTGAGCTACGACGTGGTGTCCGAGCGCGGCAAGTCCGCGGCCGGGAACCTCAAGGCCCTCTAAGATTTGTTGAGAAGGGGGCGGCCATTCGGTCGCCCCTTCTTTTTTTGTCTGTTTTCGGCGGCAGGCGGCCCAGCTCTCTGCCGCCTAATGCCGTTTCTTTCTAAGAAGCGCGACCCAACGGAGTTTCTCCATGGCTAAAGAAGAATTGCTCGAGTTCGAGGGGGTCGTCACCGAAATTCTGCCTGAGGCGCGCTATCGTGTGCGCCTGACCAATGATCACGAGATCATTGCCTATACCGCCGGCCGCATGAAGAAGAACCGCATCCGCACGCTCGCGGGCGATCGCGTGACCGTCGAGGTCTCGCCCTACGATCTTCATAAAGGCCGCCTGGTGTTCCGTCATAAGGACACGCCGAGTGGCGGTGATCAGAGCGGTGGCCCGCCCCGCGGCGGCAATCAGCGTCGCCCGCAACGACGTTTCTAAAAGACCGCAGCGGCGCGTCTCGGCGCGCCTCGCTGCGGCTAGACCTTTTGAAGACTGTTGGCCCGCGCCTTTGCGGTCCATCCAATAAAAAACAAGGAGAGCGCGATGACAAAAATCGCAGGACGCATTTACAAGCGCCAGCCGCCGAACCCCGTGCAGGCGCTGAGCCGCCGCCACAAGTACGCGATCGGCCAAACGGTCACGCTGCTCAAGGCGGCTGGCCCGCGCTTGCCGCGCAAGGTCGAAGAAGCCAATACCAACGAGTTTGAAATCACGCGCCTGCTGCCTGAGCAGGGTCCGGATTTCCTTTATCGCGTGAAGAACGCGTCCACCTCGCAGGAGCGCGTGGTGTCGGAAAGCGAAATCAATCCGAAGGCGTAAGCGGCCGGGTTTCGGCCTGGACGCGCAAGAATGGCGAGTATCAAAGGCGGAATGACTGTTGTCATTCCGCCTTTGCGTTTCGCGGCAGCAGCATGTGCTGCTCTTCCGTCACGACTTTACGGATCCAATCGCGCACGACGGTGACACGCTCCACATGCGTGAAATCCTCGTGCATGGAGATCCAGAACGAGCGCCGGATGGCGATTTCGTTTTCCAATATCAGCTTGAGCCGCGTGCCTTCGGTCATGAAGGCGGGCAGGACGCTGAGGCCGAGGCCCGCATCGGCGGCGGCGAATTGCGCGTTGATGTTCGAGCTGCGGAATTTCACGCGCGCCTGCGGCACCACTTCATCCAAGTACCGCAGTTGCGGCGCATAGATCAGATCGTCCACGTAACCGATCAGCGCATGATTGCGCAGGTCCGCGACGGTTTTTATGGGCGCCTTGCCTTTCAGATAAGCGGCGCTTCCATAGAGGTGTAGCATGTAGTCGCTGAGTTTGCCGGCAACCACGCGGCCCACGCGCGGGCGCGATAGCGTGATGGCGAGGTCCGCCTCGCGTTTGGAGATGCTGAGGAACTGGGTGCCGGCCACCAATTCCACGGCGAGCCCGGGATAGAGCGCATAGAATTGCGCCATGCGCGGCGCCAGGAACCGGCTGCCGAAGCCTTCCGGCACCCCGACCCGGATGGAGCCCCGCAACACTTCATCCTGCCGTCCCACGGTATTGGCGATATGGACGCAGCGCGATTCGACGTCTTCGGCCATGTGCACAAGTTGCGCGCCCGCCGCCGTCAGCATGTAGCCGCCGGGTGTTTTGTTAAAAAGATGAGCGCCGAGGCGCTGTTCAAGGGCCTCGATCCGCCGGGCGACCGTGGTGTGGTTAACGTCTAACGCCGCGGCCGCGCTGGTTAATTTGCCGCGGCGCACAACTTCCAGAAAGAAGCGCAGGTCGTTCCAGTCATACATGCGAAGGCCGAGATGGCACGAAACTGTGATGTGCGAATTTGCACAAAATATCTGCAAAACATAGCATGGGCGTTATGTTTTTGCCCACTAGAATGCGGCCACTTTTGACCGCCTCTGACCCTGGGAGAGCTTAATGCGTGAGATCCATCATTTTGTGAACGGCGCGGAAATGCGCGGCACGTCCACCCGCTTCGGTGACATCTTCAATCCGAACACCGGCGAGGTGCAGGCGCGCGTGAATTTCGCCTCGAAGGCCGATGCCGCGAAGGTGTTCGCGTCCGCCGCTGCGGCCGCGCAAGGATGGGCTGATACGCCCGCGCCGCGCCGCGCGGCCGTGATGTTCAAGTTCCGCGAACTCGTCCTCAAGGAAATTGACACGCTTGCGCACCTGCTCGCGTCCGAGCACGGCAAAGTCCTCGCGGATGCCAAGGGCGACATTCAACGCGGCCTCGACGTTGTCGAGTTTGCGTGCGCCATTCCGCATATGCTGAAGGGTGAATTCTCGGACACGGTGTCCGGCGGCATCGACGTCTACTCGATGCGTCAGGCGCTGGGCGTCGTCGCCGGCATCACGCCGTTCAACTTCCCGGCCATGGTGCCGATGTGGATGTTCGCCATCGCCATCGCCTGCGGCAACACCTTTGTCCTGAAGCCCTCGGAGAAGGATCCGAGCGTGCCGATGCGTCTGGCCGAGTTGATGCTTGCCGCCGGTGCGCCCCCGGGCGTGCTCAACGTCCTCAACGGCGACAAGGAAGCGGTGGATGCCATCCTCACCGATCCCGTCATCCAGGCCGTGAGCTTTGTCGGTTCCACCGACATCGCCCGCTACATCTACAGCACCGGCACCGCGCACGGTAAGCGCGTGCAGGCCATGGGCGGCGCCAAGAACCACATGATCGTGATGCCCGACGCCGACCTCGACCAGGTCGCCGACGCGCTGATCGGCGCCGGTTACGGCTCGGCCGGCGAACGCTGCATGGCGATCTCGGTGGCTGTGCCGGTCGGCGACAAAACGGCGGACGCGTTGCGCAAGCGCCTCGAGCCGCGCGTGCAGGCCTTGAAGGTCGGCATCTCGACCTCGACGGACGCCGATTTCGGCCCGCTGGTCACCAAGGCGCACATGGAAAAGGTGCGTGGTTATATCGATCTCGGCGTCAAGGAAGGCGCCGATCTTGCCATCGACGGCCGCAAGATGAGCCGCCTTCAAGGCTACGAGAACGGCTTTTTCATGGGCGGCAGCCTGTTCGACCGCGTGACCCCCGACATGCGAATCTACAAGGAAGAGATTTTCGGGCCCGTGCTGTCCATCGCGCGCGTGAACGATTTCGACGCCGCCTTGAAGCTTCCTTCCGAGCATGAATTCGGCAACGGCGTGTCGATCTACACCCGCGACGGCGACACAGCCCGTGAATTCACCCGCCGCGTCAACGTCGGCATGGTGGGTGTGAACGTGCCGATCCCGGTCCCGGTCGCGTTCCACACCTTCGGCGGCTGGAAAGCGTCTGCTTTCGGCGACACCAACCAGCACGGCACGGAAGGCGTGAAATTCTTCACCAAGATCAAGACCGTGACCTCGCGCTGGCCGACCGGCATCCGTGCGGGTGCGGACTTCTTTATCCCGACACTGAAGTAAGATCGCAGCCCCGCGCCGCTTCGTGCGCGGGGTTGTCTTCTGCATTCTCGCTGAGCCAAATGCGCGCGAGCGTAAGATCCGAGATGAATTTCTCGGTTTCTTGCGCCCGCGCGTTTTCGTCTGGAAGGCGCAGAAGGTAAGAGGGGTGCACCGTCACCAGGAGGTGCGCGCCATCCACGAGCGGAATAATCCGCCCGCGTTCCCGACCGACCGCAAAGCTACGCCCCGTAACGCCGCGCGCCGCGCTTCCGCCGAGTGCGATGATGAGTTTAGGCTTTACCGCCGCGCGTTCGCGGTTGAGCCACCAGCGGCAATGATCGATCTCCGCCGCTGAAGGCGATTTATGAAGACGCCGTTTGCCGCGGACCTCAAACTTGAAATGCTTTACGGCATTGGTGACATAGGCGTTCCGCCGGTCAAGGTTGGCATGCCGTAACGCGTCATCGAGCACTTTGCCGGCAGGGCCGACAAAAGGCCGGCCGGCTAGGTCTTCCTGGTCACCCGGCTGCTCGCCCACAATCATCAGCCGCGCGTCGGCTGGGCCTTCTCCATAAACGGCTTGCGTCGTCATCGCGCCGATCGGGCAGCGGGCGCATGTTGCCGGGTCTTCCCCGGGGGCGGGCACGGGCGCGCTCACGCGCCGGCGTTCCTCGACCGCCGTCATGGGAGAGGGGGCGGTTATCCCTTCGGCAATCATGGTTTGCGTGCGGCCGCTCGCGGCGCGCACGAGACCTGCGATCTCGCGCGTCTCCGGCATATTGCGCCAATATTTCTTCGGCATCTCTTTTGTCATCGCGGCGACCTTGAGCCGGGCGGGATTGAAGATGCTGCGGTAGTAGGTGCGCCAATGCTCATCCATACGGTCGTTTTCGGGAACGGATTCTCGAGATGCGCCGGGTCCAAACACGAGCGCCGCGCCGGTCCAGCTGACACTGCGTTCCGGCGTAAAGATGCTCCACTTCAACGACGCAAAGCGGTCGGCGAAATGCGAGCTCGCCGCCTCAAGGATATGGTGATCGGGTTCGAACCACGCGAGCCACAAGGTTTCACCGTCCGATGATACTTCCTTGAAACGCAAGAACGCATGCATCTTGTGGATGTCGCGGTGAACTTGCTTCGCCATGCGCGTTGCTTGCCACACGTCGTCGTCCACGGCGTCGTCGAGCAGTCCGGGCTGCGCGCGCAGACGCCACAACAGGCGATACATCAACGCGAAGCGTCCAGGTTCACGGTGCAGAAGCGCTTCTTCAGCCAGAGCCAGGAATCGGCGCGAAACCTTAAATCCCAATTCATGCGTGCCGCTGTGCAGCGCCGAGGACAGCATGTCGTCGGCCTCACCTGCGATTCGCCACGTCATTTGGTGGGGTGCGATGTTCTCAGTGACGGCACGGCGCGCGGCATTGCGCCATCCAACGATATCCGCTTCGTGTTGAAGGAGCGCGCTGTGTGTCACAGCAGAGACATTTGCTGCGCGCCGGGTTTCAGCCGCGTACGGAGGTCCACCGCGTCGGTCAGCGCGCCGGGACGCCAGTCGAGACAGATCACAAAGGGACGTGTCGTTTTCAACGAACGGCAAAGCTTCGCGAGATCCTGCATCCGCAATTTCCGGTGCCTGCGAATCTCCAGGATTCGCTCGACGGTCCGCACGCCAAGCCCCGGGACCCGCAATAGCCTTTCCTTCGGCGCTACATTGATATCGACGGGAAAATCCTCGCGGTGCGCGAGCGCCCAGGCGGTTTTAGGATCGAAGGTAAGGTCAAGCATTCCACCGGGCGCGGCATCGCCGATCTCTTGCGCGGAAAAGTCATAGAAGCGCAGGAGCCAGTCCGCCTGATATAGGCGATGCTCGCGCATCAGCGGGGGCGCCGCAGGTGGAAGGAGCCGGCTGGCGTCGGGGATTGGACTGAACGCGGAATAGTAAACGCGCGACAGACCATAGCTAGCGTACAGGGTCTGACTGGTCGTGATGATGTCCGCATCGGTCGAAGGTTCGGCGCCGACGATCATTTGCGTGCTTTGTCCCGCGGGGGCGAAGCGCGGCGCCTTGGGCGAATTCGCCTTGTCCTCGCGTGCCGCATCGATATGCAGACGCATGGTGCCCATGGCTTTGCGAATCCGACCTGCGTCCTTTTGGGGAGCGAGTTCAGTCAGCGCGCGCGGCGCCGGCAATTCGAGATTGATGGAGAGGCGATCGGCATATTTGCCGGCCTGCGCCAGCAACAACGGGTCGGCGTCCGGGATGGTCTTCAGATGGATATAGCCGCGAAATTCGTGCGTCTCGCGCAGGGACCTCGCGACGGCGACGACCTGCTCCATGGTGTAGTCCGGACTCCGAATGATGCCGGAGGACAGGAAAAGTCCTTCGATCATATTGCGCCGGTAGAATCCAAGCGTCAGATCGACCACTTCGGAGACGCTGAAGCGCGCACGGGGCACGTTGCTTGAAACCCGATTGACGCAGTAGTGGCAATCAAAGCTGCAGTAGTTGGTGAGCAGGACCTTCAGGAGTGATATGCAGCGCCCGTCGGGCGCGTAAGCATGGCAAATGCCCATGCCCGGGCTGGTCGAGCCTAGCGACGTGGAATCGGCTGTACGCTTTTCCGATCCGCTCGAAGCGCACGACGCGTCATACTTCGCCGCATCGGCTAGAATACTAAGCTTTTCCAACGTGTTGAGCATAATATGTTCTTTTTTTGTTCTATTTTAGACATGCGCCGCCGAGGCCGCAACGCGAAAGTGCGCGGCGACCAGGCCTGTGGAGAGAATGCGCGTGGATAAGCCGACGGTTGTTGTGATCGGCGCGGGGCCGGCCGGTTTGATGGCGGCCGAGGTTCTCGCCGCGGCGGGGCATACAGTCGACGTGTATGACGCCATGCCCTCGGCGGGTCGCAAGTTCCTCATGGCCGGCAAGGGTGGCCTCAACATCACGCACACCGAACCCGTGGCCCCGTTTCGGGCCCGCTACGGCGCGCGGGCCGATGTGCTCGCGCCGTTTCTTGATGCGTTCGGTCCCGACGATATTCGCGCCTGGATCCATGAGCTCGGCATTGAGACCTTCGTCGGAACATCGGGACGCGTTTTTCCGCGTGAGATGAAAGCCGCCCCGCTTTTGCGCGCGTGGCTGCGCCGCCTGCGGGCGCAGGCTGTGCGTCTGCACATGCGTCATCGGTGGACCGGCTGGACGAAGGACGGCGCGCTCACGTTCGAAACGCCGGTCGGCGGGATCGTGCATCGAGCCTCGGCAACGGTGCTCGCGCTCGGCGGCGGCTCCTGGCCACAGCTTGGCTCCGACGGAGCGTGGCGCAATATCTTGAGCGGGAAGGGGATTGATGTCGCGCCGCTCCTGCCGTCGAACTGCGGCTTCGATGTGGGCTGGAGCGAACACTTCCGCGAACGGTTCGCGGGCGCGCCGGTGAAGCCGGCGGCGATCAATCGCCGCCAGGGCGAATTCATCGTCACCGCCACGGGCGTCGAAGGCGGCCTTATTTATGGAATTTCCGCGCAAGCGCGCAATGAGATTTCCGCAAAGGGCGTCTCGCTTCAGCATGTCGATTTGCGTCCGGACCGGACCGAACGTCAGCTTATCGACGCGCTTTCCCGTCCGCGTGGCCGCGCCTCATTTGCGACTTATCTGCGTAAAGCCGGCGGCCTTGAAGGTGTGAAAGCGGGACTGGTGCGCGAACTTCTGCCTGATGCCGACCGTGCGGACGCGCGCGCGCTTGCCAGCGCCATCAAGGCGCTTCCTGTGCCGCTTCGCGCGGCGCGCCCGATCGAAGAAGCCATCAGCAGTGCGGGCGGTGTTTCGTTCGGCGCGATTGATGCGGATCTCATGATCCGCGCTCTCCCGGGCGTTTTTCTTGCGGGCGAAATGCTTGACTGGGAAGCGCCGACGGGCGGCTATTTGCTCACCGCTTGCCTGGCGACGGGACGTGCTTCGGGAAAAGGCGCGGCGGCCTGGCTTGCGCGCTGAAACTTTGCGTGGCTTCCGACGTTTTGCCGATATGAAGCGAAGAGCTCCCAAGTTCGCCCGCGCGCCGCAGGCGATATCGCGCCGCGCGCACCGCCCGGGTGTTGGCCAAAATCGCGAAAGCCGCGGTGCGGAACTGTCCCACATCCTCGACAACGGCACGTCTTCGCCGGAGCGGAAGCCGGAAACACGCGCGGTTCACGAATTCGACGACGATCTCGTTCGCTGATTGCGATAAGGCGCTCCTTGCGGCACGGCCTCTACGGACGGCCTTCGCGCATGGTCGCGCGCACCGTCACGCCGGAAGCGGCGTGCGCAAAGATTGAAATGGATGGAGCCGCTTAGGTGTTGACCAGCTCGAGCCAGGCTTCGAGGTTGGCGCGGCCCTGGGTCGAAGCGATAAGGGGCCGTTCCTGACGCTGTAGGGCATTCATCCAATCTTCGAGATCGGCGCCGGACTCGGTGAGGGCCGGGCTGTCGTACCGGCAGGCCTGAAGGTCATCCACCAGATAGGTCAACGAACTGCCCGAATCCTGCATGACCGGGATCAGGTGAGGCATTTCGATGCTCTGGAGGGCGAGGCCCATGGCCGCTGTCCTTCTGGGGAACGGAAGGACTTAACCTTCGGCCCAAAAGGTTAACGAACCCGGAATCGGCCCTGATTAGTTGGTACGGACCGCGAAATTCGCCATCATTTCGGACCCGTCGGCGAACTTCAGTTTGATCGGCAGGGTTTCGCCCATCTTTAGAGGGCCGGTGAGGCCCATGATCATGATGTGGCCGCCCGTCGGGGTCAGCTCCGCCCGCCCACCGGCTGGGATGGAAAAAGCCTTCACCATGCGCATTTTGACCACGTCGCCGTCCATGACGGTCTCATGGATCTCGGCTTTGGCGCCGCCGGCCATTTCCAGGCCCACCAGGGTATTTCCTTTCCCGGACTGGTCGATCAGCGCCATGTAACCGGCCGTGGCGCGGGATTGACCGAATGTCACGCGGACCCACGGGTCCTCGACCTTGATGCCAGGTTCGGCCGCGGCCCAAGGCGCGGCGAGGGGAAAAGCGACCGCCATGGCGAGAAGGACCCAGCGCAGCATCTTGAAGAACTCCTGTCGTTTGACCCGTGGCATGACGCCGCACCTATGGTAAACGGCGCGCCCATGTTGCGTATCGATAATCTTACCTACCGTATCGGCCCCCGGGTTCTTCTTGAAGAGGTCAATGCGTCCATCAACGCCGGCGACCGCGTCGGCTTGGTCGGCCGCAATGGGACCGGCAAGACAACCCTTCTGCGGCTGATCTGCGGCGATATCGGTCCGGAAAGCGGCGCCATCGAAGTGCCGCGCCGCTGGCGCATCGGAATTACCCGCCAGGAAGCGCCCGGCGGGGAAAAAAGCCTCATCGACACCGTGCTCGCGTTCGACGCCGAACTCGTGTCCCTTATGGCGGAAAGCGAGACGGCGACCGATCCCTATCGCATCGCCGAGATTCATACGCGGCTTGCCGATAAGGACGCCTACAGCGCGCCGTCGCGCGCGGCCTCGATCCTGTCCGGTCTGGGTTTTGACGAAGCGGCGCAGCAGCGCCCCTGCAGCTCGTACTCCGGCGGTTGGCGCATGCGTGTGGCGCTCGCGGGCCTGCTTTTTACGCAGCCGGAATTGCTGTTGCTGGACGAACCCACCAACCACCTCGATCTCGAGGCGACTCTTTGGCTCGAGGAATATCTGAAGCACTATCCCGGCACGATCCTCATGGTCAGCCATGACCGCGATCTTCTCAATCGTGCGGTCAACGCCATCCTGCATCTCGAGAATGCAAAGATGACGCTCTATCAGGGTAATTACGACCGCTTCGAGTCCACGCGGCGCATGCAGCTCGAGCAGAACGAGAAGCTGCGCGCCAAGCAGATGGCTCGCCGCGCGGAGTTGGAAGGGTTCATCGCCCGTTTCCGCGCCAAAGCGTCCAAGGCGAAGCAAGCCCAGTCGCGCATCAAGATGCTCGAACGCCTGCAGCCTATCGCCGAGCATCACGAAGAAGCCTCTATTGATCTCAGATTCCCGGAGATCGACGGACTCGCGCCGCCGCTGTACGCGTTGAATCATGTGAACATCGGCTATGGCGATCGCGTCGTGCTTCACAATATTTCGCTGCGTCTGGATAACGAGGATCGCATCGGCATTCTCGGCGCGAACGGCAACGGTAAGTCCACGCTGGTGAAACTGCTGGCCGGACGTCTCGCGCCGATGTCGGGCGATGTTTCACGCTCCTCGAAGCTCCGCATCGGCTATTTCGCGCAACATCAAGCCGACGAGCTCGATCTGTCCGTGACGCCGGTGGTCGAAATGATGCGCCGCCTCGAGAAGGCGAGCGAACAACAGGCGCGCAACCATCTCGGGCGGTTTGGGTTCACCCAGCAGCGCTCGCAAACACAGATCGGAAAACTCTCGGGCGGGGAGAAGGCGCGCCTTCTGTTTGCGCTGATGACCCTCTCGAAGCCGCATATTCTGTTGCTCGATGAGCCTACGAACCATCTCGACATGGATACGCGCGAATCGCTTGCGCAAGCCATCAACGCTTTTGAAGGGGCCGTGGTGATCATCAGTCACGATCCCAGCGTCATTGAAATGACGGCCGATCGTCTATGGCTCGTGGAAGACGGTAAAGTCACGAATTTCGAGGGCGACCTCGACGACTACCGTACGCGGACCCTCCAGGCCCGCGACAAGGCGTCTGAAAAACCGCAAGCGCAGTCCGGCGAGGACGACCGCAAAGCCCAACGTCAAAAGTCCGCCGAGCGCCGGCAAAATCTTGCGCCGCTCAAAAAGAAGGTCGACCAGGCCGCCGCCAAGGTGACCAGGCTCGAAGGCGAAAAGGCAAAGCTTGCGGCCAAGCTTGCCGATCCGAAGCTCTACGCGGACGCCGCGAAGGCCCTCGAAGTCCAAAAAGAAATGGGACGGATCGAGAAGGACCTCAGTGACGCCGAAGAGGCCTGGATGGCGCTTGAGGGCGAACTGGAACAAGCGGAAAACGCGGCCTAAACCGCTTTGGCGGCCTCCAATCTTGGGTATGATGGGCGGAAGATCGCGCGCCGATCATCAGCTTATGAGAGTTCATCCCAGGGGAGGATTTCCATGCGCATTCCGTCACTCGCCGCCGCCTTCGTCGCTATGTCGTTTGCCGGGCAGGCGCTTGCCCAGGCGCCAGCCGCCGCGCCGCCGCGCGAGATGTCGCCGGAAGATAAGGCCCTCAACGCCAGCCTGGTCGAAATGATCAAGACCGTGCCGCTGCTTCCGATGGAGCGGACGGAAATCAAGGTGCCGATGAAGCTGGGCATGATCTCGGCGATGGCTGTCGATAAAGCCGGCAACATCTACATCTTGCATCGTCCGAAAGATGGCGATCCCATCGTCGTCGTGGACAAGAACGGGAAGATCCTGCGCAGCTTCGGCAAGGGGATGTACACAATCCCGCACAGCATTCACGTCGATCCGCAAGGCAACGTGTGGACGACCGACGCCAATACCTCGAAGGTCCGCAAGTTCTCGGCCGACGGCAAACCCTTGCTCGAGATCACCGTCGGCGAAATCCCCGACGAGAAGCGCCCGTTTTGCAGCGTCACCGGCGTCGCATTCCCCGCCAGCGGTAACGTGCTGATTTCCGACGGCTACTGCAACGCGCGCATCCTTGAATACACCCAGGACGGCAAGCGCGTGAAGACGTGGGGGGCGAAGGGCAAGGGCAACGGCGAATTCATGCTTCCGCATGACGTGACCATCGGTACCGAAGGCCGCATCTTCGTCGCTGACCGCGAGAACGGCCGCGTGCAATGGTTCGATAAGGACGAAAAGTATCTCGGCCAGAAGTTGATTGGTGGACGCCTCTACAGCGTCGCCGCCGCGCCGGATGGCGGTGTCTATGTCGGCGTGGCCGCCAAGGGCGGCGCGACCCTCGATGAAAACGCGAACATCTTCAAGATCAACACCAAGACCGGCGCGGTCGAAGGGCGCATCGAAATGATGTCGCACGAGACGGAGATCGGCGCGGACGGCTCGCTCTATCCCGGTCACGCGGATCTGGTGAAGAACGACAATCCGAACGAATCGACGATCGTCGTCTATCGTCCCAAGGCGTAAGCCCCAGAACATTCAAGGGCCCGCTCAATGCGGGTCCTTGGGTGTTTCGGGAAACTCGATCACGAAGCGCGTCATGCTGTCCTTCGTCGCCGAGATCTTTCCCTGGATCTGACGGGAGAGTGTGCTCACCAGTTGAAGGCCGAGGCCTTTCGTCTTTTCGACATCGAAATCGTCCGGCAGACGCCCGCCCGAGTCAGATACCGTAAGGCGCACGTCGCCGTTCTCGCGTTTCAGCGCGACTTCGATGCGTCCATCCGTGATGTTGGCGCATCCATGCCGGATGGCATTGGCGATCAGCTCACCGGCGATCAACGATAGCGGCATCACAAGGTCCATGCCCCAGGAGGCGGGCTGTGCGTCGACCTGGAATTCGCAGCGTGTGTCGGGTGCGGCGCGCATGGCGACGTGACAGAGTTCTTCGAGATGGACCTTGAAGTCGATCTGAGCGCCAGAGCGGTAGAGGCTGCCGTACACGGTGGAGATTGTTGAAAGGCGCCGGCCCGCGTCGTTGAGCGCTGCTTGCGTTGTCGGGTCCGCCCGTCGTGCTTGAATTTGCAGCAGCGACGAGACGATCTGCACATGATTTTTCACACGATGCTGCAGCTCCCGCAGCAATTCTTTTTCATGTTCCTCGAAATCGGTGACCCGGGCGGTGATTTCCACCAGCCAACTGACGATGAAGACACTGACGGCGCCGAGGACGGCGTAAAGCGCGACCGGAAGCGCTGTCGGAATGAAGAAGTGCCAAGCGAGCAGGGCGCTGACGACGACTGCGGCAAGTCCGGCGCCGGTGCCGCCAAGGAATGTGCCGATGATGATCGCGGGGAAAAAAAGCAGGAAGGAGGCGGCCTGCAGCACGTCGCCGATCAGGAGGCGCAGGCCAAAGAAAACCAGGACGGTCGCGATCGCGGCGGGATAGCCCTTCCCGGGCGTGGCGCGGAAGTCACGCGTCCGTAAGACCGCGCGTTGCACAGCGCTCAAGATGGGGGAAAGCGGTGCTTTTGTGGGGCTTGGCATCGTCGAACGTCTCATCCTCGCGCCTTACCATGGACGAGTGCGGCGCGCCTGACAACGCTGCGATGTACGTTTCGCCGGCCGCGCGATTTTACGCGCGGCGGCGCAACCCGGTTTAGGTGCTGGCGTCCGCGCCTTCGGGCGACCAGGCCTGACCACGCGCGATGGAGACGATTTCCGCGAGCCCCTGGCGCATGTCGGTCATGATGAATTCGCCCTTGGCGCCGGGACCGCCGGACTTCGGGTTGGGAAAGCGAATCACCCAGGCGTTCATCTTCACGGTGAGACCACAGAGGACGCTGCCGACCTTGACTTGCGTGTCTTCGATATAGGCCTTCACCTGCTCGAACTTTGCCGCCGTCAGGTTATTCCACATGTCCTGCGACATGGTGCCGAAGTCCTGGAAGGTGCGTTTCAGGAAATTGACGAGCCCCTGGATCAGCTTCTCGACTTTATCCATTTCCGCCATGAGCGGACGATCGTTGCGCACTTGCATACTCTTGCGCATGTCCTTCATCGCGTAGATGAAGGCTTCGAGCAGCGGCGCGAGGCGGTCGAGACATTGGTTGTAGTAGGATAGCGACATAAAGATGTCGCCGTAGTTCTCAAGGAATTTGGGAATCTGGTCGATTGAGATCTTCAGCTTCTCGGCCATCTGCTTCAGGCGGGCGAGGGCCTTCTTCACGTCCGGATCTTTGAACAGGCCGACGATGTCCTCGAATCGGTTGATGCCCTTGCTGTCGTCGCCGTAGATCTCCTTGATCAGCGGCAGTGTGAAGCGCGACATATATCCCGTGAGTTGTTTGTTCTTTTCGTCGGACAGGCGCAGGTCATCGTAGTTGTTCACCGGGATGCCCCTGTCGCGCAGAGTCCGGCGCAGGCTGTAGACGTCAAAGCTCGGCAATGGGGCAAGGGAGTGCAGGATCGAGAGGTCCGGATGCCCGGCGCCTTCTTTCCATTTGAAGTGCTGCGGCAGGTCACGGATGGCCACCTGGCCACTTCCGGTCTCACGTTCCGCATAAAGTTCGAGGACGCCCTCGAGGTGGCTGTTTTTCACCAGCCGCGACCGGTTAAGGGCTTCGGTCTTAAAGGGAATGATTCTGAGGGGCAGGATGAACAGCGAGTCGATATCGCTGTCCACAATGGGGTTAGTCATGTGACCTGGATACCCGCTGATTGCTGGTGAATCCAGAAAGCCGCTTGCAATGCGCTTGCGACGTAAAAGCCCGGAATGTCCCGGTTATCGGGATGACGTGCGTCGTTGGAGGTCACAACAATGGGGTTTGTCATATGCTTCCGCGCCGCGGGCTTCCCCGGTTGTACTCTGCACACCTCTATACACTAACGGGCGACGTCATTTCCCGCTGCGTGTAAGTGCCTCAACAACAAGGCCTAATCTTCTACAAAGAATAGTATTTGATCGCAACGAAATCACGGCCCCCGGCCGAAAAAGTCGGCGGACCGTCGGCCAGGATGGTTTTGGCCAGGGTAGTTCATGCGGCGTTCGCCGCGCGGCGTCGCTTTTAAAGTCCCAGGCGGAGGCTTAACCGTCGCTGGTGGCGTTCAGGGCTTCCTCGAGTTCGAAGAAGGAGGGCTGCACCTTGGTCGGCACGCTGCCGCGCCCGATCTCGACCGAGACCTGCGGGGCGTTACCGTTCAGATGGGCAACCAGCACGTCACGGATGATCAGATAGAACTGATGTTCTTCACCCATGACCTGGCTGAGGCGGACC
>Ga0102832_1001223_pt1 | contig 21876 bp, 21 predicted proteins | sample EBPBio282013_DNA_FD_88942 | JGI IMG/M metagenome (GOLD analysis project Ga0102832, IMG submission 88942) | Wastewater treatment Type I Accumulibacter community from EBPR Bioreactor in Madison, WI, USA - Reactor 2_5/28/2013_ DNA (Illumina Assembly) | ecosystem: Engineered > Bioreactor > EBPR >... | reverse complement strand
CCGGCCTCGATCATCTCCGCGATCAGGTCGTTGCCCTCACGGGTGCGCTCCCCCACGCCGGCGAACACCGAGGTGCCGCCGAAGTTGTGGGCGATGCGGTAGATCATCTCCTGGATGAGCACGGTCTTGCCGACGCCGGCGCCGCCGAACAGGCCGATCTTGCCACCCTGGACGTACGGGGTGAGCAGGTCGAGCACCTTGATGCCGGTGTGCAGCATCTGCGTCCGCGGCTCCAGCTCGTCGAAGGCCGGGGCCGGACGATGGATCGGCCAGCGCTCGGTGATCTCGAAGCTGGCGGCGTCCTCGTTGAGGCAGTCGCCGGTCACGTTCCACACCCGGCCCTTGGTGACGTCGCCCACCGGGACGGTGATCGGGGCGCCGGTGTCGCGCACCTTGGTGCCCCGGCGCATCCCGTCGGTCGGCTTCAACGAGATCGCGCGCACGATGTTGTCGCCGACGTGCAGCGCCACCTCGGCGGTGATGGTGCGGGTGCCGTCATCGGTCTCGATGTCGATCAGCAGCGCGTTGTTCAGGTCGGGCATCTCGTCGGCGGCGAACTCCACGTCCACCACGGGGCCGATCACCCGCGCGACCCGTCCGATCCCGGCGGTCGGCGCGGCGGCGGGGGCTTCGATCGTCTCGGTCATGATCTTCCTCGTCCTATTCCTGTTCGGCCAGCGCGCTGGCGCCGCCCACGATTTCGCTGATTTCCTGGGTGATCTCCGCCTGGCGGGCCTGGTTGGCCTCGCGGGTGAGCCGCTCGATGAGCTGCTGGGCGTTGTCGGTGGCCGACTTCATCGCGCGCTGCTGGCTGGCCAGCTGCGAGGCGGCCGACTGCAGCAGGTAGAACCAGATCCGGCTGCGCAGGTAGAGCGGCAGCAGCGCGTCCAGCACCGTCTCCGGATCGGGCTCGAACCAGTACTCGGGGACCAGTTCGCCCTCGCCCGGGTCGTGAACCCCCTCGACGACCTCCAGCGGCAGCAGCCGCCGCACCCGCGGAGACTGCGAGATCATCGAATCCATCCGGGTGTAGACCGCCCAGATCTCATCGACGCCGCCCTCCTCGGTGGGGCGCAGGAAGTCCGCCACCAGGCGATCGGCGATCTCCACCGCGTGATCGAAGGTGGGGGCATCGGAGAAGCCGTCCCAGCTGGCCTCGATCGGCAGCCCGCGGAACTGGACGTAGCCGATGCCCTTGCGTCCGACGATGTAGCGGACCGGCTCCTTGCCCTCGTCCCGCAGCCGCTGGACGAAGCTCGCCACCATCTTGATGACATTGGACGAGTAGGCGCCGTTCATGCCGCGATCGGAGGTGACGAAGAAGATCGCGATCCGCTTCGGGTTCTCGCTGTCGGAGGTCAGCGGGTGTTCGGTGCGGGAGTACGCCGCCACCGCCGACACCGCGCGGTTGAGCTCACGGGTGAACGGCAGCGCCCGGGCGGCCGCCTGCTGCGCCTTGATGATCCGCGACGAGGCGATCAACTCCATCGCTCGGGTGATCTTCTTGGTCGCCATCACCGACTGTCGTCGCCGGCGCAGCTCGCGCAGACTCGCGCCCATCGATCAGGACCTCTTCTTCTTCACGACGATCTGCTCGGCCTCCAGATCGGCGGCCTCGATCGCGTCCGCGGCCTGCTCGCCGCTGACCAGCGGCTTGCCGTCTCCGGTGATGAAGCCCAGTTTGAAGGCGTCGATCACGTCGCCGGTCGCCTTGGCCAGGTCGTCGTCCCAGGCGCCGGTCTCGGCGATGGTGGTGAGGATCGGCGTGTGGTGGTGCAGATGCTCCAGCAGTTCGGATTCGAAGCGCAGCACGTCGGAGACCGGGACGTCGTCCAGGTAGCCGTTGGTGCCCGCCCACACCATCACCACCTGGTCGGCGACCGGATAGGGCGAGTACTGCGGCTGGCGCAGCAGCTCGACCAGGCGCTGGCCCCGTTCCAGCTGGCGCCGGGAGGCCGCGTCCAGGTCGGAGGCGAACATCGCGAAGGCCTGCATGTCGCGGTACTGGGCCAGACCGATCTTGAGTGTGCCGGAGACCTTCTTCATCGCCTTCACCTGGGCGTCGCCACCGACTCGGGAGACCGAGATGCCGACGTCGATGGCCGGGCGCTGGTTGGCGTTGAACAGGTCGGACTGCAGGAAGATCTGGCCGTCGGTGATCGAGATCACGTTGGTCGGGATGTAGGCCGAGACGTCGTTGGCCTTGGTCTCGATGATCGGCAGGCCGGTCATCGAACCGCCGCCCAACTCGTCGGAGAGCTTGGCACAGCGCTCCAGCAGGCGGGAGTGCAGGTAGAAGACGTCACCGGGGTAGGCCTCGCGGCCCGGCGGGCGGCGCAGCAGCAGCGACATCGACCGGTAGGCCTCGGCCTGCTTGGTGAGGTCGTCGAAGATGATCAGCACGTGCTTGCCGGCGTACATCCAGTGCTGGCCGATGGCCGAGCCGGTGTAGGCGGCGATGTACTTGTAGCCGGCGGGGTCGGAGGCCGGGGCATGGACGATGGTGGTGTACTCCATCGCGCCCGCCTCCTCCAGGGTGGTGCGCAGCGCAGCGATCGTGGAGCCCTTCTGGCCGATCGCGACGTAGATGCAGCGCACCTGCTTGGTCGGATCGCCGCTGGCCCAGTTCGACTTCTGGTTGATGATGGTGTCGACCGCGATGGCGGTCTTGCCGGTCTTGCGGTCGCCGATGATCAGCTGGCGCTGACCCCGGCCGATCGGGGTCATGGCGTCGATCGCCTTGATACCGGTCTGCAGCGGCTCCTTGACGCTCTGGCGGTCCATGACGCCGGCTGCCTGCAGTTCCAGCGCCCGGCGTCCGTCGATGCCCTTGATCTCGCCGAGGCCGTCGATCGGCTCGCCCATCGCGTTCACCACGCGACCCAGGTAGCCGTCGCCGACCGGCACCGACAGCACCTCGCCGGTGCGCTTCACGGTGGAGCCCTCTTCGATGCCTTCGGAGTCGCCCAGCACGACGACGCCGATCTCCCGGACGTCGAGGTTCAGCGCGATGCCCTGGGTGCCGTTGGCGAACTCGAGCAGCTCGTTGGCCATCGCCGAGGGCAGCCCCTCGACGCGGGCGATGCCGTCGCCGGAGGTGGCCACGATGCCCACCTCGTCCCGGCTGGCGGTCTCGGGACTGAAGTTGGACACGAAACGATCCAGCGCCTCCCGAATCTCATCGGGACGAATCGTCAGTTCCGCCATCTGCGCACCCTGTTCTCTCGTTGTCTTCGTGCGGCCTGCCGGCCGAATGTCAGTTCAGTTGTCGTTCGGCGGCCTCGAGCCGCCCGGCCACCGTTCCCTCGATGACCTCGTCGCCGAGCTTGACGCGGACGCCGCCCAGCACCGAAGGATCGACGACCACCTGCAGGCTCACCTCGCGGCCGACCTGCGCCGACAGCGCCGTCCGCAGCCGCTCGGCCTGCTCCGCGCTGAGCGGACGGGCGACCGTCACCTCGGCGATGGCCCGCTGCCGCTGCGCGGCCGCGAGCCTGAGGTAGGACTCCAGCGTCAGCTCGAAGGTGCGATCCGCCGCGCGGACCGCCCGCTGAGCCAGCACGAGAGTCGCGTCCAGTGCCTTGCCGGCCAGCAGATCGGCGATCAGTTGCTGACGCCCCGGGATGCTCGCCGTCCGATCCTCCAGCGCGTCGCGCAGGCCATGGTCGGCCACCACGATCCGGGAGAACCGGAACAACTCCTCCTCCACGGTGTCGAGCTCGCCGGCGGCCTGGGCCGCGTGCATGACTGCCCGCACCCCCTGACGCTCTACCGCGGCCGCCAGTGCACTGCCGGAAGCCCAGCGCAGCCCCGCGGCCGCCTGGATGACAGCGACGGCCCCCGCCGAGACCTGGCCCTTCAGCACGGCTGCGGCCAGCTGCCTGCGGACGTCCTCCGGCGCCGTCAGATCGGACAGCGCCGTTCGCAGCGCCGCCTGGGATTCCAGCAGGTCGGCCACCGCGAACAGCTCGTCGGCCAGCGTCCGGATCGGCTCCTGGGCGTCCAGGACCCGATCCAGCTCTGCCTGGCGGGCTTCGGTGGCAGCACTCATGCCGACGTCGCCTCCGTCTGGGCCTCGAGTTCGGCCAGGAACCGTTCGACGCTGCGCTGGGCACGCTCGTCGTCGGTCAGCGACTCGCCGACGATCTTGCCGGCCAACTCGGTGGCCAGGCCGCCGATCTCGCCACGCAGTTCCTGCACGACGTGCGCCCGCTCGGCCTCGATCTGAGCCCGGGCGTGCTCGACCAGCCGCGCGGATTCCTCCTGGGCGGCCTGCCGGATCTCGGATGCGGCGACAGCCGCCTGCGCCTTGGCGTCCTCCCGGATCTTCGAGGCCTCCTCGCGCGCCGCGGCGAGCTGCGCCCGGTACTCGGCCAGGGCCGCTGCGGCCTCGGCCTGAGCGGCCTCGGCCTTCTCGATCCCGCCCGCGATCTGGTCGGCCCGGTCGGCGTAGGTCTTCTCGAAGACCGGGACGACCTTCTTGGCCACGACGTACCAGATGATCAGCGCGAGCCCGATGCCGGCGAACAGCTCGCTGAGGTGTTCGGGCAGCAACGGGCCGAGATCGATCCCGCCCGTCTCGAGCGGCAACATGCCGGGCCTCACTGCAGCACGAACGCCAGCGCGATAGCGATGATGGCCAGCGCCTCAACCACGGCGAAGCCAAGGATCGCGGTCGACATCATGGCTCCGCGAGCCTCGGGCTGCCGCGCGGTGCCGTTGATCACCGAAGCGAAGATCCAGGCAACGCCGATCGCCGGGCCGAGAGTCGCCAGCGCGTAGCCGATCATGTTGATCGAGCCAGTGATTTCCATTGGGTGTTTCCTTTCGGTGGCTTCGATGACGAAGTCGGTCAGTGCTCCTCGGCGATTGCCGACGAGATGTATTGGGCGGTCAGGACGGTGAAGATGTAGGCCTGCAGGATGGCCACCAGGATCTCCAGGGCGAAGATCGCCAGGCTGAACAGCAGCGAGACCACGCCGGCGGTGTTCAGCAGCGGGACGGGGAAGCCGGCGGTCGGCTCGGTCATGGTGAGCAGCATGCTGCCGCCGACCACGAAGACCATGATCACCAGGTGACCGGCGAACAGGTTGCCGAACAGTCGCATCGCCAGCGTGACCGGGCGGACGATGAAGTTGGACAGGAATTCCAGCGGAATGATCAGCGGCCACAGCGCCACCGGCACACCCTCGGGCAGGGTCATCCGGCGCATATAGGAGCCGAAGCCGTATTTGGCGATGCCGGCCGCGTTGTAGACGATGTAGCTCAGGATCGCCAGGCCGTAGGCGTACCCGATCTTGGAGAAGGTCGGGAACATGAAGAGGAACAGCTGGCCGAATAGGTTGTTCACCAGGATGAAGCTGAACAGCGCCACCAGGTACGGCAGGAACTTGCGGAAGTCGTGGCCCAGGATGTCGCGGGCGATGGAGTTGCGCAGCAGGTTGTAGAGCGATTCGCCCAGGAACTGCTTGCGGCCCGGAACCACCTGCTGGCCCCTGGCCATCCACAGCCAGAACCCGATGACGACCGCCGCGCCGATGATGGCCTGGATCAGGTGGTTGTTCAGCCAGCCCCATTCCGGGCCGAGCGCGGGGAACAGGGGCCGGGAGTCGAAGCTGTGCACCCCGGGCGGCCAGCCGTGCTCATCGCCCTCCATGGGTATCAACAGTGGGACCATCCCCGAGAACCCTCCCGTGCTCACTGCGACCTACCGAACTTGACGACCACGAGGTAGATCCCCAACGCCACTCCAACGATCAGGCCGATGGGCAAAAACCACGCCGTCCCCAGCCAGCGATCGAGCAGCCAGCCGAGCGTGCCATAGGCAAGCAGACCGGCGATCATGATGCTCAGGATTCGGTAACCCTGATCAGCTCCGCCCTGCCCGCTCATAGCGTGTCGGACTCTAGCAAGAATCCGGACCGGTGTTCACCCCGACATACCCCGCGGTGGACCGTCGACGGGGTCGAATACCGGAATCCGCAGCCGGCGGAAGGCCAGAACCTCACCGGTGATCCAACCCACCGTCACCGCCGCGGTCGCCAGTACCAGCGCGGTGGGGTGCAGGACGGCCGTGGCCCCGGCGGCGGTGGCGGCCATGGCCAGCATTCCCAGGCCGACCACCCGCAGCGCGTAGGAGCCGAGCGCCACCACCAGGGCGATCCGCGGGGAGGCGTCGGCGACCACCCACTGCAGGCCCTGTCCGACAGCGAAGAAGCCCAGCACGACGGCTCCGGCGACGACCGCTGCCCAGGCTCCGGGCGCGCCCGCCACCCAGCCGGCGACCAGCGCAGCGGGCACGGCCGCCGCCAGCCCGCCGAGCAGCCCGCCGCGCAGGAGTCGTCCGGCACGACGCCGCGGCTGGTTCATCCGGGATTCCGCGGGCCGGCCGTCCGGGCCGAACGCCGCGCCTGCAGCGCCCGTCCCCAGGTCAGGAAAGCCGTCACGATCAGGGCAAAGATCCACACCGCCAGGGTGGCCGGGTGCGGCACCAGCCCCAGCCCCACCACGCCGAAGCCGGCCAGCGCCGACCACAGCCACAGCAGCGCGACCGCCTGGCCGTGGGAGTGCCCCAGGTTGAGCATCCGGTGATGCAGGTGCTGCTTGTCGGCGTGGTACCACATCTGGCCGCGCAGGGTTCGGCGGACGTAGGCCAGCACCAGGTCGAGCAGCGGCAGCGCCATCACGGCGAAGGGCAGCAGCAGCGGCAGGTAGGCCGCGACCGCTCCGAAGCCCAGGTCGTTCAGGCCCGCCGGGTCGAGCTGACCGGTGAGGCTGATCACCGAGGTGGCCATCAGGAAGCCGAGCAGCATGGCCCCCGAGTCGCCCATGAACATCCGCGCACGGTGGATGTTGTAGGGCAGGAAGCCCAGGCAGATGCCGACCGTGACAACGGTGACCAGGCTGGAGGTGGTCGCCCGCACCAGCTCGTGCTCATAAGACAGTAGATATGCGTAGGTGAAGAAGGCGCCCGCGCCGATCGCGACCACGCCCGCCGCCAGCCCGTCCAGCCCGTCGATCAGGTTGATCGCATTCACCGCGACGAAGATCAGCAGCACGGTGACCACGATGCTGGCGCCCTCGTCCAGCGAGACGATGGCGTCCGGCAGCGGGATCCAGTAGACCTTGACCCCGTTCAGCACAGCCACCCCCGCGGCCAGCAGCTGGCCGGCGATCTTGGCGACCGCGCCGAGTTCCACGACGTCGTCCACCGCACCCACCAGGCAGATCAGGCCGCCGGCGATCAGCACCGCCGTGGCGTCATGGCTGACCACCTCGAAGCTGCCCAGCCACGGCAGCTGGGAGGCCACCAGGAAGGCGGCGGCCAGCCCGAGCCACATCGCGACCCCGCCGAAGTAGGGCACCGGCTTGGTATGGACGTCGCGATCGCGCACCATGGCGACGGCGTTGTAGCGGAAGGCCAGCCGGCGGCACAGCCCGCTCAGCAGATAGGTCACGCCGGCGGCGATCAGCGCTACGAGCAGGTATTCGCGCATGGCGGGTCAGTCGTCCTTGGCCAGTCGTCCCACGACGGCCGCCAGCTCCTCGCTGGTGATCCGGCCCTCCCGCAGTACCCGCGGCGGGTCGCAGGAGACGTCGACGATGGTGGACGGCACCGGGCTGCTGCCCGCGCCGGCGTCGAGGTAGACCGTCACCGTGTCGCCGAGTTGCGCGCGTGCGTCGGCGGCGGTGGTGGCGGCCGGGTTGCCGTGGGTGTTGGCGCTGCTCACGGCCAGCGGGCCGGTGGCCCGCAGCAGTTCGCGGGTGAACCCGTGGTCGGGGATGCGCACCGCGATGGTGTCGCCCCGATCCCCCAGGTCCATCCGCAGGTTGGGCTGGGATTCGACCACCAGGGTGAGTGCCCCGGGCCAGAACGCTGCCACCAGCGCCTCGGCGGCCTCGCTCACCGTCGCGGCGAGCGAGCGCAGCATCGCCGGCTCGGCGATCAGCACCGGGGGCGGCATGTCCCGTCCACGCTGCTTGGCGTCGAGCAGGGACTGGACGGCCGGTGCCGAAAGCGCGTCCGCGCCGATGCCGTAGACGGTGTCGGTGGGCAACACGATGCACTTCCCCGCCGCGATCGCGGCAACGGCCCGGTCGATCCCGCGCTCGGGATTCGCCAGGACGTCGATCAGTTTGCTCACGAACTCATCCTGCCAGGCCGCTCACCCGATCGCGGCGAGCCGCTCCGCCAGGTCGGCGGCCTGCAGCGCGTCGATCACCGCCTGGAGGTTGCCGGCCAGCACCTGATCCAGGTTGTAGGCCTTGTAGCCGATCCGGTGATCGGCGATCCGGTTCTCCGGATAGTTGTAGGTGCGGATCCGCTCGGAACGGTCCACGGTGCGCACCTGGGAGCGACGCGCGGCCGAGGCGGCGTCGGCCGCCTCCTCCTCGGCGCGGGCGGTGAGCCGGGCGCGCAGCATCCGCAGCGCCTGCTCCTTGTTCTGCAGCTGCGAGCGCTCGTTCTGGCAGGAGACCACGATGCCGGTCGGCAGGTGGGTGATCCGCACCGCCGAGTCGGTGGTGTTGACGCCCTGGCCGCCCGGGCCCGAACTGCGATAGACGTCGACGCGCAGGTCGTCGTCGTTGATCTCGACCTCGGTGGCCTCGACCTCGGGCATCACCAGGACGCCGGCGGCTGAGGTGTGCACCCGTCCCTGCGATTCGGTGACCGGGACGCGCTGCACGCGATGGACGCCGCCCTCGAACTTCAGCACGCCGTAGGGCATGTTGTCCGGGTCGGCCTGGGAGGTCGCCTTGACGGCGACCGTGACGCTCTTGAAGCCGCCCAGGTCGGTCTCCTGGGAGTCGAGCACCTCGATCTTCCAGCCGCGGGTCTCGGCGTAGCGGGTGTACATCCGCAGCAGGTCGCCGGCGAACAGCGCCGATTCCTCACCGCCCTCGCCCGACTTGATCTCGATGAGGCAGTCCGCGGAGTCGTTGGGATCGCGCGGGGCCAGCAACCGGGTCAGCAGCTCGGTCACCTCGCCCAGCTCGGCGCTCAGCGTCTCGGCCTCGGCGGCGAAGGCGGCATCGACCTCGGCCAGCTCGGTGGCGGCCTGGAGGTCGTCGGTGAGCCGGCGGTGGGCGTCCAGCGCCTTCACGATCGGGGTGAGTTCGGCGTAGCGGCGCCCGATCCGGCGGGCCTTGGTCAGATCGGAGTGCGTCGCGGGATCGGCCAGCTGGCCTTCCAATTGGGCGAACTCGGCCAGCAGCGGTTCCACAGCCTCGAACATCGCGCCTCCTCGGTCGATCGACAACCCCTGTGATCACAGCAAACGCCGGGTACCGCATGGGTACCCGGCGTTGTGCGAGCTACTTCTTCTTGGCGTAGCGGCGCTCGAAGCGAGCGACCCGGCCGCCGGTGTCGAGGATCTTCTGCTTGCCGGTGTAGAACGGGTGGCAGGCCGCGCAGACCTCGGCGTGGATGACGCCGTTCTTCGCGGTGCTGCGGGTGGTGAACGTGTTGCCGCAGGTACAGGTCACCTGGGTCTCCACGTATTCGGGATGGATCCCTTGCTTCATTGTCTCTCCTGTTCGCTGGCGCCGGGTCGTCTCGATGCGGTGGGGCTGGATGAACCCCTGGACGTGAACCGGAACCGACTGTCTATTCTGCCTTGCCCACCACCCGTAATCCAAACCGAGGACGACGGCTCGCGATCGGACTGAGGACGAAGGCCGGCGACGAGTCCGCGCCCCTCCCGTCCCGTCGTTCCCGCGAAGGCGGGTACCGCACGCGGGGCGACCTACTCCGGCGTGGGCGTGGTCTTGGAGATGAGCATCAGGAACTCGCGGTTGCTCTGGGTCTTGCGCATCCGGTTGAGCAGCATCTCCAGGCCGGCCTGCGGCTCCTGCCCCGAGAGCACCCGGCGCAGCTTCCAGATGATCGCCAGCTCCTCGCGGCCCAGCAGCATCTCCTCGCGGCGGGTGCCGGAGGCGACCGGGTCGATCGCCGGGAAGATCCGCTTGTCGGCGAGCTCGCGACGCAGCCGCAGCTCCATGTTGCCGGTGCCCTTGAACTCCTCGAAGATCACCTCGTCCATCTTCGAGCCGGTCTCGATCAGCGCCGTGGCCAGGATCGTCAGCGAGCCGCCGTCCTCGATGTTGCGGGCGGCGCCGAAGAACTTCTTGGGCGGGTACAGCGCGGCGGAGTCGACACCACCGGAGAGGATACGACCGGAGGCCGGGGCGGCCAGGTTGTAGGCCCGGCCCAGACGGGTGATGCCGTCCAGCAGCACGACCACGTCACGGCCGAGCTCCACCAGCCGCTTGGCCCGCTCGATGGCCAGCTCGGCGATCGTGGTGTGATCGTCGGCGGGACGGTCGAAGGTCGAGGCGATGACCTCGCCGGAGGTGGTGCGCTGGAAGTCGGTGACCTCCTCGGGACGCTCGTCCACCAGGACGATCATCAGGTGCACCTCGGGGTTGTTCACGGTGATCGCATTGGCGATGGCCTGCATCACCAGCGTCTTGCCCGCCTTGGGCGGGGAGACGATCAGGCCGCGCTGGCCCTTGCCGACCGGCGAGACCAGGTCGATGATCCGGCCCGTCATGTTCAGCGGGGTGGTCTCCAGGCGGAAGCGCTCCTGGGGGTAGAGCGGCGTGAGCTTCTGGAACTCCGGCCGGTCCTTGGCCTTCTCCGGCGCGTCCGCGTTGATCGTGTCGATGCGCACGAGCGGGTTGAACTTCTCCCGGCGCTCGCCGTCCTTCGGCGCCTTGATCGCGCCGGTGACGATGTCGCCCTTGCGCAGGCCCCACTTCTTGACCATCGACAGCGACACGTAGGCGTCGTTCGGGCCGGGCAGGTAGCCGGTGGTGCGGACGAACGCGTAGTTGTCCAGGACGTCGAGGATGCCGGAGATCTCGATCACCACGTCGTCCTCGGACAGCACCGGCTCGGACTCCATGCGCTCCAGGCCCATGCCGCCGGTGGGACGCCCGCCGCGACGGTTCTGGCGATCGCGGTTGCGGCGACGGCGGCTGCGGCGGCCCCCGCCGAACTCGTCGTCGTCGTTGTTGTTGCTGCTGTTGTTGTTGCTGCGCTGCTGCGACGGCTGCTGGCGCGGCTGCTCGGCCACCCGTGCCTCGCCACCGGAGGACGACTCGTCGGCGTTGCCGCCGCGGCGCCGGTTCGGCCGGCCACCGCCCTCGGCGCGCAGCGCCTCGAGGCGGGCGGCGACGTCGTCGCCACCGGGCAGGGCGGGCTGCGCGTCACCGGCGGTGTTCTCCGGCGCGGCGGCTTCGGCGCCCTCGGCGCGGGCACCACGGCTCCGGCGCGAGCGCTGGCCACCGTCGCCGTCGCGCTGGTCGCCGTCGCGCTGGCCGCCGTCACGCTGGTCGGCGTCACGCTGCTCCGGGGCGGGGGCGTCGGCGGGAGCCTTCGCACCGCGCCGGCCGGACGTGCCGCCGGACCGGGCGGACCCCTGGGCCGCCTTGATCGCCTCGATCAGGTCGCCCTTGCGCATGGCACCGGTGCCCTTGAGGCCCAGCGACGAGCCGAGCTGCTTCAGCTCGGGCAAGAGCATGCCTTCCAGCCCGGACCCGCGACGCTTGGCGTCTGTGGTCGTGGCTTCGATCGTGTCGGTCACTGACTTCCTTTCGGATCGGGCGGCCCTCCGGCCCTGCCGGGCAGGCACGCCCCGTGCTCGCAATGAGCTGCTCTGAATGACATCCAGATCCGAAATGCCGAACAGCATTCACGAAGACGTGCTGCAGGGATTTCTCGACGAATGGGTGGCTACTTCGCGTCCGTCCTGCCCGATCTGAGGGGCGTCGCGCTCCAGGCGCGCACTCCACTGTAGCACCCGGGCAGCCCTGAGCGAGGAACGCTAGGCGAGCGCCGTGGAGAACGCTTCCCGCAGGCCGTCGTAGTCGGTCACCACCGGGAACCTCGGGAACTCCGCCACCACGTTGGCCGGCGGACGGAACAGGATGCCCGCATCCGCCTCGGCGAGCATCGCGACGTCGTTGTACGAGTCGCCGGTGGCGACCACGCGGTAGTTGAGGTGGTGGAACGCCCGCACGGCCGCCCGCTTGGAGTCCGGCTGCCGCAGCGTGTAGCCGACCACCCGGTCGTCCCTGACCTGGAGGCGGTGGCACAGCAGCGTGGGGTGGCCGAGCTGGGCCATCAGCGGCATCGCGAACTCGTAGAACGTGTCTGACAGGATCACGACCTGGAACCGGGCGCGCAGCCAGTCGAGGAAACCGGCCGCGCCGGGCATCGGGCCCATGGCGGCGATCACCTCCTGGATCTGCGACAGCCGGATCCCGTGTGCGTCGAGCACGTGCAACCGGTGCCGCATCAGCTCGTCGTAGTCGGCGATGTCCCGCGTGGTGAGCCTGAGCTCCTCGATGCGGGTGGTCTCCGCCACCCGGATCCAGATCTCGGGGACGAGGACGCCCTCGAGGTCGAGGCAGGCCAGGTCCATCAGGCCCCCTCGACCCGCATGACGGCGATCTCCGGGTGCACCTCGGGCATCAGCCGCAGCTCGGACAGCGCCGCGTCCACCTGCTCCTGCGTGGCCTGGTGCGTCATCACGCCGAGGCGCGCCTCCGCGCCCTCGCTCTCCTGCCGCACGGCCTGGAGCGACACCTGGTGGCTGGCGAAGCAGGTGGCCACCTGGGCGAGCACGCCGGGCTCGTCGTGCACGGTCATCGACACGTAGTAGCGGGAGCGGACGCGCCCGGCCGGGGTGATCCCGCGGGCGGAGTACGTCGACTCCGCCGGGCCCCGGGCCCCACGGACGCGGTTGCGCGCGGCCGTGACCAGGTCACCGAGGACGGCGGACGCGGTCGGCGACCCGCCGGCACCCGGGCCCATGAACATCAGCCGGCCGGCGTGGCGCGACTCGATGAACACCGCGTTGTACGCGCCGGGGATCGCCGCGAGCGGGTGCGAGACCGGCACCATCGTGGGGTGGACGCCGACGGCGATCGTGCCGTCCTCGCTCAGCGCGCACCGGGCGAGGAGCTTCACCACGCAGCCCATCTCCCGTGCCGCGGCGATGTCGGCGCTGGTGATGCCGGTGATGCCCTCGCGGGACACGTCCGACAGCTTCACCCGGGTGTGGAACGCCAGGCTGGCCAGGATCGCGGCCTTGGCCGCGGCGTCGTAGCCCTCGACGTCGGCGGTGGGGTCGGCCTCGGCGAAGCCCAGTTCCTGCGCCTCGGCGAGGACGGACGCGAAGTCGGCCCCGGCGGTGTGCATCTTGTCGAGGATGAAGTTCGTGGTGCCGTTGACGATGCCCATGACGGCGGTGACCTCGTCGCCCACCAGCGACTCCCGCAGCGGACGAATGATCGGGATCGCACCGGCGACGGCCGCCTCGTAGTACACGTCCACCCCTGCGGCCTCGGCCGCAGCGTAGATGGTGCCCCCGTCGGAGGCGAGCAGGGCCTTGTTCGCCGTGATCACCGACGACCCGGCGCCGATCGCGGCGAGGATCAGGCTGCGGGCGGGCTCGATGCCCCCCAGCAGCTCGATCACCAGGTCGACGTCGGGACGGCTGGCCAGCGTCATCGCGTCGTCGGTCAGCAGGGCCCGGTCGATGCCGGGACGCTCCAGCGACAGCCGCCGGACGGCGATCCCGACGAGCTCGAGCGGGCGGCCGATCCGGGCACGGAGGTCGTCGGCCTGCTCGATCAGCAGCCGCGCGACCTGCGAGCCGACCACACCGCAACCGAGCAGCGCCACCTTCAGGGGCGTGGCCTCGTCCATCGTCATACCTCGTTCTCCGCGAGCCCGGCGTCGAGCGCCAGGAGGTCGTCCAGGGTCTCGCGGCGCAGCAGCGTGCGGATCTGCCCGTCCCGAACCGCGACCACCGGGGGCCGCGGGGTGTGATTGTAGTTGCTGGCCATCGACCGGCTGTACGCGCCGGACGCCGGCACGGCGAGCAGGTCGCCGATCGCCACGTCCGCGGGCAGGAACTCGTCGCGGACGAGGATGTCGCCGCCCTCGCAGTGCAGGCCGACCACGCGGGAGACGACGGGCTCCGCAGCGGACGCCCGGGAGGCGAGGCTGGCCGAGTACTCCGCGGCGTAGAGCGCCGGACGGATGTTGTCGCTCATGCCGCCGTCGACGGAGAGGTAGCGGCGGTTCAGGCCGCCGCCCACGTCCACCGGCTTCACCGTGCCCACCCGGTACAGCGCGAGCCCCGCCGGTCCGACGATCGCGCGACCGGGCTCGATCGACAGCTCCGGCACCGACAGGCCGAACCCGCGGCACTCGTGCGCGACGATCTCGCGCAGCCCCGCTGCCAGCTGCTCGGGGGAGGACGGGTCGTCCTCCTTGGTGTAGGCGATGCCGAAGCCGCCGCCCAGGTCGAGCTCGGCGAGTTCGATGCCGGTGGCCTCCCGGAACTGCGAGAACAGCTTCAGCGTGCGGCGCGCCGCAACCTCGAAGCCGTTGGTGTCGAAGATCTGGCTGCCGATGTGGGAGTGGATCCCGAGCAGGTCCAGCCGCGGGCTGTGGTGGCACCGGAAAAGGCCGACCAGGGCCTGCCCGCCTGTGATGGAGAACCCGAACTTCTGGTCCTCGTGCGCGGTGGCGATGTACTCGTGGGTGTGCGCCTCGACGCCGGTGGTCACGCGGACCATCACGCGGGCGGTGGTGTCCAGCTCGGCGCAGAGCCGCTCCAGGCGGGTGATCTCGTCGGAGGAGTCGACGATGATCCGGCCGACGCCCCGCTCGAGGGCGAGCCGCAGTTCGGTCTCGGACTTGTTGTTGCCGTGCAGCGCGATCCGCGCCGGGTCGAAGCCCGCCCGCAGGGCGACGGTCAGCTCGCCGAGCGAGGCGACGTCGAGGCTGAGCCCCTCCTCGCCGACCCAGGCTGCGACCGTGCCGCACAGGAACGACTTGCCCGCGTAGTACACGGTCCAGCCGGCGAAGGCATCGCGCCACGCGCCCGCCCGCTCACGGAAGTCCGCCTCGTCGAGCACGTAGGCCGGCGTCCCGACCACCTCGGCGAGGTCGGTGAGGCGGACGCCGCCCACGGTGATGACCCCGTCGTCCTCACGGTGGACGGTCGAGCTCCACAGCTTGGGAGTGAGCGCATTGACGTCCTCCGGCCGCGTCAGCCACACCGGAGCCGGCGTGGTGACGTCGGCGTGGATCGAGCCCGCCACGTGCATGTGAGTCATGGCGGAAACAGTGCCACAGTCGCCCGCTCAGCCGCCCGTCGTGACCCGGATCTGGACGTCCCCGGCCTCCCACAGCCGCAGGCCCGCGGCATCGGCAACGGGCACGGCGTCCGCGGCCACCTCGAGCCGGCCGCAGGCGGCACCCAGGCAGCGCTCGTCGAAGCGGACGCCCCAGACGGTGAAGAACTGGCCGAGCGTGATCTCCTTCACCCCGGCACCCTCCAGCCAGACGGCACCACTGTCGTCATGGGTGTGCGCCGGCGCCTGGAGCGCGCGCGGGCGGTCGATCCCGATGTTCGGCACGAGCGGGACCGCGACACCGTCGATCTCGATCGAGAGCGTGAGCACCTTCTGGTTGGACCGGTCGTCGAGCCGGGAGGCGGGCACACCCGCGGCGTCGAAGTAGGAGATGCCGTCACGGGGCGCCGGCCACGGCGGGGGGCTGGTCCGCAGTTCCGCGGGAGCGGGCGCCGCCTGCGCGACGCACGCGGCGAGTGCGGGGACGCAGGCCAGCGCGACCAGCAGCCGCCGCACCCGTCCACCCATGGCGATGAGACTAGCCGGACAACTGTTTGCTACAGTCACCTTCGGCCCACGCGGGCCGGGCCCCCGTAGCTCAGGGGATAGAGCACCGCCCTCCGGAGGCGGGAGCAGAGGTTCGAATCCTCTCGGGGGCGCCATCGGCGCAGGACACCCACCGGCGGACCACACGGTCCGCCGGTTCCGCATTTCCCGCCCCATTTCACCAAATCGACCACCGCCCCGGCGGGTACGTTCTCCCCGGGGTGGCCCGTAGGTAACATCGAGCCGGACAGCAGCCGGTCGCGAGATCAGGGAAGAAGGCGATTGTGGCCCACACGCCGCAGGACGTGAGGAACGCCGAGGACTCCGTCGACTTCGGAGCCAACGACTGGCTCATCGAGGAGATGCGCGAGCAGTTCGAGAGCGACCCCACCTCTGTCGACCCCGCCTGGGTCGAGTACTTCACCAACGGCTCCGGTCGTGCCACGGATGCCACTGCGGGGGGTGCAGCCTCCCCGGTCGCTCCGGAGGTCGCCTCGCCGCCCGCGCCGGCGGCACCCGCTCCGGTTCCCGCGAATGGGACGCAGCCCGCCGCCCCTGCCGGCACTCCCGCGCCCACCGCCTCCGCCGGCACTCCGGCGCCCGTGGCCCCGCCGGCCGACGCCACCGCTGCCACGGCCCCCGCCGAGCCGCCGGTCGAGGCCCCCCGTCCGCAGGCGTCCGCGGCCACCGTCCAGCCCGGTGGCGCCACTCCCGGCACCCCCGAGAGCCCGGGTTCGGGACGGGGACTGTCCGCCGACCGCCCCCGCGTCCAGCCGGTCGTGGAGAAGGAGCAGTCCGAGCCGGTCCGGACGCCGCTGCGCGGGGCACCGCTGCGCACCGCGAGCAACATGGACGCCTCGCTGGCGATGCCGACCGCCACCAGCGTGCGCGACGTCCCGATGAAGCTGGCCATCGACCAGCGGCAGATGATCAACGCCCACCTGTCCCGCTCCACCGGCGGCAAGGTGTCGTTCACCCACCTCATCGGCTGGGCGATGGTGCAGGCGCTCAAGGCCTACCCGGAGATGAACAACTCCTACGACGTCGTCGACGGCAAGCCGGTGCTCGTCACCCCGGCCTCGATCAACCTGGGCCTCGCGATCGACGTGAAGAAGGCCGACGGCACCCGCCAGCTGCTTGTGCCGAACATCAAGAACTGCGAGGACCTGAACTTCTCGCAGTTCTGGTCGGCGTACGAGGGCCTGGTCAAGCGTGCCCGCGACAACGCGCTCACCGTCGCCGACTTCGCCGGCACCACCGCGACGCTGACGAACCCCGGCGGCCTGGGCACCAACCACTCCGTCCCCCGGCTGATGGCCGGCCAGGGCCTGATCCTCGGCGTCGGCTCGATCGACTACCCGCCGGAGTTCCAGGGCGCGAGCAACGCCCGCCTCACCCAGCTCGGGGTCTCCAAGGTCACGACGCTCACGTCCACCTACGACCACCGGGTGATCCAGGGCGCGCAGTCCGGCGAGTTCCTGCGCCGCATGCACGAGTTGCTCATCGGCCGCCACGACTTCTACGACGACATCTTCGACGCGCTGCGCGTGCCCTACACGCCGATCCGCTGGGCCAGCGACGCGAGCGACGAGAAGCTGGGCTCGATCCCCCGCAGCGCCCGCATCTTCTCCCTCATCAACGCCTACCGGACGCTCGGCCACTTCATGGCCGACATCGACCCGCTGGAGTACCGCCAGCGCACCCACCCCGAACTCGCCCTGGAGTACCACGGCCTCACCCTGTGGGACCTCGACCGCGAGTTCCCCGTGGGCAGCTTCGGCGGGCACACCGGTGAGGTGGCGACGCTGCGCGACATCCTCGCGATGCTGCGCGGCTCGTACTGCCGCTCGGTGGGGGTGGAGTACATGCACATCTCCGACAACGAGCAGCGCACGTGGATCCAGGAGCGGTTCGAGCGTCCCTTCGTGCCGTGGCCGCGGGAGGAACACCTGCGGATCCTCGACAAGCTCAACGAGGCGGAGATCTTCGAGACCTTCCTCCAGACGAAGTTCGTCGGCCAGAAGCGGTTCTCCCTCGAGGGCGGGGAGTCGACGATCGTGTTCCTGGACGAGCTGTGCGAGCGCGCGGCCGACACCGGGCTGGACGAGGCGATCATCGGCATGCCGCACCGTGGCCGGCTGAACGTGCTGGCCAACATCGTCGGCAAGTCCTACGGCCAGATCTTCCGCGAGTTCCAGGGCAACTACGACCCCCGCCTGTCCCAGGGCTCGGGCGACGTGAAGTACCACCTGGGCTCGGAGGGCCAGTTCACCGCGGCGAGCGGACGCACGATCAAGACCTCCGTGGCGGCCAACCCGTCCCACCTCGAGGCCGTCGACCCGGTGGTGCAGGGCATCGCGCGCGCCAAGATCGACCGGGTGGGCAAGGTGCCCGGCTGGCCGGTGCTGCCGATCCTCCTGCACGGCGACGCGGCGTTCGCCGGCCAGGGCGTGGTCTACGAGACCCTCCAGATGAGCCAGCTGCGCGCGTACAAGACCGGCGGCACGATCCACCTGGTGGTGAACAACCAGGTCGGCTTCACGACCGCGCCGATCGAGTCCCGCTCGTCCATCTACGCCACCGACGTGGCCAAGGCCGTCCAGGCGCCGATCTTCCACGTCAACGGCGACGACCCCGAGGCGGTCGCCCGGGTCGCGCAGGTCGCCTACGACTTCCGCCAGCGCTTCGCCAAGGACGTCGTCGTCGACCTCGTCTGCTACCGCCGCCGCGGCCACAACGAGGGCGACGACCCCAGCTTCACCCAGCCGCTGATGTACGACCTGATCGAGCAGAAGCGCAGCGTCCGCAAGCTCTACACCGAGGCCCTGATCGGACGCGGCGACATCTCCACCGAGGACGCCGAGGGCGTCATCGCGAAGTTCCGCGACCGCCTGGAGAGCGTCTTCCGCGAGGTGCGGGAGGCGACGGACGCCGACGACGACGACTACCGGAAGGTGCCGTACTACCCCGCCAAGCTGGGCAAGGACCGCGGGACCGCGATCACCGCGGAGCAGATGGAGGCCGTCGCCGCCGCGCACCTCACCTTCCCCGACGACTTCACCGTCCACCCCAAGGTGCTGCCGCAGCTCCAGCGACGCGCCGACAGCATTCGCAACGGCCCCGTCGACTGGGCGACCGCGGAACTGCTGGCGTTCGGGTCGCTGCTGATGGAGGGACGGCCCGTCCGCCTCACCGGCCAGGACAGCCGCCGCGGCACCTTCAGCCAGCGGTTCGCCGCCGTGATCGACCGCGTCGACAACCGCGCCTACGTGCCGCTGAAGCACCTCTCGCCCGACCAGGGCAAGTTCCACGTGTTCGACTCCCTCCTCAGCGAGTACGCCACGATGGGCTTCGAGTACGGCTACTCGGTCGCCGCCCCGGACGCACTGGTCTGCTGGGAGGGCCAGTTCGGCGACTTCGCCAATGGCGCCCAGACCATCGCCGACGAGTTCATCGCCTCCGGCAATGCCAAGTGGACGCAGAAGTCCGGCGTCGTCCTGCTGCTCCCCCACGGGTACGAGGGCCAGGGGCCCGACCACTCCTCGGCCCGCATCGAGCGGTGGCTGACGCTGTGCTCTGAGGGCGCGCTGGCGGTCTGCCAGCCGTCCACGCCGGCGAGCTACTTCCACCTCCTGCGCACCCACGCGTACGTGAACTGGCACCGGCCGGTGGTGATCGCCACGCCCAAGTCGATGCTGCGCTCGAAGATGGCGGTCTCGCCCCGCTCGGAGTTCCTCGAGGGGCGCTGGCAGCCGGCGATGGGCGACCCGACGATCACCGACCCGACCACGGTCGAGCGCATCGTGCTGTGCTCGGGCAAGATCCGGTGGGAGCTCGTCCAGGCGCGTGCCGAGGCCGGGCTCGACCAGAAGGTCGCGATCCTGCCGCTGGAGCGGCTCTACCCGCTGCCCGCGCGCGAACTGGCCGCGGAGCTGGCGAAGTACCCCCACGTCAGCGACATCCGCTGGGCGCAGGACGAGCCGGAGAACCAGGGAGCCTGGTGGTTCCTCCAGCTGCACCTGCCGGCGGCCGTGGCGGCGTTCCTGCCGGGCTACGACCTCCGGATGACCGGGATCACCCGCCCCGCGGCGTCCGCGCCCTCGGTGGGCTCGGTGAAGGTGCACCAGGCCCAGGAGGCCGACCTGCTCGCCCGGGCGCTGGACGGCTGATGTACTTCACCGACCGCGGCATCGAGGAACTCGCCGACCGGCGCGGCGAGGAGGAGGTCAGCCTCGCCTGGCTGTCCGAGAAACTGAGCCTGTTCGTCGACCTGTACCCGGAGCACGAGAATGCCGTCGAGCGACTGGCCACCTGGCTGGCTCGCCTCGACGACGAGGAGGACTGACGTGCTCACCGACCAGGCGGCGGACGCGTTCCGCACACTCACCGGCACCGATCCCGTCGGGGTCTGGTCCGGCCCCGGCCGGATCAACCTGATCGGCGAGCACACCGACTACAACGACGGGTTCGTGCTGCCGTTCGCCCTGCCGCAGGCCGCCTTCCTGGCCGCGTCCCCGCGCACGGACGGGCGCTGGCGGCTCCGCTCGGTCGACCTCGACGACACCGTCGAACTCGGCCCGGACGAGCTGGTGCCGGGCACCCCGGGCTGGCACTCCTACCTCGCCGGCGTGGTGTGGGCGCTGCGGGAGGCCGGCCACGAGGTCGGTGGCGCTGACCTCGTCCTCACCTCCGACGTGCCGCTCGGCGCGGGCCTGTCCTCCTCCGCGGCCATCGAGTGCGCGGCCCTCACCGCGCTCGCCGACCTCAACGGCCTCAACATCGCGCCGATGGACCGGGCCAAGCTCGCCCGGGTGGCGGAGAACGCCTACGTCGGCGCGCCCACCGGGCTGCTCGACCAGGCGGCGTCCACCCTGTGCGTCGCCGACCACGCCCTGTTCCTGGACTGCCGGACCCTGGAGACGCGGCAGGTGCCGCTCGCGGTCACCGCGGCCGGGCTGGAGATCCTCGTGATCGACACCCGCACCCGGCACAGCCATGTGGACGGCGAGTACGCCGCGCGGCGGGCCAGCTGCGAGGAGGCGTGCCGCCTCCTCGGCGTCCCGGCCCTTCGTGACGTCACCGACCTCGACGACGCCCTGGCCCGCCTCCCCGAGCTGACCGGACGGCGCGTCCGCCACGTGGTCACCGAGAACCAGCGGGTGCTGGACGCGATGACGGCGCTCGCCGCGGGCGACTACCCCGGGCTGGGGCGGCTGATGACGGCGTCGCACGCGTCCATGCGCGACGACTACGAGATCACGGAGGCGAGCGTCGACCTGGCGGTCGAGGTCGCGCTCGCCGAGGGCGCCCTGGGGGCGCGGATGACCGGTGGCGGCTTCGGTGGCTGCGTGCTCGCCCTCGTGTCCGCGGACCGGGTGGACGCGGTGTCGGAGGCGGTGACCGCGGCCTTCGCCGCCGCAGGGCTGCCGCAGCCCGTCACCTTCCTCGGTCGTCCCTCGGCAGGGGCTCGCCGGGTTCGTTGACCGGGCCCGGCTCGCGCCGCAGGTGCAGGGCTGCGCTGGTCGCGGGGAGCGCGGCGGCGACCGCCGTGACCGCCGACACCGCGACGCCCAGCCACAGCCACCCGGACGAGCCGGTGAAGGTGACGCCGGCGGCCAGGTTGAGCAGCGAGAAGGCCACGACGGGCCCCCGGCCGAACAGGCTCCGGCGCCACAGCCCCCAGGCGGCGGCCAGCATGGCCGCCCCGTAGGCGAGGAGCACCACGCCGACACCACCGCTGAAACTGCCGTGCCCTGCGGCGAGCGAGGCGATCGCGAGGACGACCAGCGCCACCCCGGCGAGGGCGGCGCCGACCACTGCGACCACGAGGGGCAGCGGGCGTTCGGGAGCGGTGCCGGGCATGCGCGCCAGCGTAGCGCCGGGCTCCGGGTGGTCCGTGCATCGGGGCGAGCCACGCCGCGGCACATGTGCAAAAACACGCGGGGATCTTGTGCTGGCAAGCTACAGTTGTCAGTCTGGACGCCGGGCGTGTGCTTTGTCGCAGCGCCCGGTGAGGTCTGCATCGGGCCTACCGCCGTTTTCCGGCCCACCTACTCAAGGAGTGTTACTTCATGGACTGGCGCCACAGGGCTGCCTGCCTGACCGAGGATCCGGAGCTGTTCTTCCCGATCGGCAATACCGGACCCGCCTTGATGCAGATCGCCGAGGCCAAGA
>Ga0102832_1001220_pt1 | contig 21936 bp, 13 predicted proteins | sample EBPBio282013_DNA_FD_88942 | JGI IMG/M metagenome (GOLD analysis project Ga0102832, IMG submission 88942) | Wastewater treatment Type I Accumulibacter community from EBPR Bioreactor in Madison, WI, USA - Reactor 2_5/28/2013_ DNA (Illumina Assembly) | ecosystem: Engineered > Bioreactor > EBPR >... | reverse complement strand
GGTGGCCAGGGGCGGGGTCGAACCGCCGACCTTCCGATTTTCAGTCGGACGCTCGTACCAACTGAGCTACCTGGCCGTCGCCGCCTCGCGGCAGCCCGCAGATCGTAGCCCACGCCCGCAGCGGCCTCGAAATCGGCAGGCGGCGGCCACGTGCCCGGACCGGCCGCCGTGCCGGAGGGGGGAGGCAGCGGCGGCCGGCCGGACTGGTGGCCCGGAGGCCGACCTGCGACTACCCGTCCGGACGCCGTCCAACCGTCCGCGCCGCGGCCTGCCGAGAAAGTTCGTCCGCTGCTGCATCCGGGTGACGGCCCCGCACGGAAGTAGCCCGTGACGGCCCGGATCCGCCGGGCACCGACCTTCCGGGAGATCCTGTGCGCCTCCGCCGTACCACCGCCGCCCTCGCAGCCACCGCTGCCCTCGCCGCCGGCGCCGTCGTCGCCGCGCCCGCCGCCTCGGCCACCGCGCCGGCTCTCGGCACCAACTCGCTCGCCAGCGTCCTGCTCGCCGACGGCGACACCTTCGACGGCAACTGGAACGACTACGACATCGTCACGCAGGCGGCCCTCGCCGTCCTCGCGGCGAAGCCGAGCTCGCCGGTCGGCGTCCTCACCGACGGGAACGTCGCCCTCACCGCGTTCATCCCGCGCGACCAGGCCTTCCGCCTCTTCGTGTACTCGACCACCGGCAAGTGGACCAAGTCCGAGGAGGAGGCGTTCAACGCCGTCGCGGCCTTCGGCATCGACACGGTCGAGACCGTGCTGCTCTACCACGTCGTCCCGGGCGCCACGATCGATCGCGCCACGGCGCTCAAGGCCGACGGCGCTGCGCTGACGACCGCCCAGGGCGGCGCCATCACCCTCGACATCGTGCCGAACCGCAAGATCGTGCTGCGCGACGCCGACCCGGACAACACCGACCCGCGCGTGCGCTGGGACGCCTACGACATCAACAAGGGCAACAAGCAGATCGCGCACGGCATCGACCGCGTGCTGCGCCCGATCGACCTCTGAGACCGAGCCTCCTAGCTCCTCAGGGACGAAGGCCCGCCCCGTCACGGGGCGGGCCTTCGCCTGTCCAGGCGGTCAGCGGACGACTGCGGCGGCCGTCCACGCCGTGGCGGTCAGGGAGAACGGGCCGGCAGGGAGCGAGTCGGCGCAGGCCCGCCGCAGCTGCTCGCGGCCGTCGTCGTCGAGCGCCGCGACGTGCTTGCCCGCGGGCCCCACCCCGAGCGTGTACGCCGACCACCACTCGTCGAAGCCGGAGTAGGGCACCTCGACCGTGAGCTCCGACTGCCGGGCGCCCTCGAGTCCGGCCTGCTCGAAGAGCTCGACGAGGTGCCCGTCGCGGATGCCCGGCATCCACGACTCGTCCTCGGCGCCGGCGTCGAGCCGCAGCACGGTGTCCCAGAACGGCGACAGCGGGCTCCGGTGGCCGTCGTGGTCCCACACGCTCGCCGCGACGACCGCGCCGGGCCGGGCCACACGCCGCATCTCGCCGATGCCCTGCACAGGGTCGGTCATGAAGTGCACGACGAGCTGCGCGAGGACGAGGTCGAACTCGTCGTCGGCGTAGGGGAGCGACTCCGCGCCGGTCTGCTCGACGTCGACGCCGGGCAGCCTGGTCCGCAGCGACCCGACGAACGCCTCCGACGGCTCGGCCGCGTGCACCGACGCAGGGCCGAGGCGGTCGACGAGCACCTGGGTGAGCGCCCCGGCGCCGGCGCCGGCGCCGACGTCGAGCGCACGGGCGGGCGGGGCGACGCCGACGAGGTCGGCGAAGCGGTGGGCGAGCGGCTCGGAGAACCGGCCCATGAAGCGGTAGTAGGCGTCGGCGCCCGCGTCGAAGTACATGAGGCGCATGGTGCTCCCGCCGGGGCGGCCTCGGTCCCGGGATCCGGACGGGTCAGCCCGCGAGGACGCCGAGCGGGTCGGCGAGCACGTCGCGCAGCGCGGACTGCGCCGCGCCCACCACGGCGGCGTCGCGCCCGAGCCGCGAGGGCCGCACGGCGATCGGCGCCCACGCGGCGGAGAGCACGCGGCGGTCGACCGAGGCCTGCACGGCCTTCTCCAGCCACGGGTACAGCGGGGCGTAGATGCCGCCGAGCAGCACGGTGTCGATGTCGAAGAGGTTGACCAGCGCCGCGATGCCGACGCCGAGCGAGGTGCCCGCGTCGCCGACGGCGCGGACGGCCCGTTCGTCGCCGGCGTCGAGGGCGGCCAGCAGGGCGGGGACGGCGTCGGAGCGCCCGCGCGGCTCGAGGCCCGCGCTGCGCAGGATCCAGTCGAGGCCGGCCACCTGCTCCAGGCAGCCGCGCGCGCCGCAGCGGCACTCGGGCCCGTCGGGCGCCACCGTGAGGTGGCCGAGCTCGCCGCCGAACCCGCGCGAGCCGCGGTGCAGCCGGCCGTCGAGCACCACGCCGGCGCCGACGCCGACGTCGCCGTTGACGAGCACGAACGAGTCGGCGCCGCTGTGGCCCCCGGACCACAGCTCGCCCAGCGCGGCGAGGTTGGCCTCGTTGTCGAGGGTGGCGGGCGGCCAGCCGCCCCTGCCCGCCTTCGCCATCCGCTCGAGGACGGGGACGTCCTGCCAGCCGAGGTTGGGCGCGACACGCAGCACCTCGGCGTCGAGGTCGACGAGCCCGGGCACGGCGACGCCGATGCCGCGCACCCGCAGCCCCTGGCGCTCGGACTCCGCGAGGGCGTCGTCGACGAGGCGCGCCGCGGAGCGCAGCACCTCGCCCGCCCGCCGGCCCCTCTGGTCGCCGGGCCGCGACGCACGGTGGCGCACCTCGCCGACGAGGTCGACGACCACGGCCGAGAGCCCGTCGACGTTGACCTCGACGCCGATGCCGGCGCCCCCGGCGGGGTCGAGCGCGACGTCGATGCCGGGACGCCCGACGCGTCCGCGCGGCTCGCGGGTGCCCTGCTCGGTGACGAGGCCGCCCGCGATGAGCTCCTCGACGATCGACCCGACCGTGGCGCGGGTGAGCCCGGTGGCGGCGGCCACCTGCGCCCGGGAGCGCGGCCGGGCGGCGAGGGCCTCGAGCACGACGGCGGCGTTGTGCCGGCGGACCTCCGCCTGGTCGGTGGGGCGCGGACGGCGGGAAGAACCCGTCGGTGCTATCGACACGTCCCCTCCCCGCGAGTATGTTTGGCGCCTGAACGAATACTCCCCCAGAACGCCGACGGAGGCAATCATGACGTTCCCGGCCCCGACTCCGGCCGACAAGTTCACCTTCGGCCTCTGGACCGTGGGCTGGCAGGCCCGCGACCCGTTCGGCGACGCGACCCGCCCGCACCTCGACCCGGTGGAGTCCGTTCACCGCCTCTCCGAGCTCGGCGCGTACGGTGTCACCTTCCATGACGACGACCTCATCCCGTTCGGCGCCGACGCCGACGAGCGCGCCAAGACGATCCAGCGGTTCAAGGAGGCGCTCGAGGCGACCGGCATGAAGGTGCCGATGGCCACGACCAACACCTTCACCCACCCCGTCTTCAAGGACGGCGCCTTCACCAACAACGACCGCGACATCCGGCGCTACGCCGTCCGCAAGATCATGCGGAACATGGACCTCGCCGCCGAGCTGGGCGCGGAGACCTATGTCTTCTGGGGCGGCCGCGAGGGCTCCGAGGTCGACGCCGGCAAGAACGTGCGCGACGCGCTCAGCCGCTACAAGGAGGGCCTCGACCTCCTCTGCCAGTACGTCATCGACAAGGGCTACAACCTCAAGTTCGCGATCGAGCCCAAGCCGAACGAGCCGCGCGGCGACATCCTGCTGCCGACCATCGGCCACGCGCTCGCGTTCATCAACGAGCTCGAGCACCCCGAGATGGTGGGCCTCAACCCCGAGGTCGGCCACGAGCAGATGTCCAACCTCAACTTCGTGCACGGCATCGCGCAGGCCCTGTGGCACGGCAAGCTCTTCCACATCGACCTCAACGGCCAGCACGGCCCGAAGTTCGACCAGGACCTCGTCTTCGGCCACGGCGACCTGCTGAGCGCCTTCTTCCTCGTCGACCTGCTCGAGTCGTCCGAGTACGCCGGCCCGCGCCACTTCGACTACAAGCCGATGCGCACCGAGGACGTCGACGGCGTATGGGCGTCGGCCGCGGCCAACATGCGCACCTACATCCTGCTGCGCGAGAAGGCCAAGGCGTTCCGCGCCGACCCGCGCGTGCACGCGGCGCTCGAGGCCTCGCGCGTCGGCGGCACCGGCGTCGCCACCCTCGCCGAGGGCGAGACCTACGACGACCTCGTGGCCGACGTCGACGCGAACTTCGACGTCGAGGCAGCCGCCGCGCGCGGATACAACTACGTGCAGCTCGACCAGCTCGCCATCGAGCACCTGCTCGGGACGGCGTGAGCCTGCCCATGGCTCCCTCGCTCGTCGCCGGGGTCGACTCCTCGACGCAGTCGTGCAAGGTCGTGGTCCGCGATGCCCGCACGGGTGCGCTGGTCCGGACCGGGCGTGCCCCTCACCCGGACGGCACGGAGGTCGACCCGGCGGCGTGGCTCGTCGCCCTCGAGAAGGCGATCGCCGACGCCGGCGGTCTCGCCGACGTCGGGGCCGTGTCGGTCGGCGGGCAGCAGCACGGCATGGTGCTGCTCGACGACGCCGGCGACGTGGTGCGCCCGGCGCTGCTGTGGAACGACAACCGCAGCGGCGCCGCCGCAGCCGAGCTGACCGCCGAGATCGGCGCGCAGGCCTGGGCCGACGCCACCGGCTCTGTGCCGGTCGCGTCGTTCACCGTCACCAAGCTGCGGTGGACGGCCGAGCACGACCCCGAGGCGGCGGCGCGCGCCAGCGCCGTGTGCCTCCCGCACGACTACGTGACGCGCGCGCTGCGCGGCGGCGGGCTCACCACCGACCGCGGCGACGCGAGCGGCACGGGCTACTGGTCGCCGTCGTCCGGCGGCTACCGCACCGATCTGCTCGAGCGCGCCTTCGGGCGCATCCTCGAGCTGCCCGCTGTCGCCGGTCCCGAGGACCAGGTGGGCGAGCTCGGCGGCCGCTGGGGTGCCGCTCCGGGCGCCGTCCTCGGTCCCGGGACCGGCGACAACATGGCGGCGGCGCTCGGCCTCGCGGCGCGCCCCGGCGACGTCGTCGTCTCGCTGGGCACGAGCGGTACGGCGTTCGCGGTGTCCGACGTCGCCACCCACGACGTGTCGGGCGCGGTCGCCGGCTTCGCCGACGCGTCCGGGCGCTTCCTGCCCCTGGTGTGCACGCTCAACGCCGCCCAGGTGCTCGACGCCGCGGCCCGGCTGCTCGGCGTCGACCACGACGGCCTCGCCTCGCTCGCGCTCTCGGCCGCGCCCGGTGCTGACGGCGTCGTGCTGCTGCCGTACCTCGCCGGCGAGCGGACGCCCAACCGGCCCGATGCCACCGGCCACCTCGCGGGCCTCACGCTGTCGAACACCACCGCGGCCAACCTCGCCCGGGCTGCGGTCGAGGGGATGCTCTGCGGGCTCGCCGACGCCGTCGACGCGCTCGTGCACCTCGGCGTCCCGGTGGAGCGGGTGCTGCTCATCGGCGGCGCCGCCAAGAACCCCGCCGTTATGGACGTCGCCCCGCGGCTGTTCGGCCGGCCCGTGCTCGTGGCCGAGCCCGGCGAGTACGTCGCCGACGGCGCAGCCCGGCAGGCCGCGACGGCCTGGCTCGGCGGCGTCGAGTGGCCGGAGGCGTCGGGGCGCTGGGTCGAGGCCGAGGCGACGCCGCACGTCCGCGAGGCCTACGCCGCCCTGCGCGAGAGCACGGCGGCATCGGGCTAGGGCTCCGGCGCCCGTGAGACCTCCCTCGACGGGCGCCGTGAACGCACGGAGGGCGCCGCGATCCACCCGCGGCGCCCTCCGGCAGTTCCACCCCCGGCCGAGACTGATCGTCTGGGGGTTGCCCATGCCCCTACACCCCCACATGATCAGTCTCGCCGGGGGGTGGACATGCAGAAGGGCCGCTCCTTGACAGGAGCGGCCCTTGCTGTCGGCGACCCCGACCGGGCTCGAACCGGCGACCTCCGCCGTGACAGGGCGGCGCGCTAACCAACTGCGCTACGGGGCCTTGCGGGTGGTGCTGTGGTGCGGGTGGTGCTGTGGTGCGGGTCGTGCTGGTGCTGCGCACCCCCAACGGGATTCGAACCCGTGCTGCCGCCGTGAAAGGGCGGTGTCCTGGGCCACTAGACGATGGGGGCCGGAGGCCTCCGACGTCACCCGTCGGGGGACCGGTGAAGCATACGGGACACCGGCGGCTCGGCCAAAACCGGCCGGTCCCGACCGGGTGAGGCAGGATCGGGACGTGGCCCTCGACATCCCGCTCGACGAGTTCGAGGACCTCGTCGCCGAGGCCCTCGACGAGATCCCCGACGAGCTCGCCCGGCTGGTCGACAACGTCGTGTTCGTGGTCGAGGACGACGTCGAGCCGGGGGCCGAGCCGCTGCTCGGGCTCTACGAGGGTGTGCCGCTGACCGAGCGCGGCAGCTTCTACGCCGGAGCGATGCCCGATCGGATCACCCTCTACCGGCGGCCGATCCTGGCCATCTGCGACAGCTACGACGACGTCCTCGACGAGGTGCACATCACCGTCGTCCACGAGATCGCCCACCACTTCGGCATCGACGACGACCGCCTCCACGAGCTCGGCTACGACTGACCCGGTTCAGGGGCCGCTTTGGATGGGTGAGCGACGGCTATAGACGTCGCTCACCCATCCAAAGCGAGCATCCGGCGCCTCGACGGCGTCCGGGCTAGAGGATCGAGCCGCCGTCCGATCCGCCGCGGCCGTCGAGGTGCAGGCGCGGGGCGCTGGTGGTTCCGCGGGGGCGCAGCACGATCGAGGGGCCGTCGCGGCCGATGCGGACGTCGACCGCGCGCAGGTCGACGCCGCCGGGGCGGTCCTCCCCGTCTCCGGCCTCGCCGTCCGCGGTCTCGCCGTCCGCGGTCTCGCCGTCCCCGTCGCGGCCCTCCGGGCCGTCGGCCTCGGTGCTCTCCGTGCCGATCGCGCTGCCCGCCTCGGTGCCGGCCCCATCGGTGCCGTCGTCCTGAGGGCGGTCGAGGAGGTCGGTCGGCGCGCCCGACCCGTCGCCGGGCTGGTCGTCGTCGGCGTCGTCCTCGGGTGCGCCGGGGCTGCTGGTGGAGCGCTCGCGCGCAGGGACGACGTCGCCGCGGCTCCAGCGCAGGAACACCGACACCTCGCGGGCCGGAGGTGCGGCACCGTCGTCGGGCGTGCCGGCGGCTGCCGGGCCGGGCTGCTGCGGCCGGCCGTCGTCGGAGCCGTCCTCGTCCGGGCCGCCGCCGGGCCCGTCCGGGCCGTCGTCGTCGCCGTCGTCCTCGTGGTCGGCCGCCGCCTCGGCCGGCCCGGCCACGGGCCCATCTCCGGTGTCGTCGGCGTCGTCGTCCGCCGTGTCGTCGTCCGCCGTGTCGTCGTCCGCCAGCGCGTCGTCCGCGGCCTCGACTGCGTCCGTGTCGTCGTCGGCGTCGACGTCAGGCTCCGATGACAGCGCGTCGCCTCCGTCTGCGTCCGCGTCGTCGTCGGGCCGGGCCCGGCCGGGCACCAGTGCCCGTGTGACCTCGGGCTCGGCGAGGGCGCTGTGGAGGTCCTCGAGGCCGGGCAGGCGCCGCGGCGGCGCGGGCGGCGGGAGGGCGACGCCGAGCTCGCGGGCCACCTGCTCGGCGAGGTCGACGACGTCGGCCACGAGCGCCTGCGCCGATGCGGACCCGGCGTCGACCTCGGTGAGATCGACGTCGGCGTCGACGAGCGCGGGCGCGTCGTCGTCCTCGTCGGGCGCGGGCTGCTCGAGCCGGCGGATCGCGGCCACCACCGGGGCGGCCGGCGGCAGCGGACGGCGGGGGGCAGGGCGCGCCGGCGGCTGCGGTGCCTCGTCCGCGGGCGTCGGCAGCGGCTCGTCGTCGGCCGGGACGACCACGGCCGCAGGCAGCGACCCCGGCAGCGACAGCGTCTCGCCGTGCAGCAGGTCGGAGTAGACCTCGATCGAGGCGACGGGGCCGACGAGGTCGCCGGTGACCGCGTGGACGCCGATGCGGCGGGCCTCGTCGAGCAGCTCGGTGGAGCCGATGCCGGTCGCCACCGTCACCGTGCCGAGCGCGGCCGCGCCCGACACCAGCGCCCGCACGAGCTGCTCGCTCGACTCGTTCTCCGCCGCCGACTCCACGAGCTCGGGGTCGATCGACGCCGACGCCGCACCGATGAGCTGCACCGCGCCGAGCGGGAGCGTGTCGGCGCCGAGGTGCTCGACGCCGAGGGCGACGGGACCGGTGCCGGCGAGCTCCTCGGCCGTGCGGCGCGCCCGCGGCCGGCGGACCAGCGGGACGAGGTCGGTCTCGTGCACGTCGAGGACGAGCGACGGCGAGGTGTCGGCCGAGCCGCTGCGGTCGCGGCCGGCGAACGCCGCCTTGAGCGCGGCGACCGTGGTCGGTGCGGTGATCGCGCGCCCGGGCACCGGGAGCCACACCGACACGTGCTCCACCCGCGACGGGGCCACCGTGCGCACATCCTCGACGACGCGGGCGAGGCACCAGTCGACGACCGGCAGCATCGACGACGCGTCGAGGGCCGCGCGCACCTCATGGGCGGGCAGCAGCCCGAGGGCCGGGTGCTGCCAGCGCAGCACGGCGTGCAGCCCGAGCATCGCGCCCGTCGCGAGCGACACCACCGGCTGGTACTGCATGCGCAGCTCGCCGCGGCGCAGGGCGCCGAGCAGGTCCGGGCCGGGCGTGTGCGCGGCGACGGCGTCCGACCGGCGCACCTGGTTGCCGCCGCCGCTCTTCGCGAGGTACATCGCGGCGTCGGCGCGGTGCAGCAGCTCCTCGCCGGACTCCTCGTCGTCGGTGGTGACGGCGAGCCCGATGCTCACCGACGGCACGACGTCGGTGGCCCCCAGCGGCACCGGCGTGTGCACGGCCTCGAGCAGCCGCTCGCCGAGCTCGTCGACGGACGTGTCGTCGCCGACGTCCTCGCAGACGACGAGGAACTCGTCGCCGCCGAGACGTCCGAGGGTGTCGGTGTCGCGCAGAGCTCCGCGCAGCGCCACCGCGACGCTGGAGAGCAGGACGTCGCCGGCGCGGTGCTTCCACGGGTGGGTGTCGTTGACCTCCTTCAGCCCGTCGAGGTCGACGAAGAACAGCGCCGTGCGCGTGGCGCCACGGCGTCCGCGGGAGAGCGCGCGCTCGAGGCGGTCGAGGAGCAGACGCCGGTTGGGCAGGCCGGTCAGCGGGTCGTGCAGCGCGTCGTGGCGCAGCTGGTCCTCGCGCTCGCGCGCCGCCGTGACGTTCTCCGCCGACAGCAGGATGTGCTGCTCGTCGTCGAGCTCGATCACCGACTGGCGGGTGCGCACCCACACCAGCGAGCCGTCCGAGTGCACGATGCGGTGCTCGTCGGGCGAGACCGGCCCCTCGGCGGTGAGCCGCACCCGCGAGAGCAGCACCGCGGCACGGTCCTCGTGATGCACGAGCGACTGGTAGACCTCCGCGCGCAGCGAGTCGCGCGTGCGCCCGACCAGGCGGCAGAACGCGTCGTTGACCTCGTCGAAGCGACCGTCGTCGTCGAGCACGGCGAGCGCGCTGGGCGAGGAGTCGAACAGCTGGCGGAACGCCGCCGTGCCGCGGTCGTCGCCCTCGTCCGCGTCGGGCTCGACCGCGACCGGATCGACATCCTCGGGCTCGGCGACGTCCGGCTCGGGCTCGACCGCGACCGGCTCGACATCCTCGGGCTCGACGGCGACCGGCTCGGGCTCCTCAGGCTCGGGCTCGTCGTCCGAGGCGGCGCGGGCGCTCGACGCCGCGAGCGCCTCCACCACGGCGAGCGTCTCCGGGCGCACGGCGAGGTCGTGCGGTTGGTCGTCGCCGGGCTGGTCATCGTTGGTCGCCGGCGCGGCGTCGTCGAGGTCGACCTCGACCACGCGCACGGGCGGGGGCTCGGCCGTGAGCAGCAGGGGGCGCAGGAGCACCGACGGCGGCACGGGCGCAGTGGCCGGGCGCTCGTCCGCCTCGACGTCGTCGGGCCCGGCCGGCGGCGTGGGTGCCACCGTGGCGACCGGCACCGGCGGCGCCGACTCGCCCGCGTACGACGCGCGCTCGAGCAGTCCGAGGCCCGGGCGGACGCCGCGCAGCAGCACGTCGAGCGGCTCGCCCAACTCGGGCACCACGGTGTAGAGCAGGTTCACCCGGTCGGTTGCGACGAGCGACAGGTAGGCCGCCATCACGCGGCCCGCGTCCACGTTCGTCAGCCCGCGGACGACGTCGTCGAGGGTGCGCACGCGCCGCCATCTGGGCCGGCCGTGCAGGCGGTAGGCCTCGTCGGTCCAGGTCACCGTGCCGTCGTCGTACACGACGACGAGGCCCGCGCCGGCGGCCTCGGCCGCGGCGACGAGCCCCGGGTCGTCGTCGGCCGCCCCTGCCGCGATGGCTGGAGCCAGCCACGCAGGCAGGTCGTCTCGCACCCCGTGATCATGCCGTCGGGTCACGCTGCGCGACACCGGCTCTCGCCACAACTACGCCCATCGGGGGACAGCGGGGTCACCCGGAGTGAGCAACCTGACCAGTCACACCTCCGGATGCCCTGGGGCGACGGCGGTTTCGACGCCGCGCGAGCCTCCCGCGCCGGTCGTCGACGGCGGGGGCCCGAGCGGCGCAGACCGTCACGCTGCGTCGATCCAGCGGGCGCGGAGGGCGAGCAGCCCACCGCCGCCACGGCGCACAGAGGGCGGCCCGGCCGCATCGCTCCGGCCGGGCCGCCCGTGGTGTCGGCGTCGGTGCCGCGCTCCGGGACCCAGGGCGTGGTCCCGGACGGCAGCCCGCGCCGGTCCTGATGCCGGCGTCAGACGCCGGTCTCCGCCGAGCCCGACGCCCCTGCACCGCCGGACAGCGGCGCGGTGAGGTCGTAGACCGTGACGCCGTCGACCGTGGTGGAGGCGAAGCTCTGCTCCACCCACGACGCGATCTCGCTGGTGGCCGACGAGCCGCCCATCTGGCCGCCGAACCCGCCGCCGCCGACGAAGTAGTGCACCTGGCCCTCGGCGACGTACTGCTGGAAGACCTCGAGGGTGGGCCACGGGTCGCTGCCGTTGAAGCCGCCGAGCGACATCACCGGGTAGCCGGTCGCGAGCTGGTAGCCGGCGGCGTTCTGCGCGCCCGTCGTCGCGGCGATCCACGTGTAGCTGCCGGCGTCCTGGGTGAGGTAGGCCTGCAGCTCGGCGCTGGGCGTCGTGCCGTTGATGAGGCCGCCCATGCCGCCTGCGCCGCCGGTGCCGCCCATACCGCCCGGGCCCTGGCCCTGGCCGCCCCCGCCGAACGACGGCAGCAGACCGGTCTGGCCCTGGGTGCCGGTGCCGCCCTGCGGGCCGAAGCCGCCGCCGGGGCCGCCGCCCATGCCGCCGGGGCCGCCGCGCCCGCCCGCCACGGTGGGCCCGGCCGTGGGCAGCGACCCGGTGTGCGCGGTGGACGCCGTCTGCACCGAGTACGCCGCTGGCGCGATCATCGCGGTGACGAGCGCGGCACCGGCGACGGCGAGCGCCGCGCGCCGGGTGAGCCGGTCGACGACGAGGATCGCGAGCGCTGCGACGGTGCCTGCGATGAGCACGATCCAGCGCAGGGCGGGCAGGAAGTCCGAGCTGCGGGCGAGCAGCACGGAGGCCCAGAAGGCCGTGACGGCGACGCTGATCGCGAGGGTGATCCGCGCGGCGGCGGAGGCGCGCTGCTTCCACAGCATCGCCGCACCCATGCCCACGAGCGCTGCGATCGCCGGCGCCAGGGCCACCGTGTAGTACTCGTGGATGATCCCCTGCGCGAAGGAGATGACGACGCCGGTCACGAGCAGCCAGCCGAGCCAGATGATCGTGGCGGCCCGCACGCGGTCGGTGCGCGGTGCGCGACGGGTCATCCAGAGCATGGCCGCAGCCATGATGAGCGCGGCCGGGATCAGCCACGCGATCTGGCCGCCGTACGACGCGTTGAACAGCCGGTCCCAGCCGGTGGCGCCCCAGTTGCCGCCGTTGCCGCCGACGCTGCCGACCTCGTCGCCGGTGATCCGGCCCAGGCCGTTGTAGCCCATGATCAGCTCCCAGGCCGAGTTGGTCTGCGAGCCGCCGATGTAGGGGCGGCTGTCGGCGGGCCACAGCTCCACCAGCGCCACCCACCAGCCGCCGGCCACGACCATCGCTGCCCCGGCGACCAGCAGGTCGCGGATCCGGCGGCCGATCGTCGTCGGCGCCGCGACGAGGTAGGCCAGCGCGAACGCGGGCAGCGGCAGGAAGGCCTGCAGGCTCTTGGTGAGGAAGGCGAAGCCGACGAGGACGCCGGTCCACACCAGCCACTTCGTCGAGGCCTTCTCCGTCGCGCGGACGGTCGTATAGGCAGCGGCGGTGAGCAGCAGCACGAGCAGCGCGTCGGGGTTGTTGAAGCGGAACATCAGCGTCGCGACCGGCGTGAGCGCCAGCGCGAGACCCGCGATCAGACCGGCCGCCGGCGTGAACCAGCGGCGCACGGTCACGTAGACCAGCCCGACGCTCGCGACACCCATGAGCGCCTGCGGCACGAGGATGCTCCACGAGCTCAGGCCGAAGACCCGCACCGACAGCGCCATCACCCACAGCGAGGCCGGCGGCTTGTCCACCGTGATGAGGTTCGCGGCGTCGGACGAGCCGAACAGGAACGCTGTCCAGTCCTGCGACCCCGCCTGCACCGCGGCGGAGTAGAACGCGTTGGCCCAGCCGGACGCCGACAGGTCCCAGAGGTAGAGGACGGCGGTGCCGAGCAGCAGGGCGAGCAGTGTCGGATGCACCCACGCGGGGTCGTCGGCGCGGCCGCGCCAGGCACGGCCGAGGCGGCCGGGTGCCGACGTCGCGGCGTCCGGGATCGACGACGTCGGCGCGTGCGCCGGGGCCTCCGACGCCTCGCGCAGCGGCGCGACGTAGGTCGGGTCGGACACGGTGCTCATGAGGAACTCCTCGGGTCGGCCTGAGCGGGCAGGGGTGCGGTGCGCCGCGGGAAGACCCACGAGCGGAAGAGCAGGAAGCGGACGAGGGTGGCGCCGATGTTGGCGACGACGAGCACGCCGACCTCGACGGCACGGCCCGGCGTCGGCGACACGGCGTGCAGCAGCGCGAGCGACGACGACGTCATCGCCAGGCCGAGGGCGAAGACCACGAGGCCCTGCAGCTGGTGCCGGAAGCGGTCGGCCGCGCCGCGGACGCCGAAGGTCACGCGGCGGTTCAGCGCGGTGTTGCCAATCGCCGTGATGAGCAGCGAGAGCGCGTTGGCCCACTGCGCGTCCATCACCTGGCGCAGGCCGAGGTAGAGCACGAGGTAGGCCAGCGTCGAGAGGACGCCCACCATCGCGAACCGCACGAGCTGGCGGCCGAGGCGCGGCGGAACGTCGGCGCCCTGGTACGAGGGCAGCGATGCCACCGGGATCCGGCCGCTGGCCATGCCGCGCGCGAGACGGGCGATGCCGCGGATATCGGCGACCGCCGTCGAGACGATGTCGACGCGCGAGTCGGGGTCGTCGACCCAGTCGACCGGAACCTCGTGGATGCGCAGGCCCGAGCGCTCGGCGAGGACGAGCAGCTCGGTGTCGAAGAACCAGCCGGTGTCCTCGACGAGGGGCAGCAGCTCCTTCGCACGGTCGGCGCGGATCGCCTTGAAGCCGCACTGAGCGTCGCTGAACCGTGTGGCCAGCGTCGTGCGGAGCAGGAGGTTGTAGCTGCGGGAGATGAACTCGCGCTTGGCGCCGCGCACCACGCGCGACTGCCGCGAGAGCCGGCTGCCGATCGCGAGGTCGCTGTGCCCGGTGAGCAGCGGCGCGACCAGGGGCAGCAGCGCGGCGAGGTCGGTGGAGAGGTCGACGTCCATGTACGCGAGCACGTCGGCGTCGCTCGCGGACCACACCTGGTGCAGCGCGCGGCCGCGGCCCTTCTGGTCGAGGTGGACGGCGACGACGTGGGGGAGGGTCTCGGCGAGCTCGCTGGCGATAGCCCAGGTGCCGTCCGTGCTCGCGTTGTCGGCGATGGTGATGCGGTAGGTCACCGGCAGGTGCAGCTCGAGGTAGGCGTGCAGCCGGCGCACGCTCGGCCCGAGGTCGGTCTCCTCGTTGTAGACCGGCACGACGACGTCGACGACGACGTGCTCGCGGTCGGGCTGGGCCACGGCCGCCGTCGCCGTCGTGTGCGACAGGGCGGATGCGGCCGCGGGCACGGCCGCGCCGGGGCGGGCGGTCTCGGTGTAGCCCGTGCCGGGCTCGGCGGTTGCGGTCATGGCTCGACGGTCCTGCGCCACCCTGTGGACCCCCTGTGAGCCCTCTGTGGCCGCCCTGGGCCGTTCGTGCGGAACGACAGGCCTTTCCTGAAGGCCCCGACCGCGCCCGACTCCGTCCACCTTCGGCCGCCGCGGTCGGCTGGCAGCGACGTCGAGGGCCGCTCGGGAGCCGGCCGCGGCCGCGTGCGCCGCCGGCGTCGACGTCCGACGGGTTGTCCTCTGGCCCGAGCACGGCACGCCGGATCCGGATGTCGGTTCCGCTCGAGGGGTCGGCGGCGCACACTGTCGGGGTGACCAACCCGGTGGTGCGGTCCCTCGACGAGATCGGGGACCTGCTCAAGCACCCGTCGACCTTCCGGCCGTCGGTGGTCACCTCCGTGCGCGAGAACCTGTCCGTGCTGCGCGTGGCGGGCCGGATCATCCAGCAGCGGCCGGCCCCCACCGAGGTCGACCTCGACCGCGTGCCGGTGCTGCTGGTGCCGGGGTTCGGCGCGACCGACATCGCGATGGCGCCGATGGCCGAGGTGCTGCGGCGTCAGGGCCACCGCACCTTCCGCAGCGGCATCGGCCCCAACATCGGCTGCACCGTCGAGGTGGCCGATGCCCTCGAGCGCCGGCTCGAGGTGGTTGCCGAGCGCTCGGGCGAGCGGGTCGCCCTCGTCGGCTGGAGCCGCGGCGGCACGCTCGGCAAGCTCGTCACGGTCCGGCGTCCGGATCTCGTCGAGTGCCTCATCACCCTCGGAACGCCCAACACCCATCCGCTCGCGGTCAGCGAGACGCTGGCGGCGCAGATCGGCGTCCTGGCGCGGCTGCGGGCCCTCGGCATCCCGGGTGTGCTCGGCGAGGACTGCCTGTCGGGCGACTGCGCGCGCTCGGTCATGGCGGTGCTCGAGGGCGACTTCCCGCCCGGCATCCGCTATGTGTCGCTGTTCTCGATGGACGACGGCGTCATCGACTGGCGGGCCTGCCTCGATCCGGAGGCCGAGCACCTCGAGGTGCACGCGACCCACATGAGCATGGGCGCCGACGACGAGGTCATCGAGATCGTCCGTGACCTCCTCGCCCCCATGCCCCCGCACCCCCTCGCCTGACACGCCCGACCGCGGACCCCTGGGGATCCCCAGCCTCCCCACCCGTGGACACCTCACCATCCCGGGCGAGTCGCCGTTCCCGGTGAAGGTGCCCCCGCTTGCGATAGAAGCAAGGAAAGCGCCCCAGGCTGTCCACACCCCCTGGCGACTGTGGACAGCCTGGGGCGCATTTCTTGCCTCTTAGGCAAGCGGGGGCACCTTCACCCGGAAAGGGTTGTCCACGGGTTTTCTCCACAGGGGTGGGGATAGTGGGGGGTGGGAGCACAGGGGGATGTGGATGGGGGTGTGCATGGGGGTGTGGACGAGAATCGTTGTGGCGAAAGGGTTGTGCTAGCTGCCCCGCAGTCACTACTACTTCTCCCACGTCCTCGCGGACGGCACGGCATCGGGGCGACTCGGCGCCGGCGCCGGTGGCAGGGCGGCCCGGACGGAGAACGTGGGTCCATCCCGGGAGGCTCCGGCCTCCTGGCTGCTGGTGACGAGGCAGCGGACCCGCGGGCCCGATCGGGCGGGCCATCCGCAGCGCGGAGCCCGGGGCTCGCCCCGGAGGACGCGCCGCGGCCGCGGCGTCACCCGCGGGTCGCGCCGGCGTCCCGAGCGATCGGGACGCAGGCCGACGGCCGGCGCGAGGCCCCTCGGACTCATACTCCGAGGGGCCTCGTCGCATTTCGGGCACGGAGGCGCCGCCCGAAAGCCTTGTGTTTCCAGGGTGTTTCGACTGGTCGCGGATCCTGCGACCCGCGTGACCGCGGCGCATACGACGTACTACTGTCTGCGACCGGCCGACGGCTTCCCCTCCGCCCGGCGGCCTCCTCCTCCCGGAAGGTTCGCCCCCCATGGCTGTCGAAGCCCCCGATCGCACTGTGCCTGGTTGGACCGCTGGTTCCACCTCACGCAGCGCGGCTCGACCGTCTCGCGCGAGGTGCGCGGCGGCATCGTCACGTTCTTCACGATGGCCTACATCGTGGTGCTCAACCCGCTGATCCTCGGCTTCGCCAAGGACGCCGACGGGCAGTTCCTCGGCGGGGGCAGCCCGCAGCAGGCCATCGTCATGGTCTCGGCCGCCACTGCTCTCGTCGCGGGCCTGCTCACCGCGGCGATGGGCGCCATCGGGCGCTTCCCGGTCGCGATGGCGGCGGGCCTCGGCCTCAACGGTTTCGTCGCCTTCACCCTCGCGCCGCAGATGACCTGGGCCGACGCCATGGGCCTGGTCGTGATCGAGGGCCTCATCATCACGTTGCTCGTGCTCACCGGCTTCCGCACCGCGGTGTTCCAGGCGGTCCCCGAGCAGCTCAAGTACGCCATCGGCGTCGGTATCGGCCTGTTCATCACGATCATCGGCCTGGTGGACGCCGGCATCGCCCGCCCCGGCACGCCGCTGATCAGCTTCGGCATCAACGGCGCACTGCGCGGCTGGCCGACCTTCGTCTTCGTCGTCGGCCTCATGATCACGGCGGTGCTCGTCGCCAAGCACGTCAAGGGCGCGATCCTCATCGGGATCGTCGCGACGACGGTGCTGGCCATGATCGTCGAGGCGATCGCCAAGGTAGGCAACGCCAGCGAGGACAACCCCGGCGGCTGGAGCCTCAACGTCCCGAAGGTCCCCGACCAGGTGTTCTCGACGCCGGACCTCGGACTGCTCGGCCAGTTCAACCTGCTCGGCGGCTTCCAGGCCATCGGCGTCGTCGCGGCGATCCTCGCCGTCTTCTCGCTCATGCTCAGCGACTTCTTCGACACCATGGGCACGGTCTTCGGCATCGCCAACGAGGGCGAGATCGTCGACGAGACGGGCAACCCGCCGCACCTCGAGCCGATCCTGCTCGTCGACTCGATCGGTGCCGCGGTCGGCGGTGCGGCCAGCGTCTCGAGCAACACCAGCTACATCGAGTCGGCGTCGGGCGTCGGCGAGGGCGCGCGCACGGGTATCGCGTCGCTCGTCACCGGCGCGCTCTTCCTCGTCGCCATGTTCTTCTCGCCGCTGGTCTCCGTGATCCCGCACGAGGCCGCGACGCCGGCCCTGGTCATCGTCGGCTTCCTGATGATGACCCAGATCCGCCACATCGACTTCAGCGACTACACGATCGGCATCCCGGCGTTCCTGACCCTCGCGATCATGCCGTTCACGTACTCGATCACGAACGGCATCGGCGCGGGCTTCGTGTCCTACGTGCTGATCAAGATCTTCACGGGCAAGGCCCGCGAGGTGAAGCCGCTCATGTGGGTCGTGGCGGCCGCGTTCGTCATCTACTTCGCCTACGACCCGATCGAGCAGATCTTCGGCGTCGTCTAGGCGGCCGCTCGTCCAGCAGTCCCGGAGGGGGCGGTCCGCATCGGGCCGCCCCCTCCGGCGCGCGCGGCGCCGCCACACCCCCGGTCGAGCCGGCGGGACGCCGTCGGCGCCCCCGCGTCCCCGCCGCGGGGGACGCCGGAACGGGAGCGCCCGGCGGCCCCTGCGACATGGCCGGAAGGTGAACGCAAGGTGAACGAGCTCGGGGACTGAGGGTGTCCTTACGCGGACACGCCGAGGGAAACCGGCCCCGCCCCCCACTCGGGTGCTCGTAACCCTTCCTTCACCCTTACTTCACTCCACCGCATAGACAGCGGGCCCAAAGTCGGGATCATGGGTCGCATCCGGGCGGTCCAGGGGGACGGCCCTCGCTCAGCGTGGAGTTCCGGTGGACCTCGCCCTGGTCGCCCTCGTGGCGGTCGTCGCCCTGGCCCTGCTGTTCGACTTCACCAACGGCTTCCACGACGCCGCGAACTCGGTGTCGACCGTCGTGGCCACCCGGGTGCTGCCCGCCAAGTGGGCCGTCTGGTTCTCGGCGTTCTTCAACTTCGCCGCCGTCTTCATCATCGGCACGGCCGTGGCCAACACCGTCGCCAAGACGGTCAAGTCCGACTTCACCGGCATCGCCGTGGTCTTCGCGGCGCTGTTCGCCGCCATCGCGTGGAACTACGCGACGTGGTGGATCGGCATGCCGTCGTCGTCGAGCCACGCGCTGATCGGCGGCCTCGTGGGCGCGGGCCTCGCGGCCGGCGGCGCCGATGCCATCAGCTGGTCGAGCGTGCAGAAGACCGCGATCGCCATCGTCGTCAGCCCCCTCGTCGCGTTCACGATCGCGTTCGTCGCGATGTTCATCATCGGACGGATGCGCAACCGCTTCGGCTGGAGCGAGAGCGCCAAGGGCTTCAAGTGGCTGCAGCTCGTGTCGGCCGCCGCCGTCTCCTTCGGCCACGGCGCCAACGACGCGCAGAAGACGATGGGTGTCATCGCCGCGCTGCTCGTGGGCACCGGCCACCTCGCCCTCGGCGCGGACGGCAACATCGACGTCCCCGCCTGGGTCGAGTTCTCGGCCTACGGCGCCATCGCACTCGGCACGGTGTGGGGCGGCTGGAAGATCATCGAGACGATGGGTCTGAAGATCACGACCCTGCACCCGTCGTCCGGCGTGGCCGCCAACATCGGTGCCGTCACCTCGATCTTCGGCGCCACCGGCCTCGGCGCCCCGATCTCCACGACCCACGCGGCCGCCTCGTCGGTCGCCGGCGCCGGCGTCGGCTCCGGTGTGGGCATCAACCTGCGCATCGTCGGCGAGATGGTCCTGGCCTGGGTCACCACGGTGCCTGCGACGGTCCTCATGGGCTTCCTGGCGATGCGCGCCACGATGCTGCCGGGCGGCTGGGCCTGGGCCGTCACCGGCGCCCTGGTCGTCGTCGCCGCCGGCCTCATCATCTACGCGATGACCCACTCGATCACGGCCGAGGACGTCGAGGCCGAGGTCCCCTCGGAGGAGGAGCTCGAGCAGCCGCTGCAGCTCACCCCGCACCTCGAGGGCCACGGCCCCGCGGCCTGACCCCGCGAACGACGGAGCCCGGGCCCCCACGGGGGCCCGGGCTCCGCTGCATCCAGGGGCTCAGCCGCGCTCGGCCAGCGATCGCCGCTCCTGCTCGTACTCGTCGGCGCTGAGCAGGCCGGCCTCGCGCAGGCGGCCGAGGCGCGCCAGCACGTCGTCGGGCTCGTCCGAGTCGGCGAACCGGTCGTCGGCGCCCCGCAGATCGATCGTGGTGTCCTCCGGGACGACGTCGTCGCTGCGCAGCCCGGCGTACCACGGCTCCGTGGCCGACGTCGTGACGTCGACGACCTCCTCGGCCTGCTCGTCGTCACCCTCCGGCTCCTGGTGGACGAGCACCAGCTCGTCGAGCTGCTCGGGGGCGACGTCGAGCTCGGCGAGCGCCTGCTCGTCCTCGTCGACCGCCACCCACCACGGCGTCTCGGCGACCGGGGTCTCCGCAGGGACGGCGGACGACGCGGGGTCGACGGTCTGCTCTGCCCCAGCGGCCTGCTCGAGGGCGGCGGCGGCCGACGCGCGGTGCTCGGCCATCAGCCGGTCGAGCTCGGCACGGGCCGCCTCGAGGTGCTCGGGAGCCAGGTCGTGGGCCGCGGCCGCGGCAGGCGCCGAGAGGGTGGGGTCAGGAGGCGCGGCGGTCTGCGTCGCCGCTGCCTGCTCCCTCGCCGTCGGCTCGGCGACAGGCGGAGCGGTCGGGGCCTGCTCGACGGCGGGCTCGGCCGCCTCGGGGGCCGCACCGGCCTTGGCGGCGGCCACAGCGTGGCGGTGGTCGTCAATGAGGGCGAGACGTGCAGCGACATCGACGGTCGGCGTCTCGTCCGCCCCGGTGCCCCCACCCTTGCGGAACCAGCGCCGCCGCCCCTCCCCGGAGCCTGCGTGCTTCACCCGACTGTTCTGCCACGTCTGCGGCCGATGCGCCAGAGGTAGGCGTTCGGTGACCCGATCGTGCTACGTGATCGTGACGCTCCGCTCTGCCGCCGTCGCGCTCCGCGAGATCGGCGCGTGCCAGCGGACGGGGCCGACCGCCGCCGCCGGATCAGCCGTCGGCTTCGAAGGCGGCCACGTCGGCGGTCGACGACCGCAGCCGGGCCGAGAGCATCCGTGAGATCGCCAGGACCAGCTCGGCGGCCGACGCCGGGTCGCGCCGGCGCAGCTCGGCGAACTCGTCGGGGCCGAGGACGTAGCAGATGGTCGGCTCGAGGGCGACGATGCGCGTCGAGCGCGTGCGCCCGTCGACGAGCGCGAGCTCGCCGAACGACGACCCCGCCGCGATCGTCGAGAGCCGCCGGCGCCCGGCCTGGTTGCGGATCCGGATGTCGGATGCCACCTGCCCGGCGCCCACGAAGTACAGGCCGTCGGCTGGATCGCCCTCGTCGAACACGATGGCGCCCGCGGTGATCACGCGCGTGGTGAGCCGCTCCTCGAGCGCGGCGACGGCCCACTCGGGCAGGCCCTCGAGCAGCTCCTGCTGGGTGAGCGGAACCAGGCCGTCGAGCAGGTCGTCGGTGACGCCGAGGCCGTCGAGCAGCTGCGTCTCGCACCACTCGAGCGCGCTGTCCGCGTCGAGGAACCGGTGCACCGCGTCGGGCAGGTCGCGCAGCGAGGCCTTGGGCAGCTGGAGGCGCGGCTCGACGACGCAGACGGCGACGTCCTCGGCGAGCAGGCGGGCGACGAGCGAGTGGAGGAGCGCCACGCCGGCGGTGTCGATCCGCGTCACGCGGCGGAGGTCGAGCACGCGCCAGCGCGCCGGGCGGGGGTCGTCCTGCACTGCGCGGATCAGCATCTCGGTGCTCGCGAAGCCCTCGTCGCCGACGAGCTCGTGGACGACGATCTGCCAGGCCTCGGCGTCGAGCAGGTCGCGGTGGGACCGCGGCCGGCCGCGGCGGGACCGCACGGCGTCGGCGCGGTAGGTGCGGCGCAGGCCGTTGCGGCTGCGCTCCGACGGCAGCAGCAGGTGCAGCCCGAGCCGCTTCGAGAGCAGGTCGGCCGCGGCGACGCCGCGCACGCTGTTGCCCCGGGGGTCGAGCAGCGGGCTGTGCAGACCGAGCCCGAGCTGGCCCGGCAGTGCGGCCGAGACGCCGCCGCTCACGCCGCTCTTCGCCGGGATGCCGACGCGGTAGAGCCACTCGCCGGCGTAGTCGTACATGCCGCACGTCGCCATCACGGTGAGCACGGAGGCGACGACGTCGCGCGGCACGACCTGGACGTCGGTCACGGGGTTGAGGCCGCCGTTGGCCAGCGTCGCGGCCATCACCGCGAGGTCGCGCGCGGTGACGAGCACCGCGCACTGCCGGAAGTAGAGCTCGCACTGGGCGTCGACGTCCTCGTCGAGCAGCCCCGCCGAGCGCATGAGGTAGGCGATCGCGCGGTTGCGGTCGCCGGTGCGGCGCTCCGAGTCGTACACCGACTCGTCGACGCCGAGATCGCGGCCCGCGAAGGCCGAGAGCCCGGCCAGGATCCGCTGGAACTGCTCGTCGCGCGTGCTGCCCGCGACGAGCGACGACGTGATGATCGCGCCGGCGTTGACCATCGGGTTGAACGCCCGGCCGGTGTGCTCGTCGAGCGAGATCGAGTTGAACGGGTCGCCGGTGGGCTCGGCGCCCACCTTGGCCAGCACGGCGTCCTGGCCGCGGTCGGCGAGGGCCAGCGCGTACACGTAGGGCTTGGAGACCGACTGGATGGTGAAGGGCACGAGGTCGCCCGCGGTGTAGACGCGGCCGTCGAGCGTGGCCAGGCCG
>Ga0102832_1001215_pt1 | contig 22067 bp, 21 predicted proteins | sample EBPBio282013_DNA_FD_88942 | JGI IMG/M metagenome (GOLD analysis project Ga0102832, IMG submission 88942) | Wastewater treatment Type I Accumulibacter community from EBPR Bioreactor in Madison, WI, USA - Reactor 2_5/28/2013_ DNA (Illumina Assembly) | ecosystem: Engineered > Bioreactor > EBPR >... | reverse complement strand
CGAGACCACCGAGCGATCCCAAAGCCTCACTCACCCATCCGAGGCCGGGTAGCGCCAATGATCAGCGTTTCCCTAGCCTCAGCTACCTGCTTCCGCGTCTGGCCGGCTCGCCGGTTCAGGCGTGGAAGCGGGTGCTGATCGCGGCGAGGGGCTGGCCGGCGGGAGTGCCGGAGGCATCGCGCCGGGGGTCCGGCGCGGGCAGGTCGACGGGCGAGCCGCTGGCGGCCGCCGCGATGGCCGGCTCGGGTCCGACCCAGGCCAGCACCAGGGCGTCCTCGCCCTTCAGGAAGCGCTGGCAGCGCACCCCGCCGGTGGCGCGGCCCTTGCCGGGATACTCCGCGAACGGCGTCACCTTGACCGTGCCGGCCTCGGTGCCCGGCAGGGCGTCGGAGGAGCCCGCCACCGAAACCACCGCCGCGTCGGCGAGCGGCGAGGCTCCGAAGAAGACCGCGCGGGCGTCCCGCGCCAGCTTGATCCCTGCCATGCCGCCCCCGGAGCGGCCCTGCGGGCGCACCGAGGCAGCCGGGAAGTGCAGCAACTGGGCGTCCGAACTGACGAACACCAGCTCGTCCAGGTCATGCAGCAACTCGGCGGCCCCCACGACCTGATCGCCGTCGTCCAGCCGGATGATCTCCCAGGAGTCCTTGCTCAGGATCTCGGGGTTCACCCGCTTCACCACCCCGGAGGCGGTGCCCAGCGCCCAGCCATAGGTGTCCGGGCCGAGGCTGGTGAGCGCCAGGATTCGTTCCCCGGCGGCCAACTCGACCAGCTCGCCGGCCACCGAGCCGCCCTTCAGGCTGGGCGCGGTGGCGGTCACCGGCACCGACGGCAGATCGATCGCCTGGCAGCGGATCAGCCGACCGGCGGACGTGATCGCGCCATACTCGCCACGCGCGGTCGTGCGTGCCGCTGAGACGATCACGTCGTGGACGGCGCGCGGCCCCGAACTCGGTAGCGGTTCGGCGGTGTCGGCGCGGGCCAGCAGCCCGGCCGAGCTCAGCAGCACCCAGCACGGGTCGTCGGCGATCTCCAGCGGCGCGGCCGCGGCTGTCACGGCGGTGCCGGCGGTGGCCAGCAGCACGGTGCGGCGCGGCGTGCCGTGGGCGCGGGCCACCTCGTCCAGCTCGTGGGCGACCACTTCGCGCTGTCGCTGGGGGCTGTCGAGGATCGCCTGCAGATCGGCGATGGTGTTGAGCAGCTGCTCGCGCTCGGCCTCCAGTTCGATCTTGCTGAACTTGGTGAGCCGGCGCAGCTGCATGTCGAGGATGTAGTTGGTCTGGGTCTCGGTGAGCTCGAAGACCTCCATCAACCGGGCGCGCGCCTGCGCGGCATCGTCCGAGCTGCGGATGATGGCGATCACGTCGTCGATGTCGAGGATGGCGATCAGCAGCCCGTCCACCAGGTGCAGCCGGTCGGAGGCCTTGCCGAGCCGGTAGGCCGACCGGCGCCGGATCACCTCCAGGCGGTGCTCCAGGTAGACCTCCAGCATCTCCTTCAGGCTCAGCGTGGAGGGCTGTCCGTTCACCAGCGCGACCGCGTTGATGCCGAAGGAGTCCTCCAGCTTGGTCAGCCGGTAGAGCTCCTCCAGCAGGGCCTCGGGATTGATGCCGTTCTTGACCTCGATCACCAGCCGCAGCCCGTTGGTCAGGTCGGTCAGATCCTTGATGTCGCTGATGCCGGCCAGCTTCTTGGCCTGCACCAGGTTCTTGACCTGTTCGATGATCCGCTCCGGCCCCACCTGGTAGGGCAGCTCGGTGACCACGATGCCCTTGCGGCGGGCGTGCACCTGCTCGATCCGGGCGGTGGCCCGCACCTTGAAGCTGCCCCGGCCGGTCGCGTAGGCGTCCCGGATGCCGTCCAGCCCGACGATCTTGCCGCCGCCGGGAAGATCCGGACCCGGGACGAACCGCATCAGGTCTTCGACCTCGGCGTCGGGATGCTTCAGCAGGTGCTTGCAGGCCTGCACCACCTCGACCAGGTTGTGCGGCGGGATGTTGGTGGCCATGCCTACCGCGATACCGGTGGCGCCGTTGACCAGCAGGTTCGGGATCGCGGCCGGCAGGACGACCGGCTCGGTCTCCTTGCCGTCGTAGTTGGGACGGAAGTCGACGGTGTCCTCGCCCAGCCCGGCGGTCATGGCGACCGCGGCCGGGGCCATCCGGCACTCGGTGTACCGCATCGCCGCCGGCCCGGAATCCAGCGAGCCGAAGTTACCGTGGCCGTCGACCAGCGGCAGCCGCATCGCCCACGGCTGGGCCTGGCGCACCAGGGCGTCGTAGATGGCGGTGTCGCCGTGCGGGTGCAGCTGGCCCATCACCTGGCCGACCACCCGGGCGCACTTGACGTGGGAGGCGTCGGGACGGATGCGCATCTCGTCCATGGTGTAGAGGATGCGGCGCTGGACGGGCTTGAGGCCGTCGCGGGCGTCCGGGAGCGCGCGGGAGTAGATCACCGAGTAGGCGTACTCCAGGTAACTGGCCTCCATCTCGGCGGCAACGTCGATGTCGACGATCCGCTCGGCGACCTCGTCCTCGGCTTCCGGCTTCATTCCCACCTCGTCTTCCGGGCCCGCGATGGGGCCACTTGATTCTGCCCCAGTCCGGCCGCGGCGGCACGCAACGCGCCCCGGCTCACCCGGATTCGGCGGTGGGAGACAGGCTCAGGTGAGTTCGGGCAGCCCGCGCAGCTGTTCCAGCAGACCGCGCCCGTCGGCGGCCCGGCGCACCGGGATCTGGGACGGCGGGCCGTCCTGGCTCTCCTCCAGCGTCGTGGGGGTGCCGTGGGCGAGCACCTGCTCGGCGGGGGAGAGCTGACGGATCGCGATCGCCCGGACGTTCTCGGGAGCCACCTCGGCGAAGCCGCTGTAGATCGCCAGGTCGTGCTGTCCGTCGTCCCCCACCAGCAGCCAGCTGACCTGGGGGAAGTCGCGGGTGAGCTGCAGCAGCGCCTCCCGCTTGTGGTTGAGACCGGAGCGGAACCAGCCGGTGTTGGTCGGGCCCCAGTCGGTCATGATCATGGCGCCGATCGGGTAGGCGTGCCGCTTCAGGAACCGGGAGAGGAAGCCGTAGGTGTTCCAGGCCCCCGTGGAGAGGTAGACCAGCGGGGCGCCGGGGTGGGCGTCGAGCAGCTCGGTGTACAGCCGCGCCATCCCCGGCACAGCCTGTCGGGCGGATTCGTCGCGGATGAAGCTGTTCCAGGCCGCGATCATCGGGCGCGGCAGCAGGGTGGTGATGATGGTGTCGTCGATGTCGGAGACGATGCCGAAGCGCTGGTCGTCGGCGATGATCTGGACGGGCGCCGTCGCCGGCTTGGAGCCGGCGCTGCGGACGGTCACCGTCTGCCAGCCGGGCGACAGGCCGTGGTCGCGCACCCGCAGGTCGATGTAGCCGCCGCGGTCGGTGGTGGTGTGGATCACCCGGTCGCCGATGCTCAGGGTGACCTTGGCGCGGACGCAGGGTGCGGTCACGAAGTTGCGGAAGCCGCGCCGTTTGACGAACTCCCGGGTCGCCTTCCGCAGCCCGCCCCGGGCTCGCCTGGGCATCAGCACCACCCGGCCCAGGATGCGCACGGAGGCGGCGGTGCCGTAACCGGTGTAGCAGATCACGTGCTCGCGCCATCCGAGCCCCCGCCAGATACGCTCGGCCACCCGGTCGAAGACCTCTTCGATCCGGGCGGCGATGAACGGGCGGGTGCTCACGGGCACCCACAGTAGCGAGGAAAGCCGGCCGGGACCCGATTCTGCTCGGGCGCGGCAGGCGTGGAAAGATGGAGCGATGAGCCCACGACTCGGCCTGACGCTTCCAGCGGCCCTCGTCGACGAGATCCGCACCTGCGGCTATTTCCCGGAACTGATCGCCGACTCGATCGCCGTGGCGTGCGGGGCGGAACCAGTGCGAGGTCACCTCGTCCACCACGAGGCCACCTTCAATCACGACGAGATCCAGCGCCACCTGTCGGTGCTGGTGCTGACCCCGAGCCGGCTGATCGTGGGCCACACCGACGAGAACGCGGTGCCGGGCGAGCCGACGCAGGCGCTGACCACCACGGAGTCGGTCGCGCTGGCCGGAATCAAGTCGGTGGCGCTGAGCCAGATCGTCGCCAACCCCGAGTCCTTCGGCAGCCGGAACTCGGCGGTGGTGGAATCCTGGCTGACGATCGGGTGGGGCATGGTCCGGCGGATCGAGCTGGAACCGGCCCAGTGCGCCGATCCGCACTGCGAGGCCGACCACGGCTACTCCGGCGACCTGGCCGGCGACGACTTCACGGTGCGGATCAGCGCCGCGGCGCACGGCGAGGGCAAGGTGGCCGAGCTGATCGCCTTCGCCACCATGCTGCAGGCGGCGACCGGCGGGGCTCGATGAGCGATCCGGTCCTTCCCGACTACGGCAACCGGACGCTGACCGAACTGCTGCCGGCGATCGGCCATCACCTGGGGGTTCCCGGCGCGGCCGACCGGCTCGGGCTGCCCGCCGCGGCCGGTTACGTGGTGCTGCTGGTGGACGGCCTGGGGTGGCATCAGCGCGAGCACTGGGCGGGGGTCGCGCCCTTCCTGACGGAACTGGCCGCCGACGCCACCACCCTCAGCAGCGGGGTTCCCAGCACCACGGCCACCAGCCTGACCAGCCTCGGCACCGGGCTGGCGCCGGGGCAGCACGGCATCGCCGGCTACTCCTTCCGCTACCCGCCGACCGGGCGCGTGCTGAACCCGCTGCAATGGCCGGCCGGCGTCCACCCGCTCGACGTCCAGCCCCAGCTGACGTATCTGGAGCGACTGGCCGGCGCGGGCATCCGGACGGCTACGGTCGCTCCGGCCAGGTTCGCCGCCAGCGGACTGACGACGGTGGCATTGCGTGACGCGACCTTCATCGGGGTGATCGACGAGGAGGATCACCCGCGCCGGGTCGAGCAGATCGCCGACGCAGCCGGGGGCGGCGCGATGGTCTACGCCTACGAACGGGCCCTGGATCACACCGGGCACAGCCACGGCGTCGGCTCGCGGGCCTGGCTGACGGCGCTGGAGCGCTGCGACGTGCTAGCCAGGGAGCTTCGGGACGCGCTGCCGGACGAGGTCCGGCTCGTGATCACCGGCGATCACGGCATGGTCAACGTGCCGCGCAACCGGCGGCTGATCGTCGAGAACGAGCCCGGCCTGCTGGACGGGGTGACCCTGTTCGCCGGCGAGGGGCGGCTGCGTCAGCTGTACACCGCGCCCGGACAGGGTGAGGCGGTCCTGCTGCGGTGGCGGGAGCGGCTGGGGGAGCGCGCCTGGGTGCTGTCGCGGGACGAGGCGTGCGCGGCCGGCTGGTTCGGGCCGGTGAACCCGCGGCTGGCCGAACGGTTCGGCGACGTCCTGGTGGCCATGCGCGACGACCGGGCGGTGATGAGCCGGCGGCTCTCCAAGGAACTGACCCTGGTGGGGATGCACGGCTCGCTCACGCCGGACGAACTGATCGTCCCGCTGCTGGTCTGTTAGCTTCCCGACGGCTTGCGCGGGGTCGGCGAGCCGAAGACGATCTCGTCCCAAGAGGGGACGTGGGCGCGCTTGCGGCGGCCCGACTTGGCCGGCTTGGGCGGGGCCTCCGGGGTGCTCTCCAACAGCGAGGGCTGCTCGGGCTCCACCGGCTCGGCGGCGACCTCGTCGGATGCCGCCGGTTCGGGCTCCTCGGCCACCGCCTCCTCGGCCAGGACGGGAGCCGCCGGCTGGTCGGCGTCCGGGCGGACCAGGCCGGCGTAGATCTGCACCGAATCCTCATCGAAGCCGGCGAGCATGTCGTAGAGCACGTCGATGCCGCCGGTCGGGTCGGGCACGATGTCGTAGACCCCGTCGACCTCCTCGAGTTCGGCCTCGGCATAGGCGTCTGAGTCGTCGGAATCGTCGTCGAGGTCGATCGGCGCGGTGTCCTCGAAGGGCTCTCCCGGCTGCACGACCCGGACCAGGGCGAGTTCGTCGTTGAGCCCGACGGTGGGCTCGGCCTCGGTGGGGGCGGGCTCGGCGGTCGGCGGGTGCAGCCCGATCAGCCAGCGGGCGTCGTCGTTGTCGGCGACCGAGAACCGGCCGGCCTGGTCGTAGACGAATCGGGCGTCGTGCTCGGACTTCCCGGCGCGCCAGGTGACCTGGATCGTCCACCGGCGTCCCTCGATCCGCCAGGCATCCCAGGCGACCGTGTCGAGGTCGACCTGACGCGGCACCAGCCGGTCGCTGACAACGTCGGACAGGCTGCGGTGCGCGATGGTCTCACTGCCGCGGCGGGCGGGATGACTGCGGGCCAACCCGGCGACGAACTCGCGTTCGGCGATCACCGGAACGGCGAAGGCCTCGATCCGCGTCGGATCCATGCCGGTGGCGTGCGCGATGTCGGCGACGGAGGATCCAGCTCGGATTCGAGCCTGGATCTCTCGTGGTGACAGTGCACCCTCTGCCATGTGTCGACCCCCGCGTTGTTGATGGTCTGTAACCTACCAAGGTTGCCGCCGATCGGCCCCCAACCGGGCCGCGGCGGCTGGACGGCGGCTCGCCGCCGTACCGGCTGGGCACGTCGCCACAGGATGTGATATGCATTCTGCGCACGCGGCGAAGAATGCCGGACCTCTTCCTCGCAGAACGGATGGACAACGGATGGCAACGGACTACGACGCTCCTCGCAAGACTGACGAAGACAGCGAGGACAGCATCGAGGAGTTGAAGACCCGGCGCAACGACAAGAACTCGGGCAAGGTCGACGAGGACGAGGTCGAGGCCGCCGAGACCTTCGAGTTGCCTGGCGCCGATCTCTCCCACGAGGAACTCACGGTCCGGGTGCTGCCGCGGCAGGCGGACGAGTTCACCTGTTTCTCCTGCTTCCTGGTGAAGCACCGCAGCCAGATCGCCCAGGTCAAGGACGGCCACTACTACTGCGTGGACTGCGCCGGCTGAGCCGCCGCAGCCAGACGACGCCGGGACTGGCCGGGTTCAGGAGCGCTTGGCGCGCACCGGGGCCGGGCTTCCGATCACCCGTTCCCAGGAACTCGCGGCGAACCGGTTGACAGCGACGGTCGCGATCGCGATGCCGGTCGCGCTGGCGGCCGCCCACAGCACGACCTCCCGGGCCCTGGCGTCCGGGTCGTCCGATACCGGCGGTTCGGATCCGGTGGCGGCGCGCCAGGCCGCCGTCAGCGCCTTGTTCACGGCCAGCGCCGCGACCGCGCCGATCGCTCCGGCGTAGAGCTTCCACAACAGTCGTGAACCTTCCACCGCTACGTCCTTCCGTTGCCTGAGCACATCGTAGAGCGGATCCGGCTAGGTTGGCCGGGTGGAGTATCGCGAACGACTGTCGGTGCCGGCGTCCTGGTGGCTGATCGGGATGTTCTTCGCCGTGAGTTCCGCCACCGCGGTGGGGTTCGCGATCGCGCCCTGGGTCAGCCTGGTCGCCGGCGGGCTCACGGCCGCGCTGGTGGCCGTCACCCTGCTGGGGTACGGCGGAGTCCGGATCGTGGTCGACGATCAGGGGCTGACGGTCGGGCGCTACCGGCTGGAAGCCCGCTACCTGGGCGAGGCGCGAGCGTACGACGAGGCAGCCTCCCGGCAGCGGCTGGGGGCCGGAGCCGACCGGGCCGCGCACCTGATCGTGCGGGGCTACATCCCCACCAGCGTCGAGGTGACGATCGACGATCCCGCCGACCCGCATCCGTACTGGCTGGTCTCGACCCGCCATCCGGAGGAGCTGGCGGCGGCGCTGGCAAGGATAGGATGCCGCGGTGAGTGAAGGCCCCGATTCGCTGGTGGTCGCCCTGCAGCGGCTGGATCCGGCGGTGCCCCTGCCCCGGTACGCCCACGCGGGCGACGCCGGCGCGGATCTGGCCATCGCCGAGGACTGCACCCTGGCACCGGGCGAGCGGCGGCTGGTACGGACCGGCATCGCGATCGCCGTCCCCGACGGCTGGGTGGCGCTGGTCCACCCGCGCTCCGGGCTGGCCGCGCGTCACGGGCTGACCATCGTCAACGCGCCGGGTACCGTCGACTCCGGCTACCGCGGCGAGATCCTGGTCTGCCTGCTGAACACCGACCAGGCCCACCAGGTGCAATTGGCGGCGGGCGATCTGATCGCTCAGCTGGTGTTCCAGCGGGTGGGGCGAGCAGACTTCGTCGTGCGTGACGAACTGCCGCCGAGCCCGCGGGGGACCGGAGGTCATGGGTCGACCGGTGGCATCCGTCACTGGCAGGCCGAACAGGAGAACCAGGAGAGAACACCGTGAGACTTGGGCGCAAGCGCGGAACCGACGCTGCCGAACCCCTGCCGCCGGACGGCGGCGACGAGCTGGCATCCGATGTCGACGAGCTGGACGAGCCCGACCTGCCGGCCCTCGACGCCGGCGACTACCGGGCTGACGGCCCGTTCGACGTCGACGAGGTGGAGCTCGGCGGCGACGACGTGCAGCGCGTCGACCTGGGCACGCTGATCGTGACGCCGTGGCAGGGGCTCAACCTGCAGCTCCAGGTGCACGAGGCGACCAAGCAGGTGCGCGCCATCACCGGCATCTGGCGCACCTCGGGCATCGAGATCGTGCTCTTCGCGGCGCCGGCCAGCGGTGGGCTGGCGCAGGACATGCGCGAGGACCTGATCGACGAGGCCGAGCGGGCCGGCGGGAACGCCCAGGTGGCCGATGGCCCGTTCGGGCCGGAACTCCGCCGGGTGCTGCCCCAGCAGAATGCCAAGGGCGAGCAGCTCTTCCACGTCTCGCGGATCTGGTTCGCCGAGGGTCCGCGCTGGCTGCTGCGCGGCACCCTGATGGGCGAGGCCGCGCTGACCGACGGCGCCGACAGCAAGGCCGGGCCGTTCGTGGAGTTCTTCCGCAATCTGGTCGTTCGGCGGGGATCGAAGCCCATGGTGCCCGGTGAACTGCTTACGATGGAGCTACCCAAGCGAAACGAGGGCTGATGGCCGGGACGAACCCCCTGCTGCGGGCGCTGCGGCGCTGGGGTGCGTCCAATGAGGAATTGGTCGCACAGGAGCGCCAGCGGACCGCCGACGAATCCGGTTCCACCCGGATCGGCGATGCCAAGGATCGCCAGCAGGTGATGCTGCGCGGCTTCGTGACCGCCCTGAAGATGGAGCCGCGCGGCGGTACGCCCTGGCTGGAGGCCACCTTCAGCGACGGCTCGCAGGCCATCACGCTGATCTGGATGGGACGCCGGGGAATTCCCGGGATCACCGCCGGCCGCGAGATGTCCATCGAGGGACGCGTCCTGGTGGTCGACGGGGAACGCCGGATGTACAACCCGCGCTACAGCCTGATCGCCGAGGTCGCCCGCTAGGAGCGGCCTCGCCCCGGCCCGTACGGAACGGCTCAGCCGGCCGGACGCGGGGCGCGCGGCACCAGGTACTGCGCGAGTTCCTGCTCGAACTCGGAGTCGGCGATGAACAGCAGTTCGTCGTTCGCCTCCAGGGCGGAATCGCGCTGCGGGGCGCGGGCCGAGCCGTCGCGGATGATCGCCACGAGCACCGCCTCGCCGGGAAGCCCGAGATCGGCCACCCGGGTGCCCACCCGCGGCGAATCCTCCGGCAGGGTCATCTCAACGAGGTTGGCACGGCCGCCGCGGAAGCTCATCAGCCGCACCAGGTCGCCGACCGTCACCGCCTCCTCCACCAGCGCGCAGATCAGCCGCGGCGTGGAGACCGCGACGTCGACGCCCCACTGCTCGTCGAACATCCACTCGTTGGAGGGGTGGTTCACCCGTCCAACCGTCCGGGGGACGCCGAACTCGGTCTTGGCCAGCAGGGAGTGAACCAGGTTCGCCTTGTCGTCGCCGGTGGCGGCGATCGCGACGTCACAGGTGTCGAGGCCCGCCTCCTCCAGCGAGTCGAGTTCGCAGGCGTCGGCGAGCAGCCACTCGGCCTCCGGGACGCTCTCCGGCTTGATGGCGTTGGGCTCCTTGTCGATCAGCAGGATGTGGTGCCCGCTGACGATCAATTCCCGGGCGATGGAACGGCCGACATTGCCGGCTCCGGCGATCACGACACGCATCTCCAACTCCTCAGTGCTCGCTGGGGGCCTGGCCGAAGACGTCCTCGACATCGCCGACCTGATCGTTGGTGACCGCGGCGTAGACCATGTCGCCGTCCTGGAACACGGTCTGGGCGTTGGGCACCATGCCGGTGCCGAACCGCATCAGGAAGGGGATCTTGCAGCCGGTGGCCGACTCCATGGCGGACACCTTGCGCCCGACCCACCCGGAATCGACGTAGACCTCGATCAGCCGGACATTCCCCGAGGGGTCGCGCCACTGCGGCTCGGAGCCGGAGGGCAGCAGGCGGCGCAGGATCTGGTCGGCCGCCCAGCGGACGGTGGCCACCGAGGGGATGCCGAGCCGCTCGTAGACCTCGGCGCGGCCCTGGTCGTAGATCCGCGCCACGACGTTGTGGACGCCGAAGGTCTCCCGCACGACGCGCGCGGCCAGGATGTTGGAGTTGTCGCCGCTGGAGACGGCGGCGAATCCGTCCGCCCGTTCGATCCCGGCGCGGATCAGCACCTGCCGGTCGAACCCGACTCCCTTGACGGTCTTGCCCTGGAACTGGGGCCCGAGTCGTCGGAACGCATCCTGCATGATGTCGATCACGGCGACGGAGTGGTCGCGCTTCTCCAGGCCGCGGGCCAACAGCGCGCCCACACGCCCGCATCCCATGATCACGATGTGCACGTGCCAGACGCTACACCGGTTGGCATGCGGATGTCGGTTGCTCTTTTCAGTTGTGGGCATAGTATGCGTCATCGTGGTTGTCACCGATCTGGTGAAACGGCTGCTGATCGGCCGCAAACTCGCCAGCGCACAGCTGGGCGAGACCCTGCTGCCCAAGCGCATCGCGTTGCCGGTCTTCGCCTCCGACGCGCTCAGCTCCGTCGCCTACGCCCCGGACGAGATTCTGCTCACCCTCTCGCTGGCGGGAATGGCGGCGCTGACCTTCTCCTGGGAGATCGCGCTGGCCGTCGGCGTGGTGATGGCCATCGTCGTCATGTCGTACCGGCAGACGGTCCATGCCTACCCGTCGGGGGGCGGCGACTACGAGGTGGCCACGGTCAATCTCGGGCCGACCGCCGGCCTCACGGTGGCCAGCGCGCTGCTGGTGGACTACGTGCTGACGGTGGCGGTCTCGGTCTCCTCCGGCATCCAGAACGCCAAGGCGATGATCCCCTTCCTCACCGGCCACGAGGGCATCGCGGCAGCGGTGGTCATCCTGGCGCTGATGGCCCTGAACCTGCGCGGGGTGCGGGAATCCGGCGCCCTGTTCGCCATCCCCACCTACGGCTTCATGCTGGCCGTGCTCGGCATGACCGGCTGGGGACTGTTCCGGATCTTCGTGCTCGGCGAGCCGCTGCAGGCCCCGACCGCCGACCTGGAGGTGGTGGCTGCCCCCGGCTACGAGAACTTCTCCGGCGTGCTGGTCGTGGTGCTGCTGGCCCGGGCCTTCTCCTCCGGCTGCGCGGCGCTGACCGGGGTGGAGGCGATCTCCAACGGCGTCCCGTCCTTCAAGGAGCCCAAGAGCCGCAATGCCGCCACCACCCTCGGCCTGCTCGGCACGGTCTCGATCCTGATGCTGGCCGGCATCGTCGCACTGGCCAACCTGACCGGGCTGAAGCTCATCGACGAATCCAGCGGGTCGTCGTTCCTGCGGGACGGCGACCCGGCCGACATCGCCCACGAGACGGCCATGGGTCAACTCGCCCGGACGGTCTTCGACCACTTCCAGCCGGGCTTCTTCGTCGTGATCATCGCGACCATGGTGATCCTGTTCCTGGCGGCCAACACCGCGTTCAACGGTTTCCCGGTGCTCGGCTCGATCCTGGCCCGCGACGGCTACCTGCCGCGCGCGCTGCACACCCGTGGCGACCGGCTGGCCTACTCCAACGGCATCATCGCGCTGGCGGTGGCGGCGATCGGCCTGGTGCTGGCCTTCAACGCCAGCGTGACGTCGCTCATCCAGCTGTACGTGGTGGGGGTGTTCGTCTCGTTCACCGTCAGCCAGCTGGGCATGATGCGGCACTGGAGCCGTCACCTGCGCACGGAGAAGAACCCGGCCCGGCGGGCCCGGATGCAGCGCTCCCGCGTGATCAACGCGATCGGCCTGACCGGCACCGGGGTCGTGCTGATCATCGTCCTGGCCTCCAAGTTCATCTACGGGGCCTACCTGGCGGTCGCCGCGATGGCGCTGGTGTTCTGGCTGATGCGGGCGATCAAGCGGCACTACGAGCGGGTGGCCCGCGAGGTGGCGGTGAGCCAGACCGATGTCCGGATGCTGCCCAGCCGGGTGCGGGCGGTGATCTTCGTCACCGACGTGAACAAGCCGACCATGCGCGCGGTGAACTTCGCCCGCGCCAGCCGGGCGAACAGCATCGAGGCGGTGACCGTGGCCGCCGACGACGCCGAGGCTGCCCGGATCGTCGCCGAATGGGAGGCGCAGGACGTCGGGGTGCCGATCAAGCTGATCGCCTCGCCCTACCGGGAGGTCGTCGAGCCGTTCCTCACCTACGTCCGGGGCCTGCGCAGCGACAACCCGCGCGAAGTGGTGTGCGTCTACATCCCGGAGTACATCGTTGGCCACTGGTGGGAGCAGGTGCTTCACAATCAGACCGGGCTGATCCTGAAGGCCAGGCTGAACTTCATGCAGGGCGTGATGACCACGTCGGTGCCGTACCAGCTGGCATCCTCCCGGCTGGCCATCGAGCGCGCCGAGCGAGGGTCGCCCGCCGCCTGGCGGCACAGCGGCAGCGGCCAGGTGCGGATGGGAGAGGCGCTCGATGGGCACCGGCGGAAGTGACGACCGTCCGTCGGCCGGCGAACTGACCGCGCCGGTGCGGGTCGGGCCGATCGCGCACGGCGGCCATTGCGTGGCCCGGGTGGACGGCGCGGTGGTCTTCGTCCGGCACGCGATCCCCGGCGAGCTGGTGACGATCCGGTTGACCCAGGTCCGATCCCGGTTCGCCCGCGGCGAGGTCGCCGAGGTGATCGAGGCGAGCCCGCAACGCCGGACGCCACCCTGCCCGATCGCCGCCGAATGCGGCGGCTGCGACTTCCAGCACCTGTCGGCGCCGGACTCGCGGGAGCTGAAACGGCAGGTGGTGGCCGAACTGCTCGGACACCAGGCCGGCTACGCCTTCGACGGCGAGGTGGAGGGTTTCGACGACGGGTTCGGCTGGCGCACCCGGATGCGCTACCACCGCGGGGCCGACGGCTCACTCGGGCTGCGCGGCTCCCGTTCGGAGCAGGTGGTGGCGCTGCCGGCCGAGGGCTGCCGGATCGCCGTGGCCGGCATCGCCGCGCCGGCGACCGCACCCGGGCGGGGCCCGGTGATCGCGGCGGCAGCGGCATCGGGAACGATCATCGCCGAGCCGGCCGAGCTGCCTTCGACCGTCACCGAACAGGTGGGGGAGAACCGGTTCGAGGTGGCCGCGGACGGCTTCTGGCAGCCGCACCGGCTGGCGCCGCGGATTCTCACCGAGGCCGTGCTCGACGCGCTCCAGCCGGCACCCGGCGAGATCGCCTTCGACCTGTTCTGCGGGGTGGGCCTGTTCGCCGCGGCGCTGAGCGACGCCGGCTGCCAGGTGTGGGGAGTGGAGGGCGATCGCCGGGCGATCGACCTCGCGCGCCGCAATGTCGCCGGAGCCCGGTTCCTGGCCGGCGACGTCGCCCGGACCCTGCGCCGGCTGCCGGAGCGAGCCGGCGTGGTGGTGCTGGATCCGCCGCGCAGTGGGGCCGGCCGCCAGGTGATCTCCCAGGTCATCGCCCGGCGTCCGCGGGCGATCGCCTACGTGGCCTGCGACCCGGCGGCGCTGGCCCGGGATCTGGCGACCGCCGTTCAGCTCGGCTACCGGATAGACGCGGTCCGCGCCTTCGACCTGTTCGGCACCACCCACCACGTCGAGTCCCTGGCGACGCTGCGGCCCGCCTGAGCGGCTTGGTGGCAGGTTTACTACCTCGTGTCGTAAAGGCTCGCCGACCGGGTTGCTACGACGTAACGTAGTGGACGTGCAGACCGCCACCCGCCCGGCCCGGAAGCCGCAGCCGAAGTGCCCGCTGCGGCCGGGGGAGCCGTGCACGCTGTGCCAGCTGGACGTGACCGGCCCGCAGGACTGCCCGGTGGTCTTCCTGGTGCGCGAGGACGAGGAGCTGCAGGCCGAATGGGCCGCCCGGCGCCGCGCCGAGCGGGGGCTATGAGCCGTCCGCGCCGGCGGAGCCGCTCCGCAGCCGGTTCAGGGTGCTCTTGCCGAACAGCGACTCGACCAGGTCGACGGCCAACTCCGCGGTGGTGTTGCGCAGGTCGAGGGCGGGATTGAGCTCCACCAGATCCATCGAGGCGAGCTGCCCGGTGTCGGCGATCATCTCCATGCACAACTGCGCCTCACGGTAGGTCGCGCCGCCCGGCACCGGCGTACCCACCCCGGGTGCCACCTGGGGATCGATGAAGTCCAGGTCGAGGCTGAGGTGCAGGTGGGTGTCGGCGTCCACCCCGGCGAGCGCCCGGGTCATCGCGCGCCGCATCCCGATCTCGTCGACCAGGCGCATGTCGAAGACCTCGACCCCCAGCCTGCTCAGCAGCGCCTTCTCGCCGGGATCCACGCTGCGCAGGCCGATCTGGCGGAGCTGGTCGGTCCGTGCTGCCGGGACGGTGCCGGCCAGCCCGGTGAGCTCGTCCGGCCCGATACCCGCCAGGCAGGCCACCGGCATCCCGTGCAGGTTGCCCGAGGGCGTGATCTCCGCGGTGTTGAAGTCGGCGTGCGCGTCCAGCCAGATCACCCGCAGCTTCTTGCCGGTCTCGCGGCAGCGCGCGGCCACCGCGCTGATCGAGCCGATCGCCAGGCAGTGGTCGCCGCCCAGCAGGATCGGGAGCCGGCCGTCGGCCAGTTCGGCGGCGGTCGCCTCGTAGACGGCCCGGTTCCACGCGATCACCTCGGCCAGGTGCCGGTACCCCTGCACCGGCGGACCCTCCGGGTTCGGCGGGCCGGTCAGGTCGCCGACATCGCGGACGTCGCAGTCGAAGCCGCGCAGGGCGGCGCCGATGCCGGCAACCCGCAGCGCCGAGGGACCCAGCCGGCAGCCCTTGCGGGAGGCTCCGATGTCGGTCGGTGCGCCGATCAGCGAGACGTGGTGCACGGGGTTCTCCTTCGGTCGGCGCGGTTCCAGTAGCGATGCAATCATGACCCCTCCAACCGGGCAACCGCCACGCCGGCGAGGACGCGGTGAGTCGGGCGCCGGGATTGTCGGCGCGGCGGGTTATGGTGGTTGCTCGCTGACTTCCCCCAGCGTTCGTTATCGGTTGTTTCTGCCTGGAGTAGTGGATCTCGCGTGGCTGAGGGTTTCGTTCATCTGCACTGTCATTCCGAGTACTCGATGCTCGACGGTGCCGCGCGCCTGAAGGATCTGGTCCGGGGCTGCGAGCGGATGGAGATGCCGGCCCTGGCCGTCACCGACCACGGCAACCTGTTCGGCGCCTACGAGTTCTACAAGGCCGCCAAGGGCTCGGCCGTGAAGCCGATCATCGGCCTGGAGGCCTACCTCACCCCGAAGACCCATCGCAGCGAGCGCAAGCGGGTGCAGTGGGGCGACGGTACCGGCGACGACGTGGCCTCCAAGGGCGCCTACACCCACATGACGATCTGGGCCTCGAACAACGAGGGCATGCACAACCTGTTCCGGCTCAGCTCGCTGAGTTCCCTGGAGGGCTTCTTCTACAAGCCGCGCGCCGATCGCGAGCTGCTCCATCGCTACGCCAAGGGTCTGATCGCGACCACCGGCTGCCCCTCCGGCGAGGTGCAGACCTACCTGCGGCTGGGCCAGTACGACGAGGCGCTGGCCAGCGCGGGCGAGTTCCGCGACATCTTCGGGGCCGAGAACTTCTACGTCGAGCTGATGGACCACGGTCTGGAGATCGAGACCCGGGTGCGTGACGGGCTGTTGCGGATAGCCAAGGATCTCAGCCTCCCGATGGTGGCCACCAACGACCTGCACTACGTCCACGCCGCCGACGCCGAGGCCCACGACGTGCTGCTGTGCGTCTCCTCCGGCTCCAACAAGGACACGCCGAACCGGTTCAAGTTCGACGGCAACGGCTACTACCTGAAGAGCCCGGCCGAGATGCGCCTGCTCTGGCGGGAACTGCCCGAGGCCTGCGACAACACGCTGGCCATCGCCGAGCGCTGCGAGACCCACTTCGACGAGGGCAACGGCACCTACATGCCGCGCTTCGACGTGCCGGCTGGCGAGACCGAGGCGAGCTGGTTCGTCCGGGAGGTGGCCCGCGGCCTGGAGCGCCGGTTCCCCGACGGCGTCCCGGACTACGCCCGCGAGCAGGCCGAGTTCGAGCAGAAGGTGATCATCGACAAGGGCTACCCGGGCTACTTCCTGGTCGTGGCCGACTTCATCAACTGGGCCAAGAACCAGGGCATCCGGGTTGGCCCGGGTCGCGGTTCGGGCGCCGGGTCGATGTGCGCCTACGCGATGCGGATCACCGATCTCGACCCGGTGCCGCACGGGCTGATCTTCGAGCGCTTCCTCAACCCCGAACGTCCCTCGATGCCTGACTTCGACATCGACTTCGACGAGCGCCGGCGGGGCGAGGTGATCCGCTACGTCACCGAGAAGTACGGCGACGACCGGGTCTGCCAGATCGTCACCTACGGCACCATCAAGGCCAAGCAGGCCATCAAGGACGCCGGCCGGGTGCTGGGCAAGCCGTTCGGCCTGGGCGAGCAGATCACCAAGGCGTTCACCCCCCCGGTGCAGGGCAAGGACGTCTCGCTGGCCGACGTATTCGATCCCGAGCACTCCCGCTACGGCGAGGGCTCGGAGTTCCGGAGCCTGTACGAAGCCGATCCGCAGGTGCGAGAGGTGGTCGACACCGCCCGCGGCATCGAAGGGCTGAAGCGCCAGTGGGGTGTGCACGCCGCGGGCGTGATCATGTCCAGCGCGCCGCTGATGGACGTCATCCCGGTGATGAAGCGGGAGCAGGACGGCCAGATCATCACCCAGTTCGACTACCCGGGCTGTGAGGCGCTCGGCCTGGTCAAGATGGACTTCCTCGGCCTGCGCAACCTGACCATCCTGGACGACGCGCTGGCCAACGTGAAGGCGAACCGGGGGATCGAGCTCGATCTGGAGGAGCTCAGCAAGGAACCGACCGACCGGCCGACCTACGAGCTGCTCGCCACCGGGGAGACCCTGGGCATCTTCCAGCTCGACGGCGGCGGCATGCGGGTGCTGCTGAAGCTGATGCAGCCCGACAACTTCGAGGACATCTCGGCCGCCCTGGCGCTGTACCGTCCCGGCCCGATGGGGGCCGACAGCCACACCAACTACGCGCTGCGCAAGACCGGGCGGCAGAAGGTCAACCCGATCCACCCGGAGCTCGCCGAGCCGCTGGCCGACATCCTCGACCTCACCTACGGCCTGATCGTCTACCAGGAGCAGGTGCAGCAGATCGCGCAGCGGGTCGCCGGCTACACCCTGGGCCGAGCCGACGAGCTGCGCCGGGCGATGGGCAAGAAGAAGAAGGAGGTGCTGGAGAAGGAGTTCGTTCCCTTCCAGGCCGGGATGCGCGCCAACGGCTACTCCGACGGCGCCATCCAGACCCTGTGGGACATCCTGATCCCGTTCTCCGCCTACGCCTTCAACAAGGCCCACACCGCCGCCTACGGCCTGATCTCGTACTGGACGGCCTACCTGAAGGCCAACTATCCCGCCGAGTTCATGGCCGCCCTGCTGCAGTCGGTGAAGGACGACAAGGACAAGTCGGCGATCTATCTGGCGGAGTGCCGCCGGATGGGCATCCGGGTGCTGCCGCCGGATGTCAACGAGTCGGACGGGATGTTCACCCCGGTCGGCGAGGACATCCGCTACGGCCTGGGCGCGATCCGCAATGTCGGCGACAACGTGGTACGAGGCATCGTCGAGGCCCGCACCGAGCACGGCAAGGCCGCCGACTTCAACGCCTTCCTCGATCAGGTGCCGTTGGTGGCCTGCAACAAGCGGGTCATCGAATCGCTGATCAAGGCGGGCGCCTTCGACTCGATGGGACATACCCGCCGGGCGCTGATGGAGTGCTTCGAGCGCCGGGTGGACGAGGTGATCGACCTCAAGCGGAACCAGGCCAACGGCCAGGACGACCTCTTCGGCGACTTCGGAGGCGCCGACGATCTGGTGGCGACCCCCGTCCCGGACCTGCCGGAATGGGACAAGCGGGTGCGGCTCGGCTTCGAGCGCGAGATGCTCGGGCTCTACGTCTCCGATCACCCGCTGCAGGGGCTCGAACACATCCTGGATGCCAACCGAGACCTCTCGATCGGCGGGCTGCGCGGCGACGACGGCCCCCGGGAGGGCCAGGTGACGCTGGCCGGCATGATCACCCAGGTGGTGCGCAAGCAGACCAAGAACGGCGATCTGTGGGCGATCGTCACGGTGGAGGATCTGGAGGCATCGATCGAGGTGCTGCTGTTCCCCAAGGTCTACCAACTGGTGGCGGCCTCTCTGGTCAGCGACACCGTGGTGCGGGTCAAGGGCCGGGTACGTGCCCGCGACGAGGGCGTCGAGGTGCAGGGCAACGAGGTCGCCTTCCCCGACACCAGCGCCGATGCCTCCGGACCGCTGGTGATCTCGCTGCCGGCGGTGCGCTGCACGCCCGCCGTGGTCGAGCAGCTGCGCGGGGTGCTGCGCTCCCATCCCGGCGGCACCGAGGTTCGCGTCCGGCTGGTCAGCCAGACCAACGGCGCCAAGGTGTGGCGCCTGGACGACACGCTGCGGGTTGCCCCCTCCCGTCCGCTAATGGCCGACCTGAAGGCGCTGCTCGGGCCGGCCTGCCTGAGCGTGTAGCGTTGCCGGCGTGACCACGACCCCGGCAGAGCACGACTACGGCGAAGGCATTCGCCCGCCCCGTCCGCTCCCCGTGGTGCTGCAGTGGGTGGGCATGCTCGCCCTGCTCGCGCTGGTGCTGGGCGGGCTGACGGCGGTGCTGTGGTCGCGGATGGTGGAGCTTCCGGTCTACCGGATCACCGCGGACGGCTCGGCGACGGTCTCCGAGCGCGCGCTCACCGAGGTGATCCAATCCGACGCCTGGTACGTGGCGCTGGGGGTGCTGGTCGGCGTCGGCCTGGGGATCGTCGCCTGGAAGTGGTTCAAGCCGCTGGGCTGGCCGGTGGCGCTGCTGGCCGCCGCTGCCGGCCTGCTCGCGGGCATCGTGTGCTGGAAGTTCGGCGAGCTGCTCGGCCCGGCCGGCGGCACCTTCGAGGAACGCCTGGCGAAGGCGGCCCCGGGGGAGCAGGTGCCGATCGCGCTCACGTTGCGATCCCTGTCGGCGCCGGCGGTCTGGGCGTTCGCGGCCGTCACCCCCGTATTGCTGGCCGCGTCACTGGGCCCTGAGGAGGGTGCCACCCGGCCGCGCCGCCAGCTCGAACCCGAGCCGGAACAGCGCGCCGAGACGGTGGACGAGCGCGGTGTGCTGACCGAGGCGGAGCCGGAACAGTGAGCCTCGAGGTGGAGCGCGCCTTCGAGCTGGCCCCGGGTCAGGAACTGCCGCCGCTGCCCGGCCTGGGCGAGCCGGCCGCGTTCACCCTGGAGGCCGTCTACTACGACACCCGCCACTTCAACCTCACCCGCGCCCGCCACGTCCTGCGCCGCCGGCAGGGCGGCAGCGACGCCGGTTGGCACGTGAAGCTCCCCGGTTCGGACATCGAGCACCGCATCGAACGCCACGCCCCACTGGGCAAGCCGCGGCCGCCGGCCGAACTCCGGGAGCTGGTCGCCGGCCCGCTGGCCGGGCAGGCGCTGCTGCCGGTGGCGCGGCTGCGCACGGTACGGCGGCAGGCCGAAGTCCGGGATCCGGAGGGAATCCTGCTGGCGCTGGTCTGCGTCGACGACGTGACCGCCAGCTCCGCCGTGGCCACGCAGTCCTGGCGGGAGGCCGAGATCGAACTGGCCGGCGGCACCCCGGCGCTGCTGGAGGAACTGACCGAGCACCTGGCGGCGGCGGGTATTCATCCGGCGGCGATGCAGGCCAAGATCGGACGAACCCTGGGCAGCGCCATCGAGGCCGACGATCAGCGTCGGGCCGCCCCGCAGACGGCCGCCGACGTCGTGCTGGACTACCTCTCGGCCCAGCTCGGAACCCTGCAGCAGCTCGAACCGGGAGTGCTGGCCGATCAGCCCGACGCGGTGCATCGCAGCCGGGTCGCCACCCGCCGGATGCGGTCGGCGCTGGCCACCTTCGAGCCGCTCTTCGCCACCGCGACAGTGCGGGCGCTGCGTGCCGAACTCGCCTGGCATGCCGTGGAACTCGGCGTGCCGAGGGATGCCGAGGTGCTGCGCGACAGCCTGCTTGGTGCGCTGGACAGCATCGGCGTGGCGGCGGACGCGCCGCAGCGGCAGGTCATCGTCGAGCGGCTCAACGGCGTCCACGCGACGGCGCACGCCGAATTGGTCGAGACGATGGCGACCGAACGCTACGACCGGCTGCACGAGGCGCTGGCCGAGTGGCTGGCCACGCCGCCGGTCACAGCGGGGGCGTCCGCCCCGGCGGTGCCGCTGCTGCACGGGCTGCTGGACCGGGCCCGGGGACGGGCTGCCAAGCGGTTCGTCGCGGCCCTGGCCGATCCTGCTCGGCTGGCGGGCTGGCACGAGGTGCGCAAGGCGGCCAAGGCCGCGAGGTACTGCGCCGAGGCGGTTCAGCCCGCCTTCGGCGACCGCGCCAGGGACCATGCCGCGACCTGGGAGGCGGTGACCGACGCGCTGGGGGAGTTGCAGGATTCGGTGGTGGCCCGGGACGCCTTCGCCGACCAGGCCGGCGACCCCGTTGTGGACGCGCTGCTGGCGTTCCAGGTCGGCCGGGGCAAGGCGGAGCTAGCCCGCGGCCGGGCCGCGCTGGAGACCGCCCTGGCAGCCAGTCTTTAGCGATCAGCGCGCGATGTCGGCGAAGCGCGCAGCGGTGAGGCTGGCCAGGTCGGCCGGCGCGAGTTCGAGTTGCAGGCCGCGGCGTCCGGCCGAGACGTAGACGGTGTCGAACAGCTCGGCGGTCTCGTCGACCACGGTCGGCAGCGGGGTCTTCTGGCCCAGCGGGGAGATGCCGCCGATCAGGTAGCCGGAACTGCGGCTGGCAGCCGCCGGATCGGCCAGTTCGACCTTCTTCACGCCCAGCGCCGTCGCCATGGCCTTGAGATCGAGTTGGCCGGCCACCGGGACGACCGCGACCGCCAGCGGCGGCCGTCCGGCGCCGGTGTCGACGATCAGGGTCTTGAAGATGCGCAGCTGGTCGACGCCGAGCGCGGCGGCTGCCTCCTCGCCGAAGTGGCGATTGGCCGGATCGTGGTCGTAGGGGTGCAGCCGGTAGGCGACGCCGGCTTCGTCCAGGGCGCGGGTGGCAGGAGTCGCGGACAACGCTGCGCCCGCCTCAGACCAGCAGGCCGAGACCGGCGGTCAGCAGCGGGGCGATGATCAGCGCGGGCAGCAGATCGCCGATCTGGATCTGCTTGATACCGCTCAGCCGGAAGCCCAGGCCCAGCAGAATCACCCCGCCGGTCGCGGTGAGCGCGTCGATGTGGGCGGCCGGCATGAAGTCGCCCAGCCACCAGCCCAGAGCGGTGATCGCGCCCTGGTAGAGCAGCAGCGGGATCACCGACGCCATCACGCCGATCCCGAGCGTGGAGGCGAACGCGATCGCGGCGAAGCCGTCCATCACGGCCTTGACGATCAGCTGTTCCGCGCCGTTGCCCAGACCGTCCGAGATCGAGCCGATGATCGCCAGCGGCCCGACGCAGAAGATCAGGGTGGCCGTCACCGCGGCCTCGATGAAGGTCGCCTGGTCGGCCTCGCGGGCGACCTTGGAGCGCAGCCAGTCGGCCGCGCCGTCAAGTCGTTCCTCCAGGCGCAGCGCAGAGCCGAGCAGGCCGCCGATCAGCAGGGCGCCGAGCACCACCAGCAGGCGCGCGCCGGAGCCGACCTCGGCGGCGAAGGCAGCGGACATGCCGTCGGCGACCGACAGGCCGCCGATCACCAGGGTGACCAGGCCGAGGATCTGGGTGACCAACTCCCGCGTACGCGCCGGAAACCGGTG
>Ga0102832_1001214_pt1 | contig 22082 bp, 16 predicted proteins | sample EBPBio282013_DNA_FD_88942 | JGI IMG/M metagenome (GOLD analysis project Ga0102832, IMG submission 88942) | Wastewater treatment Type I Accumulibacter community from EBPR Bioreactor in Madison, WI, USA - Reactor 2_5/28/2013_ DNA (Illumina Assembly) | ecosystem: Engineered > Bioreactor > EBPR >... | reverse complement strand
CATTCAAAATGGTATCGGTAGTTATTCGACCCCAGCGTAACCTCCTGACTCCCATTATTTTCTTAAATTTTGCATTATCATTTGTTTTTCCCAATCATTGTTTGGCTTTTATTTTTTAAGTTCGACAGATTCTTGAGGCTTATTTTAAACGACTTTATCCAAGACTTCTTAGTTTTAAGAAGAATTTGGAGTCTTTTTCTGTGTTTTTTAAACTCTTGAGGTTAAATTATTAATAACCTTTTCTTTTTGAACCTGATTATTTAATTAATTTAAATTCTGCTTATTTTTCCTTTAATGCTTTTTCACTTGAGTAATATTAATTTTCAAAGGCTGACTAGAAAAAAGTTCCTATTTGAAAGTTAAGATAGGATCTTTTTGTCTTTAAACGCTAGCATTTTATCTTGAAAGGTAATGATTTAAGCAGAACATATGTTTTTTCTCAGAGGTTGATTAGGTCGGAGGAATTTGAGTACTTGAATATGGCTTTATGATATCTTCATATCTTTCTGAATAAATTGGCTAATCTTCCTCGATCTTTTGATTGTCCTCCATTTTCATACACAATTTATTTTCCAACACTACTGAATCATTTTTCTAATCTTTATTTTCAAAATCCTAAGATTTTTAGATTGTTTTCAATTTGGGTAAAAAATATTTTTCAGCATTTGACGTTGATGATTATTTGTCAATGATTTTTTTATTTACAACATCATTTATTTTTTTTGTTTTGGTAATTTGTTATTGACCATACTTTTATTTCCATTTATCAACAATGACTACTTAGCTTCGAGACCTTGCCATCCTTTATAAATTATCAACAGATTTCAGTTTAATTGAGGCAAGTACCTGATTATTAATTTTTTACTGTTTATTTGTAAAATTTTCATTCAATGAAGTAATTTTAAAAAGCGAATTTTTCACTCCAAGTTGTTTCATAACCAAATCTTTTGCCTTCTACTCTTCAACAAATGTCAACATATATTACTTTTTTTTTATTATGTTGACGGTTTTATTAATAGGCTAAGATTAAAGATGAGCATTTATCACAGGCAAAGAGACATTTCGTTGATGTTTTGTGGGATTTTTTGGTCGCGTCTCAGATTTTTACAAAGATTCTTTTTGTCCAGTAGAACTGTCAAGTGTATTATGTTGAAAATCATTGTTTTGTTTAAGTTTATCTCCAATGAAACGGCTTGGCTTGATACTTTGAGAACGTTGCATACCTTTTTCAGGTAACATATTTTGATGAGAGTCTTGTTAATTACCCTTGCTATTTCTTTAATGTGTAATTCTATATTGAACCGCTTTCTCATCAACTCTGACATTTTTATCATACTTTACCAATCTTTATTACACAATACGATCCCTATCCTCATAAGTGCTTAATTTGTTTGTATTATAAGCCATTCTTTCATCAAGATTTCTCTTTGTTTAGAATTATGAAGACTCACCCCTTAAAGAGATGGCCCTTATGGACTTTAGCTTGTTAAAATCATACGATTTTACACCGGCATTTCTGAAAGAGACCTCATCAACAATTTTATAAGGATTTTAGTTAAAGTTTTAATGAAGCTTATATATCAGTTTTTTTTTCGACTTCATACTATTTTTATCCAATAATAATATTTTCAAGTAACTTATTGTTTTATCAGGTAAATATTAAAAAAATTGTCAGATTGTTAATAATTTTTCGAATTTTAATATAAGGTAGAATTTTATTCTCTTAGTTATTTTCATTTTTGAGAATGATTGAAATAAATAAATTGTTTGTATTTATCAATGGAAATTAATAAATGCAAAAGTTTAATTAATTAATAAATAGTTTGCGTATAATTAAAATTAATGGAGCTATTTTATTTATTTTCTATTCGACATTTTTTGAAACGAATTAAAGCGCTACTTAATCTGAACAGGAAGTTAGATATTTCTGAAACTTCATGGATTGCTTTATTTAGTGTTTTTTGGCTTATTTAAGTGTTAATTAAGAGTATCAAAATAAAAGAATAGAAAAAGAGATAAATTCTGACAAGATCATTAGATGTTTTGAAGTGCATTAAGAGCTCTTTCCTTTGCGATTTGTTTTTCAACAGCCTCTCTTCTGAGTTGATCTCTCTTTCCATAACCGCAATACCAAGCAACACCAAATGCCACAACATAAAACAAAAACAAACCCAACATCAATCCTCCAGCATCAGTGAATGAAGAATAAATTGTTCCTGATCCGGCTCCTTTCATATGTTCAATAGCGTTGCTAAAAATATAAAACAAAAATTACCTGATAACCCACATCAAAGCAATAAGACCAAAAGTGAAACAGATAAGTCCCATGATTTTAGCCCAGTTAACAGCTGGATGTTCTGGTTCCTCATTATCGACGGCAACCTTCATGTTATCAAACATGGGTCTGTTAGTGTTTTCGTTCTACATTCTTTAGTTATCTTTCGACTATGTTTAGTTGAATATTGATATGTTAATTAATATAATTAAAATCTCCAAAATATATTGTGTTCCATTGAAATTTTTATTTTTTTTTGTATAAATAAATGGGAAATGTATTGATTTGTTTATTATTATTAGAAAAGTTAAGTTACCTTTTTATTTTTTTGATTGTGTTATGTTAATTTTATTATTTTTTAGGTAACAGAAAAATGAGAGAAAATTAAAATAACGCTTTTTTCTTCAAGAGTGACAGAAAATGATTTAAAAAATGCCTATCGAAATTATTAATAAAATTGGTCAATATAAAAATTCCAATAATTTATCATTTTATCAGTCTAACACTTCAGTCTCCAACTCAGACTTTTACCTGTAAACTTTGGCAATCTTTTCCAACCTCTTTGTCAACCCATCTCCATTTTTATCCCCTCTAAACTTATCCAACGCTCCCAAAACCAAATGATTATTTTCCAACAATAAATTTCTTAACAACTAATAACTGCATTGTTTTGCATATTTGATAAGTAATCGCATATTGTGTTGAGATCGCTACTTTTTCTATGAATTTATACGCTTAATTGTCTTGAGGCGAGACACTAGTTCAAGTTGGTCAATCAAGTGGTCAAAATAGTCCAAAAATAGTGGGAATATGTCCTTATCTTACTGTAAGATTGAGCTCTTATACACACCTGATTACTTCTCCGTTATTAAACCCTTCAATTACAACTACAAAATCAAATTTATCGCCTGTTATTGTTACTGGCTCAATGGGTACGATGTCGATATTTTCTCAATAACATTATTGTACTTTCTTACAATAATAGGAATCTCATATTTTTTGCTTCTTCTGCGCTCATTCGAATATGGTGTTGGAACATTTTTTTATTGTGGAGATGATTAGCGAGCATTAATATTCTGACCTGTAGGACGGGTGGAAGTCTCGCGATATGATGTTTGTTGTTGCTTTTCATGTTGCGAACTTTTCTTTGTTTATCTTTGACGGTTTTATTTGGCTTGCTAAATATTTTATCTTTATTGTTGTTATCGTTTGGATCTTTGCTTCTTTTCTCCTGTAGGTTATCTTTCTTTGAGTCTTTGTCTCAACTTTTATTATGGTCTTTAAGGAGCAACCAATTAACTTTCTTATGACGAAGATTGCGACAGTGGTGACATGGGTCTTTATTTATTTTGTCTCGATTTGACTTTTCCATTTTATTGAACTTTTTGAACGTTAGTTTTCTTTCCTCTTTTCAGTTCTTATCTTTAACGATTTTATTACGATCTGTCATTCTTACGATACTATCTTTGCTGTTTTTAATGTTTCCTGAACCCTTTTCTAGTTCCCATTTGATACTTTCTCATGAAATCAGACAAATTTTCCAACAATTACGACTTCATTTTATAGAATTCAAGCTATGTAATATCCTCATCTTATTTAAGTTTCAATAAATTTTATAACAATGACGCCTTCATTCCTTCTTACTAATTATCAACTTATTTAAAAGGGAATTATTGATCTTAAATTTATTACGACTCTACAATACCATTTGGTATATTTTTATTTGATTTTTTGACATTTTTGTTACTTTTTTGTTGCTGTTGAGGTTTAGGCTTAAAATGCTATGACTAAAATATTGGTAGTTACTATTATTATTCGTCCAACTATTATTACAATTATTGACCATACATTTATTGCTAATATTATTACTCGTGTTGTGGCTATACTGGCTACTAATCGCCAAATTAGTTCAATAACTATTGTGCCTATTTGTTGTCATCATAATCTTATAGTTATTCGTATTCATGTTAGAAAAAGTCTCTTTATAATTGTTGCTGTCTTTTTTTGTTTGCGTGGCCGTTCATCTTAGCTGTGAATATGTTCTTTTGCTGATTTGGTTTTGGCTTGGACTTTATTTTAGAAAATGGCTTTAATATCTCCTCTTGTTGTTACTCTTGTTCCCTTACGTTTCCTTTCTCGCCAAGTGAAGATTTGATAAATTTCGTCACTTATTTTGGAATGTCGTTCATCGACTCAACAAAAAATTCACAAATTCTCTGTTTACCCATATAGATCATTACAGAATTCTTTGCCGTGTGATAAAGATAATATGGAAACGCAAAGTTTCTAGGTTTTTACTTTATGAAACACAATACTATAGTCATTTTACCCTCTTATAAAAAAAGGCTCTAAAATAATTACAAGTCGCCGATTACACCTTGGTAATTACCCTCGCCTTTTTATGGAATTTTCGTTTAGACCTCGTTCATAAAGCCAGGTTATTTCTCTTCTTAAAATAAAAAGTTCTGTCTCATATTTTACCCACCATCTGATGCTATGATATAAAATAATCAATTTACCAAAGGACATATTATCACCATTGAGATCTTGAGCGGTTATCAAGAAAAGAGTTTACTTTCCATTCTTTTTAAGAAACTGTTAAATGTTAACAAGATTTCCCTTTGCATTGGTCAAGCCAATAAGCTTTTCTTTAAGTCTAAAACTCTCGCTTATCAATGCTAATAAATCTTGCTGATTAATATTCTTTGGTAGTGTAATCTTTTTTGTCTTTTACTTATAGAAAACGTTTAGCGAATACATTTTGTCTTGATAAATCCAAATGATTTTTTTATATATTTAAAGTTATAAATAGTCAATCAAGCATTAAAAATCCTTTTATCTTTTATTCATATGTTTAATATTTTTTAACATAAAAAATTTCAATTAATTATAAACAAAATTAATTCTCAAAAAAATATCTTAAAGGTTTAGTTGATTTATTTTAATATTTAAGTTAATCAATAAATTTTATTTTTTGTTTGGTTAATGTTTTTTTCTATATGAATCAAAGTGATTATTAAATAATTTCTATTTCGATTCTATTGGGATTGTAATCCGTTGCTTTGACGTTGGTTTTAAGAACTGTAGCATCGGGTTTGGTATTTTGGGACTTTTGGTAAAATTTTGATAGTTCCTTGTATATATTGACCCGATCTTGGAAAGGGTTCCTTTTTTAAGTATAGAAAGAATTTAATTTTATTATATGAGCAAAAAACTTCCTAATTTGAATTCCTTCCCAATTAAAATTTGAATTTTCTATTGAAAAAATATCAACATTTAACAATAATTTATTTTTCTTTGTTTCTTGCTTCAATATAAATTCATTTAGACCTGTTTTTAGATTGTTGTAAAATTTTATTTCTTTTTACCTATGAAAATTTGATTTTTTTAATAGCTGATTAAAAATATCAACTCAAATATTAGTAAATCCTCTGATCCGACAGTAACAAAAACCTATAGTTCATGATCGAAAAAATAAATTAAATGGGTGATTGGGATAGGTTTTAAAAATTTAAAAAACCGTTTGGTTTATTCAGTAAATTTTAGGGTCGCTGAAATTGTTTTTAAATCGTATAAATCTTTAAGTGCCAAATAATTTTATATTTTTTAAGGACAAATGATAAAATACATCATCGCAGCTTTGTTGATCGTTTTAACAATCCAGCAAAATTATTTCCTCAGTCCATTATATCCACCAACTGCCTTCGAAGGACAATATTATGAGGTAAGATTTAGAGTAAGAGGATTGGACTATCCACAATTCAGCTTCAAGGGACTCCCTGATTGCTTCAAAACTACAAATGATGGTATCATCAGCGGTGTTCCAAGAGGACCAGGATCATACCCTGTCGTTATCTCTTATGGATCAGGAAAAGATCGTGAACAAAAATAAGTCGTCATTAGAATCACCCCAGGCTTTGTCTCAGACAGTACTTTCAACTCAGCTATCATTTCTCAACCAGTTAAAACAGGAAACGGTATAATTATTAACTACCCAACCACATTAGTTTACAGCGTTGGAACAAACATCCAATTCAAACTTGAAGCTAAGAATGGCAATTCCCCATTATTGTGGAAATATTCCAACTTGCCTTCAGGAATTTATGGTGACCAAAGTGGATTGATTAAGGGAGCCTTTGTTGACTCTGGTTACTACTCATTCAGTGTCAGCTGCTCAGATGCTGTTGGATAAACTGCTGAAGCTTACCTCACTTGGAACATTCAACCAAAAACTTTAGTCAGATCATCACAACTTGTTGATGTTCAATCACAACATGTCCCACTTATTTATGATATTAATCAAGTTGAAAAGGAACAAGTCGAAGCCGACGATCAATTGTTCAAAGCACTCGATATTGTTGATAAACAAAAGAAAGTCGTTGCTGCTAAAAAACAAGTCACTGCTCTTGCCACCGTTAAGGTTAACAATGCTCAAGCCTCTTATGATGCTGCTAACAAAGAATACAATCTTGCAGTTTCTGACAGAGATCTTGCTCAAGACAGATATAGAAATGCTCAAAGTCAACTTAAGGCTGCTCAAGAAAACTTGAACCTTGCCCAAACTTAACAAGGAAACGCTCAACAAAACCTTATCAATGCCAGAGTCGCTGTTGCTGATGCCCAAAAGAGGTTTGCTCAAACCCAAATCGACCTTTCAGCTGCCGAAGACAGACTTGTCGTCGCTCAAGACAATAAAAGAAAAGCTGATGAGAATCTTAGAACTGCTCAAACCGCAAAGGATGCTGCTCAAAATGAATACAAAAGAGCTTTCGCAGATTTGGAAGATGCCAAAGGAGATCTTGAAGCTGCTAAAAGAAGAAAAGAATTGACTGATTTATCAGTTACTCAATCAAAGGATGCTCTTTCTATTGTCCAACAAGCCAGAGATGATGCTACTTCAGCCCTGAATAAAGCTGATTTCACATTAAAAAATGCTGAAGCCAACTTGAATAAAATTTTGGACAAGTTAGCTGCTATTAGAGCACTTTATGTCAACGCTAAGACTGAATATGGTCAAGCCCAATGGAACTTTGAAACTGCCCTTAACAAACTTTATGTTGCCCAAGCTAGAAAATAAACTGCTGACAGAGCAAGCGCTATTGCCCTCGCTGAAGGCTCATTATCTGACCACAACACTGGATATAACACTTCAAATATCGGTTCAACTTCAAGCCCCATTACTGCCACATTTACTGGTTGTGATGCTCAAGTGTATCCACCAATTTCAGGTACTGTCAAGGTTACTCAAAAACTTGCCAACGGATATGTTGTTTCAACCGGACATCAAGTCATTTATGGACCATGCACACAACATTCAGTTTGTAATGTTGGTGATACTGTTTCATACAATGGTTTTATTGTCAACGGCGTGGTCAATGCTCAAAGAATCCAAAGAGTTTTATTATCTTGATTTTTAAGGTCTATTTATTTTCAATACTTTTATTAAATTGGAAGTTATATCTTGATATAGGTAAAAGTTAAATATGAAATATGATTAGACAATTCTATTTATTGAAAAAAAATAGACCATACAATAGAACCCGTAAATTGTTCTAAAATATCTAAAAATATTTTAAAGTATCAATTCTTTTGAAATGAGGGTTTTTTGTCACTTAAAAATATCTTTTTGAAAATGATCAAGATATTTTTAACATTTTTTTCACATTTTTGATAAGCTTATTAAATGTTTAATAAAGTTATTCAAATTTAAATATAAGATACAAATTTACATGTCTAAAAAGAACGATAAAAACTCCTAAAAAATGGATCAATAAAGAGAAAAAAAGAATTAAACTGATTCCTAATGTGATGAAGAGCCCATACCTAAAACTCCATAAAAAAAACCATAATAACCAATGCCAGAATAATTCTATAAGTTCATGTAACCATTCCCATTACCGCCCAAAATTAATATCTTATTTACTGCAACATCAAATGGAAACTGCACTTACAGTCATGATATGAAGGTAATCTAAACACCATACACTCATCAAAATCAGCGATTCATTTCTCACGATATGGAAGATATGCATGATGATCTTCGTCCCATTACAGGCAAAATATTTTGGTAAAAAACACCAGCAAAAAGTTAGCAATCAGGCAGCTAATAAGAAGACGAATAATCCCATCAATAAAGTCATTAAATGAGCCTTTAATAATAAGAACGAAGCGACTCTCAATTCTATGAAAAGTAATAACAATCATAAGAAAATCCAGAAAAATAATAACATTCATAAAAACCCAGACAATCAACACAAAGAGGATAAAGATAAAGACAAAATTCAAGGCGTATTAATCACCAACGTAAGTTGTTAGAACAATTTTCTGTACCATAACCCAACAGTATCAATGGTGGTAAGAAAGTATTCTGTAATTGCAAAAAGACCAAATGTCTTAAACTTTATTGTGACTGCTTTAGGATCAATCAAACCTGTGATGGTTGTAATTGTGTTGGTTGCCATAATTTGGAAGAATATTCTGAAGAAAGAAGCAATGCTATTTTGGTATTAATGGATAGAAACCCAGATCCTTTCAGCCAAAAAATAAATGATGATAAGCATCTTAAAGGTTGCAATTGCAAAAAATCTTTCTGTTTGAAAAAGTACTGCGAATGCTACCAAGCTGGTCTGAAGTGCGGGTAAAACTGCAAATGCGATGAATGCAAAAATGGTGGAGGAAGAGAAAAACGTTAAAAAGACAGAATGGAAAGATAAGCTCTTTAAATGGGACAAATGAGATAACCAATCGCAAATATTTGAAACCTCTTTACATCAGTAGATTTGATAATAACAAGAAAAAAGATTAATTCAAAAAGCTTTGAATTTTATGATTTATTTGGTAATTTATTTATACTTTTTATAAAAGTCGATAAAGATTTCATCAAAAATTTGTCAATAAACAATTATTATTATTAACAAAAAACCAGATTAAGACATTAAAGTTTATTAAATTTGTTATTAAATGGAGCCAAATAATAAATAAAAAGATTCAAAATATTGAGTTGGCTGTGTTCCCAAATTTAACTTTATAATATTTTATAAAAGCGCCAATATGTAAATAGAAGGCAATCAACAACTTTATCAGGATGAAAATGAGCGTCTATTCACTGATTATCTCTCCAGGCAACCTATAACTAACTATCATGACTTTACATTTGATATTGACGAATACAGAACACAATATCCTGAAGCTGCACAACAATTAATCAAAGACCCATCCAAATATTACGTATTAATTAAAAAGTATCTCGAAAAAAGCTTAAAGGATGGAGCATTGAAACCCAACAAGCAAAGAAGTTCCAAAGTAGAAAGGTTTAACATCAAAATCGAGGGAAATCTCGGTGCCAACTTTGTCACTCCAAGAGGACTCAGCAGTAGGATGGCAAATGAGCTTGTTGGATTACAAGGTATTATCACGAAGATGGAACTCACACAACATTACCTTGAAAAAAGTGTACAATATTGTCCAAAAACCAAGGCAATATAACAACGTGAATATCCTGACTCTTTCAACCCATAAAAAGATAATGAATTAAATCGAGGTAGAATGATAAGAAACTACGACGATCAAAATAATCCTTTAGAGTTTGAATATGGATTGTCATCTTTTAAAAATTCTCAAATCGTAGTAATTCAAGAATTGCCAGAAATGGCTCCACCTGGGTTATTACCAATGAGTGTTCAAGTTGTTCTACAAAGTCACTTAGTTAATAGTGTAAAACCTGGAGACAGAGTTCAAATGGTAGGAATTTATAAACTTATTGCCGGAATGGTATCAAAATAAAAAGGAATTTTTAGGCCGTTCTTCATTTGTTTGTCAATAAAGCCTTTAACTTATGTATCACCAAACAATAAAATACCAAAAAAAGATTTTAAAAAAGAAGAAATCTTCGATCTTTTTAGCAGATCAATCGCTCCATCAGTTTGGGGTCATGAATACTTGAAAAAGGCTGTTCTATTAATGTTAGTCGGTGGTGTGGAAAAGAATCTTGATAATGGTACACATTTGAGAGGTGACATCAATTTATTAATGATTGGTGACCCAGGAACTGCTAAGTCTCAAATGCTCAGATGGATTTTGACAACAGTCGATGTCAGTGTAGGCACAACTGGTTCTGGTGCAAGTGGTGTCGGTCTTACAGCAGCTATTGTTTCAGATAAAATTTCCGGATAAAAGACTTTATAAGCAGGTGCGATGGTCCTTGCCGATCGAGGGGTCGTATGTATTGATTAATTCGATAAAATGAACGAAGTTGACAGGGTAGCAGTACATGAGGTCATGGAACAACAAACAGTCACAATCGCTAAAGCTGGTCTTCATTGCTCACTTAACGCAAGATGTTCAGTCGTTGCTGCTGCCAATCCAATTTATGGTGAGTATCAAAGAGAATTACCACCAACAAAGAACATTGGTATGCCTGATTCTTTATTGTCCAGATTTGATCTCATTTTCTTGATTTTTGATGAGAAAAAACCATAAAGAGATCGCCAAATCGCATAAAAAGTTTGTAGAAATCACAGATTAGCACCACAATTCAATGATTTTCTTAATCAGTTTATGGATGCTGAAGATTATGTAGTTAATCCAGTTGAAGAAACAAAAGTTACCGGATAAATATATTAAAAGAATAACGTTTATCGTGGATAAGGAAAAGATGAAATTTTATCTCAACCATATTTGAAAAATTATATCAACTATGTAAAGCAAAATGTTATACCCGAACTGACTGATGATGCTGTATATCTCAGTGCTGCCTTTTGGAACTTACTAAGACAAAAAGATATGGTTTAAAAAGATAACAAAATGACAAAGGTTCTTCCAGTAACCATTCGTACTCATGAATCCTTGATCAGACTGTCAACTGCACATGCAAAATTACTTCAAATGCCATATGTCGAAGCTTATAATGTTATTTAAGCTTTCAGACTTATCGTATTTTGTTTGTATTCTGCAGAAGATTAGCTAGACAAGGACATAAACGAAATTTTGATAGAACTTAAAATTGATTACAATCTCGAAAAAGATAGAAAGCTAAGACTTCTAAAAAGAGAAGAATTCTTTGAAGAAAAGGAATAATAACACAAAAAGATGGAGCCTTAATAGGAAAAGACGATTCAAGCAAAATTAGCAAAAATCAGTATGAGAGGAGATTAAAAATAGGCAGACTAAATCCTTAAAAAACACATTGATGTAACTTTTGATCCAAAATAAAAATCTTTGGTTTATAAAAAATTCAGTGACTTAATGAAAAAGAAAAAAGGTAATGAAAAGTTCTTAACATTTGATGAACTTTTTGAAGAAGTTAAAACCGTTATTAAAAGCAAATAAAAACTGGATGCAATTTTAAAATAATTGTAGTAGGGAGATAACAAAATCGGTACGGAAGATGGAAAAATATTCGCAGTATGATACATTTTTGAGTTTTGGTTTTTATTTTTTTTAAGATCATTTACTCCAGAAAATGTAAATATTAAAATAGTTTCATGAATCGATTTAAAATTTTTATATTTTTTATAAAAAAGGTTTTTGATTAAAAGAACGAAATCATTTCAGATATGGCTCAACAAACTTTTTCTCAAGGCCAATTTAGAGATGTAAATACCTCATCAATATTTTAAGTACAGGATTTGGATAGAGCCCTGCTTTAACTCTAAGATTTTCTACAATCGTTGCAGCTTAAAGAGTCTGTTCCATTTTTATATACCACATGGCTGTTTGATACAAGAACAGATCCTCATATGTAAGTATCTGTTGATGGTATGGTTAAGTTGAGTAAAAAACTTGTGTTTTTATTTCCTTTATCGATTATGACTATTTTTTCAACTCAATAAATGTTTTTTGTTGCTATTGTTATCGTGATAACATCACATATGCTTACATTACGTAGTGTAAAAGATTTAAACGATCGGTGATTTTTAGATCCTAATTTAGGATGGATTGTGCTAATTTTACTGTTTCATTATATTTTCCAAGACAATTGTATATGTAACATAAAATTGTAATTATTGAACGTCTAAAATCTCGTTTTTATGCCTTGAATCTCATGTGGGCAAGCTCAATTTATTATTCGCTTATTTAAGGTACTATTGAACGAAGAATCTTTTCTTATGGGAATTTGTTTTTTTATATCAATGCTAAAGAACAGTAAAAACATTATTGAATTTCTTCTAAAAGTTCATTTAATTTGGCAGGGTCAGTCTTTTTCTTATCCATCTCGTGATAGTTTGTTAATAAAGACTGTCCAACACGATACCACCATTTAAAATTTTGGATGTTTGGATTGCATTTTTTTATCGACTCAAATAAAGGATGAGCCTCACGCGATTTAGTCGCCAACAGACACAATGCCATATTATAAGTTATGGCCTCACTATGACTGGAATAATTTATCCAAAAAAGTTGCAAATCTTTATCCTACACTCCTGTGATTCCTTTTGACAATAAACTTTTAGCTTTGAGAAAATATTGCAAGGCGAGCTGAAACTTTTTATCAACAAAATGTGCAATACCCACATTAGACGTCGTCAAGGCATTTAATATATTGACAATAATTTTCGTCGATGGTAACTGTTAAATTTCGGACTGAATATTTGCCCAGTTCATGAGCTATAGACACTTTACAGTATTTAATGCATAAAGTTACTTTTGTGCCTCATGGAATCTACTGATCATCAACACATTGATTTCATAATACTTGTTAATATTGTTCTTTCTTTTTCTGATTCTTTCTACGAGTAATTATTTCAGTTCGCGATCACTTTACCTTGTTGTTAATAAAGTTTATGGGAAGTTTAATTGGATAAGTGCCTGGTTGAGTAGAATACGTGCGAGGAAGTAAAATTATTATTTACAAACTGTACTTGATTTGTTATGCTCGTGCATCAATAAAGAAATCCACTGGCTTGACTGGTTACGGCAATCGCTTGGACGGATTGGATAGTGGCGGTAAAGGGATAGGACTGTTGATGGATTACGCTGGGTGATGTTCAATTCCTGTCTTAGAACGATATTACCATGAGGAGCAGCATGATTCGACTCTGCATGTACTCAATGAAGCATGCCCTATTTTTATATATATCAGTCATTACGAGCAAGGCATTATCTCTCTTTCCTAACAAAATCAATAAAATAGCAATATTAAACTTAACAATTGATTCTGTATGACAGTCTAATTTATAATTCTCTCTTTTAGACTTCTTCATCAGCCATTCACTCAATTTTCGATGACAATTTATCGATGTCTGTACACATCTGTTCGACAAATATTCACATATGGCCAAATTAGGTTCATAAGAATCAATGTTTAAATTGCTCGATGCCAACAAACTTTCTTCTCATAAATATTTACTTATATGCCTACTTGTACTTTCCCGAGTTAAAATGATTATATGCCTGCTACATTCTGCTTTGGTTTATATTATTTTGACTTTAGTATAAAAATATATTATTTGTATGTTTATAAATTTTTTAAATCCATTTTGCCAATTTTAAAAATCATTAGAATCCCATTGTGTTTTCAATAGTATTTTATTCTTTTCTTAAATAGTGTTAGAAAATAAATGAAAAAAATAAGAACGAAATTGAAAATACTAAAAAATCTTTACACAGAACAACTCTTAATTTATTCAATGCGTTGTATCCCCTTACTACTGCCCGTCATCTTTCTTTTTCCTTATTGAGTTAAGAATTTATTTTGTATACGTTATTCTACGAGTCATTTAATTTTCTTGTGAATTTAAAACATTTGAAAGAGTCTCATACGTTGACTCTCCCTTTTTGGATGTGAACATGACAGTTTTCTTTTCAGTTTGGAGTAAAATTTGACTATTATCGAAAAAGTTCACCTGGAAAAGTTTATTAGACAACCCAAACATTATCGCATGACGTGTTTTCAGCCATTGCTTCATGTAAACAAACGTGTCAAATGGATGGAAGACAAGCTTACTCTATTGGGGATAGATAAATATTGTACTTAATCCATTTTCGCCAACTCATCATTCAAATGAGTAATAAACCTGTCTAATAAAAGATACTTCTTCTGAAAGTCTCTTTACTTAGGAATATTCTCCTGCGTATATTACTAAACTTTTTCATCCTTTGATGTAGGATTCTTCAAAAAGTATATTCGCCTTGAAATTAACAAAAAGTTACTATTTCTTTTCATCACTTGACATTAAAGTTTCATCGTTAAAATATACCCCATACATTTTGTTATTTATTACGTATCCTAAGCCGTACTTTTTGCTATAATCGACGTAAGCCAATATGTGCAGTTTGTGCTAATCTTTTTTATCAAGCTGTTATTTTAGTTTAATGTGAGATGAGGGCTGTTTTTATAGCTAAAATGCACCTCTTGGTGATTGAAGGCCTTATGTGATTTTAGATTGGGGAGATTTACTCGCTTATGTCAAAGATTGTAATTTACTACCCAGCTAAAGTTTTTTCTTACCAAAATCTTAAGGTCGTAGCCTTTATGTTGATTTAACCTTACTCAACATTCCATTAGCAGGTTCATTTTAATCGTTTTTAAATGAGGGAATCGCAACTAATCTATTTTATTTTTATTAAATTACGCTTCAGCGCTTAATGTCTTCGGAATGTCTTAATTTGTCATAAACGGATGGCATAGCATTTATTTCGTTGTCATTCTTGACTTTGGGTCTAAAATTAAAATCTTTTTTATGAAATCTTTTGCATCTTAAGGAACTGTAGTGTTCTTATTATTATGAAAAGTATTACTGGAAATGTGTATTAGCAACTTTTAATCTTTTTATAAGTCATTTTGACTTAATTTGTTTAGAAGGGTGGTCGGCCATACAAGCAAGCAAAACAAATGACTCCTGTTGACCAGATATCAACCTCATATGAATGCCCAACTGATCCTTCTACAATTTAAGGTGCAATATAATTTGGTGTACCACACATTGTTCGTTTTTTTTCATCAGCAAATTCTAATTTCGTTGCAAGACCAAAATCTCCAACTTTCATTTACATATTATCATTAAGGAAAATATTTCCCAACTTAAGATCACGATGAATAACTCGATTGGAATGCATGTACTCAACAGCTGAAATGAGCTGATGCATGAAATATCGAGTTTACTTTGGTGTGAGTTTTTTACGCTTTTTGACCATTTCGCTCATTGTCTTTTGATAATAAAAAGTAATACTTTATTCTTACACAACTCGAGAATGATATAAACAAACTTTGAGTCTTAAAATACACTGTCGAACTCTACAATGTATTTATGATGCAATGTTTTATGAATCTTGATTTCTGAAAGTAACTAAAATTTTCTATGAATGTACTTTTTGTTTGGCTCTATTTTTTTGCAGTGTATTTTTATCGATTACTTTGATAGCGTAGAGTGTTTTTGTTTAAAGATTGACGCCTTAGTAACATTTAGCAAACCCACCTGTGAATTTTTTATAGAATTAATACCTTTGCCAAGCATTTTACCTCGTTGGTATCTTTTAAACGCAATTTATCCATTGACTTTAGTGATTTTTTGTTATATGATTTCATCGACTTCCTATTAGTGTGGTTTGTCCATTTTTCTTTTTAGTTTATATGTATTGCTAACTTTTTTATAAATTTGAATAGAATAGTTATTATAAAATTTTTTGATAGATTGATTTTTTTTTATGCTGTTAACATTTTGTTTGATTATTTATTACATCATTTTTTTAGAGTAAAGAATTCAAGAAATATAAAAGATACAAAATTATGAATAGAACTTTCATTTCTCCATCCTAATAAAAGTATTGATTTCAAATCACTGTGTTTTCTTATTTTCACCATTTTACTTTGCTTGCTTTACTTTACTTTCTAATTTTTTAATTGATCTTCTTATTAAGGATTGAGCGTCAATGTCTCGAATTTTCGGTAAGCTTTACATCAAATTTTACAACAGTTCAGTAATTTCGACTGATGAAAGAGAAATTGAAACATTTTCAGGAACCTTTAACGAATGAGCTCCTTGATTATTTGGTAAGGGATGACCATTTTCATTTTTCTATTACTTTACAGGTTTGGAATCTTACTTTTCAGTGGCTGTTATTGGTTTGTTATTTGAAACTATTGAGGTTTCCTTTTGTTTCTAAACTGGGATTTACTTTATCTTCTAGGTTGAATCATTTTGTTATGTTTTTGGTTTTTGTTCAACAACGACATGATTTTAAGACTCGCTTTATTTGGCTTTATGAACAGGTAAAGGCTCTGAAAGTTTCTTGTGTATTTCAGGTTGTTTGACTGTTTATTTCAGTTACTTTTAAGAAGGCTAAAAATTATAAAAAAAATACTTCAGATTTTTTAACAACTTCTTTAGGTTTCGTTTCAACAGGAGGTTAAGATTGCTTTCTTTCTTGTTTTTTTTCCATAAAGTGAAGGGCTTTAATCTTTGATGAGTCTTCGAACCAATTTGATTGCGAAGTTTGAATATTTTGACTTTCGAGTCTCAATTATTCGCAAATTGTCCAAGCCAAAGTAATCAGTTCATCCAAATACGATCCTCTTTTCAAAGCAGGGTATTTTTGATACACTTGAAGAATCTCACCAGCAGTTTCTTTCGTGAATACAATACTTCTCATGTACATGAACATGGCAAGACACATGGCATCAATAAACTAAAATTGTTTATTTTTCCTTGAATTTTATGACTCCAAAAATTCTAAGAAAATAGAATCCCAAATAACAAAAGAATTGTCAAGATCAAATTATCTTGTATGCATGCATCTTATCCATCTCAACATGAACGATTTTGTTTGAACGTCCTGTAACTTTAAAATTCTAAATAATTCAAGATCCATATGCTTGAGTTTATGATCCTTGATTTGTATGATTCTTTGGAGAATTGGAGTGTTATTCTTACTGTTTGGATTCACTTTTGACTTGATGGTTAAATCAGCTTAGGTTTTGTACATATCTCCTTGGATATCGATGATTTTCTCAAAAACAGAAAAGATGTCGCTTTATGCATGTTAGACAGAATTGAAGAAAAGATGACTTTACCACAAGTTCGTATCAATATCTTATGACTTTTCATCTTTTGTCTTGAACTCAGCCTCTTTGAAATAACATACGACAACAGAAGCCAGCAATTCGTTCATACCTTGTTTATATGACACATCAGGATTTCTTCGACACCATACAAACAAGATTGTATCGAGCAATTTTAATATGGCCTTGTCTTGGAAAAATTTCATTTCTTGATAAGTTCTTTCTACATCTTTATGGATTTATTATTTCAAGAATTCATCGCTTTACTAAATTAATCAATGAAATTACGGCTTATTTGTTTTATTGAGGTTTAGGACTGCTCATCATGAAGAGAGGATTTTTCTTAACAGGTTATTTGACAGGCGACTTTTTATTATACTTTTTGTAGGCTTAATCTTTCTTTTATTCGTACTTTTTTCTTTGTTCTGTGATTTAATTCCTTTTCTATTCTTCAGTAGAATTCACCGATACAACACCGAGTGTTAGCCTCCAGACATTGAACCTACAATGAATATCACTGAGATTGCATTATTTGATTATTCTTGAAAGTTAGTTGAAATTTTCATTTGAATGTATGAAATATTTTTCAAAGGACTATAAATAAAAAGATCTTGAGATATGATTAGCTGCTGAATGGTAAACGCTTTATTGAAGGGACATTAGAGTTGATCGATTTTAGAGTGTATTATTATTGTATATATTTTTTAGTTATGTTATTGAAATCTGATATTTTATTTTGTTTCTTTTAATTTATTTACACCATTTTTATTAAAAAATGAGATAGATTATTATTAAATGGTTTGATAGATTGAGAGATAAATAAAATTTGATTTTTTTAATATAATTTTTGTGTTAATTATATCGTGAAATAATTACTATGTTAATTTTTTGTTTTAACTTCTGTTATTATATCATGTAGAATTATTTTTTTTAATGCGAAATTCTTTCCAATGTAGTTTTGATAGTAAAAAATCTCTCATTCCAAAAAAATACAAAGCTACACGTCTTCAAACGTTCTTTATTTCCCTACTACATAAAAAACATTAAAACATGTCAACAAAAAATTCATTTTCATTTGAAAATTTTCTATGATATAAATTTAGAGATTGATTTTTGAACTTCTTTAAAATAGTAAAGTAGTTAACTTATAAAGATATAAAATCTATTAAAGAAGAAATATGACGTTCCGATCACGTGAGATGGGTCACTATCAACTCATCATACCCCGATAGAATGCCTACAACGTTATAAATGAACTTGCCATGTATGAAATTGCACATGTTGTTGACAATGGCGATCTTATTAACAGACAATTTTATCCACAAATCAAACGTTGTGAATAACTTCTTATCAAAATTTAATCCATACTAGAAAAGCTTAAAGTCTAAGGCATATAGTTCTAAGAGTATGATTAACAATAAAAACTCTTTATCGAAAAGTTGTACTTTTTGTGGTCATAAGAAGCCAAAAAGTTAGGTATAATGCCAATCAAAATGCTCGACAAAGTCTAAAATGATATCCAGAGAGAGTTTAAAAGATTCAGAGATATCGAAGAAAGATTGTAAAAAATCAAAGCCAGCAAAAAATAACTTCTTGAAAAAATCGCTTGCTATTAAACCATCGATTCTTTCTTTGGATAAAGCTACATTAAAAGATAAAGTCAGTAATATTTTTTGAATAACATCGCCAGTGGCTCATCAGATGAAATGTCTGGAGTGTCTTATATGGTTGGTGTTATCGATTCTAAAAATATGTTAAGAATGAGCAGAATGATTTATCGTGTCAGTCGAGGATATGCATGCATAAAATAAATGAGTACATTCCAATTTGAGCCATTGAAAATAATGTCATAAAAAATTGTCCTCATCATTTACCCAACAAGCCGAACTTCAGTATTGTAGAAAAAGATCCAAAGAGTTGTTGAAACTTTTTGTCACAACTTTTTCCTCTTCAACAAAATGTAGAACAACACCAGACAATCTTTACAACAGTTAAGAAAATAATATAACGAAGTCAGCGACTACATTGAAATGAATGAAAAAGAAATGAAATCATTTTTATAACAAATCAAGAGTATCCGATATTTATAAAGCTGGAGAATATTTTTGTGGAAAGAAAGAGTAATTTATGAGACTTTAAATAAGTTCGAATTAAGGTAACAAATTATCTATGGTGAGTTGTATGTACCAAAGGATAAAGTTTAGTTGTTAGGAAAAAGCTTAGGTAAGATGGTACCATCACCTACAATTCATTAACTAGAACTTGGCAAGCCACCAACAGCTTTTGATACTAATTCTTACACTGTAATTGCACAAGAAATCACAAATACTTATGGTGTCCCTCGATACCAAGAGGTCAACCCTTCAATATTGACAACAGTAACTTTTCCATTCTTTTTCGGTGTAATGTTTGGTGATATCGCACATGGTGGAGCCTTACTTGCTTTTGGAATTTATCTTGTTTTTTGGAATGAAAATATCAAGCGATCAGCCTTAAAAATGTTCAGTGATTTAAGATACATGATCTTAATGATGGGTTTCTTCGCTATTTACTGTGGATGGATTTACAACGATTTTATGGGCATGAATATGAATTTCTTTGGCTCTTGTTATGATGTGCCTGCCTTACCCGATGAGTAAGGAAACATTTTGGTTGAAAAATAAATGTATCCACAAGATCCCGAATGCATTTATCCATTTGGTGTCGATCCTGTCTGGGGCAGATCAAAAAACAACTTGCAATTTGTCAACAGTCTTAAGATGAAAATCTCTGTTATCATTGCTATCGTTCATATGACTCTTGGTGTCATCATTAAAGCATTCAACTCAATTTATTTCAGAAAGAGAGTCGATTTTTACTTTGAGTTTATTCCACAATTTATCTTCTTATTTTTGTTGTTCGGCTATATGGACTTCTTGATCATTTTCAAATGGTTAAAATACTGGCCATAAAAAATATGGGCACCTTCAATCATCTCAACAATGATGAATCTTGGTCTGAAATTAGGCGAAACAGTAATATTTTTATTTTATCAAAGTCAACAATTTCTGATGGTGCAAGCAACATGTGGGGTTAGCGAGGCAACACATCTCAAGACTCGATACAATTGTTCATTTTACTCATAGGTGTTATTTGTGTTCCTTTAATGTTGATCCCCAAACCTGTGATAGAGATTAAAAAATTAAAGGCTCATCGAAGTGGACATAAGCACAATCCATTAATCGAATAAGATGAAGGAATGGGCAGCCAGATGGAATTGGAAAGAGAGCTCAATCCTTCACATTATTCAAAAGACTCAAAAGATTCTAAAAGTCATTCAGATGATGCGCATGGATAACCCAATGAAATTTTTGTACATCAACTTATTGAAACAATCGAATACGTCCTCGGTGCCATCTCCAACACAGCCTCATATTTAAGACTTTGGGCATTGTCACTTGCCCATTCCCAATTAGCCTTAGTCTTCTTCCAGAAAACTCTTGAAGCAGGTTACGTCATGTAAGCCAGCGTAATAACTCCAGCTATGGTAATTTTTTAACTAATAAAATAGATGACTATTGGATTTTATGCATTAATTTGGGTTACTTTTGGTATCTTAATGTGTATGGATACTATGGAATGCTTCTTGCACTCTTTACGTTTACATTGGGTTGAGTTCCAAAACAAATTCTACAAAGGCGATGGATACAAATATGTTCCTTTATCTTATAAATCCTACATAATGGAAAAGAAAAGTTCATCATCAACTGTATGATAGAAAAATGATCATTTATATCTTTGAATTAATGATTTAATATTTTATCTTCTTAATTTTCTAAAAAGCTTTTTTTTCTTATTCTAAACAAAATATTTATTGTGTAGAAATTATTAATGCCAGGTAAATAAATCATAAATCATCTGCTCATTCCAGATTGTAGGAACTTAGACTTGGCAACTGGTGAACCTAAACCACCCTTACTTTTGAACTGTCCTTTCAAACCAAGAACTTCCTTATCTTGTTGCATTTTTAACTCCTTCATAATGTTTTCAAACTTTTTGCGTAACCTTACTTCTTCGTTAAATCTATCTTTCATTTGCTCATCTTTACCGGTTTTGATTCTTTTCATCAAATTGTTCATTTCAGCAGACTGTTTAGCTCTTAAAGTATTAAGGGCAGTTTATATTTTAATGTTACGGTTGTTAAGCCATGCTGATTTTTATACTTTTTCCAGTTATAAGATACGTTGCTGAACTTTGTGTGCTTAAACGTAGCTAAGATATGATTTAAAAAATTACTTTTTTTGTTTGACCATGTGTTATTCCATTTTTCTCAAGTTAAGACATTCAGAAGATTACTTTACTTTCAAAGGATGCAATTTTTACAACTCATCTCTTTGCTGATTCAATTCAACATTTTGTTTTGCCTGAAGTTACTGTTCCATTCTAACGCCCTCATTATCATAATCGAGTAATTTCTTTTCCCAGAAACTGTTGAAATTGGACATTTCTTATTGATGGGCTTTATTGATTTCATTTACTTCTTATTTGTGTCTAACTTCCATTTAATAAACACGTCGCTTATCAAGTTATTTACGAAGTTATTATGAACGAACTCTGTTTGATTCGGCATCAACGTAATTACCATTCTTTTCATTTTGAGCCATCAATACTAAGATTTGCTCAAGTTCAGCTTAAAGTTATTATGCTGATTTTCCATGTTTCATAATTGAAGACATTGATTTTCTATGATTTTTGAAAGATTTATTCTTTTTTATTTATCTCAAAGATTCTAAAATTAGTTGTTGCTTATTTTATTTGTTAATAGAAAAA